>WNFI01180205.1_pt1 | contig 13095 bp, 8 predicted proteins | sample 5400471 | NCBI WGS metagenome assembly WNFI01 (sample SAMN13153348, study PRJNA577476) | soil metagenome | isolation source: 100 cm saprolite on Douglas fir-dominated hillslope | place: USA:California | collected 2013-09-17
GACGATAAAATAACGTCAAATCGACCGGATTCGAAACTTATCCGCTGCAAGTCTATGTTGAACACCCCGGGTACCATCTCAACGCCGAAGGGCAGTTCGGGAAGGTACTTGCTGAGGGTGATGTTCGCTACCGAGCGCACTCGAGCGCTGATCGGACTGAACGCGTCGGTGTCCCAGATCTCGATCCGCCTGCCGGCGCGCACCAATTGGCCCATCGCAGCACCCCCGCACGCGAATTGGCGCTGAAGCACCGAGATCAGGGCATGGGCCAGAGTTCGCTGCCGGTTGGTGCTGCCGCACGATTTGCACGATAGGGTTTCTCTCAGCACGCCGATGCCGTGATGACGACGCAGCTCGACATCGGGCATATCAAAGAACAAAGTGCCCATGCTACCGCAGATGCAACAGTGCGCCTTTACGTGCGCAAACTGCCTGTAAAGGCAAATATTCCTATAGTTCAAACGGTGTCGCAGCCGGTGTGGTTGCGTCAGCAGGGTCACTATCAGCGTGGCAACCAGCCGGCGTTTCGTATAATCGGGCAGTAGGTGTTTTAGTAGCAATTTTCTCATGATCGTCGCGCGCTGTTGTGCCTCACCTTCGATAAAACACACCAAATCAAGGCCTTTTCGTCCGTTCCAAGAGAAAAACTCCATGCTAGTCCGGCGCAGGCGAGCAACGCCGCGACATCGATCAACGAACGCGTCAGCGTCGACAGGCGATCGATCGCCGTCATGGCAACGATCAGTCCCGGCAGGGCGCATGCAACCGGTTGCGTGATGCCTTTCCACAGAAGCGTCCTGAGGTCACCGATGACCTCCATGGTTCGTGGAGCATTGATGTACACGATCATCACCTGACCGATGAACGCTCCTGCCACCACACCACACGCCACTCCAACCGCGCCGAAGCGCAGGCCGGCCGCGATTGCAACCAGCACGTTGCTCATCGCCTCGACGATGGGCGGCAGAAGCACCCGTTTGTGCTTGAGGGTCGCGAGCAGCAGCAACGCGTAGGGTGTTGCCAGTAACCGAGTGGTATTTCCGATCAGCAGCAGCCTGAAGATGGTCAAAGCCTGATCTGCATATTTCGGCCCTAGCCACCATCCGAGCAGGTCCCGGCTGAACAGGAGGAGCGGAACAGACAGCGACAACAACAGAAGCGTACTCAGCTTGGTCGAACGCAATAAAAGCGGCGGCAACGATTTTTCAGAGCTTTGCGAGAATTGGGCCGCGCCGAATTGCAATAATGGGCTGAAGAGCGCCTGCTGCACACCCGCGATCAGCAAAATGGGACCAAAACACACGCTGTAGACGCCGACCGCGGAGAAGTCCAGGCGTCCCACGATCGCGATGTCGAAGCCGTTGATGAAGAACATCGCCACCGTCCAAACAAGCAAGGTTCCGCAATATGCCCAAATCTGACGGAATGATTGCCAGTGAGCGCGCCGATAGGAAATATCGACAACATCAAGGCGCCGACTGGTCCACCAATAGGCGAGATAGCCGGCGACGTTGGCCATGGCAAAAGCCGCGGCCATCGACGTCACTCCTCCCCGGACGACGACGATCGTGATCAGCGCAACGGCGAGAACAAGTTTGCTGCCGCCCTGGATCACAGCCACCAATTCGTTTCGCTGGATGCCCGTAAAAGTGCCGGCGATTGCCTCCACCGGCATTCCCAACGCCAATGTGAGGCCCATGAGAAGCAGGCCGGCCTTACTGGTATCGACCAAGGATGCCGGTAGGGCAGGAAACAGGCGGCCGATGTTCTCGCTGGCCACGAGTATGAGGGTGGCTGCCACGATAGCCGTGAGCACCAGGGTAAAGAACGCCGTACTGACGGTGTCACTGGCCGAATCGCGATCGCTGCGCGCCAGATAATGCGCAACATACCGGCTCGTTGCGCCCTGAATGCCCAGGTTCAGCAGGCCGGTATACGCCGCCAGCTGAAGGATTAACATCCACGCGCTGAATTCAGCGTGCGAGAGATATCTCGAAAGAACGGGAGGTACCAGCAAACTCAATACGGCCGTCGACAGACCGCTTACCAGGTTGGCCAGCGAGTTTCTGATGAATATTCGCGGCCCGCCGCGGCCGGCACTCGAGGCATGTCCGTGCGTCTCGCCGGCGTCAGCGCCTGAACGCTTCAATTCGGCGACGCCGTTATTTTCCAGAGCACACCGCGCTGCGCAAACTTGATACCGATGAAGAAGCCGCCTGGCCGAACTGCACTGGGTGAGCCCTCACGGAAAAACGAAACAGAATCGCTGCCGATCGTCGCCCCTGGCGAGGGCACTATAAGAGATGGATCTGACTTCTACCATAGCTCGTCACGCGCGCGGCATCGGGGTTGAAGCGGCCACGAAATGGTACTACCTTGTGACGATGATCGTCAGACGCCTCGAAGCTGCGCGTTCTTCTCACCCGATCCGCCGGGAATGACGAGGTGAGCGCAGACCGCCGACAGTCTTCAAATCGACAATTTGTGATCGTTCTCCCGGTTCGAAACGGGGGGGAGCATCTGAAAGCGTGCGTCGGCAGCATCCTGGCCCAAACTCATGAGCACTTTCGGCTGGTGGTGCTGGAAAACGCGAGCACCGATGACACGGTGAGCTGGTTGCGGCAACAGCACGATCCAAGAATTGTCATCCGGGAGTCGCCGGTGCCGCTGGAAATAGAGGAAAATTGGGCCCGAATCGCCCAGCTCGACATGTCCGACGAGTTCTTGACCATCATCGGACATGATGACTTGCTCGACCCCGCGTATCTATCGGGCATGTCGACGTTGATCGACGCGCATCCCGATGCGCGCCTGTATCAAGCCCATTTCCGACTCATCGATAAGCACGGGCGCAGACTTCGAAGCTGTCTGCCCATGCCGGCCAGCGAAACGGCCGAGAGCTTCCTGGCTGCGAGGCTGCGCCTACGGCGGGACTCCTATGGGACAGGATACATGTGCAGGGCCGCCGACTATGTGCGGGTCGGGGGAATCCCTCCATACAAGAAACTGATGTTTGCAGACGACGCACTGTGGCTGAACCTCATCCGCGGCTCCTACAAAGCAACACTGCCGCAGGAGACGTTTTCGTACCGGTTACATCCGGAAGGGACGAGTCACTCGCCCGATTGGAGATCCACGTTCGATTCCCTCGGCGCCTATCTGGATTTCTTGATCGACTACGGCGGTTCGGACCGCGAGGTCAAGGACGTGTTGGAACGCGGTGTCGCGGAATACCTGGTGTTCTGGTTCCGCTGGGCGTATTTTTCCGCCAGCCGGGGCATGGGCGAACGGCCGGAGATCTTGCGAGCAATCGCAACCTTGTCGGCCAAGGCGGACGTCATAAACGGGTCCTCGTGGATGCCGGAATTCAACGAGCGGGTCAGAGCGGTCTTATTCGACAGGGCGCCTCATTTGCGATGGTTCGCGTGGCAAGTCGCCAGGTACCTACAAATACGTTTTCTACACCGATGACTTGAAGCCGATCGGCGCCGCCTATCGAGAACCGAGCATGGTTCGGTAGATGCCGACAGTGCGCTCCGCGCATCTCTTCCATGAGAACAGCTGCCTGCGAGCCCTGCCGCGCTCCACGAGTGCGGCCAGGGAGGAGCCCGATCCGAGCACACACTCCAATGCCGAGCGAATTGAATCGGCATCCGTGGGTTCGAACGTTTTCGCAGCGTCCCCCACAACCTCGGGAAGAGAACTGTTGCCGCTACACGCCACCGGGCAGTCGAGCGACATGGCTTCGAGCGGCGGTATGCCGAAACCCTCATAGAGGGACGGATAAACGAACATGGATGCATGGCGGTAGCAGCTCGCCAAAGCGGCATCGGAGCCGCCGCCGTACTTGACACGGTCGGCGATACCTGCCCGAGAAATCGCCGATCTCTCCTCAGCCGAAAAATTGCCGCCGCCGAAGCAGAGCAGGAAAAAGTTCTCGCGCAGCCATTTCGACTCGGAGTATGCGCGAAGCAGAGCGCCGAAGTTCTTGTATCCCTTTCGGCCCCCTACGTAGAGCAGGAACGGCGTGTCCGCCCCGAGCACGCGAGTCTTGAATTGAGCAGCCGTTTCGGCGCTTAGCAGTGAGCAAAGATCGTCGTAGCCGAGATGGGTGACGGAAACCCGGTCCGCCGAAATGCCGTATATATCCAGGACGTCCCGTCGCGTATTCTCGGATACACAAATGACGTGATCGGCGCGGCGGATGCACGTCGCCTTCCAACGAGCAATCAGCGGATTGGCGAGGGCCGCCCGCGGATATTTTTCGTGGATCATGTCGTGCACGGTGAAGATCCGTCGTCCTCCCGCAACTGAATGCGCCGGGAAGTAAAAGGTGTTGTGCACGATGTCGGGCCGGAAGCGCATCTCCACGAACCGACTGGGGATTGCGCTTGCCGCGAACGCAAATGGCGTGGCGCCTTCCAACCAGCGCACCCGTCTGCCGTAGACGAGCCGCTGGGGAAGACGTTCCAGGTATTCGTTGAAATGGAAGGGCGCAACGATGAGGGGCGTAACACCTTGCAGCTTCGCCATCTCTGCGGCCATGCTCGTGACATAGCGGGCGATCCCCCCGAAGCGCTGGTGACAAAAAATCTGAGAATCGAACATCACCCGCATGGCACCGCTCCGCTGGCGCTTCGGTCGTCCGGCCGGACGGATGACTTCGACTCGAGGACGCCTTGATGGGTTCTGCTCATCAGCCATCTAATCATGAAAAGCTTTGCTCAGCGCTGTTTCGCGATATGCTACATCGGGGAAACGGAGGGGTGTTGATTCGCATCACGAAGCGGCCGCATCCGGCAAGGGCAGGCCGCCGCGTTCATAAATCCTGGCTGTAGATCTACATTTGCCGATGATTTTTCCGCTATAAGTTCGATTTGCCATGATTTGAGCTACCAAGCACGGACGATGAGCATCCTGACAAACGGCGCACAAGCCCTATCCAGGCTCCTGCACAAGTATCCCCGCCTACTGTTTGGCATACAGCGTTGGTGGCTGAGGGTGGGCTATGGGATGCTGGACCTGACCGTGGCGACCAGAGTCATTCGCCGTCCTGAGTGGCTGCGCAGTTACTCCAAGCCTCTGCCGTCAAGATTTGCTCCCCGGCTGGTGCCGGATCAGGTTTCCGATGAAATTGTCGCCGCACGGATCATTTCCAGTAATCGCAAGATCAAACTCAGTGAACACGAGGCGACCCTTCCGAATTTGCAGGATTCGATGTGGGGGGCCTTTTTGCAAGGCGAATATGCCGTCTTGCGCAACCTCGTGAATGAGGGCGACACGGGCCGGCTCGCGCGATATCTGTCGACGATTTTTCGATCTGAGACAGTCGACGGCTACACGTTCGGTGCCAAGTTCGATCCGTTTCCGCATAGGTGGTGGTATCTCCCCGTTGGAATCGAACTGTCGGTGATCACGCTTGCCGAAAGCGTCGGCATCGTAAGGGCGGAGTGTCCTGAACAAGGCCAAATCTCGTATTGGCGCTCCGAATTTACGGAGGAACAACTTATCGAAGAGTTGGAATCGTTCTTTTCGATTCGGATCGAAGCGCCGCGCACGGGTGATGCCCGCGGTATTTTCTTTGGCGGCCGCTTCTTGACACTGGAAACCTGTTCGCACCTATACACTGCTCATAGAATGCGCGACGCGATCAACCGAGGGATCGGCGCGTCAGTCGGGCTTAACATCGTTGAAATCGGCGGCGGGTATGGAGGGCTCTGCTATTGGATGCACCACCTGCTCGGAACGAGAATCAACCGCTACGTCATTGTCGACCTGCCTGAAGTCAATCTTGTACAAGCGTATTTCCTGTCGTCGCTCAAGACCAGGGAATTGATACTTTTCGGCGAGGAGAAGGCGAAGTCCGGATCGAAAATCGAGCTGATTCCGCATTGGACGTTGTCCAATCTGGATTGGCGACCCAATGTGCTCATCAACCAGGATTCCATGCCGGAAATGCCGGAAGCCGAGGTTGCACGATATCTTAGTTGGGGATCCGACAATGTCGACGGCTTGTTCCTGAGCTTCAATCAAGAGGCATTCTCCCCGTGGCGCGGCGTCCCCCAGGTTCACGTGCCTTCGGTCATCTCCCGATATCCGCGGTTTAAGAGGCTTTCGCGAAACACATCCTGGGTGCGACGAGGGTACGTCGAGGAGACCTATGCGAGCTCCAGTGCAGGTTTGGTTGAATGAAGCCCCTGTCCGCAACTCGCAAGCTGTCGCTTTCCAGCGCAGCTAGCCTCGATCTAGTGCGGACGCGATCGACTGCTATGCATTTGGACTGCGATCAATGAAGTCGAGCGATCTCCGCGTAATTTTGCTTTCGGTGCTAGGTTCCGTCATTTGTGTGGCGTATTTTCAAACGCTCGACCTTATGGGCTTTTCGAGCGCGCATTTCGCACCTATCTTTCAGGTTCTCTTGACGGTATATGACGCGCAAACCGCCTTGCTCACGGTGGTAGTGTGTGTTCTGGCCACATTCTGGAAAAACCCCGAACCGATCTTGCGCATGGTCGACGGGTTGGCCCTTCACCCGCTGCGCGCGGTGTGCACGGCCGTAGTATTGCTCGCGCTCGCGGCTGTGTTTGTGTACATGCGTTATCCGTTGTCCATGGACGAATACGCAGCGGTTTTCCAATCCAAAATCTTCGCTCATGGCAACATAGTCGCCGAACTTCCGCCGTCCGCGGTCGACTGGTTGGTTGTGCCAGGCTTCAATGGATCGTTCTTGCTCGCATCCCGAGAGACGGGCAGAGCCATCGAAGAATATTGGCCGGGCTTCGCGCTTTTGTTGGCGCCATTTCAACTAGTCTCGGTACCCTGGCTGTGCAACCCGCTGCTTGCGGGGCTCGCCATCTATTTGATTTATTCAATTACGCTCGAAATTACGGGAAATCGGCGGCAGGCTGCGTGGGCAATGCTGTTTGCGTTGGCGTCCACTGCTTTTCTGGCGAACGCCATCTCCTATTATTCGATGCAAGCGCATTTGACCCTAAATTTGTTATTTGTTTGGCTGCTTCTCAAGCCCTCAACTACTCGAGCATGCACCGCCGGCGCTGTCGGTTCGATGGCATTAGTGCTGCACAATCCGGTCCCGCATGCATTGTTCGCATTGCCGTGGATTTTGTGGATCGCATTCAGCAAAGAGCAGCGACGCTTCTTAGTTCCTCTGGTTGCCGGATACCTGCCAATATCGATAGCGCTCGGTTGTGGTTGGTTATATCTGCGAACGACGATCACGGGGGAGGCGTCCGGAGCGGTCGTGCTGAGCGGTACGGCGAACGCAGTTTTGCACCTGCCGGACTTTCTGATACTGAATATGCGCATTGCCGGACTCGCGAAAATGTGGGTCTGGGGAGTGCCGGGACTCTATTTGCTCGCACTTGCCGGTCGCTTGCGCCTAGGCGAGGATCGGCGGGTGCGGCTGCTCGCTCACTCTGCCATGCTTACATTTTGTGCATATTTTTTTGTAAGCCTCGATCAAGGGCATGGTTGGGGGTACCGTTATTTCCACGGAGCGTTTGGAGTCATTCCGATTTTGGCCGGCTGCGCCTTGACCGATAGAGCGGATTCCCGCTCTAGGCTCGAGTCATTCGCAGGAGCCGTGGTCGTGCTGAGTCTCCTGATACTCGTCCCTTTTCAAGCGAATCAGATTCATGGTTTCATTTCGCGTCATTTGGCGCAGCTGCCGCCCCCGAGGCGACCGGGTAACAATGTTTATTTTATCCAGCCGGGTGGTGGTAGTTACATGGCGGATATGATTCAAATAGACCCGTACCTCCGAGCGCCGGATCTTTTGCTCGCAAGTCGCGGGGCCTCCTTGGATGCGGATCTGATTCGGCAAAATTGGCCGGAGGCGGTTAGGATGCGCGGGGGCTTTTGGGAAGAACAATGGTATTTAGGCCCAACCGATCAACGTCGTTCGATACCGGGGAAGAACGACACACAATTCAACATCGTCTTCGACCCGTCACGCCCTCGCGCCACGCCAAATGGTCCCGTGCGGTGACTTAATCCCGCGTTTCGGCGCCGAACGCCGGCACGGAAAGATAGGCAAGGCGCCTGACTTCGCGGCGGCCACGCGTTACCGTATCGAGAATCAGGCCCGTGACGAAACTGAGCCCGGAAAGAAGAACGAGACCCGTAGCTAGGATTGCCGTCGGTTGCCGCGGTACCAATCCGGTTTCAATAAAGGTGACGATGAGCGGTGCACCTTTGCCGATTGCCACGGCAGCAATGACCGCAGAAAGCCCTGAAAAGAACTGAAATGGGCGCTCGTTCTTATATAGAACTGCGATCAGTCGAAGGATCTTCAATCCGTCGGTAAATGTCTGAAGTTTACTTTCGGAGCCAGCAGCACGCATATTGTAGGGTGTCGGCACTTCGGCGACCGGAAGCCGTAACTCCAGCGCATGGATGGTCAGTTCAGTTTCCGTTTCGAAGCCGTCCGACAGTGCGGGAAACGATTTCACAAAGCGCCTCGAGAAAACACGGTATCCGGACAACATGTCGGTGAAACGCTTCCCAAAGAGATGCGCGACAGCCGCCGTCAACAGACGATTACCGAATCTGTGGCCGCGTCGGTAGGCGTATTCCTTCGCAACGATCCGGGTGCCCACAACCATATCCAACCGCTCTTCAAGCAAAAGCTCGATCATGCCTTCCACGCAACTCGGTTCGTAAGTCGAATCTCCGTCCACCATTACATATACATCTGCTTCAACGTCCGCAAACATTCGTCGAACGACGTTACCCTTCCCTCGTAATGGTTCTTTCCGGACGATTGCTCCCGAGGCGCTCGCAACCGTAGCCGTTTGGTCCGTTGAGTTATTGTCAAACACATAAATGCGCGCGTTTGGCAAAGCGGATTTGAAGCCGTCAATCACCTGTGCGACCGAGGCTTCTTCGTTGAAGCAGGGAATAAGCACCGCAACGCTGATTAAATTTCCGGCAAGCAGATCAACTTGCCCGGAATACAGTTTAGATGCTCTGTTGTTCTCTGTGCCTTGCCTTGCCAGGGCGCTCATATTGTCGGTCCCATCATTAGGTGCCTAACGCGGTTTATCCAGTAACGACAAGATTTTAGTCGATTGGTCAACTCAATCCGGCAGTATTCCTCTTCTGACAATACATATATCCAAGGTACCGCTGTGTGCTGCGAGTCGCGGAAGCGCTATTCTATCTCAAGCTTCTTGATCCGATATCGCAAGGCACGAAATGACATGCCCAAGATTTTGGCGGCGGCCGTCTTGTTATAGCGAGTCTGTTCAAGCGCTTTGATGATGGCTTCGCGTTCGATATCCTCCAAATGATCGCCCAAGGCGCCGCCGTTTGCGGTGCCGGCTGCGGTGGGTGCCGCGCCTGGCGTGGGTCGGAGCTGGATATCAACCGCCCGAATCTCACCGCTGGTAGTCAACGTAATAGCGCGCTCGAGGATATTCTCGAGTTCGCGTACGTTCCCTGGAAAAGGGTAGGCTTCCAGCGCGGCTAGCGCGTCCTTGCCAAGCATCGGGGGCGCGATTTTCATGCGCCGTCCCAGTCGGCGCAGCACCGCATCCGCGAGCTCGGGTACGTCTTCCGGCCGTTCACGTAACGAGGGGACTCGCATTTCAATGACATTCACTCGATAGAACAGGTCTTCGCGAAATTTTCCCTCGGCGACCAATTGTGAGAGATTCCTATGCGTAGCCGACAATACGCGCACATCGACGCCGACCTCGAGTTGCTCGCCGACCGGGCGGACGGCCTTTTCCTGGATGACACGCAGCAGCTTCACCTGCATGTGCAGCGGCAAGTCGGCGATTTCATCCAGAAAGAGCGTTCCGCCCTCTGCGGATTGGATAAGGCCCTTTTTGTCGCTGACGGCACCGGTGAAGCTACCGCGCTTATGTCCGAATAGCTCGCTCTCCATCAGTTCCGTCGGAATCGCGCCGCAATTGACCGGCACGAAAGGGCCGTCGCGACGCGGGCCGGATTCGTGAATGAGTTTCGCCACCAATTCTTTGCCGGTTCCGGACTCACCGAATATATGCACAGGGGCCTGGCTGCGCGCGACGCGGGCGATCATTTCACGCATATTTTGCATGGCCGGCGAGGCGCCGAGCAGACGCGGTCCGAATACGCTGGTGTCGCCGTCCTTGTCTTCGGAAAGCTTGATAGCCGTGGCCACCAACTTGCGCAGGCCGGCGAGATCAAGCGGTTTGGAGACAAAGTCGAAGGCGCCTAACTTGAGTGCGCGCACCGCGGTTTCCATGTTGCCGTGCGCGGTGATCACGGCAACGGGGACACTGGGGCAGTACTGCTGGATCCATTGAACCAGTTCCAACCCGTCGCCGTCAGGCAATTGCATATCGGTCAAACATAAATCGAACTGCTCGGTCTTGAGCATACGCTGCGCGACCGCCACGTTGTTCGCCGTACGCGGGGTCAAATCCATGCGCTGCAGTGTTATCGACAGCAGCTCACAAAGGTCCGGCTCATCGTCGACCACTAATACAGCGGGTTTTGACATGGCGGTATTGTAGCGTTAGCCGTCAAGTTCAGGTCTTCGGTAGAAACGATAGCCAGGTAGTACATTTTTGACCCGGGCTTGCTTCAGAGCAACAATTTAGCCGTAGCATCGCGAACTTGCACGACCCCTATTCCTCCCAGCGCTGAGGGTCACTGAAGACGATCCTGAAGACGCTGCCATCGCCGTTGCGAGGTTCGTAAAGCAATATGGCGCGGTTTAACTGGCAGAGTTCGCGCGCAATGAATAACCCGAGTCCCGTGCCACCCTTTCGGCCTGTGAAAAATGGCTCGAATATCCGATCGACGGCTTGGAGTTCGATTCCCGGCCCGTGATCCGCAACTTCCAGGAAAGGACGGTTGCTGGGGTTCAAGCGACCGAACCTGATCTCGACGCTGATGCCGGCGCGAGCTTCACCGTACTTGATGGCGTTATCACATAGATTCCATACCACTTGATGCAAATGACTGGGATCGATGCGCACTTCCAAGTCGTCCGCGTCCTCGTGCAGGGCGATCTGGCCCTCGGAAACCTGCATAGTTTCGCAGAATTCGCCCAAGAATTCCTCGATCCAGTCGCTGAGAGTGAGCCGGGTCGGCTTGGTGGCTTCGCGGCGCGAAAGCTGTAATACATTGTTGATGATGGTGCTGACGCGCTCGGAGTTGTTGCGGATGATGTCCGTCAGTCGGCGTTCATCGGGCCCCATGCTGGGGCTTTCGGCGAGCAACTGACCGGCGTGGCTCATCGCGCCGACGGGGTTGCGGATCTCGTGCGCAATGCTGGCGGAGAGCCGCCCAAGCGCGGCGAGCTTGCCCTGCTGCACGCGCTCGGCCATGAGACTGGTGTCTTCGAGGAAAATCAGCGTAGGTCCGGGAGAGGTGCCCCCCAGGGGTGCGAAGTGCGGTTGAATCACTCGTGCGCCGTCAGCCGCAACGAAGCTCGACGGCGAATTATAACCGCGCTCGCTTTGCCGCCACGTTGCCAGGGAATACAGCAAGCGTGGCGATACCTCACCCACCAAGGCGCCGGGCACGGCATGGTCGTCGCCGAGAATTTCCGCCGCCGATTCATTGATGAGCCGGATCTTGTCGGCGGCATCGACCACCAGCAGACTTTCACGCAGGTGCTGCACGATATACTGAGACAGGTCGGCGAGGTTGGCCAGATCCAGGTCTTTCTGGCGAACTAAATCTTCACTCTCGCGCATGCGGCTGGCGACGAAGCTCGCAGCGCCCGCTATCGTGAATAGGACGATTCCCAGTAGGCCGGCGGTTGCATAAGAGGCAATGTCGGAGTGTCCGGTCAGCTGCTGCCAGATGGTGTCGGCGAGTACCGCGATGGCGGCGACCGCCGCCAGAAAGAGCGCGCTGCGCGGGGTCAGTAAGAACGCGAGACCGCCCACGGGCAGGAGGAACAGTAGTCCGAGACCGCTGGCAACACCGCCCCAGGCATGCAGCAGCAGCAACGAGACCGCCATGTCGACGGTTGCCTGCAGGATGGCCTGAAGGAAGACGCTTCCTAGCCGCCGGCGCACCAAAATCACGTTGCCGAGCCCGAAACACAGGTAAAAGACGGCGGTGCCAAAGAAGACCTGCGGAGAGGTGATTCCTATGCCGCGTGCGCCACCCAGCGAATACAGACCCAGGAGTACCAGCGGCACCAAAACCCGATACAAGTTGAGCAGGCCTAGCACGCGCCAGTTAAGTGCGGGTGTGGGATTGATGCTGGGGTCAAATTGACGGTTCAACAGTGTAATCCTAAGGCGGCTTTGTGCTGCCCCTGAGCTTAAGTCAGAATAGCGCGCCTTACGCGGTCAGATGGGTACTGAACGGCAATTCATGAATTTGCACGAGTTGGCCAAGACTTGGTAGCCAACAATCAGGCGGAAAATTCAGTTCTCGCTATACCCGCTCTCGAATTCATGAAACCAAGTTCCTCAGCCCTCGCAGCGGGCCGGCGAACTTTTCATAGTCGCGCCATCGCTCGACGGAATCCTTGTAAATCCTTTGTCGCACCTGCCAATAGCTGGCAGTCACCACTGGACGCTTGGTCTTATGGAAATCCAGGCACCGCTCATCCCAGTCCAGACCGAGGAAATCCAGGATCTTGCGCGTCCAACCCTCCTGATCGGCAATCAGCTCCTCGTAAGGCACGTCCAGAATCGTTCCCGGCGGCAGTACCCTGCACCAGTGTGCAATGAGGCGCTGATGCTCCCGGTAGTAGTGCGCCAAGTCCGACAAATCCGTGGCGAAACCCATGGATAGAGAGAACTGCTGGAAATAACATGACAGGCAAGTGTCGATTGGGTCACGCCGCATGTAGACAATGCGGGCATTCGGGAATATCGAGTGAATTACACCAAGGTAGTCGGAGTTGACGGGGGCCTTATCGACAATACGCAGTGCATCGACGGATTGGCTCGTTAGAGCGCGAAGATATGCTTCAGCGAGTTTTTTCCTTGTCGGCTCCCCGAGTGGTTCGTGCCTCACGACGGTTTCGTATTTGTGCACCGTATCGCTCCAAAACCCCAGTTCTCCCGCGCCTTTTACCGCCGGATGAGAAGCGATGATTTGCTCGGCGAGCGATGT
>WNFI01220158.1_pt1 | contig 13095 bp, 9 predicted proteins | sample 5400471 | NCBI WGS metagenome assembly WNFI01 (sample SAMN13153348, study PRJNA577476) | soil metagenome | isolation source: 100 cm saprolite on Douglas fir-dominated hillslope | place: USA:California | collected 2013-09-17
GCGGGACTGCTGGCGATCACGGCCTTCGCTCCTGAATCGCAGGAACTGGCCGGCTCGCACCTGGCGGGTTATTTTCTGGTAGCGGGACGCGGCGCAAGCTGGCTGGCCCCCGCGGAGATGCGCCAGAAGTTCCGCGAAGGCATGACCACGCTGCGCGGGAGCGCCGGCCAGAGCGACAAGAAGAGTAAGTAAAAAATTTACTGGCGCAAGTGGAAAGTGAGGAACTCTGTGAAGGACCAGCTCGAAGCACTCGTGGCACAGATGTACAGCAGCGGTATTCTTTACTCTGAGGCCGTCCGCGAATTCAAGAAGCGCTTCCTCATGAATGTGCTCCAGCAGAACAAGGGGAACCAGTGCAAGGCGGCGCGAGAGCTGGGCATGCACCGCAACACTTTGAGCCGCACCATCACGGAACTCAAGCTCGATGTGCACCAGTTCCGGGATGGCGGCCGCCGCCCGGTGCGCAGCGAGAAGTCACTTCCCGTGGAGAAAAAGGTTGTCCGCTAACTTTTGCGCCAGCTTCTGCCGGGAACCGTGAGTTCAAGCCGAACTGCCGGCCTGTGGCTAGGAAATATACAAGGTGCGCGCCCTCGGATTTGCTGATTCTCAGTAATCCTCCCTCAAGAATTTGCGTAATAGCACGCAAATATCCTGCTAACAATCGTTCTGTATCCAAGGTAAAATTGGTTCTCCTATGCGGTCTTGCTCCGCCATCCTGGTTCTTTTTGTCTGCGTGGTCTGCGCCGCTGCGGAGAAACCTCAGCCCAGCGTTTCCAAGCGAGACCGGCAGGCGGCAGAGAAGGAGTTCAAACGGGCCTTGATGTTGCAGAAATCCGGGCAGGTGGATGAGGCCCTGCTGGCCGTCTCCCACGCGGCCCAGCTGTTCCCCGGCAACATCGAATACCTGAGCGCGCAAGAGACCTTGCGCCAGCAGATTGTGGGCGGCCATCTGGAGCGGGGCAACCATTTGGCGGAGGCGGGAGACATTGCCGGAGCCGCAGCCCAGTTCCGTGAAGCCCTTTCCATCGATCCGCCCAACAGTTACCTCCAGCAACGGCTGCGCGACGTTTCTCCATTGAACGATGCTGAACGCCGGCGCCCGCTGGAGCTGCTGGCCTCGGTGGACCAGATTAATCTCGCGCCCACGCCCGGCAAGAACAACATTCACCTGCGAGGCGACACCCGCAGCCTGTACACCCAGATCGGGAAGACGTTTGGCATATTCATGCAGTTTGACCAGGGCATGAACAGCCGTTCCTTGCGCTTTGACTTGGACGACGTGGATTTTTACATGGCCATGGAACTGGCGGGCAAGATGACCAAGACCTTCTGGGCTCCCGTTACCAATCATGAAGTCATGGTGGCCACCGACACGCCGGAGATGCGCCACCAGTACGAACGCCTGTCTCTGCGGACTTTCTATGTCGGCAACGCGACATCGCCGGCGGACCTCACGGACCTGGTCAACCTGCTGCGAAATATTTTTGAAATAAAACTGGTCAGCGTTGAGCCGGGCCACAACACCATCACCATCAGGGCCCCGAGGGAGATAGCGGAGGCGGCCGCTAGCATGATCGACAACCTCTTGGACGCGCGGCCGGAAGTTCTGCTGGACGTGAAGGCGTTTGAAATTGATTCCGACAAAGCCACCCAGTTCGGCCTCATCTTACCCACCGATTTTCAGGTGTTCAATATCCCTTCCGAAATCCGGCGGGTTCTGGGCGCAGACGCGCAGCCGATCATTGACCAGTTGAACCAGACCGGCACCATTGATCCCACCACAATCCCCGCCAGCGCTCTTACCAATCTGCAAGGCTCGCCTCTGCTGGCGCCGTTTGTCTTCTTCGGAAAAGGCCTGGGACTGACTGGAATCACGGTCCCTTCCGTCAGCGGGGGGCTGGGCAAAAATTCGTCATACGCGAACAACCTGGAACACGTGACGCTCCGCGCCACGGATGGTGAAACAGCCACCTTTCGCGTGGGCTCGCGCTTCCCCATCCAGACCAGCATCTTCACGGCTATCTCCATCGACGCCAAGGGTCAGCCAACGGCCGCAAGCACGCCACAATTTCAATACCAAGACCTGGGCTTGACGCTGAAAACCAAACCCCATTACCTATCCGGCGGCCAGATCAAGCTGGATCTGGATCTGCAGATTCAGGGGCTGGGCACGGCCACGCTCAACAATGTTCCTGAGCTCACGAACCGGACCTTCACAGGCAACATCACGGTGGCGGAGGGCGAACCATCCGTGATCACTGGCGAGATCAGCGAACAGGAGCTTCGCTCTACCCTGGGTTATCCCGGCATTAGCCAGGCTGCCGCGCTTCGCCCAGTCACAAACTCGAATTCCAAGCACCGCATCCACAATCAATTTCTGATTGTGATCATCCCTCATGTGGTCCGCAAGCCGTTTCATGACAAGGGAACCGGCACCCTCTGGAGCCTGCACTAATAGGTTCCGCGCTGCGTCCGTAACAAATTTCACGAACTGTACCGGCTTATTTTTGCTTACTTTCCGGCGTGGTCTATTTCGAATTGCACCAGGGCCTTCAGTTGTTCGTAAGGGATGCTGGCGATCGACTGCACTTTGCGCCCGTTGATGAAGACGGTCGGGGTTTCGTTCACTTCCAATGTCTGGCCCAGATCCAGCGACTTCTTGATCCTGGCCTCGGTTTCTGGGGTTGCGGCGCAGGCGGCAATTCTCTGGGCATCCAGACCTGCGGCCGTGGCCAGTTCTTTCAGCTTGTCATCGGCGGTGGCCAGGGCGATTCCGCCCTGGTTTTCAAAAATACTGTCGAGGTACTTCCAGAAAGCCACCTGGTTCATTTGCGCCGCGCAGTCGGCATATTGAGCGCCCTTCATGGCCCAGGGATGGAGCGACGCCGGCAGCGGGAATTGCTGAAAGATGTAACGCACCTGAGGAAAGTCAGAGGCCAGTTTCTCCAGGACTGGCTGTGCTGCCTTGCAGTGCGGGCATTGCAAATCACTGAACTCAACCATAAAAATAGCCGGAGCCTGCGGGCCGCGGGCGGGGCCGTCCGCCGCGCGCAATTTGAGCCTGGCAGGCGCAAATGGATTGATACCAAAGGGAATCAGACTGCCGATGATGGCATTCTGGCCGTCCTGGGACAGATAAATATGCTGAGGCGCCTGCTTGTTGATGGAGATCAGCACGTCAGATAGACCCGTTATCCCAGAAGGCCTGATGTCCAAAACCTGCCATGCGATCGCGGGATCGTAACCGAACGTCCGCTTCAAAGAGGCTTCGACTTCGTCCTTGGTGGAAAAGTTGGCTCCGGCGCTGGAAGCTTTGGCCAGTGCTTCCTTTTTGGGTGTGGGAGCACTCGGCATGGAAGCAGGAGCTTGGGCAAAAACAAGACTGAAGGCAAGAAAAACAAAAGCGATCATTGCGGTGATTTTATTCATATTTAAACTTCCGATTTTTGTGCGATGGGGAAACGGCGCCCAAAGCCGAAAGCCTTGGGAGTGATTTTCAGCCCGGGTGCTGCCTGCTGGCGTTTGTACTCGCTGCGCTCGATCATGCGGATGACGTCGCGCACCAGCTTGAGGTCATAGCCGCGATCGGTTGCAATCTGCTCTGCAGTGCAGTAATCCGCCACGTAATCTTCCAGGATGTTGTCCAGGACCTCGTATTCCGGCAGTGTATCACTGTCTTTTTGACCAGGGCGCAGCTCCGCCGAGGGCGGTTTCTCCAGCGTGGATTGAGGGATCACCGGCTGGCGCGAATTTACGTAATGGCTGAGGCGATAGACCAGGGTCTTGGGCACGTCGGAAATCACCGCCAGGCCACCCACCATGTCTCCGTAGAGCGTGCAGTAACCCACGCCCAGTTCGGACTTGTTGCCCGTGGTCAGCACCAATTTGCCAAACTTGTTGGAACAAGCCATCAGGATGTTGCCGCGAATGCGCGACTGGATGTTTTCTTCGGCCACATCCTCCGGCATCCCGGAAAAAACCGGCGCCAGAGCCTTGCGGTAGACGTCAAAGATCTCGCCGATCGCCACCACCTCAAAGCGGATGGCCAGCTTGCAGGCCAGCTCGCGAGCGTCCCGTACGCTGTGCTCCGAGGAGTACTGGCTGGGCATGGCCACGCCGGTCACATTCTCCGGGCCCAGCGCGTCTACGGCAATGGCCGCGGTCAAGGCCGAATCAATGCCGCCGCTCAACCCGATAATCACTTTCTCGAAGCCGCACTTGCGGACGTAATCGCGCGTGCCCAGCACCAGCGCCGCGTACGCGCTGGCTTCCTCGCCTTCGATCTGGGGGTGCCGGTCGCCCTGCAGCGTCTCCGTATCAAAGATAATCAGGTCTTCCTCAAATGACTTGGCCCGCGCCACCGTGCTGCCATCCGGTGCGATGACCAGGCTGGAACCGTCAAAGACCAAGCTGTCATTACCGCCCACCTGGTTCACGAAAACTACCGGGACTTTGTTATCGCGGGCGATGGTCTCCAGCATCTCGCGGCGCAGCTCGCGCTTCCCCAGGTGGAAAGGCGACGCCGAAATGTTGAGCACCAGGTTGGCGCCGGAGCGCAAAAGTTCTTCCACCGGATCGACGCTATAGAGACGACGGCGCCAAAAGTGCTTGTCGTTCCACGCGTCTTCGCAAATGGTTACCGCCAGCTGCTTTCCCCCGAAGGGGAAGACCTTTTGCGACGACGCCGAACCGAAATAACGCACTTCGTCAAAAACATCATAGGTGGGCAGCAGCATCTTGGACTGCACGAACTGCACCTGCCCGTCGCGCAGCACGGCCGCCGAGTTCATCACCGATTTGCCCGTCTCCGCCTTGGCTGGGGAAACAAATCCGCAGATCACGGTGATCTCGGGGACCGCGCGGGCGATCAGGTCAACCGTCCGCTGGCTGCGGACGACAAAGGCGGGCTTTTCCAGCAGGTCGCGGGGCGGATATCCGCAGACCGCCAGTTCCGGAAAAATCGCTAGCTGCGCGCCCCGGGCATGCGCCTGCCGGGCGGATTCTATGATCTTTTTGGAATTGCCGCTGAAATCACCGATCGTGGGGTTGATCTGCCCGAGCGCAATCTTCACATATCCAGTGTAAACCGCGCTTCGCTGTTGCGTCAGCCCTACTGACTGTCCACCAGCCTCTGCAGGGGAGGCTTCGGCGCGTCTTGCGGAGCCGGCTGCTTCCCATCTGGCTTCTGTTTTCCGTCAGTGCCCCATTCCGGCTCGTCCTGCCGTGACGTTGGGGCGCCAGTGGTAGTGCGGCGGAGCGAAGGATCAGGCGATTCTCCTTCCCGGCGCAGAGTGGGCCTTTGCGTGGGCTGTTGCGGCTCCGGGGGTTGTTGCGCCACGTCCTGGGGAGACTTGCTGGCCTGGAGCGCGGCCAGACTGGCCACACCGTCTTTCACGTCCACTTCCTTTTCTGTTTTGACCAGGATTTGGCCGCCGGTCTTGGCCGTCTTGACTTGTATTACTTCATCCGCTGCCAGACGGATGAACATAACGTCTTGCGGCGGCACGCCATAGATCCACTCTTCGTATTCCTTGCCCTGGTTGTCTTTTTCGCGGATTCTTTGTGGCGGCCGCTCCTTGGCCATGATCACCATCTCGCGGTTCATTCCTACCAGCACTTCATGGTTCTTAATAGCTTCCTTGACCTTGGGCGGAAGCGTTTCAACATAAACCTCGGAAGCGGTCTTTTCAGTAAAATCCAGCACCGGGCTCAGCAGCTTCCTCAGGTCATCTGCCGTCATCTCCGGGAGCTGTTTGTTGAACTGCAGCGTCAACGCGGCTCCGGTGGGCTGGGCCTCATTTCCGTCGATGGGAGTGATCCCGCCTCCGGCGCCACCCACGCCCATGCTGATGTGTTGATACCACTTGGTTTTCTTTTTAGGACCGCCGTTGATCTCCAGGTAAATCGTCTTCTCGCGGAATGAAACGTTGGTGATCTGTACCTTGTCCCCTACCTTGGCCGCGGCGCCCCGGCTCTGGATTTGCTGGAATAGGCTGGCGTCGCTGGGGCTCACCCGCCCTTGCGGGTCGATGACTACAGATTTGTCGCCCAGCGGAAAGTACTTGCGCACGCGAACGAACTCGGCATCCATCAACTGAATAAGCTGTATCCGGGTGCCATCCTCTAGTTTCTTGCGCTTTTCCAGGTCCACAGCCCGAAGCTGGGGAGCCATTTGGGGCTGGGAAGGCGGGAGTTCAGGCCCCTTCAGAATAAGGACGTTGGGGTCTGCCGATTTATCTTGCGGATCGGCCGGTTTAGATTGACCCATAGCCAGACCCGAAACGGCCAGGGTCACAGCAAACAATAATGGAGCGCGGCAGAGCATGATATTCACCTAGCTGCTACATCAACTATTCTCCAAATCGGACGGATTTTCAACCCACTTTTAACAGCCACAAGGATTAGATGCTGATTGTCCTACTGGTGAAGGCCGGCGGTTCATACTCCCCCGCTAAGGGTAAGCCCTTCCCGGGCGACCCTGGCCGGCAGCACCTGTCCGCCATGGCTGCGTACCGCCGCCCTCACGCGCTCGCAGGCCTCCGGCTCGCAGAGAAAAACGACGCAGCCGCCTCCGCCGGCCCCGCAAACCTTGGCCGCCAGCGCGCCGTTGCCCATCGCGGCTTTGACCAGTTTTTCAATCAACGGCGTGGTAATGCGCGGAGCGTTGGTCTTGCGCAGTTTCCACTCCTCCCGCAACAGCCGGGAAACGTTCTTCCAGTCCGCCAGCGCCAGCGCCTGATGCATGGCGCGCGCAATTTCCGCGATTCGCTCAAAGTTGCGGAAGACTTTGCGGTCCCCGTTGATGTGGGCCTGAAAAACCTTCCAGTTGTTGATCCCCGACTGCCGCGGCGTGCCCGTATAAGCCAGGACGAAACGCCGGTCCAACTCCTCCGGCGCCACGCGGACAGCTTCATGATGAATCCCATCCGGCTCTAGATGGATCGCGCTCACTCCGCCATACAGCGCCGGATAGTAGTCCTGGCATCCAGTAGGCACCTGGATCAGCTGCGCCTCTACGTTCTGGGCAATCTCGCGGACCTCCTCCAGATTGAGCTTTCGGCCGGTGAACCGCGCCAGCGCCGCCGTGGTGGCGACCATCAGCGCCGAGGACCCGGAGATGCCCGCCCCCGCCGGAGATTCGGAGTTGGTCTCAATCTCAAGACCTTCTTCCGGCGCGAAGAACCGCGTGATGTAGGCTGCCAGCGCGTGCTTGTGTTTGCGCGCGGAACAAAGCTCGAGAAGGCTGGAGTATTCCTCTTCCCTGCGCATGTCGATGGATTTGAGACGTATGGTCTTGCCCGGCAGCCGTGTGATGCGGCAGCGGGTGAGAATGCTGATGGCAAAATTGACCGTCACCGCGCCGGGATGAAAAAGGTACAGTGGCCAGATGTCCATGGTCCCGCCCGCCAAGTCCACACGGCACGGGGCGTGGGCAATAATCGTGGGGTCAATTGACAATGGATCAGTGGACAATGGGTGAGTGGACAATGGACTATTCCGTGAAGAACTGCGCCATTTGGCGAAATTTCTTGTAGCGTCCGTCGATGAGCTGCTGGGCCGGCTGGTTCTTCAGCTCGTTGAAGTGCCGCAACAGGACCGCATCGACCAAAGCGGCTGCGGCGTCGTAGTCCAGGTGGGCGCCGCCGTCCGGCTCGGGGATGATCTCGTCAATGATCGCCATTTCCTTGAGGTCGGGCGCGGTGATGCGCAGGGCCTGGGCGGCGGCTTCCTTCTTGGTCGCGTCACGCCACATGATGGAAGCGCAGCCTTCCGGTGAAATGACCGAGTAGATCGAATTTTCCATCATGAAAACGCGGTCAGCCACAGCCAGTGCCAACGCGCCGCCACTGCCGCCTTCGCCGGTAATGGTGGCGATAATCGGCACTGTGAGGCGCGCCATCTCCCGCAAGTTGCGGGCAATGGCTTCCGCCTGGCCGCGTTCTTCCGCGCCCAAGCCGGGATACGCCCCAGGCGTGTCAATGAGCGTGAAGATGGGGCGGCCGAACTTCTCCGCCGTCTTCATGCAGCGCAGGGCCTTGCGGTAACCTTCCGGATTGGCCTGGCCGAAGTTGCGGTACACGCGCTGCTTGGTGTCACGCCCTTTCTGGTGGCCGATGACCATCACCTCTTCACCGTGATAGCACGCCATGCCGCAGAGGATGGCGGGATCGTCGCCATAGGAGCGGTCGCCGTGAACCTCACTCCAGCCGGTAAACAGGCGTTCTACATAATCCAGCATGAACGGACGCTGCGCATGCCGCGCCATTTCCGTCTTGTGCCAGGCATTGATGTGCAATCGGATCTGCTCGCGCAGAAAACTGATCTGGTGCTGCAGGTGCTTGAGCTGGAGACGAGCTTCATGATCTTTGCCGGCCTTGGCTTCAAGCAGGGCGATCTGCTCTTCGATGCTCTCCAACTGCCGCTGTGCTTTGACCGCTGGTTCCATTGAGTTCAGTCGACGATCCGCACGCTGCCTCGCCCGCAAAGCTCCTCCACGCGTGTGATGAAGGAGCGGTCTGGACAAACATTATATCCGTCCGCTTCCATCACCACCATGAAGTCGCCAGTACGTTCCACATCAAACAACACCTTGGCTTCGCCCCGGCGCTCGCGGCAGACGGAATGCAGGGCGTCCACCATGGCCGGTGTCGCGCCTTCCAGCGGCACGCGAATGCGGATGGCGCGCGGCAGCTTGGGCTGGGCTTCTTCCAGCGGAGTCAACTGGCTGATGGCGATCTTGGGGTTCGATCCTTCTTCCACCCGCACGCTGCATCGCACCAGCATCGGGATTTCCTGCTTCAGGATGGCTTGCAGACGCCGGTACGCTTCGGGGAAGACGATAGCTTCCACCGTTCCCGTCATGTCTTCCATCACGGCCTGAGCGTAGAGATCGCCCTTGCGCGATTTCAGCACGCGGACATTGGAGATGATTCCAGCGGCGTTGACTTCATCGCGGCCGGTGCCGTTCTTCATTTCGCCGATCGCTTCCGCGGTCAGCGCCCGGAAGTCCTCCAGCTTGTCCTTGTATTTCTCCAGCGGATGTCCGGTGATGAAGAACCCCAGGACTTCTTTCTCGCTGGACAGGCGCTGGTGCTCGTCCCATTCAGGAGTATTGGGAAGCCGCTCGGCGTCGCCGTTGTTCTGCTCGTCCTGCTGAAAGACGCCGAACAAGCCGTGCTGGCCCAGTTCAGCGTCGCGCTGCGTTTTTTGCGCGCGTTCCATGGCTTTGTCCAGCACCGCCATGAGTTGGGCGCGGTAGCCGAAGGCGTCCATGGCCCCGCTCTTGATCAGCGACTCCAGCACCCGCCGGTTGAGCAGGCGCAGGTCAACTTTTTCGCAAAACTCAAAGATGGAATGGAAGCGGCCAATTTCTTTGCGCGCGGCAGTGATGGATTCGATGGCCGTCCGACCCACGTTTTTCACCGCAGCCAGCCCGAAGCGGATGGCATTGTCGTGCGGCGTGAAGTAAGCATCGCTTACGTTAATGTCCGGCGGCTCCACAGGAATGCCGATCTCCCGGCACTCGTTGATGTACTTGACCACGTTGTCCGTGTTTCCGGTCTGCGAGGTCAGCAGGGCGGCCATGAACTCCACCGCATGATGCGTCTTCAAATACGCGGTTTGGTAGGCCAGCAGCGCGTAGGCCGCGGAGTGCGACTTGTTGAAGCCGTAGCCGGCGAACTCCGCCATCAGATCAAATATTTTGACAATCTTCCTCTCCGGGAAGCCGCGCTCGATCGCGCCTTGAACAAAGCGCTCGCGTTGCTTGGCCATGACGTTGGTATCTTTCTTGCCCATGGCGCGGCGCAGCAGATCGGCTTCGCCCAGCGAGTAGCCGGCCAGCGTGTTAGCAATCTGCATGACCTGTTCCTGATAGACGATCACGCCGAGCGTTTCTTTCAGCAACTGCTCCAGCTCCGGCAGTTCGTACTCAACTTTTTTGCGCCCCCACTTGCGGTCAATGAAGTCGTCGATCATCCCGCCCTGAATCGGCCCGGGACGGTAAAGCGCGTTCAGCGCCGTCAGGTCTTCCAGGGAGCTCGGCTTGTAGCGGCGCAGCACGTCGGTCATGCCGCTGGACTCAAACTGGAAGATGCCGGAAGTCAGCCCGGTGTGGAAGACGCTCTCATAGGTCTTGGCGTCGTCCAAAGGGACCTTGTCCAGATCAATCGCTTCTCCCCGCTGCGCGATCAGTTTGAGCGCGTCGTCGAGAATGGTAAGCGTGGTGAGCCCCAGGAAGTCCATCTTCAGCAGGCCCATCTTCTCCACCGCATTCATGTCATAGGCGGTCACGATTTCGTCGTTCTTGGTCTTGTGCAGCGGCACCAGCTCGGTCAGCGGCTTGGGTGAGATCACCACGCCGGCCGCGTGCACCCCGGAGTTGCGCACCAGCCCTTCCAACTTACGCGCGGTGTCGAGCAACTCCCGGACTTGCAGCTCACTTTCGTAGGCCTGCTGCAGGGACGGCGAATCGTCCAGGGCCTGGTCCAAGGTGACGTTCAGAATGGCAGGCACCATTTTGGCGATGCGGTCCACGTCGGTGTAGGGGATATCCATGGCCCGGCCCACGTCTTTGATGGCGGCTTTCGCGGCCATGGTGCCAAAGGTGATGATCTGGGCAACGTTATCGCGCCCGTACTTGCGGGTGACGTAATCAATGACCTCGCCGCGCCGGTTCATGCAGAAGTCAATGTCGATATCGGGCAGCGACACGCGCTCCGGATTGAGAAAACGCTCAAACAGCAGCTCGTTCTGCAGCGGATCGATGTTGGTGATGCCCATGGCGTAGGCCACCAGCGCCCCCGCGGCCGAACCGCGGCCAGGGCCCACGGGAATGCTGTTCTCGCGGGCATAGCGGATGAAGTCCCACACGATCAGGAAGTATCCCGAGAACTTCATCTGCTGGATGATGGCGATCTCCCGCGCCAGCCGCTGATCGTAGTCCGCGCGCGACTTCTTCAGGCGACCGGCAGAGTCAAGTAACCCCAGCGATTCCCAGCGGCGCGCGAACCCTTCCCGCGCCACATGCTCGAAGTAACTGTCCAAGGTGTAGCCGGCGGGCACCTGGAAGTCCGGAAACGGGTCTTTGATCTTGTTCAGTTTGAAATTGCAGCGCTCGGCGATGGCCATGGTGCGCGTGAGCACGTCCGCGCGGCTGGAGAACACTCGCCCCATCTCTTCGCTCGACTTCACAAAAAACTGGTTGCCGTGGAACTTCAGGCGTTTTTCGTCATGAATGGACTTGCCCGTTTGCACACAGACCAGCACGTCCTGGGCGTGGGCATCGTCTTCGCAGAGATAGTGGCTGTCATTGGTGGCCACCATGGCCAGGCCCATCTCTTTTTCCAGGCGGAAGAGATCGGCATGGATGCGGTGTTCCTCCGGCAGTCCCTGGTCCTGAATTTCCAGGAAGAAATTATCTTTGCCGAAGAGTTCGCGGTAAAACTCTGCGGCCGCGCGCGCGGCATCGTACTTCCCTGCCAGCAGATGCTCGCAGACCTCGCCCGCCAGGCATCCGGAAAGTCCGATCAGGCCTTTGGAGTGCTCTGCCAGAAATTTCTTGCTGACCCGAGGCTTGTAATAAAAACCATGCAGCGAGGCTTCCGAGGTGATCTTGATCAGGTTCTTATAGCCTTCTTCGTTTTCCGCAAGCACCAGCAGATGGTTGTAGGTGTCGTTCTCAGGCGGAGCGCGGTGGTCGTCTTTTTTGCAGATGTAGAGCTCGCACCCCACAATGGGCTTGATGCCCGCCTTCTGCGCCGCGTCCACAAAGTGGACCGCGCCGTAGATGTTGCCGTGGTCGGTCATGGCCACGGCCTTCTGCCCGATCTCGCCGACGCGCGCGACTAACTTCTCGACGTCGCACGCGCCATCCAACAGCGAGTAGTCGGTATGCAAGTGAAGATGAACGAAGTCAGACATGAGAGAGGCTACCTTGCAATTATAGCGACTTGGGGCGATGTGGATTGCTGTGTAAATCTGTGGAAAAAACAGGGAGAAAACCCTCCACGGAGACTCCGAGACAAGGGAGAAATCTGTGGTTTGACAAGGGTGAATTCACTGGTATGCTTGTTTTCCACAAGTTCACTACGAGGCTATAGCTTATGCTTGCACGGGGTCTCTTTGTGACAACAATGTTCGTATTGGCTAGTGCTTCCGCCCAGGCCCAGACTGCCTTCCTCGACCATTGCCAAAATCAGGCGCCTCTGCCGTTTGCAGCCATCGAAGTCAAGCATCCTATTGACGGCACTTGTGGCATTAAGGGCAAGCAGACATCACCCGCCAACAGTCAGACACAAAACTCGGTGAAGAACAACTTTTGTGGGGAGGCGAATGGAACGCCGGAGACTTTTACCCCGCAGATGCTCATTGATCTGCAGCGAAACAACCACATTGTGTCCGGGCAGGGACAGGAACCCGCCGACCGTATCCAACTCCAGCACCTGGGCGAAGGCAAGATCGTGAGGATGAAAGCCTTTGTGATTGAAGCCCATCACGCCGACTTGGGCGGCGGTGAGAGCGTGAACTGCAATGGGCCGAATGAAGAAGACAATGACATCCATATCGCCCTCGGTCCTGCCGCATCCACCAAAGAATGCGCGAGCGTCTCTGCCGAGATCAGCCCGCATTTCCGGCCAGCTTCATGGAATGAGATAGGACACTTCGAAAAGTTCGACCAAACCAAGCGATTGTTTGTTGTAAATCCCGGCCTCGCCTCGCGCCTTCAGGCCCACGCTTTGCGGGTTACGGGACAGCTCTTTTTTGATGCTTCGCACAGCCCGTGTCCCTGCGGCACCACCTGCAACCCAATACGATCGTCTGTGTGGGAAATACACCCGGTCTATAACATCGAAGTCTGCAAAGCAGGAACGCATTGTGATGAAAACTCTGACGCTGACTGGATCGCTTTTGATACATGGTTGAACAGCATGGCTCCTGTCCAGCCAGTCAAGCCGCCACACAGCCACCGGCCACACGAAGCCACAACGAAGAAACACAAATAAAGCCGCCGGCCGGGCTAAGATTGTAACGTCCCTAGCCAGCGCTCTCCCCGATGCTGAAGGCGAGACGCGATCGATTTGTCGCGCAGCCTTC
>WNFI01320624.1_pt2 | contig 13095 bp, 11 predicted proteins | sample 5400471 | NCBI WGS metagenome assembly WNFI01 (sample SAMN13153348, study PRJNA577476) | soil metagenome | isolation source: 100 cm saprolite on Douglas fir-dominated hillslope | place: USA:California | collected 2013-09-17
GGAGCCGCGGCCTTCAGCACCTTCTTCTGGAACTCGCCGTAGCGGGCCTGCAGCGTTCGGTCGTCGTGGCCCTGATAGGCGAGATAGAAATTCGTCCAGCGCGCGTCGGCGAGCGCGGCTTCGGCGCGCGCGAAGCGGAAACTCGGCGCCTGCTCGTGCAGGCGCTCGAGCCCCCGGGCGTATCCCCCCCTGGCCGACTCGAGCGCGCCGAGGTCGCGGTAGACCTGCGGCAGCAGCAGGTTCTCACGCAGCGCCGCCCGCAGGCTCTCGGGATGGCGCGCCGCGATGGCGTGGAGCTCGCCGCGGGCCTCGTCGACGCGCCCCATCTCGGCGAGGAGGTCGGCGCGGGCGGTTCGCGTGCGGATGCTCGAGGGCGCGGCGCGAACCGCGGATGAATACGCCGCGAGCGCCTGCTCCATGTTCCGGTTGCGCCGCTCGAGATCACCTGCCAGGAGCCAGGCCTCCACGAGGCGCGGATCGCTGCGCGCGGCTTCCTGGGCGTTTTGCAGCGCGGCCTTGGCGTCGCCCGTGAGGTTCTGCAGGCGCGCGAGGCTGAAGCGCGCCCGCGCGTACGACGGATCGATCTGCAGGGCGCGCCCGAAAGCCCCCATTGCCTCGTCGATGCGTTCCAGAACCTGCAGCGCGGCGCCGAGGTTGTTCCATGCGCGGGCGTGCCCCGGATCGACCTCGGCGGCCGCGCGGAAGTCGCCGACCGCCTGCGTCGCGCGGCCCATGTCCATGCGCACGTCGCCGAGCTCCATGCGCGCTGGCACCGATGAAGGATCGGCGTCGACGGCGCGCAGGAGCAGCAGCTCGGCGGACGCGAGCTCGCCGCGATCGTGCAGCACGGCGCCCTCGAGGAGGAGGTACTGCGCTCGCGCGCCGCCGCTCAAGATCGCCTGGCGCGCGCTCACGAGTGCGGCGTCGAGCCTTGCCGCCTGGTGCTCGGCCATTCCCTTGAGGTGCCAGACGTCTCCCTGGCCCTGGTCGGCGGCGAGCAAGTCCTCGTAGCACGCGATCGCCTGTGCGAATTCCCCGCGCTTCATGTGATCGCGTCCACGCCTCAGCGCGTCGTCCTTGGGCGTCATCGCGTCGCGCCCTTCGCGCACCATTGCGCCCAGGCATCCCGCAGCGCGTGCTCCCAATCGCGCGTGAAGCGGGGCACGTCGACCGCCGCGGACGCGAGGAGCGCCTCGCGCATTCCTCCCGCGGCCGCGGCGAGGCGCACCGGGTCGACCGCGAGGGCGCGCGCCGTCTCGGCATAACCGGCCGCGGTGTCCGCCACCAGCCCGGGACGCGAAATGATCTCAAGGAGGGCCGAGGATTGCCGAGCGAGCAGGACGTCGCCGCGCAGGGCCACGACCGGGCGCCCCATGAGGAGAGCCTCGAACGTGGTGATGCCGCCGTTGTGCGGGAACGTGTCGAGGGCGATGTCGATATCCGCGTACTCCTCGAGCATCCGCTCGTGGCTCGACGACCCGCGCAGCTCGACCCGGTCAGGCGCCACGCCGAAGGCGACGAAGCGCTCGCGAAACGCGGCATGCTCGACGGGATTGTCGAGCGAGGCGTTCTTGATGAGGAGCCGCGAGCCGGGAACCTGCGCGAGAATGGCGCCCCAGGCCTCGAGCACCGGCCGCGACATCTTCGCCATGCGGTTGAACGAGCCGAAAGCGACGCCGGCTTTCCCGGCAAGGGACGGGACCGGCCGCACCGGCGGCAGGCCCGTGGGCGGTTCATAGGCGTAGCGGAGCCGCGGCATGCGCAGCAGCCTCTCGCTGAACGGCTGGTCGTCGCCGAACGGCGAATGCCGCTCGTCGGTAACGAAGCAATCGACTTCGTCGAGCCCGGTGGTGTTGAACGAATCGAGCCAGCTCATCGAGATCGGAGCGGGACGGCGCGCAAGGACGCCGAGGCGGTGCCCGGGCGAGTGCCCCGCGAGATCCACGGCGATGTCGATGCGATCCTCGATCATCCGCGCGACGACTTCGGCATCGCCGACTCCCCACGTCTTGCGCCACTGGACGCCCGAGGCGAGCAGGCGCTCGGTCACCTCGTCCTTGCCTTCCTGCTCGGCGTAGCAGTAGATCTCGTAGCGCTCGGGATCGTGGCGCGTGATCACCGGCACGCTGAGGAAAGCGGCCGAAGAGCGGTGGAACCGAGGCGACAGGTAGGCGACCCGCAGCCGACGCCCCCGATCGCGATCGTTGGCGAAGGACCGCGTGCGCGGCACCTCGGGCCCCGCATGGCGAACGCCCCACGCCCGGTGGGCGGCGTAGATCTCCTCGCGCGTATGCAGCGCGCCATACTGCATCGCCAGCAGCCGCGCGCTCTCGATCTGGGCGACGTCCGGCGGATTCAACGCCACCGCGCGGTCATAGCACTCGAGCGCCTCGGCATGGCGCGCCTGATGCAGGAGCGCCGTCGCGAGATGCAGCCATGCGTACGCGAGCCCCGGCTCGAGCTCGACTGAACGCCGGAACTCAACGGTCGCGGCGCCGAGCTCGCCGCCTTCCACGAGCGCGCGCCCGAGCGCGAAGCGGCCTTGCGCCCCGTCGGCGATCTCGAGGCTGCGGCGAAGGCTCGCGAGGCCCTCCGCGCGCCGGCCGCCGCGCAGCAGCGCCGTCGCGAGATTATTCCAGGCGCGCGCGTTCGCCGGCTCCGCCTCGGTGGCGGCGCGAAAACTCTCGGCGGCCGCCTCGATGCGGCCGGCATCCATCCGCACGACGCCCAGCGCGAGGTGCGCGGGCGCCCAGCGAGGCGATGCCGCGATCGCGCGCAAGAACAGGGCTTCGGCCGCGACGCGCTCGCCGAGGTCCTGCTGCACGAAGCCCGCCGCGAGGAGCGCCGGCGGACGCTCGCCGCCCAACGCGAGCGCGCGTGCGAGGCTCTCGGCGGCCCGTTCGAGCTGGCCCGCGCCATGCTCCGCGCTCCCCTTGAGGCGCCAGACCTCGGCGTTGTCGGGATGTTCGACCGCGAGAGCGCCGTACGCCGCCAGCGCCTCGGCCAACCGCCCTTCGCGATGCAGGGCCGCAGCGGCCTGGAGCGCCGCCGTTGCGTCCTTGCCGGCGACCGCCTTCATCGCTCGCCGCGCCCCGATTGCCATTCGTGCTCGAGGTGCACCAGGCCGTAATCGCGCGTGGAGCCCGAAACCACCACCTCCACCTCGACCGTATCGTGCAGGCGCAGCCCCTCGGGGTCGAGCGCATGCACGCGCACCGTGTACTTGCCCGGCAGCAGCGCGACCGAGGCGAAGCGCAGGGCGAAGGCGAACTGCTGGGGGGCGAGGCGTTCGGGGCGGTACTCGGTCTCATTGGAGTGCGAGCCGTACACGGGCGTGCCGTCGGCGCGGACGATGCCCACTAGCAGCACCGGCGGACGGTCGTCGGGCTCGTAGGCCACGCCCTGCACGACGAGATCCTCGCCCAGGGCGATCCGGGTGACCTTCTCGCCGCCGCCGCTCTCGACCCAGGCCGATTCAATGCGCGACAGGTTGCCCATTGGCGGGGATCGCCGGGCGTTCGATTCGCTGCGCCGCTTTTCCTCGTGACGCACTTCTTCTGGAACGATTCGTCGCCCACCGCGAGGACTTCGTCGGTGATCAGGATCTCGGGACGAAGCGAGGTCGCCACGGCGAAGCCGAGGCGAACCGTCATGCCGGAGGAATAGTGGCGGATCGGCTCGTCGATGAAGGCGCCGATGTCGGCGAATTCGGTGATCGCATCGACGCGCTCCAGCATCTCGGAACGCGAAAATCCCATCAGCGCGCCCGAGAGGAAGATGTTCTCGCGCCCGGTGTAGTCGGGATGGAAGCCGCTGCCGAGCTCGAGAAGCGCGCCGACCGTGCCGTTCAGCACCACGTTGCCGCGCGTCGGGCGGATGACTCCCGCGACGATCTTGAGGAGCGTCGACTTGCCGGCGCCGTTCTCGCCCACAAGGCCCAGGGACTCGCCCTGCCGCACCTCGAGGTCGATCCCGTCCAGCGCGCGGAAATGCGGCAGGTTGCCGCTTCGAAACGCGAGCGCGAGGAGCGTGCGCAGGCGTTGCCCGCCGGTCGCGACCTTCGGAAAGTCCTTGGTCACGCCCTCGATCCTGAGGAGTGTCCTCGGCGCGCTCATGGCTGCGATCCCAGCGCGCGGAGCTCGGCATAGAACGCCGCGAGCTCTTCGCGCTTCGAGAACTGCGCGCCATACCAGTGCGCGGGCGCGCGCGCGGCGTTGAGCTCCGGAAATTTGGCGTGGAAGCGCTGCGCGTAGTGGCGCCACGTGTCCTCGAACTTGCCCTCGCTCTGGTGGATCGCCTCGATGCCCGTCGTCACCGCGAGGCTGAGTCCCGATCGATGCGCGCGGTAGGTGAAGTCGAGGTCGTAGAAGTGGAAACCGTCGAAGGTCGCCGCGTCGAACCCGATGATCCAGCCGTGCACGTGGGGATGGCCCGCCCAGAGGACCGCGGGTCCCGTCGCGAGCCGACTGCCGACGAGACCGACGAGGTCGTGCCGCCCGAGCGCCGCCTCGAGTTCGCCGAACGGATCGCCCGACACGAGCTCGACGTCGTCGTGCGAGAACACCACGATCTCGTGCCGCGCCTGGGCGAGGCCGCGACCGTAGCCCTCGGAGAGCGAACGCGCGTCGCCGATCGCGATGATCTCGTGCTCGCGCCCGAGCAGATGTCCCTCGACGTTGACGCGAAATCGGGCCAGGCGGCCGGGATCGATGCTGCAGACGATGACCGAGACGCCCGTGCCCGGCGCCTTCACGGAAGCCGGAACCGGCGCTCCACCGCGAAAGAGCGTTCGTCCCTCGCGCACCGCCGCCGCGATCGTGAGGACGACGTTCTGCATCGCGTCGAAGTCGCGCCGATCGAGCCGCGCCGCGGTGCGGAACCGGAGCACCGCTTCGCGCGCCTCGCCGGCGTCGCGCAGCACCAGCGCGAGGTTGAAATGCGCGGCGCCGGAAGCGGGCGCGATGCGCGCCGCTTCCTCGAAGGCGGCGCGGGCGGCGTCGAGCTTGCCGTCGCGGCGCAGGTCTCCGCCGCGCTTCATCTGCAGCCGGTAGCCGGATTCGGGCTCGGGGGCGCTCACGGCGGCGGGCTAGAGGAAGTCCTCGAAGTGCGGCGACAGGCGCTCGAAGAACCAGAGGCCCCCGACGAGGACCACCGCCGCGATCAGGGCGGCCACAGCATCCCCGGCGACCGGGCCGGCACCGAGCAGCAGGATCTCGCGCAGGCGCTCGGAGAAATGCGCCAGGGGACTGTACGACACCCACCCCCTCAGCCAGTCAGGAACCAGGGTGATGGGGTAGAGGATGGGGGTCGCGTAGAACAGGAACACGAGGAGGGAAGCGACCCCGTGCTCAACGTCCCTCAGGACGGTCTGCAGGGCCCCCAGGACCGCAGCAATGCCGGTCGCCAGGGCCAGGTAGGGGACGAGGACTACGAGAGCCATCGGCAGCATCGCCAGGTGAATGGGCTCGCCCCAGAGGGCGAGCGCCACGAGAACCGCCACGAAGCCCGCTCCATGGACGGCGTAGCTCGCGAAGACGGCCGAATAGACGAGCAGATGGCGCGGGAAGGCGACCTTGGCGATCAGGCCGGCGTTGGCCTGCAGGGAACTCATGCCCCGGGTGAGCGCCTCGGTGAACATGGTCCAGGGCCAGAGGGCCACGGCGACGAAGGCGGTATAGCTCGCTCCACCGTAGTTGGGCGGCACGTCGATGCGGAAGACCTGGCTGAAGACGAAAGCAAAGAGCAGGAGTTGCAGCAGGGGATGGGCGAGCGTCCAGCCCAGGCCGGTGACGCTGCCCGCATAGCGCGAGAGAATCTCGCGGCGCGTGAACGCGAGCAGCAGCCAGCGCCAGCGGGTCGGCACTGCCAGGGTGGCGAGGGAGGACATCGCGCTTCGCGCCGTCGAAGCCGGCGCCTCAGGCGACGGCCGCCTTGGCCCGCTGTTCGACCTTCAGCATTGCGTCGCGCTCCGCGAACCATTCCTTCGCGTATTCGCAGTCGCGGTATTCCTGGAAGTACGGGCCGCCGATGGTGAAGTGCACCAGCGAGGCGTCCCTGCGCGGCGCGTCGTAGCCGACAAGGTGGTTCCAGCGATTGGGGATCTCGCCGATCAGCGCGTCGTCATGCAGCCATTTGAACTGGTGCAACTCGAGGCCGCTCGCCGTATTGACGTAGTCGGGCGTGAGCGCCGCACAACGTTCGCAATTCATGAGCATCACGCTCGACCAGTTCTTCTTCTCGTACTTCGTCTGCGTCGCCCCGAGGAACTTCACCTCCTCCTTGGGCACATGCCGATGCTTGACCACCTGCACCGCAAAGCGCTCGTCGCGGAGCGCCCAGAGCTTGGCGATGTCGTCGAGCACCAGCATGTCGCAATCCATGAAGATCGCCCAACCGCGGTAATCGCACAGCCACGGGGTAAGGAAACGCGAGAACGAGAACTCGGTCGATTGCAGCGGGTTGCGCTCGCGCCGGTAGACCCCCTGGAGCTGCGCAAGCATCACCGGCGCGATCGCGACCGGCTCGGAGGCGCGGGCGTGGATCGAATGCGCGAGGACGCCGGAGGCGACGGCCTCGCGCGGATCGTAGCCGACGAAGATCCGGATCAAGGCCGCGTGGCCTCCGACCGGGGAAGCGCCTTGATGTCGACCTTCACCTGGAGCTTGCGTATGTTGTCCATGCTCACCGAGTTGTTCGGGTCGGTGCGCACGGCGTCCACCACCTCCTCGCGCTTGGCGTTGACGATCTTGAGCGCCTCCTCAGCGATGATCTTGTCCTTGACCTCCTCGAAGGGGAGCGTCCTGGCGACCTTCTTGTCGATCAGCTTGAAGATGTGGAAACCGCGTTCGGTCTCGAGGGGCTTGTTGACCTCTCCGACCTTCAGCTTCGAAATCGCGCCCCACGTGGCCTCGGTGAACGAGCCCGGGGTCTTGTAGCCGAGGTCGCCGAAGTTCCTCGCCAGGTCCGGGTCGTCGCTGTAGAGCCTCGCGTAGTCGAGGAAGCTCTTCGAGCCCTTCGTGGCCTGCTGATAGGCCTCTTCCGCTTTTTCCGCGGCCGCGTCGCGCGTGCGGCCTTTCAATCCGACCAGGATGTGCTGCACGTTGAGCGTCTCGCCCACGGTGAAGCGCTTCGGATCGGCCTTGTAGATCTCGAGCGCCCGCTTCTGGAGGTCCGGCATCACGATCTTCGCGACCACCTCGCGCTCCATGTAACGGTCGGACAGGATGGCGTCCGTGGCCTGGTGGATCCGCGCGATCACCTCCGGATCCTCGGCAAGGCCCGCGCGGCGCGCCTTCTCCGCGAGCATCCGCCGTATCCACAGCCCATCAACCGTCCGCGAGATCTTGTCGAAGCTGGTGAGGAAGTCGGCGCGATTGTCCTCGGGGATGATCTTCGTATAGGCGATGAAATCGCTCGTGCTGAGGCGCAGGTCGCCGTTGACGACCAGCGGCGGGTCCGCGGTCGGCGCGCTGTCGGCCAATGCCGCTCCGAGGCTCCACGCCAGGGCGGCGGCGGTGAACATGGTCAAACCATTCTTCATTCGTCGCTCCACAAAGAAAAAAGGAGGCGGGATCCCCGCCTCCTCGTTGAAGGCTCAGGACGTCAGTGGGGACCCCAGGACGTGAGCGACCTGCAGGTCCCGGAACAGCCATAGGTGCCCGCAGCCGGCCACCCCGTGGGCGTCGTGTCTTTCGTTGTGTACCCGTAAGCCACGTAGCGCATATTCAGGTACCAAGTCGTTCCATCGTTCGGAACCGCGCAGCTCAAATAGTCGCCGGTGGTGTTCCAGTAGAGCTGGTTGCCGGACCCTCCCTCGCCGAACGAGTGGCATGGGTAGAAGGTCGCGCTGTATTGGTTCACCGCGGCGGCGCTGCTCAGGGAAGAGGTGAAATCTCCCGGGCATTTGGAAAGGGCCGCTTCGATGTTCTGGGGGTAGGACGACCAGCCCACGTACTGCACCACTCCCGAGGCTACTTGCGCTCCGCCGGACTTCGGAAGGGCCACCGCGATGATCGTCGGCGATTGCGAGGAATCGCCGAATACCAGCCCCTGGCCCTGCGCTCCGAATCCTGTCACCGGCGCGAGGGTGACATCGAAGAACGTGCTCCGGTTGAGGGTGGCGGCCGGCGTCGGACATCCGGGCGGGAGGCTCGGATCACTCGTCGGGGTACCCGCAGCCTGGATGGTGAGCGTCTGGTTCGGGCCTTGCACCGCTGAGGCACCCAAGGCCGCGGACATCGACAAGGTACAGGTGGTCCCGGCAGGAGTGGATGCCGGCACGCCGACCGGCAACGCGGCGGAGTTCACGCCCGGGGAGAAGAAGGTGGCAGCGGAACCAGTGCACGGCAAGCCGACGTTGATGTTGGCCTGGCCGTATCCGGTGAAGGTGACGCGCGTGAAGTTGATGCCAACGTTGACCGTCTGCGCAGCGCTCGATGTAACGACGGTGGGCAGCGGCAATGCGAAGGAAAACGTGTCGGTGGTCGGAGTCGGAGTCGGCGTAGGTGTCGGTGTCGGTGTCCCACCCGTTACGCATCCGGTCAGCTGCATCACGCCGGTCGTCGTGTCGTACGTGAAGCTCGAGAAGGTGCAGAGGTCCGTGCCGTCGCCCTTCTTCGCGCTGCCGGTGCCGGCGCTGACATCACTTGAAATTTGAAAAGCCGTGGCACCCAAAGCCGCCAAGGCAAAAAATCGAATCCCACTATTAGGCAACTTCATTTGTATCTCCCAAATTCGCCCGAGGGCGAGTTACGGCGCCTGACGGTGGTGAATTATAGCTTTTATGTCGTATGTTGGAAAAAAACAGGCGGGCTTTCGCCCGCCTGTTTGACAGTCCCCACATTGCAGGGGTAACCGACTTTCCTTACGGCAGGATTGTCGTCACGTACGCATGGGAGAAGTTGCTCTCGAACAGCACGGAGCAGGTCGTCGCCGCACCGCCAGTCGTCGTACAAGGCAACGTCGCGTTCTTGAACGAACGCGCCATGAAGCCCGTGACCGGCAACCCGACGAACGTGTGGGGGGCCGGACCCGTCACTACGCCCGCCGACGTCATCGTGAAGCTCGTACCCGCAAGGCTGCTCAGGCCCAGCGGAGTCTGCGACTTCGATCCAAGGAACGCGATCCGCGCCCAGCCGTTCTGGAACGTGCTCGGCAGGGTGATCGCCACGTTGTTGATCGAGCCCAGCACGCCCGTGACGGATCCGGACGCGGTGTTGGTCGAGTTGCCGTTGCGAATGCTGACAACGGTGGTCTCGAAGCACAGCGTCGGGGTCGCGCCCGTGGGCGGAACCGGCGAGATCGACGACGGGGCGGCGGAAGTCGCCTCGTCCCTGTTCCAGAAGCTGAACAGGACGGGCTCGCACGCGCCATTGGTCGTCACGATGTTGGAGAACGGTTGGTGGGCCGACGTCGCGCTGACGAAGTCCCGCTTGCCCGGGAAGGTCAGCACCCAGTCGGTGTTCGACGCGGTGTTCGTGTCGAGGATGTACTCGTTCGACACGGAGGAATGCATGAACACCGCGGCAACCGCGCGCGAACCAGCCGTGGTCGTGCCGCTGCCCGGACCCCATGTGTCCTGATACGCGTTGGCGTTGGCCAGCACAAGGCTCTGTGCCGGGGTGGCTTGGCTCAGGGACGGGAGCAGCGAGCTCGGGTCCTGGTAGTTCGCCACGTTGATGAAGTCGCCCAGCGCGTCGGCCGTGTAGCCCATGTCGGCACCAGACGTGACGTTGATCAGCGTGATCGTGCCGGTCAGACCGCCCGTCGGCGCTTCCAGCGAGGTCAGCGCGAAGGGCGCCGTCACGCCGGTACACGTCGGAGAGCCGCTGCTGGCGTGCGTCACCGCAGCCGCTGCCGTGCCCGTCAGGTTGGCCATCTCGAACACTTCGACGTAGCCCTCACGCGTGCGGTCGAGCGACGTATCGCTCTGCGGCAGCGAGTCGGGGCTGGATACGTAGGCATAGTTCCGGAAATCGAAGAAGCCGGAAGCGCCGAAGGACGGGATGGTGCACGACAGGTCGCCCACGGCCGTGATGCGGGCCGGGTCCGTCGCGTTCGCGCCCGAGGCGCTGACAACGGCGACGTACACGTCGTTCGGCGAGAGGAAGACGTTGTGGTCTTCGACTTCCGCGCTGGTCTTGCCTTCACGGAAGCGAATCTTGACCGCCTTCGCCCGCGAGGTGGTGTTCACGATCGAAACGTAGGTCGTGAAGCCCGCCTGGACCGTGTAGTACGGGTAAATCAGCACTTGGCCGGTGTTGTCCGGATTCCGGTACACCGCCTCGGCCGTCGTGGCGACCGCTCCCAACCCGGCGAGCACCGCACACGTCAGGGCCTTCCTTTTGAACGTGTTCATGTTTTGGTTGACTCCTTTGTCAAGTAAAACCAGAGTGATCACTCTGCTCTAGAGGTACAACGGACGGATATTAAACTATTTCCCATGACCCTTTCAAACCCATTTGCGGTGCTGCCGAACCCTCCCTAGCGCTCGTAGAAGTACCACCACTGCGAATCCACGCGCACCCATTTTTCTCTCAGCGGCGTGTGGCTGCTCCTGCCTGCGTACACGATGCCGATCGTCAGGTCGACTTCGCAAAGGTCACTCGATACGCAGTTCACCTTGTCCACCCTCGCCGTTCTCCACAGCCCGGGCTTGATGCTGCCCACGTACGAGTCCACCGTTACCAATTGGCGGACTCCCGGGCTCAAATACTGGTAAGCCCCCCTGATGTCGCCCTTGATCATCAAGTCCCAACGCGCTTCGGCCTTTTCCTTGACCACTTCCCCGTCGCTGCGCGTCACTGCGAGGGCGCAGCCCGCGAGGGCCAGAGCGCCGAGCCAGGCCGGGATTCCGAGCCAGGCCGGGATTCGAAGCACCGAAACCAACTGAATTCCGCTCGATTTCAACACCGCAGTTCCCCGCAGATTATGCGACCCGCGAAGGGGGAGTCAAGACTTTTTGCAACACTGTGGCATTTATGCAACTGTCATCTCTTAAGTTACGCGAAGTTTAAACCCTAATCGCACGATTTAAAAAGGATTTTTTGAGCAGGGCCAAGCTTCACCGATGGCGCCAGAATTCGGGTCTGGGGGTCGGGAATTTGCGCCTGAAAATCAATAGATTATAGCATCCCCTCCAAGCCTTCCGCCGCGCTTTCAGCGTTTTTCGCCGGGCGGCTTGATCGGCGGCAGCAGCGATTTCAGCGCCGGCAGCTTCTCGCGCAGTTCGTTGGTGACCTCGCGGGCCTGGTTGGCGTCGCTCACGATCTTGGGCGTGATGATGAGCACGAGCTCAGTGCGGCGCTTGTTCAGGGTCTGTCGGCCGAAGGCGGCGCCGAGAATCGGGATCTTGGACAGCAAGGGGATGCCGCTGGTCCCGCGGTTGTTGTCTTCGCGAATCAAACCCGCGAGCACTATAGATTCCCCGGAGGCGACAACGACGGTGGTTTGCGCCGAACGCGAGTTCACGGTTGGGTTCGGGTTGGTCGCGCTCACCGTCGTCTGATCGGGCACGCTCACTTCCTGATTCACGTCGAGCGTGACCTGTCCCCCTGAGTTGATGCGCGGTGTTACCGCGAGCAGGATCCCCGTTTCGAGATACTGGAAACTGTTGAGGACTCCGGTGCCCGTACTCACGCCGGTCTGCGTCTGCGTCTGCACCGAGATACGGTCGCCCACTTTGATCTGCGCTTTCTGGTTGTCAAGCACCATGATCTGCGGCGTCGCGAGCGTTTGTGCGCGCCCATCCCTGCCGAGCGTATTGAGCACGGCACGCACCTCACCACCCGCCAGATTGACGAGTTGGAACGTCGGCGCAGCGAGCGGGACTCCGGTTATGTTTGCCGCAGTCGACGGCAGCCCACCGAGATTGAGTTGTCCCGAAGTGTTGTTGCGCGTGTGGATGAACCATTCGAGGCCGAGGCTCAGATCATCTGAGAGCGTCACCTCGGCGAGCATCACCTCGACCAGGACCTGGCGCGGAATCACGTCAAGCTTCTTCAACGCGCCTTCGATGATCTCGTAGTCGGCCGGGGCCGCGAGGATGAGGAGCGAATTGGTGTCCTTGTCGGCGATGACGCGTACCTCGGTGGAGGTCGCACCGGCCGCTCCCGCAAGCTGGAAGGTGGTCGCGCCAGGCGCTGGCGTTACCATCGTGGCCGCGGTCTGCCCGGGCGCAGGCGTCATCGTGGTGGTCGTGCTCGAGATCTGCGCGGGACGCGCGCCGGGAGCGAGCGAAGGCGCCGTAGTCGATGTCCTGCGAGATGAAAAGAGGTCGCCGATGAGCTGCGCGAGGTTCTCGGCCTTGCCGTTCCTCACCTGGTAGACGAAGAACCGCGTTCCGCCCGACGTTCCACCGATCGTGTCGAGCTTCTCGACCCAGTTCTTGGCGATCTCGAGGTATTTCGGCTGCGTGGTCACCAGCAGCAGCGCATTGAGCCGTTCGATGGGAATGACACGCACGATGCCGGCGAGCGGCCCCTGCGCCTGCGCCCCGAAGACCTTGTCGAGGTCCGCCATCAGGGTCTTCACGTCGGCGCTCTTGATCGGGAAGAGTCCCACCGAATAGCCCGCGAGGAAATCGACGTCGAAGAGCTCGATCGCATCGAGCAGGTGGCGCATCTCGCGCTCGCCGCCGGCGAGGATGACGAGGTTGCGCACCTCGTCGACGCGAACGGTGTTCTCGGGAGCGAAAGGCTCGAGCAGCCGAGCCATCTCGCGCGCACCGACGAATCGCAGGGGCACGACCAGGACGGAGTAACCGCGGGGAAGCGGCACGCCCGCCGCCCCCAGCTGCGGCGAAAGGGAGCCCCGCACCGCGGTCACGGGAAGGATCTTGTACAGCCCTTCCTCGCGCACCGCGGCGGCATTGTTCTGCCGCAGCAGCATCTCGAGGGTGGGCAGCAGATCCCTGAGCGCAATCGGCTTGACGGTTCGGAACGTCACGGTTCCCGAGACGGCGGGGTGCACCGTATACGACTCCTTGAGGTAGTCGCCGAGGATCACCTTGGCCACTTCGCGAATGTCCGCGCTTTCGAAGTTGAGGCTCGCCTCCTCAGGGCCCGGCGGGGTCTGCGGAAGAGGCTTGCTGCCGAG
>WNFI01060011.1_pt1 | contig 13094 bp, 13 predicted proteins | sample 5400471 | NCBI WGS metagenome assembly WNFI01 (sample SAMN13153348, study PRJNA577476) | soil metagenome | isolation source: 100 cm saprolite on Douglas fir-dominated hillslope | place: USA:California | collected 2013-09-17
CTGATGGTCCAGAATCGCGAGGGGAGACCCCACAGCCGCCCACAGTGAAAACAGTCCACCCACGAAGGCCGCGAGCCGCCACACCGGCAATACATTCGGAAGAACATTCCGAAGCTGATACCAGCCTCGCGAGTAGACCAACGCCACCACCATCAGAGACAACGTAACGAGGATTGGGAGGGACCACGAATACAAACCGCCATGGAATTCAGATGACATTGGGGCCTTAAGGGCGCGATCCGGATTGAACGATACGGGAAGCATCACGCGCGGGCGCTTGTCCGGCCGGGTGCAGCGTCTCGAGGAACGCCACAAGTGCAGTCGTCTCCGAGGGACTCAAGTTTTTTCCATAGGCCGGCATGTTGCCGCCGCCTTGGATCACCTGGCGGATGAGTTGATCCTGCGTGAGCTCGACGGCGACTCGATCCAGTTGCGGCCCGCGCTCTCCGCCCACGCCGCCCAAAGCGTGGCAGTTATGGCACTGCTTTGCTTGAAAAACGAGCGCTCCTTGTCGCTCCAGGGCGGTACGCCCTTTGAGGTATCGCGCTGGAATCGGTTCGCCGCTCCACGCGTCCATCACCGGACTCCAGGGCGTATAGCCGGCCAGATGCGTGAAAGTCCCCAGCGCGACCGCCACCAGCAGAATCGTAAGAACCGCGATGGGGCGGCGCTTCCAGCTTTTTTCGCCTTCCCCGGAGAAAAATGGAAGCGCCAGAAGCACGACAAGGGCGATCACCGGTCCGATCAGCAACACCGGAGTTTCCATTGACGGTGGAAGCAGGGAGAGCACCGCATAGAGCCACAGGAAAAAGTAATCCGGCCGTGGTGCTGTCTGGATAATTGTGGGATCCGGTTGCCCGCTCGGTCCGAACGGGCCGAAATATACGGCACACGCCGCGATGCTGAGGAGGATAAAACCGGAGAAGAACAAATCCTTCCCTACGGCGCCGGGCACAAACGGAATGCCATCTCTGCGCGTCAGCTCGTGATATTCCGTCAGATACGTGGCGCGGCGAACGATTCGTCCCGGCATCGGCCACTCGTTGATTCCGAGCTTGAGCACCAGGAGCAGATGCAGGCCAACGAATGCGATCAGCGACCCTGGGATTACGAAGACGTGCAGAGCGAAGAACCGCGAAAGCGTCGCGCCTGCAATGATGGGACCGCCCAACAAGAGTTTCACAATCCACGGCCCCAGGACTGGTACACGGCTTGCGATGGACGCGCCGATGCCCAATCCCCAGTAGGCGTCCTGATCGAATCGAAGCACCTGGCCGGTGAAGGCCATGCCAAGCGTCAAGAGGAGAAGAAGGACACCCACAATCCAGGTCAGCTCTCTGGGGAATTTGTAAGCGCCGAAGAGGAAGACCTGCACCATGTGTATGAGGACGATCGCGACCATGAAATTCGAGCCCCAACCGTGCAGGGCTCGAATGAACCAGCCGAGTACGACTTGGTGATTGAGAATTTGCAGGCTACTCCACGCTTCTGCCGCGGAGGGCACATAGAGGAGGGCAAGGAGAACGCCGGTAACAAGCTGGAGCATAAACACAGTGAGGGCGGCGCTGCCGAAAACGTAAGCCCAGCTTGCGGTTTCGCGTGGGACCGGGTGCTGCAGCGTCTCTCGGATCGGCGTCGCGAGTTGAAAGCGCTCATCGAACCAGCGACCCACTTTCCTGATCAGGCGCATGGCGGCCTCCTGAGGGAGATATTTGTAAGGCTCGCCGTAGGTGCCCCGGTGGTAGGCATCTCGCCCGCATTAATGAATAAGTTCCCTTGCTCCAACTTGTAGTGATATGTAAACAAACCGCGCGGCGGCGGCCCGGAGGCGAGGGAACCGTCGGCATAGTAAACGCCACCGTGGCAGGGGCACATGAATAGGCCAGACTGCGGGAACCAACGGACCGGGCACCCGAGATGCGCGCAATTGATCGCGAAAACCTGGAACTTCTCGCCATCAACATTACGCACCCAACAGGGAATATTCGCGGTCTCCCCATCCGCTGGATTCACGACTGGGTTTCGATAGGTCGCGAGGCGCGTCTGGCCCGTCGGAAACTGACCGAGCGGGCCAAGCGAGAGCCAGGATTCGTATCCTGACGTCCGCTCGCGAATCACGGGAGAAAGGATGTAGCGCACGATCGGCACCGCAAGGACCACGCCGACGGCCCCATTGAGGAGGATTCCGAGTTTCATCAGCATCCCACGTCTCGAAAGTCCATCAGATAAAGTCATCGAATTTCTCCTTGCAGTGCGCTTGAATAGGGCTGGCCCGGGAACTGTGGCCTCTGAGCGGCAAGCCAGGCCACGACATCGGAGACATCCTCTGGGGACATCGGCTTGCCGGGTAGGTCGCCGCGCCAATCGGGAGCGCCCATTTCCGGCCGCCCGACAATTACGGTCGTGCGAAGGCACTGGTCGCTCACCAGCCCGAGATAGGATCCATCCACGATGGAACTGGCTCGATTGCCTCCGCGCCCGTCTGCGCCGTGACACGACGCGCAGTAAACGACAAATACGGTCGCGCCGCGCTTCGGATCACCTGGACCCTGCGCCGTATAGGGCGGCGCATTAGCGTCGCGCAGAGCATCCGGCTTGGCCCAGCGGCCTCGAATTCCTCGGATGATGACGTTGATTTGGTCGTCGGTCAGCATGCCGCCGGAGTGTTCCGCGAACGCCGGCATGGCAGTCCCGGGAACTCCGTCGGCGGTTACGCGACGAATCGTGGCATCGTCGGCGATGGCGAGGTAAACCGGGTCGCCAAGTCCGATCGCAGCGCCTCCCTTTCCATCCTCCCCGTGGCATCCGGCGCAATTTGTTGCATAAAGGAAATTGAAGTCCATGATCTTATTCGGCGGGATCCACTGCGAATTTGCTGGCGGGCGCCCAGGCGCACTGTCACGAGTGCCGCACGCCGTAGTGGCCAATAACCCTGCCGCGAGAAGAATTACCTGCCGGATCATCGCCTTTCGTCCTCTCCGCGGTTTTCGTCCATCATTCGGGACGTTTCAATGCCCGCGCGGAGGGCAAGCGGCAGACGCTGCCACGTGCGTATGCGTACCTGCCGGGAAACGACGATGCCCGCGACAATCCCAAATCCCACCTGTGACAACACAAACCAAAGCCAGTCGATGCGCTGGTTGAGCACCGGGTTCACGATTCCGAGAATGCTGTGAATCAGACCAGACCAAAGGATGGGCGCGATGAAACCTCCCAGCAGAATCGGCCGCCGCGGAAGCATTGGCAGTGTCGCGCCGTAAAGCAACCCGACAAGCAGCGATGTGATCAGGTGAATCGGAACGGCGATGAGGAAGGCGCGCAGATGAAATGCGGCGATTTGAGCAGTGCTCTCAGTCATGGCGGCAGGGAAAAAACCGGCAGACAAGAGATTGATCGGATACCAAATGCTCGTGTGGCTCAAAATACCGTAAAGCATCGCCAGGACCGCCATGGCCACGCTTCCAGCCAGACCGCCCTTGATTCCCGCAGAAATTGGATAGATCTCCACCGGCAGCCACGCTCGCTGCAACTCGTGCGCGATCTCCGCTCGGGCTACTTCACGTCGAAACGTGGTGACGCCCGGTACCTGCGTCGCCACCTGCAACGATTCATGGGCCTCCTGCGGCAGAACGTCGCGAAACCAGCCAACCGCGCCGGCGATGGCGACGATGGCTCCGAGTACGCTGACGGCTTCGCTCGTAACTAATCCCGCAAATAGTAGCGTGACCCCGAACGCAAGCACAATCGGCCACGGCGTTGGCGCCGGCACCTCGACTGTGTCCGAAGCGCCCTCGCCGTTCAATAATTCGACAGCCATCAGCTTCCCCTCCTTAGCGCCCGACAATGTATACGACGATGAAGACCACCACCCACACCCCATCCACGAAATGCCAATACATCGACAAAACCTCGACGCGTTCCGCATGCTGTCGTCCTACATCCCCAAGGAATGTAAAGAGCAATACCGTCGCAAGAGCAAGCAGGCCGACCGTTACGTGAAACGCATGCAGGCCGACAAGTGAGTAATAAGTAGTTCCGAACAAGTTGGTTTGGATCGTTAGTCCTTCGTCGTAGATCAGATGTCGCCACTCACGAAATGTGCCTGCGAGGAAGACCGCTCCAAGAGCGACTGTCAGAAGCCACCACAGGGCGAAGGAGCGCACTCTCCCACTCCTCAGCAACTTCAAGGCAAAGTAAATCGTCAGACTGCTGGAAAGCAAACAGATCGTGAAGAAGATTGGAACGTGGAGGACATCCTGTGGCTGGGGTCCTGTAAGGCTCTTGCCGATGTAGAAAATATAGGCGACAACAAAGATTGTGAAAATCGAGGCCTCGGCGGCAATTAGGCCGTACATTCCGACGGGCCCCCTCGCTGGAAGAGTCCATCGGATATCGTCTTCTGGAATAGTTACAGATGGTACGCTCATGATCTTACTCGTACTGCCAATCGGGATCTTCCGGATGCTTGAGGTCCCACAGCGGGCGGCGGCTTCTGACCTCGGGCACGGTTGCGAAGTTGTACGCTGGCGGGGGCGAAGTGGTGGACCATTCGAGCGTCCATGCGTCCCAGGGATCGCTCCCGGCGACCTCACCCCGCCGGTACGACCACAGCAGATTGCCAAAGAACACCAATATCCCCGCTGCCTGAAAGAACACACCTATGGTCACAATAAGGTTCCATATGTCCCAGCCGCGGCCCGGCTCGTAGGTATAGATTCGGCGGGGCATCCCGAGAATTCCTGGAATGTGCATGAAATCGAAGGTCAGATGGAATCCTATGATGAAGAGCCAGAAGTGCAGTCTGCCGAGCGTCTCGTTGTACATTCTTCCGGACATCTTTGGGAACCAATAATAGAACGCCCCGAAAAGCGCGAACAGAATGCCGCCCACGATGACATAGTGAAAGTGCGCGATGACGAAGTACGAATTTCCAAGGTGCCAATTAAATGGCGCGGTGCCCAACATGACCCCGGTCAGGCCTGCGACCAAAAACTGAAACAGAAAGGCGACGCAAAACAGCATCGGAGTCTTGAAGTGAATGTGGCCTCCCCACATGGTGGCGAGCCAGTTGAAGATCTTGATTCCGGTTGGAACGGCAATGGCCATGGTCGTCAGTACAAAAAAGGTGTTTCCGGCCGCGCTCATGCCGACTGTGAACATGTGGTGGGCCCATACGCTCATGCTGATGAAGCCGATACCGACCGTTGCCGCAACCATGACCGGGTAGCCGAAGATCGCCTTGCGGGAAAACACGGGGATAATTTCGGAAGCGAACGCAAAGGCGGGAAGTACGAGTATATACACTTCCGGATGGCCGAAGATCCAGAAGAAGTGCATCCACATCACGGCTGAGCCCCCGGCTTGCGTGTCGAAGAAGTGTCCACCAAGGTAGCGATCGACCAGCAACATCAATTGCGCAGCCGTGAGGGGACTTACGGCAAGAATCACCAGGCACGCCATCACGAGATTCAGCCAGGGCAACAGCGGCATCTTCCCGAGCGTCATTCCCGGGCAGCGCATGCATAGGATAGTGGTCATTATGTTGATCGCGGTTCCTATGCTGCCGAAGCCGGAAACCAGCACCGAAAGAATCCAGAAGTCTGTGCTGTGTCCGCGCGAAAATGTCTGCGAGGTCAGGGGAGCGTAGGCGAACCATCCCACGTCCGGAGCGTTGCCGGCCCCGTAGAGTCCGTCGCCGCCGACGAAGCTGAAATAGAGGAACAGTCCGCCGAACGCCGTCATCCAGAAGCTGAAAGCGTTGAGACGGGGAAACGCCATGTCGCGCGCGCCAATCATCAGGGGGACCAGATAGTTCGCGAATCCAAACAGGACCGGCATGATCACGAAGAAAATCATGGTCGTCCCATGCATCGTGAACATCCGGTTGAACACCTGAGGTGAGACGAAATCGTAGTGCGGACGAATGAGCTGGATGCGCATGATGGTCGCTTCGATTCCTCCGAGCACGAGAAAGAGCAACGCATAAAGGATGTACAGGATGCCTAGCCGTTTGTGATCGACGGTAGTCACCCATTGGTGAAGCTGCTCCACCAACGGGCGCGGCGACGCCTCGGAAGAGGGCAATGCGATTGATTCAGTAGACATCAGCGAAGAGTCTCCAGATATTGGGTCACGGCATTCAGTTCCGGGTCGCTCAATCCCATGGCCGGCATTTTGGATCCGGGTTTGATGAGGCGGGGTTCTTGAATCCAGCGCCGCAGATTTTCCGGTGTGTTCGGAGCCGCTCCGGAAGCAACCGCGCGTCTGTACATAGACGCGCAGAAGCATCTTCGCATGCTGGGTTCCGCAGTACTGCGCGCACTGCCCCAGGTAAAGCCCGGTCTCGTGCGGGTCCATCCACATACGGTTGGGATGATTCGGTATGAGGTCCGTTTTACCAGCCAGGCGGGGCACCCAGAAGCTGTGATCTGTGTCCGCGGAGAGTAGCGTAAGGAAAGTTGGGGTCGGATGAGCCGGGTCGCTCACCGGAATGTGCAGTTCATTCGCGGTCACAACTCTTAGCGATGGATATCGATACTCCCACCAGAATTGATGCCCGATGACGGTAACTTCAATGGCGTTACTTGGCGGTGCCGCATTCTGGATGCCGGCGATTACGCGCGCTGCCGCGAGGAATAAGACCATAACAATGAGGACCGGGATGACCGTCCAGGCAAGTTCCACCTGAGTGCTTCCGTATACCTGTGCCGGCTCGCGCGCGTCGCTGGCCCTCTTCCTCCTAAACTTCACGACCGCGTAGGCAAGCAAGCTGAAAACGACTATGAATATCGCTGCGGTCACCATCAGCACAAAGCGAGCCAGGTCAACGATCGACTGGGACGGCGTGGACACGGGCGCGAAGATATTCGTTGGACTCAGAGGCGGCCGCGCAGACTCTGCGAACGCGGCGGCCGCAGACCCGATAAGAAGAACCAAAGGTCTTACCGCGACAGCGATTTTTCGCCGCTCGTTCACAAACTTCCTCCCAGCCTGACCCTGCGGAAGCGAATTGAGGTGGGTGAGTTTGGCTGAGGTGAACAGCTCAGATACCTGATAGTTAACGAAATTGCCCCGTGCGTCTGCACTTTGCTGCCGCCAAATTCTGAGTGTCAGAGTCATGGTTACTTATAACTCCTTTGGGAGAGAGGAACATACTCGGCGCCTCCCTTTGATGGCAACCAGAGACTCGATCCGGCCCTTGACCTCTGCCTTGGCGGCTGCGCGCGCGCGAAAATCCCCGCCTTTCACTGTATCCTTGAACAGGCGGAGAATGCTGTCGCCATCGTTGCGATAATTCTTTGCAGCGTTGATCCTTCCCAGGGCTGCGATGGAGAGTACTGGAACCCGATTTCGATGGCAGTCGAAGAGCCCGTTAATCAAATGTAAATTGCCAGGACCGCAACTGCCGGCACATACCGCAAGTTCGTCCGTCAGGTGGGCTTCCGCACCCGCTGCGAACGCGCCTACTTCTTCATATCTCACGTGCACCCATTCGATGCCGCTGTTTCTCGTGAGAGCATCCGTTATCCCGTTTAGACTGTCACCGACAATTCCATAGATTCGCTTCACTCCTGCTGCTTCAAGCGTTTTGACTATTTGGTCTGCAACTAGTGTGCTCATAATGAACTCAAGGTTGTCTTTGTCGTTCCGTTCGTTGTGCGCGGCCAGAATAAGACGGTGAGCGTCATCACACCTTGGGCCGGATGGACAGTGATTCCGTCAATATCTGCCGAGCCTGATGGCCCGGACATCAGTAAGCTGTACGCTTTGTCGCGGAAGTGGGAATGACAGTACGCATCGTGTATGTTCTCCACAATGTCGGATGGATCGAGCAGTATCACAATATCGTGCGCCAGAAAGCCTATAGTGTTGACGCGGAACTCTTCTTCTGAAAGCAGGACCGAACCGGTTTCGGCCACGCCGAGCGGCGAGCGGACAATCGTGACGTCAATACTGGATGCGTCGGACCATTGATCGAAGTCTTCGGGCGTTCTGTTGCCGGCATACTCGGGGACCGCCGAGCAGATCGTATTGGCGTCGGGGAATCGTTTCCTCAGAAACTGTTCGAAATCTGTCGGCGGCTCGATCACTACTTCCCCGGTGAGGTCTTTCAATGCCGCGACAAACTGGCTTTTGAGGTCGAGCGGTTGCCCGGAATGAAACATCGGAACGACAGGCAGCTCGCGAGGAGAGGGCTGATTATTGCGAACATTCTGTAGAATAATGTCGCGAAGGTTCATCGGCTTGTCTTCTGTCCGGCTGCAGCGCTCCGATTCTTCTGGTACCAGTCATGGAACGTTTCTTTCGCCGGTTGAGGATTGTCTCTATGCCGCCCCCACGCGTTCAGCTGATTGTAGAGTGCAAAGCGTGGCAGAGTCTTCAAACTGACTTCCGTGGAACTGACAGCGATGCGATAGAGAACCGGATGGCTCAACACTTCGCCTGCCACTCTCATGGCCTCCTTCTTGACGAGCGGAATCTGGTGCTTTTCCTCCATCACCTCCCGCCAGGCATAGATTTGTTCATGGATATTGATCTTCACCGGGCAGACGTTCGAACCGGACACGTGTTCATGCAGGCCGCGCACCGGATGCACTTGAGGGAAGGCCAGAACTTCTCCATGCCCAGGCGGGAAGAGCGGCCGTTGTCGACCAGGATTATGTGCATTTCACCGTTCTTGCGCGGAGCCCGAAAGTGCGACGTGTATTGAGTGATCGCGTTACCCGTGGCGCTGCGCGTAAGCAGGCGAATGAAGACGGCAAGGTGCTCGGTTTTGGGAATGAGCTTTTCCAGTCCCACCGAGCAGATACGCAGTTCCGGCGTATGAGCGGAGAGATCGGCGTTGCCTTCATTGGTCACGGTGACGATTGCGCCAGTTTCAGCCACGGCAAAATTGGCGCCCGTCATTCCTGCCTTGGCCTGCTCGATCAGCGGCCTGGTGTTCTCGCGCATCACATGAGCCAGGTAAACAGGATCGGTATTCTCCTTGTCAGAACCATATACTTTGGCAAAAAGATTGGCGATGTCCTGCGCGGTTTTGTGCCATGCAGGCGCCACGATATGACTGGGCGGTTCATCGTCAAGCTGTTGGATGCGCTCTCCGAGGTCTGTCTCGGTGACTCGGATTCCGCGATTCTCGAGGAAGCGCCGAGTGTCGCATTCCTCTGTCAACATGGATTTGGATTTAATCAGCGCGTCCACGCTTCTGTTGGTGAGAATCTGATAAAGGATCTGATTGTGCTCAGCCGCGTCCTGTGCCCAGTGAACGGTGACGCCGTTCGCCTTGGCTCGGGTTTCAAACATTTCAAGATAGTGCGCAAGATTGGAAAGCGTATGCTCCTTGATCTGCGAGGCCAGATCACGCAACTGCTCCCATTCGGGCACGCGGCTTGCCGCCTCGTCGCGCCTGGTTCGCATCATCCACAGCAGTTGATCCAGGTGCTGTTCGTGAGTCCGGTCAGCGATAAACGCTGCAGCGTTCTTTGTCTGGTCTATGACGCTCATTGGGCGACTCCGTTCAAGATCTGCGCGATGTGGAGAAACTTCACCTTCGCGCCTAAACGATGCGCGCACCCTTGCAGATGCATCAGGCAGGACATATCGGAAGAGACGATACAGTCGGCGCCGGACTTACGGATAAAGTCGATCTTGTCGTAGCCCATCTTGGCTGCCACCGCTTCTTCGGTAACGGAAAACGTGCCGCCGAATCCACAGCATTCGTCTGGCCTCTCGAAGTCGACGAACTGAATTCCCGGGATACTCTCCAGCAGCTTTTTCGGTTTGGAGAACTTGGGGTCGTGTACGCGTTCGCTCATGGAAGCCATGCCCAGGCCGCGGATCGCCGAGCAACTGGTGTGGAAGGCCACCTTGTGAGGGAACGTCGCCCAAGGAAACTCACGTACCCGCAGAACGTCGTGCAGGAATTCGACGAGGTCGTACACGTTGGCTGAAATCTTTCGGCGTTCCGGCGAATCGGGCGCGGCGGTGAATTTGTTCCGTAGATGATGCGTGCAACTACCCGAGGGAGTCACGATGTGATCGAACGCAGCGAAGTTTCTGATGAAGAGTTCTTCAGTTGCTCGCGCCTCCTCAAAACATCCGCTATTCGCCATCGGCTGGCCGCAGCAAGTTTGGTCAAGAGGATACACGACATCCACGTTCAGTTTCTCCAGAAGCTCCAGAGCGGCGATACCGACCTCCGGATAGAAGATGTCGATATAACATGGCACCATCAGGGCAACTTGCATGGATGTTCCTTATCGGAAGAGATTCGCTGAAGAATGTATGCTTCGATTGTGGACGCGCGACCGAAATCGTCGTCAGGGTCCAAATGTCCACGAGGGGTGATTGCAGCGATTCCCACCGTGAATTGTCATCGAACGCTCGGCTCATGAACCCTCATTAGACGACGCGAGAAAGCAAGCATTCAGAATCCGCGCCTTCTGCCCGGGCACAATGAGAAGTGCATGTGGTGTTCCAAAAGGACTCTCTAGACGTACCGGCTAGTAACGGTGGGGCTTGCGCGATGTAACGGAATGCTACAAGGCGAAATCGAGTTGTGGGCGTGACACCGACGCCATATTTGGCGTCCATACTTGGCCTCGACGTCAGATTTGACCCTTATCGGAAAGGTGTGACGCTGGCAACGTGGGGCGATAAGCGGACAAAGAGTACTCCGCAGTTCCGCTGAATGGTACCTTCATTCAGAAGGGCTCGAACTCGACGACTATTGCCCGGCCGCTCCACTATACTCCAACGCTGTTCTCAGCCTGCGATGATTCGGGCGTGGAGAAGCACGGTCCCATCACTGGCGCGTGGCGATTCGACCGTCTAAGACTTGATGCCAAGCTTCTTCATACGGTTGCGAAGAGTTGACGGCGGCACTCCTAAGACCTCTGCGGCACCGCCCTTCCCTGCGATCAATCCGTCAGTCATCTTCACAACTTCCGAAATGTGCTCTCTTTCGGCTTCGGCCAGCGTGCACACCCTTCCGACGCGAGAGTGCGGTTTGGAGTTTTCTGGGTTTGCAGCTTCGTGAGAAATTGCACTCAGTGGCGGGATCCCAAGAAATCGGTCTTCTGCGATTAGGAACGACGCCACGGCTCGCACCGGCAACGCTGAGCCTTGCCCGAGATTGATACCCAGTCGCTTCATCTTGGAGATCAACGTCGTCCGGCGCAGGCCCAGCCGGGCGGCCGCGCCATTCCGACCACCGATCACACCTTCCGTTTGTTGGAGAGTTTGAAGGATGTGCGAGACCTCCGCCTGTTCCAGAGTGACAGGCGTGGATGCCTTCGACCACTTCGAGGCATCGTGTGTTGTGTGGATGAGCTCGGGCGGCGGACCACTCAGCACAACGCCAGTCGACAGTATTACCGAGCGTTCAATGAAGTTTTGTAATTCCCGGATGTTGCCCGGCCATGAATGCCGCGCAAGAACCGCCCTGAATTCCTCTGAAATGGCCGTAATTCGCTTGTGCATGCGAGCAGCGCAATCCATTGCAAAATGGTTGGCCAACAAATGGATGTCTTCGGGGCGATCACGCAGCGGCGGTAGTTCAATGGGGAACACGCTGAGGCGATAGAAAAGGTCGGCGCGGAATTGACGTTCGTGGACCATCTCGATGAGATTCCGATCTGTGGCGCAGATCACGCGGACATCACTGTGAATCGTGGCAGCGCCGCCTAGACGCTCGAACCGTCTTTCCTGCATGACGCGAAGAAGCTTTGGCTGCAACTCTAGCGGAAGGTCGCCGATCTCGTCCAAAAACAAGGTACCTTGGTTAGCCCTCTCGAACCGTCCAATACTGCGCGCCACCGCCCCCGTGTAAGCGCCACGCTCGTGACCGAACAGCTCGCTTTCAAGCAAACCCGCAGGAATTGCGGAACAATTCACCTTCACAAACGGGCCGTTCGATCGGTCGCTGCACTTGTGTATGGCTTCCGCAATCAGTTCCTTGCCAGTTCCTGTTTCCCCGTTGATCAACACCGTGGCGTCGGTCGGGGCCACGACCCGTACCATACCGAGTACGCGCCGTAGAGCGGCGCTGTTACCGACAATACGGGGTAATCCGCGGCCGCGGAGTCCGTTACCGTCGAGCGCGACTCGCGCCGACGTCGCATCCTCGATTCCAAAGGCTGCGGTATGGTTGACTGTGGGCACTTCACTTGCCCAGCTTGTTTGTGCCGCCATTCTTTACTCCTTTCGTTCGTGCGCCATAAGGTCGAAGCTCACGCACCAACGCCCGGCGTAAGCACTAACTTCCTCATCGTTGCCCGTTCGCCGACATCTGAACCCTCAGCCGTTTCGCGTGATCGAAGGATACGTGCCCCGCAGGCGATGGTAGATGTGGCCGAATTTCAAGCAGCCTCCGCCGATTCGGCGGATGGTAGACAATCGGCTGAAAGCGCGCTAGGTCCGACACCAGCGCGCGATCAAGAGGAGTTTTGCTATTGTCGAGCATACCCCACCAGATAGATATAACGGTCCAGGTCCGTGGCTCTGTGCCCTAGTTGCTCCAGGGATTGACGAAGGTGAACGCCCGCCGGCTCAGTCACGTTCGGGCCGAGCCCCGCTAATCCGAGGGCGTGATGCTCGGATTCGGTGTAAGTCGTAGACTTATTCACCGTTGAATGTGTAGAGTTCCGATTCCGCGCAATTTGGAGGTCACGTCTGGAATCATCTGAGACGCCATGCTTCTCCTTCGGAGCGACGGGTACCGGAAAGTCGATTCCGCTCCTGCGTTCGGGATTCAATAATTCCATCCTGGGGCTGACCGACAACTGCGCGAGGCGTCGCCGGAGGGAGGCAAGCCCGCTGAACTGAATCAACTCGACTCTTGGCCCGTCGGTAGAGCCGCGCTGCCGAGATTGACGCTCAACTGAACACCCGCTCCAAACATCGGGGAGCGGATCTAGGTTTCTTGGGCGTGGATCTAAGGGGCTGGGCTTCTGGATCTTCGCGTGAGACTCAGCTCGAGTAGCTGAGGGTCTCAAGACACCGCTGCTCAGGAACTGCTGTTTTCATTTATGCTGGCGGCCCGCGAAACCATGAGCGTTACTCCCCTTACTCTGTTAAGCCCCCATTCGCCTCGC
>WNFI01471935.1_pt1 | contig 13094 bp, 13 predicted proteins | sample 5400471 | NCBI WGS metagenome assembly WNFI01 (sample SAMN13153348, study PRJNA577476) | soil metagenome | isolation source: 100 cm saprolite on Douglas fir-dominated hillslope | place: USA:California | collected 2013-09-17
TCTTCTAGTTGAAACGTCGCGATGTCCTCGTGCGCTACATACTTTCCGTCTTCAGAAATAAAGAACCTACCCTCGCCGAACCCGGACTCCACTTGGAACTCATGACAGTACTCCCCACCAATATATCCATTGTCTGCCGCAACTTTGATCGTTTCTAAACCCAGGCGGCGAAAAATTCGCGTATACACATCAGCCATTTTTTCATATTCTTTAGCGAACTCATCCGCATCACGACTAAACGAATATGCGTCTTTCATCACAAACTCACGAACGCGCAGTAAGCCGCCACGGGCACGGGCCTCATCACGAAATTTGGTGGAAAACTGATAAATATTAAACGGTAAATCGCGGTAACTGAGCTGAAACTTCCGAACCACATCAACAAACATTTCCTCAGCTGTGCCACCAAGCGCAAACTCGGCGCCGTGCCTGTCGCCCACTTTCATCAACTCAAAACCAGCAGAGCTGGTGCGATTGGTTTCTTTCCATAATTCTAGAGGGTGCAACACGGGCGAAATCATTTCTTGGGCGCCAGCTTTGTCCATTTCATCTTTGATAATGGCTTTGATTTTCTCGTGAACGCGCCAACCAAGTGGCAAAAAGAAGTATCTTCCCGCTGAAGATTCAGCGATGAATCCACCTTTTGTCAAAAATTGATGACTGACGAACTTAGAATCTTTTTGATCGCCGTAGGTTGTTTTACCGAATACCTGTGAATATTTCATAAATTACCAGGCGGTGACTGCGTCCGCAAATACTTTACTAACATCTAAAACGACGAGCTTCGTAGACTCAGGTTGTTGAATAGAGTTCGTGACAACAACTGAATCCACTTGCGAATTTTTGACCCGCTCGTGCCCGTTATTAGCAAAGATACCATGCGTTGCAAAAAAGTGAACAGCTTTGGCACCGTGTTGTTTTAAAATTTCCGAGGCGCTCACCACAGTGCTGCCAGAATTAATCAAATCGTCAAAAATCAACACTGTCTTGCCTTTCACTTCCCCATTCAAACCCATGTCCATGATTTCACCTGTATGCAAATTACGCTGTTTATCAATCTTTGTTAAATTGACCTGTAATCTTTCCGCAAAAGTTCTTGCCCGTTTCAGTCCGCCAAAATCTGGACTGGCCACAACACAGTTTTTCAAGTCAAAGTTTTTTTGGGCATATTCCGTAAAAACATCCAGGGCGGTTAAGTGCTGCGTTGGAACTGAAAAGAAGCCAGGCGTACTGCTATTGTGAAGGTCGAGCAAAAAGGTCCGCTTCGCATAAGAATGAGAAACCAGATCAGCAATGACTTTGGCAGCAATTGGCTCACCATCGCGAAAGACTTTATCTTGCAATGAATACCCAAGCCAAGGAATAACGACATTCACGTGTCGTGCGCCATATCTTTCCAGCGCGTCACACAGCAGTAAGTACTCAATGATGTGTTCATCAACCGGTGCCGAAAAGGATTGAACGAGAATGATGTTTTGACCACGAACCGGCTCCTTGATCCAGACCCGTTTTTCACCGTTGTGAAAATGACTGATCTCTACGTCAATGACATCTGAGCCTAGATGCTGCGCGATACTTTTTGCCAAAGAGAGATTTGAAGAGCCCGAAACAATTTTCATACGTGTAGTTTACTTATTTTTGGCTAGACTGTCAGCAGCGGAAAGCAATGTATATTTCGCGCCATCCAAATTTTCCAGCGTGTACTCACCCATTTTAATGCGCACTAGTTGTACCACTTCATATCCTACGCGTCGTAGCATTCGTTTGACTTGATGATATCGGCCCTCATGAATGGTTATTTCCAATTTGGTCTCATCAGGACTCTCATCAATAACTTCCACTTTTGCGGGTGCGGTTGTGCCTTCTTCTAAACGGACTCCCCGCTCTAAATGGGCGAGTGCTTTTTCCGTTGGATGGCCGGTGACAGTGACGCGATACGTTTTTTCTACCTCGTATGACGGATGTGTCATTTTTTGGGTCAGTTCGCCATCGTTCGTGAGGAGCATTAATCCTTCACTGTCTTTGTCCAAACGGCCAACCGGGTATAAACGAGGTAAAACAGTTTTCGCCGGTAAGTTTGAGCGTAGAAAATCAACGACGTTTTTTCGACCTAGTTCGTCATCAGTCGTAGAAAGAACGCCAACGGGTTTATATATCAAATATGTCATTTTGGTTTCAGCAGCAGTGACCCGCTTTTCATCAAAGAGCACTTCGTCCTTTGCCTCATCTACCCGTTCACCAATTTCCGCGACATGTCCATTTACTTTTACGCGACCATCGCGAATTAAATCTTCCGCTTTGCGCCGCGAAGTGATGCCCGCATGTGCTAAAAATGTCTGGAGTTTCATTAGCCGGTATTGTACACCTTGAGACTATGCTACTATAAAATACATGCCCATGCTCGAGCCAGAACTGACGCCGGTCCAAGACAGTGAGGAAAACCCCCAGCTCACCAACCGTTCACGTCTGATCGCTTTTTCCCGAAAATATATTTTTAACCGATTCATTATTTCTGAGTTAATGTTGCTCGTGACGGTCATCGGCATGATTTTTGGTTGGTCGTCATCTGGAAACATTAACTCTCTCCCCTCCATTTTTTTCTTCTTGGCAATGATGTTGACGTTTTTGTTTCAGTTATTCTTGTTGCAGGTTTTATTTCGTGTGACTTCTTCACCAGAAAAATTGTTAGAACAAATTTCCATTAGTAACTTTAAAATTGAGCACGAAAAAGCGAAGCTTGATACAATCGTCACTTCCATTGGTGACGCGGTATTTGCTGTCGACCTCAATGGTCACATTATTCTCATGAACTCAGTAGCGCAAAATCTTTCCGGATACTCGGTTCAAGAGGCTGATGGTAAATATTATGGCGAGATTTTTCACTTTTTATCCGAAGACAGTACCGATATGCCATATCCCAATTATGTTGAACAGGTGATGGAGAGCGGACAAGCGGTTGAGTTATCCGAACACACAGTGTTGGTCAGACGAGATGGTCAAAAACTTGCAATCTCTGATAGCTGCGCGCCCATTAAAGATGAAAAAGGCAGAATTTGGGGTTGTGTTGTGGTATTTCGTGATGCAACTAAAGAGCGTGATTTGGAAAAAACTCGAAACAACTTTTTCTCGATTGCCTCGCATCAATTACGTACCCCTTTGGGCAGTATGCGTTGGAATTTGGAGATGTTGATTGCTGGCGAATACGGCAAGATGGAAAAAAATACCACAGAAGTGTTGGGTGAGGTACAGGAAAGTACGAATCGGCTGATTGATCTCGTGAACCATTTGTTGGATGTATCTCGGTTAGATCAGCAAACCTCGCCGAAGAAAATTGAGACAATTGATGTGTTACTGGAAGTTGACTCTGCCATCAAAGAGCTGAAAGCGGCTGCGCAAAAACGAACCATTAAATTGGAGTTCGTAATGGCCAGTGAGAAGATACCTGGTGTTTTTGCAGACGCGCGCCTTTTTCATGATGCGATAGCAAACCTCCTCTCCAATGCGATTAAATATAATTTTCCGGGATATCCAGTTAAAGTTACCGTTACATACGAGGCACCAAACATTCACATTCAAGTTGCCGATCACGGTATTGGTGTACCCGAAAAAGATCAGACTCGTCTTTTCACCCGTTTCTTCCGTGCGGAAAATGCGCAGCTGAGTGAGGCTGATGGTTCGGGTCTAGGGTTATATGTGGTAAAGTCATATGTAGAAAGTTGGAAAGGGAAGGTGTGGTGCGAAAGTCCTACGTATACCGAACGTTACCTACCGGTGAGACGAAAAAAGGTGGGTCAACGTTCCATATTCTTTTGCCTGCCGCTACAAAATGAGGGAGAGTTATGGTTGATCCACAAACTGATCAAACTGCCGAAACACCAACAGGAGAAACCGCTCCCGCAGCGGAGTCTGCTGCGCCAGCTGAATCCTCTGAAGCGCCAAAATCCAAAAACGGCAAATACGTTTTAATTGCGGAAGACGATCGTTTTTACGCGCGAATTTATGAGACGAAGTTAGGTCGGGAGGGATTTGAAGTAAAAGTTGTGATGAATGGCGAAGAAGCGCTAAAGTCGGTCAAAGAAAAAGAGCCGAGCCTGATTGTTCTCGACCTTATGATGCCGATTAAAGATGGCTTTGATACGCTCAAAGAACTTAAAGGAAGTGAAAAATATAAGCATATTCCGGTGATCATTATTTCAAATCTGGGTCAGAATGAAGATGTTCAGCAAGCGATGACGCTCGGCGCTGTTGATTACTTTATTAAAGCCAATCTCTCCATTGAAGAAATGGTGGCCAAAGTCAAGAAAAATATCACCTGAAGACCATGATACTCAACGACGACCAACTCTACGAACTTATCCTTAGTAACAATATCGTTGACGAAAAAAAACTCAAAGAATTGGTGGAGGAAGGAAAGCTACAAAAAACGCCGTTGTGGGAAATGCTGGTAGATGGCGATTTTATCACTGATGAAAACTTAGGCGTACTTATTTCGGATTCCCTGCACCTGCCGTTTATATCACTCGGAAAAATCTCAATTCAACCACAAGTGTTGCGTATCATCCCCGAAGTTGTGGCTCGCAAGCAGAAAATTATTGTCTTTGCACAGGATAAAGATGGCGTTCGGGTTGGGATGGCCAATCCTAATGATCAGGAAATCCAGCAGTTGATCGCCAAAAAAACGAGCCAACCGGTCATGGCGTACTTTGCGACTGAGCGAGACATTGACACGACATTAAAACTCTATCAGCAAGAGCTTCAAAAAGGTTTTGATGAGCTGATGGCGGAGCACATCGCTGCTGCGAAGCTCGATAAAAATAATGAGTTACCGGTGGCCAGAATTGTCGATGATTTATTAATTCAAGCCTTCCGTAATAAAGCTTCTGATATTCACATTGAGCCAACTGATGAAATCTCGTTAATTCGCTTTCGGATGGATGGTGTGTTGCACGACATGCTGCGTTTGCCGCGCGATTTACATGATCAGGTAGTTTCGCGCATTAAGGTGTTGTCTCGTTTGCGTACAGACGAACATTTAAGTGCTCAAGATGGCAAAATCCACTTTGCGTCAGATGATCAAGAGTTTGATATCCGTGTTTCTATCGTTCCTATTGTTGATGGCGAGAAAATTGTGATGCGGCTTTTGGCGTCGAAATCAAAGCAGTTGTCTATCCGTGACCTTGGTTTAAGCGACGCTGATTATGAAAAACTGCTTAACGGTATTAAAAAACCGCACGGCATGATTTTATCCACCGGACCGACTGGCTCCGGCAAGTCTACCTCTATTTATTCCATGATTAAAATCATCAACACTCGTGAACGGAACATTGCGACGATTGAAGATCCAGTTGAGTACCAAATTCCAGGAGTCAATCAAATTCAAGTGAACACGAAAACCAATTTGACGTTTGCGAATGGTTTGCGAGCGCTGTTACGGCAAGATCCGGATATTGTTTTTGTGGGCGAAATTCGTGATGACGAGACCGCCAGCATTGCAATTAACTCAGCCATGACCGGTCATTTGGTGTTCTCCACTTTGCATACCAATGATGCGGCAACAACACTGCCTCGTTTGATGGATATGCACATTGAGCCGTTTCTGGTGGCATCGACGGTAAATGTCATCATCGGCCAGCGTCTGGTGCGCCGAATTTGTGAGCAATGCCGCGTCTCAACGCAAATTAGCAATCAACAATTGCGGGAAAGTGTGCCAGCTTGGGTAGTAGATAAACATTCAGGGAAGAAGAACTTACGTGCGTATATTGGCAAAGGCTGTTCAGTTTGTCATTTTAGTGGATACGTGGGTCGGATTGGCATTTTTGAAGTCATGGAAGTGAGTCAAGCAATTCAGGAATTGATCACTGCCAAAACTCGGGCAGATGTTATCAACCAAAAAGCAATCGATGAAGGAATGACGACCATGCTTGAAGATGGGTTAGATAAAGTTGAGAAAGGATTGACGACGCTGGAGGAAGTTGTCCGCGTCACCAAAACATAATATGGCTGTTCGCCTCTCCAATGCCAACAAATTAAACTTGATCAGCAATCTTGCGACGATGCTCCAAGCTGGTATTCCACTGATGGAATCCATCGATACCTTGCTGGAAGAGGTGAAGGGTGATCAGAAAAAAGTCCTCACCGTTTTGAAAGAAGACATCAACCAAGGCAAGAAAATTTCGCAATCATTCGCACGGTTTCCGGATGCATTTGACCCAGTGACGATTCACTTAATTGGTGCGGCCGAAGAATCTGGCACGCTGGATACGACGCTCAAAGATTTGATCGTTACGATCAAAAAAGACATGGAGTTCAATGATAAAGTGAAGTCGGCCATGATCTACCCATCATTTGTGTTTTGTGTGTTCGTGGCTGTTGTACTGGTGATTTTAATTTTTGTGGTGCCGCGCATTGGCGACGTCTTTTTAAACATGCATGTGGTGTTGCCCTTACCAACCCTAGTTTTGATTTGGACATCGCGCTTTTTGTTAAGTCACGTACTGCAAGTCGTGCTTGGTACTTTAGCGATAGGTGCGAGTATTTTCTTCATTTACCGCGCCAAGAAAAAGTTTTTTATGAACTTGCTTTTCTCTTTGCCCGGATTTTCTGATTTGGCAAAAGAAATTGACTTAACGCGCTTCACCCGCTCTTTTGGATTGCTGCTCGTTTCGGGAATTCCGATCAGCAACGCGTTGGAGTTATCTGGCGAAGTCATTACTCGTCGTGACTTACATCAAATGGTGCAAGATGCTAAAGCAACAGTTGCTTCTGGAAAAAAGTTGTCCGATACATTTAAAGCATATAAAAGTAAGTTGCCAGGAATGATGATCCGCATTACGCAGGCTGGTGAAAAAAGTGGCGCGTTGGCCAAATCGATGCAGGACGTATCAGAGTACTTTGACGACAGCGTTTCTAAAAAAATTAAAACATTTGTCACACTCTTGGAACCAGCGATGTTACTACTCATCGGTGTTGCCGTCGGCGGCATGTTGATGGCAGTGATTGCGCCAATCTACTCATTGATTGGTTCGATCAACGTGCACTAACTTTCCGAATTTGAAATAATTTCCTTTTTCGTGCACACTGTTATCATGAGAAATTCTTGGGTTTCAAGAAATCGTTCAGAAGCTGGCTTCACGTTAACTGAAATGATGGTGGTCACCGGTCTTTTTTTGATCATTGTAGGCATTGTGGTTGCGAACGTGCTGCATCTTCCTGGCCAGCTTTCACTCGCGGGTACAACCTCATCTATCGTGTCGGATTTGAAAACGCAGCAACTGCGTTCTATGTTGGGTGATACTGAAGGTACTAGTACTGCAAAAACATATGGCATCAATTTTTTGGGAAATAAATATGTGGAGTACGGTGCCCCGTACAACTCGAATGATGTCAGTAATTTTACGGTGAACCTAGGCGCAGACTTACTTGTTACCACTTCTCTCCCGAGTGGCCAAATTACCTTTAATCGCATCAGTGGTGAGGTGACTGGCTTTACGCCCGGCAGCAACACAGTCACAGTGACAAACATTTATACGGGTGAACAAAAAATGCTGATTATTAATCGCTACGGTGCAATTACTATTCAATAATATGAAACATTTTCTCAAAAAAGCCCAATCCGGCATGACAATGGTAGAGATCTTGTTGTACCTGGCGTTGCTCTCAATTTTGGTATTTGTGCTGACGGATATGCTTATTTCAATTTTAAGCACACGTTTAGAGTCAGAGTCGTACGCCACAGTTGAGCAAGATGGCCGATTTCTTTTAACGCGTTTGGAATACGATATTCCCCAAGCTTCATCTATAAGTCAGCCACCGTCATTGGGCGCAACGACTTCAGCACTCGTTATGGTTGTCAATGGTGTCACGTACACCTATCAAGCGAGTGGTAGTTCTTTAGCGCTCACAAACAATAACGGCACTGATATGCTTCAAAGTTCAGAAACCAGCATTTCGGCGCTCAGTTTTTTCCGACTCGGAAATCCAAGTGGGAAAGATACGATCCAAGTCCAGTTTACGTTAACGGGAAAGACGCAGCGAACTGGCACAGGTGTCGGCGACTCGCAAACCTTTTCCACGACTGTGAGTAGACGATGAAGAAAAAACAAAAGAACATAGGCAGTGCACTGATTACCCTTCTGGCATTTATGTCCGCAGCGGCAATTTTTGTGACGCTTGCTGTTTCGGTGATTGTGAGTAACGAGCAAGCAACGTTCAAGTACGAACAAGGTGAAGAAACGTTAACCGTTGCCGAGGGAGGTGCTGAAAATGGTATCATGCAGTTGATGCGTAATCCTTCATATGCTGGCGAAACACTCCAAATTGGAAACGGGACTGCTACAATCACTGCAACTGGGAGCGGTACTCGAACTATTACCTCTGATGGCGTGTTAAATAATTTTCACCGTCGCATTCAAGTGGTGGGGAACTATAATAATGCTGTATTTAGCATAACGAGTTGGCAGGAAATTCCATGAGTCTTTTTTCTGCTGCACCAACCATCTTTTTTTTACGCCGTGATGGCTTTGAAATGTATTCAGGTGATGGTTCAGCACCAATTCCATTTCCATACCCGCCTGAAGCAGTTCAAAATTTAGAAGTACTTGATCGTGGCGTGCTGGAAAATGCGCTTCAGGCTTTTTTTACTCAACAACCACTCACAAATACTCGTTTTCTCTTTTTGATTTCAGAGGATTTGCTATTCCATAAAGCGTTTGTGGAAGCTGATCAGCAAAAACAAAAGGACATGGAAAAACAATTTTTGGATGAAGTGCCAATTGATCCCAAATATCTGATCCACGGTCGATATGTAGATAAGGACCAATTCCATTGTTATGCGGTGAATAAACAATTTTATTTGGTGCTCCGTTCCCTTTTCCTGTCGATGAAAGATGACAAAGGCAAAAGTAAAAATATGAGTGTTGTGTCAGTGTTGCCAACGTTCTTGTTCGGTCAAATTGAGGATTCTCAATCAGTGTTTGGACAGCAGGCTGGATTGACCGCTGATGGTTTAACTTCGGCATTAGCTTCTTTTTCGAAGTTTTCAAAATACAACTTATTGATCCAGGAACCAAAAATCAACAAACCAATAGCAAAACTAGAAATGGAAAGTACCTCAAAAAAATCAAACGTAGTCGCAATTGTGGCGTTTGTGATTTTTTTCATTGTGGTTTTGGGGGGAGTGGGATTCATGCTCAAAAAACAAGCGGATGATACTCGTGATGCTTCACTGCGTGCGCAAAATGTTCGAGACAAACAAGCACAACAAGCAGCCCAAGATGCAGCAGCAGCTGATGCAGCAGCGAAAGCAGCGCAAGCACCGCCGCAAACTGCGCCAATTGCCTCCCCTTCCGCCAAGTAATTTGCCAAAATTGATATAGTAGTTATCACTGCGAAGCAATTGACAGCCATATCAAATGCCGTATACGATGATACTCAAGTATTTTTATTAAAGGAATCTCGTATGCAAAAAGCTGTCCGCCGTGCCGGATTTACACTCATTGAGTTACTTGTCGTGATTGGTATCTTGACCATTCTTTTGGCGCTGGTGCTTGTGGCTATTAATCCCGCTCGTCAATTCTCTATTACCAATAACGCTAAACGACGCGCTGACGTCAACACCATCTTGAATGCTGTGAGTCAGTATCAAGTAGACAACAAAGGCGCATTGCCAGCGGGAATTTCATCAACCTCTGCGACCACAATTGCGTCTGGTCAGGCAGATACGATTATTAGGAGTTCTGCGAACAATCGTGTGACCGTGGCTGCTCCAGGTGCTGAGATTGGCGATACGATCACTGTGACACGCTAAAAATTGAAAATAGCGAATACCCTCGCTCGAAAGTGCGGGGGTATTTTTTTGCTCGGAAAGAAAAAAAATTCGTGAAGAATCGTAATTGACACGCTGTCCAAAAACCCTATATGATAAATACACTTATGAAAAATATTGCTCGAAAAGCTGGTTTTACACTCATTGAGCTACTTGTGGTCATCGGTATTTTGACGATTTTGCTGGCGCTGGTGCTCGTGGCCATCAATCCAGCTCGTCAGTTTGCGATTGCCAACAATGCCAAACGACGCGCCGACATCAATACGATTATTAATGCCATTAGTCAGTATCAAGTGGACAACAAAGGTGCGCTGCCTGCAAATATTACGAGTAGTTCAGCCACGATCGCGAATACCGGTGCTGATATTTGTGCTGCTTTAGTGACGACCTACGCAGCAAAGCTGCCCATTGATCCATTAGTTGGTACCTATACCGACTGTACAACATACAATACTGGTTATACTGTGTTTAAGAGTTCTGCGAACAATCGTGTGACCGTCTCGGCTCCAAATGCCGAAATTGGTGACAGTATTAGTGTCACTCGTTAATATAATTATTTAAATGGAGGCCGAAAAGGCTCAGAAATTCTTATGAAAAAAACTGTCCGCACACTGGGGTTCACATTAATTGAGTTACTGGTGGTCATCGGTATTTTGACGATTTTGCTGGCGCTCGTGCTCGTGGCAATTAATCCTGCTCGTCAATTCTCTATCACCAACAATGCCAAACGTCGTGCTGATGTGAATACAATCTTGAATGCAGTGAGTCAGTATCAAGTAGACAACAAAGGCGCGTTGCCAGCAGGAATTTCTTCTACATCTGCGCAGACAATCGCATCTGGCCAGACTGATATTTGTGCCTCGCTCGTCAGTACCTATGCTGCACGTTTGCCAGTGGATCCATTGACCGGTACCTATGTTGACTGTACGAACTACAACACTGGATATACGATCATTCAAAGTCCGGCCAACAACCGTGTGACAGTCGCTGCTCCAGGAGCTGAAATTGGTGACAGTATTAGTGTCACTCGTTAAAAAAATTGAAATACATAAAAACCCCGTCGAAAGGCGGGGTTTTTTGTTTCTTACGAAGTGATTTTATTTTCCATGCCACGGCGCATTAATTAAGCCGCATTGTTTGTATTTATATACCTTGCCAGTAGCTGGATTGATTGCGCCACAGGGACATGGATCATTCCGGCCAATCTTTGCTTGGGCTACGCCGGGTGTCGCCTTCTTTTGAACCCGTGCTTTTGACAGCGCTGCTGCTAAGTCCGAAGCGCTGCCTTTTCTAGAACTGGGTGCTGTCTGAGCAGGTTTTTCATCTTCCGCCACTTCCGAAGTAAGATCGCCAAACACCTCGGCTTTTTGAGTGATGAGTCGATTGGGATCAATCATGACTTGTGGCTGATTCTGCACTTGAATGCGGAAGATCCGTTGAGCAATCGTGGCTTCAACCGTCCCAATCAGCGTTTCAAACATGGCAAAGCCTTCTTTTTTATATTCACTCAGTGCCGTGGTTTTATCGCCACGCAACCAAATGCCATCACGCAAGTTATCCATTTCATCTAAATGATCCATCCATTTTTCATCAATAGTGGAGAGCATTACAAAGCGCTCAACGTCGCGCAGCTGCACCTCACCGATCACATCCTGGCGTGTTTTGTACGTATTGTGGACGATGTCTATCAAGCGTTTTTCAATTTCATCTGTTGCTGAAATGCTGCTGATGCTTTTGCGCAGTTCAATTTGCGACCGGTCATCAAACGGAATAATTTTTGTAAATTCTTTGACAATTGCATCATATTCATCAGCGGTAAAGTTTTGTGGTGCGCGTAAACTCACAAGAGATTCAACCTCATGCTGAATGTATGACAAAATTTCTTCTCGAAGAGATGTGTCGTCGACGGTTTCTAAAATCCGACGGCGACGTTTGTAAATTACTTCGCGCTGCTTATTCATCACGTCGTCGTACTCCACCAAACGTTTACGCTGGTCAAAGAAGAAGCCTTCCACTTTAATTTGCGCAGATTGAATGGCGTTGCCCACCATGCCATGTTCAATCGGTTGATCTTCGTCAATTTTCAAAAAATCCATAAGCTTGGAAATTTGAGCGCCGCCAAACAAGCGCATGATTTCATCTTCTAATGAAATAAAGAACTGCGAAGAACCTGGGTCGCCTTGTCGACCAGCACGGCCACGGAGCTGATTGTCAATACGACGCGACTCGTGACGCTCGGATCCAATAATGTGTAAACCGCCGAGTGCCACGACTTCGTCATGAGCATTCTGCCATTTTTCCAGCGCTTTGGCGTAGTCTTTCAAGTTGTAATTTGCAGGATTGACCGAAGGAGGGAGTTGAACACCGTACATTTCCACTTTGCTGATGGTTTCTTTGGTTGTGGTTTTTTTACGAAATTCTTTCAACTCAGGTTTAGCGCCACCCAAAACAATATCCACGCCACGGCCGGCGATATTGGTAGCGACAGTAATACTCCCCTTTTTTCCCGCATCAGCAATGATAAACGCCTCACGCTCGTTGTTTTTGGCATTCAAAACTTGGTGCTCTACCCCTTTGCGATTTAAAAAGTTGGAAATGATTTGATTGTGGTCAATGGAGCGTGTGCCCAGCAATACCGGTTGGCCAGTTTTGACCATCTCCTCTACCTCGCGTACGATCGCGCTGTACTTGGCAGCTGTGGTTTTATAGACAATATCTGGTCGATCTTCACGGATCGCGAGCACATTTGTGGGTACTGGCAGAACATCCATGCTGTAAATTTTGCGAAACTCTTCTGCCTCAGTCACCGCAGTTCCTGACATGCCTGCCAGCTTGTGGTACATCCGGAAGTAATTTTGCAGTGAAATTGTGGCCAACGTACGTGATTCTTGCTGAATAGGCACGCCTTCTTTGGCCTCAATAGCTTGGTGTAAGCCGTCAGAATAACGCCGACCATACATTAAGCGGCCGGTATGCTCGTCAACAATAATGACTTGATTCTCGCGAACAATGTATTCTTTGTCGCGATGATAGAGTGTTTTGGCTTTGAGTGCCGCTTCGACGTGATGAATAGTGTCAAAGTCTTCCTCGTACAAGTTGCTCACGCCCAATTTTTGCTCAATTCTTTTCACACCCAAGTCAGTCAGTGTCACAGTTTTCAGTTTTTCGTCCAGTTTAAAATCCGTTTCTTGTCCCAATGACTGGACCATTTTGGCATAGTCATAATATTTTTTAGTTGGCTCACTATCTGGCGCAGAAATGATGAGTGGAG
>WNFI01064041.1_pt1 | contig 13093 bp, 11 predicted proteins | sample 5400471 | NCBI WGS metagenome assembly WNFI01 (sample SAMN13153348, study PRJNA577476) | soil metagenome | isolation source: 100 cm saprolite on Douglas fir-dominated hillslope | place: USA:California | collected 2013-09-17
ATATGAAAGCTACCAAGGTATCGATCAGCACCATTGCCTGAGCCGCTGCTAGATATGCACGCGGTCGGGGTTCGCAGGGAATCAGGCACATGGCGTAGAACTTCCAGCTCGACCTGAGAACACTCGCGGCAGGAAACTGAACGCGATCCCTCTTGCACCCATCGCGCTACGAAGGTTTAGCGACTTCCGCTTTTGCACAGAGTCATGGTGGCGCCATCAAACGGCGAGTTGCATTTGCGGCGGCGCTGCAAGGGGTATGTAGAGTCGAACGCAGGTGCCGCCGTTCATGCTGGTCGACACCTCGAACTCATGACCCAATATCTCCGCGGTCCTTCGTGCGATCGACAGACCGAGGCCCATCCCTTCACTCAGTCCGCCTAGGCGTGGGGAGAGACAGAATGACCGGCGTAGGTTTTCATCGGAGATTCCCGGTCCGGTGTCGGACACTGCTAGTACCAAATGTTGACCTCCGATCGCTGACGCAACCGTTACCTCTCCTTGGACGGTGTGTCTCACGGCATTGCCAACCAAATTGTTCATGATGACAGCCAAGAGATGCACGTCACTCTCCACTAAGCAATGTGTCCGTTCGACACTGAACCTTAGACACTTCGCCGCCGCTTCGGATTCCCAGTCATTCTTCATTTCCCCAAGAAGTTTCGATATGCCGAAACAATGTGCCGAAGGCGCGGCGAGGCGGTCGCCCCGCTCCGCTTGGACGGCGAGCTGTTCCAATTCTCCTGCCAATCGAAAGATAAGCGATTTAGCGCGTTGACCCAATTCAGCGCTACGGACCTCATACTTCGTTGAGGTGAGAAGCTCGACAGTTCCTAACAACGTATGCAACCGTTGCCTGAGATCATGCCCTGCAGACGCCATCGCAAGCGTAAGACGCCGGTTAGTCAATTCCAGTGACTGAAGCTCGGACATCATCTTTGAATGCAAATCCGCCGCGACGCAGATGTAGTCGGTATCGGTCGTTGGCGGACTGACGGCTGCTTGTCTATACATGGCTCCGGATCTCATTGATATGTGGCGGAGGACAATATGCTTAGGCGCTCTACATTTCTTGTACGACATTGCCGCGGTTGGCAGATTTTCGCCGTAGTGAGAAGTGACGCCGCTCCAGCGACTGTCTCGTCTGATTTAACCGCACCCTTTAAGCTGTCACTACACCGAGCGGGGTGCGAAGGATTCTTGCGACGCTCGCGTCACGACTATCGTCCGCGATCGCGGGTTGGTGGCAAGAGACATTCACGTTGAGGGGTCGAGCAGAACGATCGCGAACCGCGGCGATCCTCCTTTTAGCGTCGTCCGCTTTCGATGCGCCGAGCCCAATAGATCCGAGCGCGCCAGCGTTGGAAAACAGCCGCGGCCATAGCTGGCGAGGAGACGCCTGCCATCAGCGCTTGGATGATTGGCAAATGCACAATACTTCAAGCAGCGACATTCACCGACTGCCTGGCGTTCGTGCGACCAGTGGCTCCGAGCGCGCAGAAAAGTGGGTTGTCATTGCGTGGTGAAGTCCGATTGCGCGGATATGACGAGTCGTCATTGTCTCTCGCGAATCCGGTAACGCCGATGGTTTCTTATTGTTGATGATCGCTGGCCATTCGCTCCATTGTACTTTGGTATTGCGGATCCCTTCTCGTTCCCCGACCCATCTTGCGGGCAGGACACGACATGCCTAAAGTCATCAAACGCGCATTCAGATTCCGGAACGGGTCTTAGCAACGACCGACGAAGCGATACCAACGTGCAATGGATTTGTCGGCCGCATCATTGCTTAATCGTCAACTGCTTGGGGGAATTGTCATCGAAGATCGAGTCTCCCAAGGACTCAACCTCTTAACTCGGTCGCGATGTCGCCGCGGCCAAAAAAGGAGCATCCACTTGCGCCAGGAGAACACCCAGCGGACTTGGTCGACGGAAACAGAGAGCGTCGACGAGCTTTCCGTTTCACGACTGTCGCTGAGCTCAAATACCTCACTCCGTTCGACAGAATCGGAACCTGCTGAGGTTGGACACCTAGTCAGACGGGCGATGTCGCTTTTTGAAACCAATCGTGCCATGGCGTGGCGCTGTCTCAGCGATGCCTCGAGCCTCCTCGCCACCGAATCCCATGAGAGGAGCACACGGCTGCCACTCGCGTCCGTCACTTTAAAGCGCGGAGGCCTGTCAGTGTGGCAAGCCAAGCGCGTGCTGGAATACATAGAGGCAAACCTCGGATCAAAGGTCGGTATTACGGAGATATCCGCGTTGGTGGCGCTGAGCAAGAGTCATTTCTGTCGGGCGTTCAAGCAGACTCTCGGAATGTCCCCGATGGCTTATGTTTCCTCTCAGCGGATCGAACGCGCCAAGATACTGATTACGACTACGTCTGAACGTCTGTCTGACATCGCGCTCGCCTGTGGTTTCGCGGACCAATCCCATCTCAATCGAACGTTTACCCGTATGGTTGGTATGAGTCCTGGTCTGTGGCGCCGGAACACATCAACACCGCGGTCCGAATGTTGTACTCCCATACCTGCGGGCCGACCATCGGCCTGAAATTCCGACCTGAAGACCGGAGGGTCACACCCACTTAAGGATTAGGTGGAAAGCCAAAACTTAAACTGGAAAATATTGTTTCGAAGTCTGCTTCGTCTGAAGGCGGTAAGGCTCTAGTCCATATGACGTTCAAGAGCCAAGCGCCTGAGGTTGGCATAGTAAAATTCGCACGCCCATCGTCGCCAGTGAGATGTACCTCAAACGGTGTCGCGTCGTCTTGGAGATTGGTCAGTTTGATCAGCGCTGCCGCTAGCGGACGATTCTGGTAGAACACGCGAATTGGTAAGTTCGCAGGTCGCTGCACGCCGTAAGGATTCGCTTCAGGCACGATTTCGAGCGGCAGGCCTACCGCCTTGCCTACCTGTCCTTGGGATCTTTCATCTGCGCGCCCAACCTGCACAATCGACTTTGCACATCGGCTATAACGTTCAGAGCCGTCCGCGTCCATCTGATGCCGCAGCGCTCGTTGCTCCAACGCAGGTGTCAGTCCTTCGACCTTTAAGTAGTCGTTGAATCGGATGGAGGGCAAGTGCGTCTGCGCACGGTCATCTGTTTGCAGGACTAGAACGTAGGTGCCTAGGGTAGTAAACCGAAAGTCACCGTCCTCCTCGGGCTGCCCCAATCGAAGTTGCTCGTGCAAGTCGAGCACCGCTCCCTTAGGAGCGATTGCTTCGAAGCGAGTGACTCTTCTAGCTGGAATTGGTGAGCGCTGGCGGGATGGTCCATGACCCACCTGCAGCGTCAGCGGCGTGAGCACATCTGGACTGATCCAATATTCGTTCGGCTGCAGCCAGAAATCATGCGCGATGACCTGCAACGATAAGAAACAAACCAACAGCCCTAACAGTAGCGCGACGTTTCGAAGGTTCAACTATGCTTACTCCAGGTGATCCGGCAGGTAGCCGGGAGTGACGGGGAGCAATTGCAACATCGCCGCGAGAAAGGCGACTGCAATGACCCAGCTGGACACCACTTTGACGGGAATGGAGGCGTATCTTCTAACAACCCACGATGCCGGCAGAAAAATAAACACGTACGGCAGCGCTTTAAGTAGATCCAATCTCGATCCCGACAGAGAGACCACGGCACTCGCCCAAACGGCGGCGTTGATCGACAAGACAACGGCGGCCCAGGCTTTAAGTCCGCGGTGGATATGCACGCTAGCCGCCGTTACGATCACACTCAACCAGCAAGCAAAAAAGACCCCCTCCAGCCACGTCTGGGGCACGCGCACGAAGTCGCCTGCTGCCAGGGTAGCCAAAAGGGCGAGCAAGCTCGGTCCCCAAGCCCGGCGGGGACTGAATGCGAGTGCGAGGCCGAGCGCCAGGAAAAGCAGGGCGGGCGGCACGACGCCTCCCCTCATATGCCGATTGCCCGATATAAAAACCAAACGCCCACTACGGCGATGATCCCGCCCAGGCTGCGCGTAGCCACAATGCCACGGGGTAGATTGTTGAGGAGACCGAGGCAGATTCCCGATACGTGTAACAGGCCGGTGGCGAGGACGAACCCCACGCTGTAGGCGATGGGATCGGCTGCCGAGGGCAGCTCCTTGCCATGCGCATAGCCATGAAACACCGCAAAGATGGCGGCTACGACGCACGCGGTCCATACCGGTGCCCTCACCGACAACGCGATGCAACCGCCGAGCACCAGCACCGACAGTGCGATGCCCACTTCCACGGGCGGCACCGGCACCACGTACATGCCCATGATTGCCCCTGCAACCATCATCGCAGGGAAAATCACCGGCAGGACGTAGATCAACGGTCGACCTAAGAACGCGCCCCAAAGACCCACCGAAACCATCGCCAGCAGGTGATCAATTCCACTGAAGGGATGGATGAAGCCAGACTCGAATCCGCCCGGTAGACCGGTGCCCATGTGAGCGGCCGCGGGATTGGAAAGGAGCGACCCGACCCCAATCGCGCTTGCCAACCAAGCGGTGCGAGATCCGCGCCGAGCGAGCCAAGCCGGAAGCAGCGTGTGGACCTCGCGTTCCATGGCCGTTAGTGATTCACGCCCTTCGGGTCCCATCTTTTTATCGGCCAGGTTCGCGAGTTCGACCGCATAGAACTGCGTGCAAACTCTGGAGACGCTGTTGACCCAAAGGCGATCGTCCGCAAACAATTTCGCGAGTGCCCGATACCGTGCTGGCGATTCCTCCGGCGCAGCGAGCAATTCGTTTCCGCACTTTCCGTCGAGCGAGTCCTGAAACGCCAGCGTCTTCTGAAGGTCAGCGACAAATCGCGCAGAAGTCGTCGGAAGCGCCGCATTGAATTCATCGCGCCGGACGCCGCTCGGATCGTCAGTTGAGAAGGGAGCGACCCCGAGTAAAGTATTTTTCACAAAAGGCTGTGCCATGCGATTGAGCGTCTTGCCGGCTATGGAGGTGGTGCCCCATACGGCGAGCAGCTTGCCGCCCGGGGAAATGGCGCTTAAGTCCACGGAAATCACAATGGCCGACACGGTCCAATTGTAGAGAAAGTTTTGCGCGGGGCCCCCGTCGGTGTGACCCATTTGATCGGCGATCGCCTTCACGGTCGCCTCATCGAAATGCGCGCATCCTGCCCCGTCCACTTGGGCGCCATTCTTAATGGCGGTGCTTGCCGTGGTATAGGCGCCTACGAGGCCCTTGATGTTGTTGTAGAAAGGATCATCCCGCAGGGCGGCGTACACGCGAAAGCGGTGATTGCGCCCCTCGAGGCCGGCTGGGTCGGTCGGATCTCCTGATACAGAGTCTTCTTTCCCGACGTTGCATTTGACGGCGTTCGCCGCGTCAAAATGGCAGACAATGGAGGTCGTGGCAGTCGTATGGCCGAATGCCTTGCCGCTGTCGATGTGAAACACGTATTGAACCTTGTCCGAGAAAGCGTGACCCTGGAGTGTCATGATCAAGTTGAGTTGCTTACCTTCGGGCGAGGTCCACGCGTACATATCGGCGATATCAGCCGCGGGATTCGCCACCGACGCAGGCGAATCGAGATGATCGGAAGCAAGTGCCACGTTCGCCAAGGGCGCAAAAGGAAGCAACATGACGATTGCGGAAAGCCATTGACGCATGTTCAAAACGAATGTGGAGTCATTCGCTTCGACCATCGAGCCCGTCGGTCTACGCTTGATCGCATTCGCGCCAATCGTTTGATTCAATAACAGTCTCATTTTCAACACCTCTATTTCCGGTTGAGTTGCGCCAGGTAATATCCCAGGCGATCTTCGACGTCTCCTGGCTTATGAAAGCCGAGATCCATGAAGGCTTTGATCCTGGCCTGCGTTGCCGGTCGCTTAACCGAGGCAATGCAGGCATCCCAACCAGCGCCCATTTCCACATCGGCCGGTAAGCTGGCGGCATTCACCAGGCGCTTGGTGTTCGAGATCGCCCATTTGTCGAATGAACTGATGCGTGTCGCCAGCGCATCGACGAACGCGTCCAGTTCCGCGTCCGGGAGTGACCTATTTACATAGCCATAGGCTTCGGCCAGGTCGCCGCGGATGTCCTCGGAACTCATGAGCACTTCCAACGCACGCGCCCTACCGATCTGTCGCGGCAAACGCGCCATGGGTCCACCGCCGGCGACCATGCCAACGCCGACTTCCCACTGCGACAGGAGTCCCTTTTCCCGACTCATGAAAGCCATGTCGCAAGCCAAGGTGATTTCACTGCCGTTTCCGGTTGCTCGACCCCGAATTTTCCCGATTGAAACGACGGGGGCGTGGGTGATACGCACGAGTATGTCGGGCCACGCTTCGAGCCCCGTCGGTCCTTGCGGGAGGCTCGTCAGTTCCTCGAGTTTGACTGTGAAATCGCTGTGATTCAGAAAGAAGCCTTCGACTGAGCTATCGAAAACCACGACCCTGAGATCCTCGTCTGTCTCAATTGCCGTCATGATCTCGCCAAACTCCACGACAAATTCCGGACCCATCAGGTTCAACGGTGGATTCTCGAATGTAACCCGCCAGTACGCAGGCGACGCTTTACTGAGTCTGATCTGAGGCGACTTCGTTTTCGGTGTTGTCTTCTCTTTTCCCGTTGTCTTCATTGTCGCGTTCATCGGTGCCTCCTTTAGCAACCTCTCGTAGAAGGGCCAAAGTCTTAGGCCAGCGCGTCGATGTCGCTATTGCACGTTAGTATCAACACCACCGCCGAGCACGCCGGCAGCTTTGCGCTCGTGACTGCCGACGCACTGTTTTGACCAATACCATCGTTCAATCGAGCAACACTGATTCCTGTGCTTCCATACCGTTCCCGAAGCCAAACCAGGAGAATTCCATGACTAGAGCATCCTTGTCCTTGGACCTTGCCGACGCACGACGAATCATTGCAGCGGGTGAACTCAAAGCGATCGAAATGGGGATCCCCTACAACATCGCTGTCACCGACGCCGGCGGCGGTTTGGTCGCCCACACTCGAATGGATGATCAAGCTCGATGGCGTGGTTATCGGCGCTGTCGGCGCGAGTGGCGGAAGTGTCGACCAAGACATCGCGGTCGCGCGTGCGGCCGTCTCGGGCTTTACTGGACGATGAGAGTCGCCCTCCTTCCAGGTATGACCCGAGTAAGCCAGCGATTGCCCGCTGGCGCGTGCCGCGCCTCACCGCCCTTCATTCCTTGATCCATAGGGGACTCTTCCAGGCTGTCAGAGCCTCCAGGAAGACCTTCAACCTCAAAGGCAGGAATTTCCGATTCGAGTACACTGCATAAACCGGGATCTGCGGCGACGCCCATTTCGGTAACAGCCGTATGAGCGCACCGCTCGGGAGTGCAGGGTCACAATAAGTCGACGGCAGCAATCCGATTCCATGACCCCGGTATACGAAGGTGCTGACCGAATTGAAGTCGCGGCTCGATATCGGCCCTGAAACACGTATGCGTGCCTTTCTTCTACCGTTGACCAGCTCCCAGTCGGTCTCGTTGTTCCTGGCGTTGAACATCACACAGTTGTGCAGCTTGAGGTCCGCGGGCTCGACGGGAAGCTTCCGGCCCTTCATGTATTCGGGGGCTGCCACTACATAGCGAATGCTCTTACCTACGCGCGTGGCGACCACGCTCGAATCCTCCAACTCTCCGAAGCGGATCGCGACATCGATATTTTCCGCAACCAGGTCGAGGAAGAGATTCGTGATGAAGAGATTGATACGGATCTGCGGCTGAGATTTCAGGAATTCCGAGAGGAAGATCAGGAAGGACTCCTGACCCAGAATGACCGGGGCGGAAATCCTCAGCATACCTTCGGGCGTTCTCTGTCCTAGGGTCAGAACGCGCTCAGCTTCTTCCAAGAGGTTCAGCGGCACCCTGCACAGCTTGCAGTACTCACGGCCCTCCGCAGTTAAGGTCACCCGTCGCGTTGTGCGCCTCAGAAGCGACACGCCGAGCTTCGACTCGAGCACCGATAACCGCCGGCTCACCGTCGAGCTCGGCATACCCAACGAGCGGGCGGCCCGGCTGATGCTCTCGAACTGGGCCACTTTGACGAATATCAGAACATCGTCGAGGTTCGCCATAAGAGTCACCCTCGGACTTCGTAGTAAACACTGCGATGACCTAACTCGCAGACCATCCCCACCACCAGAAAGCGTCCGAATGATGGTATCGATAATACGTAGATATCGGTCGGCGCGATCCGCTATGCTTGAGCCGGCCACACTTGCCTCGAATTGGCTTGCTCATCACGTCATTCACCTGACTATCGAAAGCCGCATCACTTGAACAACGGCTTGATTGCCGTGTCACCTTGCGAGGGGCCAGCGTCGGATTGCGGCGGCAATGTCGTCAAGGTGGGTCAAGGTGGGTTACCAATGCGAAGTGCCCCGTATCGAGCAGGCGCACGACAGCATGAGGACTGTCGCGCAGGAACGCGTGCGCCCCCGCCGGAATGAAAGCAGGATCAGTCTCACCCCAAATCGCCAAGATCGGAACCCGAGACCGACGAAAAAACTCCTGGAATTTTGGATAAAGCTGAATGTTTGTCTCATAGTCGATCTTGAGATTGACTTGAATTTCCGTAATACCTGGTCGAGCCGCTAGTGCCGAGTCGAGCCAATAGTTTTCCGGTGGAATCGACAGAAAATCCCGCACGCCCGTTAAATAAAGGCTCCTGATTCCCTCGAAAGCTATCCGTGATCGCAACAAGGCGCGATTCGCATTGCTTGGATCCTTCCATGCCGCGCGCACCGGCTTCCAAAACGCCTCTCCGAGTCCCTCCTCATAGGCATTGCCATTCTGAGAAATAATGCCCGTGATGCGTTCTGGGTGCGCAAGCGCATGTCGAAATCCGATGGGAGCACCAAAATCAAACACATACATGCCGTAACGCTTCAAACCTAGCGCGTCTGTGAAGGCGCCGATCGTCGTCGCAAAACTCTCGAAGGTATACGAGTAGCGGCGGTCGGCTCGAATCGCGGTAAAACCGAATGAAGGGATGTCCGGCGCTGTTAGCCGGAAGCGATCAGCCAAGCGCGGAATAAGCTGTTGAAACATCAGCGAAGAATTCGGAAATCCGTTCAGCAACAGTAATACAGGCGAATGCTCCGCGCCGGCCTCTCGATAAAAAATGTCGATGCCGTCGGCTCGGATGGTCTTGCAAGTCACATCGGGGTAGATGTCAGGTGAACCACCGGCCGGCGCGCCAAATGCAGAAGGTATTCCACCAATGCTTGCTGCCGCCGCAATGCCCCCGCTACAGAAGACGCGGCGCGTCACGTCTGAATGTGATCTTTCGGTCATGCTGACCTCCTCTGTGCATTTATAGGTTAACTGATACTCTTATCCCTACGATCACATCGTCCTTTGTGCGAGCGATGCCGCCCGGCTGGACGATGTACTGAACATCAGGGCGCAATTCCAGCCACCTCGCGATCTTCATCGCGTAAAACATCTCGCCCACATATTCCGATCCGCGAATCGGCAATGTGGCGGCGCTCGTTTCGTTAAACAGCGATGCGGCGGCAGCGATACGGCTATTGACGTGGGTGCGTCCGAACCCCACGCCCAACACGTCGGCGCTTCGCGAAGCGAGAAGTCCGGTATAGAGCAACCCCACAGAGATCTGACTATCGAGCGTGGAGGTCCGCCGATCCGCAAACGTAGCGTTAAAAAAAGCACCTAGCCCTCTTTTGGAATCGCCGAGAGGCGCCGTCAGTTGTTGACTAAAATTTACGTATTCGCCGTACTCACCGTCGCGCATGTAGGGCTGACCGCCATTGATCACCAGGGGCTGGTGCGCGGTGTTCTCGACGACATCCGGGCCTTTGGATGAGTTATACCAGCCACCGAACTTGTAGCTTCCATTCAGCCGCTCGCCAACGGTCGGCTGCCAGCCTACTTCGAAAGGCACCAGTACACCGCTGGCGCCGCCTGGGTCAGTGAGATTCAGGCCGTTCCTGGTTGGAAGATAGTTTCGATTAAACTCAAAGACGCCCACCTCGACGTAACCAAAGCCCGTGAACGCCGCCTTCAACCGAGTCGCCCATTGACTCACCGGCCAGTTGTACCAATAGTTCACGGCCATGTTCCCCGGCGGCGGCCCACATAACGCCAGATTGATGAAGTTGCACGAGAAATCCGCGAAGTCCTCGCCGCTCACCAGACGTCCTATCTTCCAGTCAAGCATTCCATTCAAGTATTGTTGATCGTAAGAGAATTGAGTCCAGTGCCATGTCTGCCCGCGACCATAGATCTCCTGTACCTCCTGCAGAGAGCCCAGATTAGCATCCGCACTAAGATTTCGACCGTTCCGATCGGTTATCGCTATTTTGAAACGTGCCTGATCAATTCCCAGAAGTTTTTGCAAATCCAGTGCTGCGGCGAAAGTCCACTGGTCTGCATACCGCCAGAGCTCCTGAGCACCCCCTTGCACATTCGTCGCTGTCTCGGAAACGTAATTGATGCGAAAGTCGACACCCTTCTCGCCCAGAAAGCCGCGGATGCCGCCCCAGTCTTCCGAAAGTTCTTCGAAGGGTTCTCGGACGCCCGCTTGCGCGCCACAGCACCACACGACTAGCAAAAGCAGCGCTTGCGTCTTCTGCTTCAAACTCGTTGCGCTCGACTTATCGTAACCAGGGCCTTCATATGCCTGCAGTTATGACAAGCGCACGTGTGCGCGTCGATTGCACGTAAGTATCAACGGCGCACATCAGCGCCTATTCAACTCCGTGCATCCTTTTTTATTTGCGGGAGGCGCGCCGCAGCCAGCGGTCTTGATCGAACGGGTAGCGTAGTCGCGGCAGAGTCCAACTAAGCTGCAGCACTCACAGCCAACAACCACAAAGTCAATCGAGAGGATACGGCGAGCTACGCTAACTCTTTTGATCGTCGGCGTAGGCATCCATGTCGTTGCCATTCCACGACTGACTGGAGAGCGCGGCTGTTCAGGCAGAGCTGAATGTCATGCGCGTTAAGTTCCAATAAGCTAGTCATGCAAATATCACACCAGATGCGTAGTAGGAGAGGCGACTACACGATGGTATGGATCGATACGTTCGGATGATAGGAGATCCATCAATACCATCGTCCAATGGATTCGGTCGCACACATACTGGTTGATTGCGCGCCCGCAGACCTGCAGTCATTAGATGCCGCACGCGCGACGCTCATTTGGCAAGCGTGAGCACACTCACGATAATAAATCGTTGCGCACCAAGGATGGGGTGGTCCTTGAGAGCCTCGCGGCGCTTTCTCCTAAAGGGGCCCGATCGCCCCACCCAGGAATTGCCGATTCGGGTAACAGGCATAAACGGGGATTTGCGGCGACGCCCGCCGTGAGGGTCACTCGGCCATTTTTGGAAATTAGATTCCAGCGTTCCTCCCCTAATAAGTCGCAGTGCGCAGCCCAATAACGTGCTTAGACGGGTGATTGGATCCCAGGACCAACAGCTGCACGCGAAGGCGGAAGACTTAAATGACTACGCCTGTCGGTCTCCGCAGGCGGCCGCGACTGATATCTATGGAGAAGAGCTAGTGTCCACGAACGCAACGAACGTCAAAAATAGCGCCACAGTAGAGGACCGCGCAGTTACGTGGGTCGGGCTTGGCATCGCCGAAATTCGTACGATGGTCGGCGGACTGATTCGGCAGGGGCGTCCCCTGCCCGTCGTTCTCACCGCCTTGTGTCAGCTCTTCGACGCCACCGTCAAGGGATGCTCCGGCGGCGTCCTTCTTCTTGACCGCACCGGTGCGCGAGTGCGAAATGCCACCGGGTCTGCTTTGCCCGCCAATTACATGAAGCGGCTTGAGGGCACGCGGGTGAGCTGGATTGAAACTCCCTCCGGGACCAAGACCAATGCGAAGACACCGGTGATGGTATTGGACCCAGTCTCGGATACATTACAGGGGCACCAGGAGGCGGACCCGGACGCCGCGCTCGGCCTCAGGTTGCATGAGGTTTCGCCGATTCTATCGACAACCGGGGAACCGCTCGGAATCTTCGCCGTCTATCAGCGCGAGAACAGCCCCGACGTCACCCAATGTCACTGCGCACTCATTGCGCAGTTCAGCCAGATCGCGAGCGCCGCGATTGAGCGAATGCGAAGCGACGAAGCGCTCAAGCGAAGTGCCGCACTTCTCCAAAAAGCGCAACAACTCGGTTCAACGTGCTGTTTTTCCTGGTGCGTAGAGACAGACGAAATCAGTTGGTCGAAAGAGCTCGGTCAGCTCTTCGAGCTTGACGCAGCAGATGTGCCGGTAACACCTGAGCTGATCGGTGCTCGCGTCCATACCGAAGACCTCCCGTCATTCCATGAAATGGTGGAACGGGCCCGAAGCGGGGTGAACGACTTTGAGTTCGAGCAGCGGTTATGCCTGACTGACAACTCAGTCAAGTACCTGCGCGTCGTTGCGCACGGGTTTCGCGATCAGGAGGGCCAACTGGAATACATCGGTGCGGTCCAGGATGTGACCCATCGCCGACATACGGAAGAGGCCCTCACCAAGCTGCGAGCCGAGCTCGCGCGAGCGGCGAGGGTTACGAGCCTTGGAGTACTGACAGCGGCGATTGCGCACGAGGTCAACCAGCCCCTGGCGGGAATCGTTACGAATGCCGGCACGTGTCGGCTGATGCTCGCCGCAGACCCTCCAGACATCGAGGGAGCGCGAGAAACCGCGAGACGCACAATTCGCGATGCGGAGCGAGCGTCGGAGGTAATCAAGCGGTTGCGCGCGCTTTTTTGCAAGAAGAGCGCCACGAGCGAATTACTGGACCTGAACGAGGCAACACGGGAAGTGATTGCATTATCGCTGAGTGAACTTCAGAGAAATAAGGTGATTGTACGGACGGAGCTTGCCGGCGAGCTTCCGCGAGTTCAGGGCGATCGGGTGCAGCTGCAGCAGGTCATCCTAAACCTGCTCATGAACGCCTCAGATGCGATGAGCGGTGTCGATGATCGCCCGAGGCAGCTGGTGATCAGAACCGAGCGAGATAAAGAGGATCGTGTGCGACTGAGCGTACGAGATACAGGGGTGGGTTTCGAGCCGCAGGGGGCGGACAGACTATTCGATCCGTTCTACACCACAAAGACCGCCGGCATGGGGATTGGCCTATCCGTCAGCC
>WNFI01180648.1_pt1 | contig 13093 bp, 7 predicted proteins | sample 5400471 | NCBI WGS metagenome assembly WNFI01 (sample SAMN13153348, study PRJNA577476) | soil metagenome | isolation source: 100 cm saprolite on Douglas fir-dominated hillslope | place: USA:California | collected 2013-09-17
GCCAGTCGTAGCTGGTCGGGTGCAGCGTGAGTTCGAGTACGCCGAACGTGTCGGAGTTCCTCAGCTCGCTGTTGGCCGCGACTGTCACGAAGCTAGTGTGATTGGCCCCGCCGGTGCCCACGATGAACTCCCTGATCCCACGGGTCAGGTCAAGGTTCCCGTTCGCGTCCTGCGGAGCGAACCGCTCGTAAGTATGGTCATGTGCGCTCAGGATCAGGTCAGCGTTGTTGTTGTAGAGGATCTGCCAGAAGGCTAGGGAGTTGTTGTTCGCCCGCCCACCCGAGCTGTACAGCGGGATATGCCAGAAGGCCAGGGTGCAGAAGTTGGAATGCGTCTTCAGGTCGTTCGCCAGCCACACGCCCTGGGCAGAGGTCGCGCTGCACCCGCCCGCGTTGCCGCAGTTGGAATTCAATGCTATAAGGTGCCAGGTTCCGATGTCGAAGCTGTAATAGCCCTGGCCCGGCTGGCCTGCGGCCGCTCCGAAGTAGCTGAAGTAGCCGCTCGCGCCCGCGTTCTGCGAGTTGCAGTCGGTCCCGCCCGACGTGAGGTACTCGTGATTGCCAACCGCCGGATGAGTGATCGACTTCACCCGGCCCCAGGTCGGACCATAGGACTGCAGGAACGCCGTGTAGCCACCGCAGTAGTACTGGTTATCCCCCAGATCGAGCACCGCCGCCAGGTTCGCATTAACCAGCAGGTTAGAGGTGGACAGCTCGCGGCAAGCGTTCGATGACCCATTCCCGCCATTGAAATTCGAATTCGTCGGGTCGCAGGCGATGTCACCGGCGACCGCGATTACCGGGTCCGAAGTGGCTGCCTGCACGGGTGTCGCTCGGAACAGCGAAGGAGCGGGACCAGCGAAGACTAAGCCGAACGAACCGAGCAGCATAACAGCGACAGCCGACGCGCCCCGACGCATAAGAGCCCCCCTGCCCATCGGAGGGAACCCAGCCACCGGCCAACCACAGGCACCTATCGGGCCGACAGCGCGACATGGACCCTCCTCTACAGAACCCATGTCCGCCCTAAAAGCTTACGCTCTTTCCCGACAATTTCCCAGTGACCGTTTCCGCAATTTCCTCGCGGCTCGCCCAGGATTAGCCGCTCGACCTGCGTGGTGCTTCGCGCCCGGAGCGCCGAGGTACCCACACGCGGCTACGCCGCGCCGCGCGCGCTATGGCTGGATGAACGTCGGATTGGCGTGGACGTCGTCGAATGCCACGTCGGAGATCGCCGACGTCGATGTGTCGCCTGGCTGCAAGTAGCCGATGGGATTGGTGCCGAGCGACTGAGTGCCGGTGAGCGTGGCGACTTGCGATCCGTCCAGCAGGCCGAGATCTGCCCGGACGTCCCGTTGATCGCCCCGAACAACTCAAGGGTGTGCCAGGTGCCGGAAGTCACCACCGTGGAGCTGGCGGTGGTGACGCCGGTCACGTCATTTCGCGACCCGAGCCTGCCGCTAGAGTTCACGAACAACGCCGCGATAGCTCCCTTGTTGGCGGTCCTAAGGCGCAGCAGGTACGCGGAGTTCGATGCACCCTGGCTGATGATGTCGAACCTGGTGGAGTAGCACAGCGGCGGCCATGCCTGGGAAAGCTGCTTGTAAGCGTAGGCAGCCGAGCTGTTCGCCGTGCCCTCGGCCGCGTAAGTCCCGTCGCTGACGACCGCACTCTGCACGGTCATTCCGGTCGAGGTCGTCCACTGCGACATGTCGCCGGCCTCGAAGCCGTCGTAGAACATGGTGGTAGCCGACGGCGTGCTGACAGTGGTTGTGTTGCGTGGCTGCGAGGCGTTACCCGCGGCATCTGTTGCCACCACCGAGTAGGTGTAGGCCGTCTCCGGCTGCACCGTCTGGTCGAGGTAGTCAGTCTGCGGCGGCGCGACCGCGATGAGGCTGCCGTCACGATAGATGTCGTAGCCGGTGACGCCAACGTTGTCGGTCGACGCGGTCCAGGAGAGTGGACCTGACTTGAGGACGGCGCCGTCGCCGTGAGGTTCTGCGGCGGCGACGGAAGGGTCGTGTCCGGGCCGCTGCCCTGACAGCCGATCGAGCCCGAGTCCAGTGCGGTTCCGGCGGTGGACACGAACTGGTAACTCAGCCCGGCGGTTCCCAGGATTAGCTTGACCGCTCCGAAGTGGATGAAGTCGGACGTGGCCAGCCGACTGTCTGTGGTCACCTGCGACTGCAGGCCGTGACCGCCTCCCACGTCCAGGTGATGCCCGTGGCGCTCGGATTGCCGTCCCCCATCGAGCGGCACCCACCGCTGATAGTCGTGGTCATGACCGTTAAGGACAAGCGTCACGTGATTGTCGGCGAGAATTTTCCATATCCCGGCGGTGTTTGTCGCTGTGCCCTCTGAGCCCACATTGAAGAGCGGCTCGTGAAAGTAGACGATCGTGCAAGGGGACGTGTTGCTGGCGAGATCATTCTTCAGCCAGTTCGTCTCCGCGATGTAATTGGCGTTGGATGCAGTGGACCCGATGAACTTCGAGACGTTGTCGAGCGCGACGAAGTGCCACCCTCCAGCGTCGTAGCTGTAATAGTGCGGAGGTTACTCCAGTACCAGTTATAACCGGAAATATCTGATCCAACGTACTCGTGGTTGCCGATGACCGGATCGGTAATCGAATAGAACTGACCATAGGTACCCAGGGTGCCGGGGTTGCCGTACCAGTTGTTGAACTCCATCGGACGGCCGTTCTCGTACACGTCGCCGAGATACAGGGACGGGCTAGGATTCCAGCCGGCGATGAGGTTCACCACCTGCGCCTCTGCGGTCTGGCCAGAAGCCCCGTCGCCGACGGCCCCGACGACGACCGGCTGCCCCTGCGGCGGGATGGCTCCCGTCGCAGGAGTGAATACGTTGGCGTTGACCGGCGATGTCGTAATTCCGTTGCTGAACCTCACGGTCGCGGGTCGTCGTGGCCGTGCTGAAACCGTCTCGCATGAGCGCGAAGACCTGAAGCGAGTAGCTGCCGTCCATCCACCTGGTCGAGCCCAATGTCCACGAGTAGGGCGACGGGAAATCCCAGAGCAGGTTAGATCCGCTCAGCGTGAACTCGAGCTCCCGCACCCCAGGGCTCGTCCCGGTGACCGTGACGGTACTGGTCACCGTGGTCGCCCCAGTAATCGTCGCGCCATCGCCGGGGCGCTAATGCACAGCGTCACCGTGTACGCGCCGCTTGATGGGCCGCTTGTCGCGCAGGCCGGCCCGGCCGCTTCTGCCGGGTGAACTACCCAGGCACTGGCAGCGACCAGGCCGGTGGCGATGGTCGCCGCGATCTGGCCCGCGCGACTGCGAAGAAAGATTCCCCGTATCATGAATTCACTGTCTCTTTACTACCACAGCAACCGAACCACCAAGAAGCAGGATGAATATTCCCAAAATGAGGAATTGACCAGGTCCCGGATCGAACCCCGAAGGATCACTTGAATTGAAATTCTGGACCACGGGCGCCTTAGCATGCTCGATCGCTGCTATTACCTGGATTGCCGTGGCGCCATAGGTCTGGCTCGGTTCGATCTGGCTGTTTTCGCTATATTCGTTCCAGCTGATCAGTCCGATCGCATCGGGCGAAGAGGCCATCGCGGCGTTCATCTCGAGCCGCAGCGTCTGCCCTTGGCGACGTGAAATATCCTTGATTCCCCCGAGCAGCCGCGCATCGAAGCCGGGAGCCGCTGGGGCAACCCACAAGCCACCGGTCTGGTGGACCACTGTCGAGAACTTGTCCAGCTTCATCGCATAACCCGGGGTGTGCAGCGGGTCGGCCGACGACCAGTAGTAGGCGTCACCGCTGAAAAGGTGCGCGATGAGCCGGTAGCTGGCTGGCTCCTTTTCGCTGGCCAGGATTGTGAGCCGCGAACCGTACGTCGCGGAGATGGAGCTCAGCTGCTTCGTGGTGAATGCCCACGTTCCTGACCACACGACAAGCGGCTTACCAAAGATGTTGAAGACAGGGTCGGAGGCGTAATGGCTGGCGACATAGGCGAAACTGCTCCGTATCTCGGTCATCGAGATCGCATTACCCGAGAAGTCGCGGCCCTCTATCACCAGCCCGAGCTTGAAGCCGGCGGCAGCGGCAACCGACTCCAGCGCGGCCAGGCGCTGGTCGAGGACAGGGGTGTTCTTCCAGCTCACCAGGAACCCCCTAATGCCGACCCGCTTCGCGAGGGCAACCTGCTCTCGCATCACGGTGACGTCGTCCGATGAATAGCGGCCGACCAGTGGGTAGTCGATCTTGAGGCGATTCCACGAGCTGGGCGAGTACCAGATGTAGTAGTAGGCCAGCACCGGGATCTGATTGGCGTGCGCCAGCGACTGCGTCGGTGTCGGGCGGGGCGACGCCGGACTGGCTGACGGGCTTGGGGACGAGCGCGGCGAGGCGTCACGGGCCGCAGGGGAAGCTCCCAGCACCATGGTTACCAGCAACACCGCGCCACATCTCGCCACGGCGGTGCCGGGCATGCGGCCGCGCCAGCGGATCGTCCTCACGCCCGTCTCCCCGGATCGTCTAGGCCCTGACCTACGATGGGTCCTGGGGCACATGCCACGATCGCCGAAATTGTGTCAGTAACCTCGTCCTCAGCCCTGTCGATCGGATCCGGCGTCGGCACAGCGGCTGGTGACTCCGCCGCGACCGCCATGGGGTCCGCCCGGTAAACCGCGGCCAGCGAATCCGCCACGCCCAACATTGGTGCCGCTGCCGGCGCCGCACCCGAACGCTGCTCAGCTTCACGGTCAGGCACATGCGCTGCAGCCGCGGCTGGCTCTGCTCCGGCGGCCACATCGCCGGCTGCGTGCGCGGTCATTTTCTGCGCTCCGCCGCCCTGCGGTTCACCAGGCGTAGCTACCGGCTCGGCGGCGGTCACGCCTCGATGGTGACCAGAACTCCAGGCCAGGAGACGGACCCGGCTACCCTGTCGTCGGACGATGCGGCCTCCGAGCAGAGGCAGTCCCACGATGAACAGCACGACGAAGGCCAGCACAGCGAGAAGATCCACCCAGCTAAGCAGCAGGAGTTTGGCGACCAGTGGCTTGGTCAGGGTGGCCGGCGCCGACAGCCCGAAGCCGGGGCCCTTAGCCACAAGCTCGTACGTCGAGCGGGGCATGCTCTTGAGCGTGACCGCGTGACCAGTGCCCAACGGGACGATCCGGCTGATCCCATCCGGCATCCTGATCCGGACGGCGCTGCCGATACCGAAGCCGAACAGGGCATCGCGTACCTCCAGCCGCATTGGGAAGAGCAGAACCTTTACCATCCAGACCTCGTTCGGATGCACGAAGAAGTTCTGGCTCCCTGCGTACACGACGTTCGAACCGCCAAAGAGGACGGCGCGGACCGAGTAGCGAATTGGCTGCGGGTAAAGACCGGATTGGATGCGGACTATGCGATTCGCGGCAAGCAGGGACGGCGGGTCGGAAGGCGCGAAGGTGAACCGCGCGCCGAGGCTGCTTGTGATAGTGATTGAGCTGATCGCCGACATCGGAACTGGCCGGCCGGTCCTGGCAGCGAACCTGACCTGGATCGGATGGGATAGCTGGAACCCTGCTTCCTCGCGATTGAGCCCCTGGTGCAGGCTGACCTTGCGGTCTGCCAGCGCGATGCCGTCAAGCCATCGGCTGAATTGCACGCCGGTGCCCGCGATCTGCCTGCTCGGAGGCTTGATGTCGAGCTGGTGCCGACCTGCGAAGGTTCCGATGGTCACGACACCATTGGAATTGGTCAGGTGCGCAATGCCGTCGAGTATCACCCGGGCGTCCGGTACGGCTGGAACTGTGCGAATGGTCAGAATCGCTGCCTGGCCAGAACTGATCCTGGCAGCCGTCTGGCTGGCAGTTGCCAACGCGGGGGACAAACCAAACGCGAGCGCCCCGGTGACGCCCAGCGCGGCCGATCCGGCCAGGAACGCGCATCCCGCCCTCATGCGAGATCGCCGTCCGGCCGCGCTGCGCCGTGCGGCCCGCCGGACGGCCACCTGCGGGATGACCAGATGCGGGACAGCCGCCTGCCCAGGAGCATCGTGGCAATGGCGAAGCTCACGCCGAGCCCGTAGAGGCTGTAGAGCAATGAATCTCGGCCTGCACTTCCCGGTAGGGCACTAACGACCCGCACCACCGGGATGATCTCAGGGCGACGAGGCTCCTCCCGGAAATTGAACGCGCTCATCAGACTGCCGGCTGTGGCGTCGAGCCCGGTGAGCGGCCGGAGGTTCCAGTTGGTCTCGATGAACTTCAGCATCGATGTGAAGTCGAGTTCGGTGTGGACTATGACGCGCTGGCGCGCATAGGGGCTTACCAGCATGGCGGGGACTCGGAAGCCGTCGCCGTTAGCGTCGCGATGCGGTGGCTTTACGTTGTCATACCAGCCGCCCCAGTCGTCATAGGCCATCATGAATGCCGAGCTGTTCCATGCTTTGCTCGCCATCAGCGCGTTCACCATGCCCCGGACGAACCGCTGACCTGTGGTAATGCTTCCGGGTGGATGCTCGCTCGCTCCAGAGGGCGTTATATAGGCGACATCGGGGAGCGTCCCGTCGCGAAGATCCCGGTAGTACTGGCTGAGATCGACGATGTGCGAGCGGAGGGCCGCGTTATCCAGATACCGGGGGATATCGAGTAGCGGAACCCAGACAGCTTGTGATGCCCGGTTGGCATTCGTCAGGTGGCGTAGCGTCCGGTACGTGATCGTCGCATCATAGTTCTGCACGTAGAATTTCCAGGACAGGCCCGCCTGCTGCAGCCGGTCGAAGATCGTGGTGATCTTGAGGCCGTTAGGCGGCACCGAGTTGCTGGCCTTAGGCGCAACATTAATCGCCTTGCCCATTCCGGCGGCGACCCAGTAGACGTGATTAGCGTAGCTACCCGCCAGCGCCGAGCTGAAGAAGTGATCGAACAACACGTAGCGATCGGCCATGTTCCAGTAGAACGGGAGATCGGTGCCGTTGTAGTAACCCATCGCCTGCTGCCCGTCGAGGCTACGCAGATACTGGGCGGAGACAAACCCGTTCATTCGGCCGCCGTTCAGATCCTTGCGAGCAGAGAAATCGCCGTGATCCAGATCGACGATAGACCTGTTGCCTATGTGGAACGGCCGCACGCAGGGCTTGTGGCCCTTGGCCGGATTGACCGGCATGCAGGTGCCTCGAGGGATTCCGTTGGCACCAGGGTAGGTACCGAAGTAGTTGTCGAAGGTGTGGTTCTCCTGCAACAGCACGACGAAGTGGCTGATCGGAGTTCTCGGTGCGTGCGAGACGCTACCCGGCGCGCCCGTCGCGGAGGCGAGCGGCGCAGCCGCCGCAGCCGGCTCCAGCGGCCAAGTGAGGACAAGCGCGGCGAGCAGGACGGCACATCGCATCAGGGTCCGCGTAGGGAAGCTCACGGCCGCACCTCGTAGATCACGATCACCGGCCGCAGCACGGACCCGTTCGTTGTGGTGACTGGCACCGAACCGACGTACACAGAGCTCCCGCGGTACCTCCGGACGTATGTCATCAGCCGCCTGCTGAAGAACGCGGTCCTGCCGGCCGAGTAGGAGTCCCACACGATGTACTGGACCTGACCGCCGCGGAGCAGCAAGTCAGGGTTGCTGACCGGCGTGTAGGCCGGGTTCCGGTGCAGCGGGTTGGGGCTCACGGAGACCCCGAGCACTTCTCGGTGCCCGTAGAACTCCAGGATGTTCGCCATTGACGGCCCGATGGCCAGCATCTCCGCATCAATGGGCGTGTGACTCTTGATCCAGGCTCCCGCCGCGCGGCCGCCGGGAACGCCTCCTGTGCCCGCCAGAAAGGACGTCGAATCTGCCAGGCTGATGCTCGTCCAGCTCATCACGACTAGCCATGTGGCCACTCCCACGGTCGCCGTCGCACTGATGACCCGGCCAGCCCGCGCGCTCCCCCGGCCGAGCCACTCTGCAAGCGCCGAATTGGCAAGCAGGCCTGCGGCGAGCACGGCGCACGGAGCAGCCACCGGCAGCAAGTATTGGAAGCCCTTCACTGGCCATAGCTGGAAGAACAGGTAAGGCACCACGATCCAGGAGAGGAGGAGCGACTCGCGCCATGACCACTTACGTGCCACTCCAGCCAGCACCAGCATTCCCGCGCCGCAGACCAGCACGGGAATGCCGACGGCTATCGGGACCACCGATGGATAGAAGGACCAACCGTGATTGGGCGGGCGGAACAGCTGCCACGTGAGGAAATGCTCCCCCGATGTGGAACCGCCCGCGACCGCCAGTGAAACGGGATAAGGCAGCGCCACCGCTAGGACGCAGCCGAGGAAGGCCGCCAGATCCCTGAGCCGCACCCGGGCGCTCGGCGTCAGCGCGAGGAAGGCATAGGTAGCTGGAACCAGAACCGCAGCGGTTTCCTTCGAGATGAACGCGAGCCCCAGGGCCGCTCCGGCGCCATAGAGTTCCCAGCGACGGCCTTCCGCCGCGTACCTGGCCATGAAATACAGTGCCAGGACCGAGAAGAACGCCATCGGGCCATCAAGCAGGGCCTGCCTGTTGACCACCACGAGATAGGGCATCACCGCCAGTAGCAGGGCCGTGATCAGCCCCGCCCGGCGGCCGTACACCCGCTTGCCGAGCGCGTATCCGGCTGCGACGGTCGCCAGGCCGAATGCGACGGCAAGCAGGCGGGGCGCCAGGTCGCTGACGCGGATCCGGTACAGGAGCGACGTCATCAGCTGGAACAGCAGCGGATGCGCCCGAAATACCGGGAACAGCTTGCTGAGCTGCGGGTCACCTGAGATCGACGCAGCCTGTCCCGCGTACACGGCTTCATCGCTGTTGAAGCCGAGCGCGTTGATGTGCCAGAGTCGCAAAACCACTGCAGGTGCGGCAACCGCCGCCACGGCCAGGAAAGCGACGATCGGCGACAGTTTCGTGGCTCGCCGCGGCGTTGGGTCCGCTGGGGGTGGCTCAGCTGCGGGCGGATCGGCAATAAGGACAGCGATCGCGTTCACCCCTCGATCTGCGGTCAAGTCGAGCTCCGAAGTAGCCAGATGCACGCTCGTCGCCCCGTCCGCGTGCCCGCCAGCACTCCTGTGGTCTCCGTTCGCGTCCCCGCTGCCAGCACCGACCCAGTCGTCCATTTCGGCGAATCGCTGTGCAGGCTCACGGTCGATGAGGTCCGCGTCGAGCCGCTCGGCGCCGGCCAGGTGGCCGTCTTGCATGAGGTGGGGAATGTCGTCGGCCCAGCTGAAGCTGTCGGACGCGAGTGTGCGGGCGCGGACACCGCTGAGGAACTGGGCCAAGATCTTCCGCTCCGCCTCGCGGAGTTCATGGTAGTCCTGGCCGCCGATCGTGATCGCGGGGGCGAGATGCCGGAATGGCGGGAAGCCGTAGGCGTCATCGGTGTTGACGATCAGCTGATTCAGCGCTGACTGCCGATCGAGATCGGCGAGTTTAGGCCGGCCGCGCTCGATGATGAACAGTTCGCTCACCTCAGTAGTCGGCGCCATGTGGCACGGCACCAGGCGATCGACGGTGTACTTCGGTGGCGGGATGAGCATCTGCGTGATGGCGTTGATGCCCATGATGGGAAGGTTGAAGCGGCTCAGCGCCATGGCGATCGAGCGGCCGCTCTTGGAGTGCAGCCGACTCTGAACCTTGAGCCGCCGCCATTCCGAGCGGGTCAAGTCGTCCGCGTTGACGGCGCGCAGGGTGTGCGCGCTGATGGTCAGCGGCTTGGGGAAGCTGAAGGCGTTCCCTCCGGCGTCGATGATGGTCATGTCGTCGGAGAGGAACCGGCAGCCGTGCTCCCGGATCAGGCGCAAGATCGTGCCGGTCTTGCCGGTATCGGTCAGGGCGGACAGCATGATGCCGGTGCCGTTGAACTCGACGCACGCGGCATGCAAGAGCATGTAGCCGCGGGAGACCATGACGAACCGCAGCAGCGGCTCGATGATGTTGGTATATACAACGTGCGAGGACCGGGCCAGCAGCGGGCCGACTTCCACGTCGATGCGGTCGTCAGCGAGGCGGGCGCTGAAGTTGGCGCCCAGCCGGCCCAGGTGCTCCTCGTACCGGATCACCGCGGGCCCGTCATGCCGCGTCATGGCCGCCCGGCGTCGCGGCGACCTGCCGCCCACGTCCCCGATCCGAATCGTGATGTCCAGTTCCTCATTAGTAACCCGCTGCGCGCGGAAATATTCAAGCTCGGGAAGCAAGATTTGCGAGCCGATCGTCACCACGCCCGCAATGTCATACCTGTAGGTCAGGTAGCGCGACCGCTTCGGGCTTGCCGACGTCTGCCCGTCTGTATCGTCCAGGCCAGGCGGAGTGCTCGTGTCGACGAGCACACGGACTGGATCGCGGGATTCCTGTGCAGATGATCGGAAGATTGCCCGGTCACTCACCACGAATCGCAGCAGGAAGAGCAGGGTCAGCGTGATCCCGTTGGCGACCAGCAGCCCGATCCCGGTGCGCACCATGACCTCAAGCGCTGGCAACCGGGCAAGCAGAAGCAGGTTGTTCATGATGTAGAAGGCCATGGCGCGGCCGAGCCGCGATCTTTGCTGCCTGCGACGGTAGATCAGGCTGTCCACGAGGACGAAGTTCCAGGTCGTCGAGACCTGCGTGGCCAGTGAGGCGCTCAGCAGGTGGTTCCAGTGCAGGAAGCTCGACATGCCCCAGAGGGCTGCAGTGTTGACGACGAGCCCGCTTGCCCCTACGCCGCCGAACGCCAGGAAGCGGCCCAGTTCGCGCATCCGGTCGGCGCGCGACTTCGGGCCCTCCCGAACCTGCGTGGCCAGGCGCGCGCTGCGCAGCCTGATCACGTGCCGAAGGAACGTGATTCCCTGCCGCAGCGTTGCCTTGGACTCGCCCGCGTTGCGCGCGGCGAACGAGTACGCGACCTCCGCGAGCCGGGCGACGGGATTCCGGACCGCGATTTCAAGTAGGAGCTTGTAGCCGATGGGCCGCAGCCTGTCCAGGTCCACGGCGGACTTGCGAAATGCGAAGAGTCCGCTCAGCGGATCGCTCAGCATGGCCAGCCGCCGCGGGAAGGCGCCTTTGACCAGCTTGGTTGCCGACGCAGACACAAATACGCGCCGGCTGCCGTTCAGGCCATCGGCGTGCGAGCCACCGCCCGCATACCGCGTGCCGACCACCAGATCACAGTCGTATCGCATTGCCGTGCTCGCCAGCACGGCCACGGTCTCCGGCGGGTGCTGCAAATCAGCATCCATCACCAGCACCCACTCGCCCCGCGCGTGCCGCGCGCCGGCCGTCACCGCGCTACTCAGCCCTCCCTTGCGTGCGCCCGGTGACCGGTGGAGCAGCCTGACCCGCACGGGATACGACATCGCATGAGAGGCCAGGGCTCTGGGCGTCCCATCATCGCTATCGTCGACGAAAATGATCTCGGCGCTTACTGCTGCCAGGGCCACGCGCAGCCGGTCCAGCAGCACATCAACATTCTTCTCTTCGTTGCGCGTCGGGATCACGACGCTGAGCCACGGCGGCGGGCCCTGCGATACACCATTGAGGTCGATGGGCAGTAAAGGAAGCGCCCCGTCGAGGATCTGGTCTAGTTCCCCCAGTTCGCCCAGCCAGCCAGGACGCTCGCCACCGTCGGCGGGCACCGAAGAATCTATCAACTTCCCCCCATAGGGATACAGACCAACTGGCGGCGCCGCGATGCCTTGCCACGGCATCGCGGCGCTACAGCTAGCCGTCCGCTTAAGCTCGTCGGACAATTATCTAATATCTAACTCAATTCGAACATTTGCCAGATAATAGCTCTAGCCGACAGATACTAATCACTACTGCTTCGAGCCAAGCCATTACGGTAGTCCGACATGCAGCCGTTTCGCAATACCAAACGTTAACGTTGCGTTAACGCAAGACTTGCCAAACTACCTAAGTTTGTTTGCTCAGAAATATATCTAATTTGGATCAAAGGTATTAATCATCCTTAATCTTCTCTTATCCTTGTCTTCGCCGGGCCGCTACGGCGACCGCACCCTGGCCGCTACGGCCACGCCAGCCCGCACCGCAACGAATTCCAAGCGTCATCGGCGCTGCCCTCGTCAGCAACGACCAGGCGATGCAGTTTGAATGTTGAACCCGGTGGCGAGTCCAGCGAATCTGCGGACATGTTGAGCAGCAAGAACGCCCGGGCTTTCCGCAAGCAGCTGACGCCGTCCATCGAGCACGCCCGCAGGGCGGGGCGCGCGGGACCGGCCCGCCGGGCAGGCCGGACGGCGGCCAGCCGTCAGCGGAGCGGCGACATCCGTGCGTGGGCGAAGGACCACGGCATCGCGGTTAACGGAAGCGCTGCAGATCGTCCAGCCAGATCACCAGCCGCTCGCGCAGCGGCGCCTGCACGTCCATAACATCGTGGTGCTGGTCAGCCCGGCCGATATCGGCGCGGTGCTGGCGGGGCGCAGCGAGCTGCGATCAACGCCAGGCGCGACCATTACGCCGCATCGATCACCGACTTCGGCCTGCAGGCCATCACGCGCTCCAGCGCCGAGGACTGAGCGCGCAGGCGCGGACCGCTGTTACTCCGTGTTCCCCAGTGCCGTCCGGCAGTGTCTACGCCCCGGCATCCTCGTCCTCGGCGGCGTAGGCAAGGAAGTCGTCGACGATCCGATGGAACAAGGTGGCGAGCTGCTGCAGTTCCTGCGGCGACCATTGCGCCAGGGCCATCTGCATGCCCCGCCAGCTCGCCTCGCGGATGCGGTCGACCACCTCCCGGCCGGCCGGGGTGAGCCGGACACGCTGCGCACGGTGGTCGTCCGGATCCGGGACGCGGGTCACGTAGCCGGCCCTCTCCAGCTGCTGGACCTGCCGGGTGACGTGCGATGCCTCCACGGCCAGCCGGACTAGGCCGGACGGTTCGAGGCACGACTCGGCGCAGCCTGGACCCTGGCCATTCGGGGCGGCCTTTCGCCGGGCTTAGCTACGCCTGGCTGGCGCTGAACCACGGCAGCGCGCTGGACGTCATGATCTTCAGCGGCATCCAGGGCGTCGGCCTTGGCATGGCCCGGCCCGCACGACGCGGTATCGGCCGCCCAGCGCGGCATGCTCGCGGCAATCGCCAAATCGCAGCGGAACAAGGTGATCAGCGACCGGCTCAAACCTC
>WNFI01321558.1_pt1 | contig 13093 bp, 9 predicted proteins | sample 5400471 | NCBI WGS metagenome assembly WNFI01 (sample SAMN13153348, study PRJNA577476) | soil metagenome | isolation source: 100 cm saprolite on Douglas fir-dominated hillslope | place: USA:California | collected 2013-09-17
CCGGATCCAGTGCTCTCGGTGCAGTCAGATACATCTGGAGGAACGTGGCATCCGTGACGTGGAGCGTGAAGTCGAAGGTGTTGCCAGGACGGCTGTTGATCGCAGTGGTCGTCACGACCGAGGAGATCACAACGTCGCTCGCTGTCATGGGAAGCCGTGCCGAACACGAGATCGTATGGACAGACTGAGGGCCTAGGGAGGCGAAATGCGCCACCGGGCCGCAAGGCGTGCTCGGCTCCAGATCGGGAGCGGTCGTGCTCAACGCGACATCCGGCGCGGGATCGGGCCCCTCGTTATCGATGTAGATCGTCCAGGTCAGGACGCTGCCAACCGCCCCCCGGTCCGGTAGAGTAGAGCCCACAAACACATTCACTGTGGCGGCGAGTGGCGACACGAAGACGATGGAGCAGCAGAGAAAGACGAGGTTACGCACACAGCGGACGATTCGCGTCATTCGAAACTCTCCCGCCCAAAGATACGCGGTCGCGAGCGACATCGTTGGGCCAGTTGCAGCTTTGTGACAATTGAGGATCATGCGGCCGCCATCGCGGCCAGAAATTGCAACACGCTTTCGAACCGATCCTCGGCTTCCTTCGCCAACGCGCGATGAATCGCCTCGGCGACGGGGACCGGCACGTCCGCGCGATCACCCAACGGAGGAACCGGGGTCATCGTATGGCAACGGACGATGGACGCCAGATCGGCTGCCTCGTGGAACGGGTGCACCCCAGCCACCAGCTCGTAAGCGATCAGCCCGAGGCTGTATTGATCGGATTGAGGGCCGGCCGCCTGCCCGCCGAGGATCTCGGGAGCGAGGTACATCAACGTGCCGACGATGCCGATGCTATGGCCGGACTGTACGATCGTCGCTTCGTCGTCGCGGATCGGACCGGTCATCTTGGCCAGACCGAAGTCGAGCACTCGCGGCGAGAGCGCTTTCGTATCGAGGTCCGGGACGATCATGATGTTCTCAGGCTTGAGGTCGCGATGGACGACGCCGGCCCGGTGCGCTGCGTCCACGGCCTCGATCACGGGCTTCATGATCTCGAGCATCCGCGGGTACGGTTGTGGGCCGGACAGAATCGTCTTCCGCAAGGTCTGGCCCTCGAGGTACTCCATCACCAGATAGGCGTGCCCCGCGGACAGCACACCGAAGTCATGGATGGTGACGATGCCCGGATGGCGCAAGCGGGCCACGATGCGAGCCTCGCGCTCGAAACGGTCCCGCATCGACGAGCTCCCGACCAGATGCGCGAGCAGCACCTTGACCGCCACCGGCCGGTTGAGCCGTTTCTGCGTGGCCATGAACACCGAGCCCATCCCACTGCGTCCGAGGAGGCGGTTCACCAGATACTTGTCATCGATCGTGCGAGGCACGCCTTCTTCGCGGGCGAGCTTCTGCTGGTCGATCTCGCAGACGGCCTGATCGGACGCAAGCAGCGGCCGCACCCAGGGCAGGAGCGAACCTCGTCGAGCAGAGGCGTCGGAGTACGCGACGCTGTGCCGCCCCACACCAGCGAGGGCGAGCCCTTCAGCCGCGAGTAATCGAACGTCAGCGCGAGCTGTGCAGCGAGCGTCCGCAGCATGTGCCGGTCTTCGCTGCCGTAGGGCTCTTCTGATTTTCTTTCGCCCAGCACCATCATCCCGGCCAGCCGTTGCTCGATCAACATGGGCACGATGAGATAGGCATCCACCTCTTCGAGCCAGTCGCGCTCGGCTTGCGGGAGCCGCTTCACCAGCGGCCGGGCGTGCCGGCCGTGCAGGTCGAGAGGATCCTCATCCGTGGACAGCAGCGTCGGTAACGCTCCGGTCGTAGGCAGCGGCGGCGGATTCTTCACGGCCTCGTCGCCGCGTGCGAAGTGCCGGGCATATTGCCGCCCCTCGGCGTCGGCGTGCCACAGCGAGACGTGCTTCGGATGCAGCGCGCGGTCGACCTCGTCGAGCGCCACCCAGGACAGGCCGAGGATGTCCGACCCGCCTCGCACCATCGACACGACGTGCAGGAGCAGTTGACGCGCGTCGTATTGCTCGCGGAAGTACCGGCGGTCGAGCCACTCCAGAAGCCGCTTGCGATAGCGGATCACCAGCGACAGCGGCACGATGATCAGGAGCAGTACCAGAGGCGTGCCCGTGAGCACGACCGCGATCGAGTCGCCACGATGGACGTAGAGGTCCCCCGCCAGGCCGATCACCGGCAGCGACATCAGGATCAGCAGCGAGCCGCGAGCCATGGCGTAGCGGATGCCGCGCCGGATGAGCACGCGGATGTTGAATATACGGTGGCGGACGACGGCGTACGTGAAGATGGCTGATCCAGCGATCACGCCGACCTGGTTCAGGATGACACCGATTTCCTGAAGGGTGAAACTGTCGAAGACGTTGAGGATGCTCGATACGATCCAGCCGAATACGCCGGGCACGAGAGCCAGGAACACCAGCTTGAGCCTGCGGCGGGAATTCAGATCGTCGGTCTCCTTGAAATGCGACCCGAGAACGATCAACGCAACGATCAGAAGGATGGGCCCGAGGATTTTGTAGATCCCGACCTGACTCGGTACCTGGTAGGGTACGTCGTGAAGGCGTGTCAATGACCACGACGCGGCCTCGAGAAAGATCGGCAACGACAGCAGGTACGGCGCGACCTGCCATGCGCGAGACGCGCGGCGCTCCCCGCTCGGGAAGACCACCGCGAAGTGGAGCAGCGTGGCGAAAAACATGGCCACCGAGAAGCAGTCGAGGAGAAAGATCGTGGCCCGCAACTCCACGGGCAGCGGTGAGAGCAGCGCACCCATCCCCGGCGCATCGGCGACGAAATTGCTTCCCGCCCAATAGACGAGCGCAAGTCCTGAGAGACGCGCGTCGATCTCCTCCGGGCGAAGCACCAGCAGCGTGATCCCGAGGACAAACATCCAGAGATTGAGCGGGAAATAGATGTAGCTGGAGATCGCCCAAAGCGTTCGTCCGCCTCCCCGCACGAACCGGGCCTCGCGGTAATCCTCGGAGGTCGCAGCGGTGATGGTCAGCGTCTCGATGTGTGCCCGGGTGGGGTTGCCTGGCTCCAGTCCGCGTTGAATGACGACTGGAATGAGATCTCCCCGCTTCGCGAAAAGAAGCGGACTGATCCCGTGTCCAACACGCTCGCCCCGGATCGCGATCACCCGGTCGCCGCTCCTGAGCCCCGCGCGGTCAGCAGCGCTTCCGGGCGTCACATCGCCGACCAGGCCGGTGGCGCGGGAGTACTCGAATTGCAGCGATGGACGGGTGACCTCGTTATAAAGGGCCACGCCGAGGATCGCCGCAACCAGGGCAACCTGGATCCAGCAGAGAACGACCAGACGCTTGGATTTCATGGGCGACCGCAGCGAACCAGGATTGGAGGCGACGAAGCGATTGTAGCGTAGCATTCGCGACATGCCTCACGACCTGACGATTCGTCCCGCCACCGAAGCCGACGTACCGTTGATCCTGGCGATGATTCGAGCGCTGGCCGACTACGAGAAACTCGCCCACCTGGTCACGGCTACCGAGGAGTTGGTGCGGAAGTCGATCTTCGGCCCGCACCGCTACGCCGAGGTGCTGATTGGCGACGCACCTGACGAGCCGGGCGCCTGCTTCGCCGTCTTCTTTCACAACTTCTCGACGTTCCTGGCGCGGCCCGGTGTCTACCTCGAAGACTTGTACGTCAAGCCCCATCTGCGAGGTCGCGGCTACGGCCGTGCGCTGCTGGCCCGTCTCGCTACGATCGCGAAAGAGCGCGATTGCAGTCGCGTCGAATGGGTCGTGCTCGACTGGAACGAATCGGCGATCAACTTCTACAAATCTCTCGCCGCCAAGCCGAATGAGGGGTGGTGTGTTTACCACATCGAGGGTGATGCGCTCGAGGCCCTCGCCAAGACTGAGTGCTGAGTCGCTTCGCGCGCGGGCGACTGTCATCCTGAGCCGCCGCAACCGCGGGGGCGGGTTGGGTGGGCGGGAGCGGTGGAGGACGGCGAAGGACCCCTGCGTGAATCACAGCGATCAGGCAATCAGGGTGAATCGTTCAATCGATTGTGATCGGCGATCAGTGAGCATCGCCTCGAGGCAACCTCCTGATCACCGATCACCGGTCACCGATCACCGTCTATCGATGTTCCTCCCAACGGCGGAAGTCCCTCGGCTCGACCCATCTGTCCTCGATCGATGGCATCGCGATACTCGTCCCTGGTCCGCATGATGTTGCTGCGGAAGTTGACGTCGTCACGAGTGAACTGCCGGATCAGGTAGTTCACCTGACGGCGCTGCGACCATGACAGGTTCAGGTTGTCGGCGCGCCAGGCCCAGCCCTCCAGCGAGGCCATGGCCTGCCGGTCGTAACGGTCCTGTCCGTTGTAGCGCTCGTCATGCTGACCGTATCCGTACTGCCCCGCGCCCGCGGCGAACGAGGCCGTCAGGGCCAGTGCGGCAAAGACGCTCAGAATTCTGTTGTGCATGATTCCTCCGTTTTGGTCCGCGGCGCCTGCGTGTCAGCGACCGCGTCAGATGAGGACGGCTTCCCGTCCTCATCTCAATTCTTTTGCAGCAATCGCACCATTCGAGGAACGAAGCGAACGGGACGGAAGGGGTCGCCGGCTGGCAGCCGGCGCACCGGCCGGCAAGCTGCCGGCGCTCCGCTTCGTAACGCTTCCGAACTGGCGCCGAAGGCTATAGGCTTCGCTGCCTATGCGACGTCTTGCTACAGCACTGCTGCTCCTCCTCTCCGCTTCGTCTCTCTTGGCCGCCTCTCGCCTGCCCGTCAACGTCATCCCCGAGAGCTACCGGATCGCCATCACGCCCGACCTCGCGGCTGAGACGTTTTCAGGCACGGTCACGATCGACGTCGACGTCAAGGAAGCGACTGACTCGGTCACACTCCACAGCGTCGGCCTGAAGCTGAACGAGGTTTCGATCGACAGCGGCGGTAAGCGGCTGCCGGCCGCCGTCACCGCGGACACGCCTAACGAGACCGTGACTCTGAAAGTCGGAGAACCGCTCTCGCTGGGCAAGGCAGAGGTTCATATCGCGTTCGACGGCAAGCTCGGACAGCAGCTCCGCGGGCTCTATCTGAGCACGACGTCCAAGCGCAAGTACGCGGTCACGCAGTTCGAGGCCATGAGCGCGCGCCTGGCCTTTCCCTGCTTTGACGAGCCGGCCATGAAAGCCACGTTCGACATCACGCTCGTCGTCGACGCCGGCGACACGGCCATCTCCAACGGCGTGATCGTTTCCGACGTGCCCGATGGCCATGGCAAGCATGTCCTCCGTTTCGCCACGACGCAGCGCCTCCCCACTTACCTGGTGGCGATGCTGATCGGCGATTTCCAATGCATCAGCGGATCGGCCGATGGCATCCCCATCCGCGTCTGCTCGACGCCAGGCTTGCAGGACCTCGGGCACTTCTCGCTCGCCGCGGCTGAAGCATCGATCTCGTTCTTCGACCAGTACTACGGGATCAAGTACCCGTTCAAGAAACTCGACTTGATCGGCATCCCCGACTTCGCGGCCGGAGCGATGGAGAACGCCGGCGCGATCACGTTCCGCGAGACCGACCTCCTGGTCGATGAGAAAACCGCTTCGACCGTGGTCGAGAAACGGGTGGCCGAAGTCGTTGCTCACGAGATCGCCCACATGTGGTTCGGCGACCTGGTCACGATGCAGTGGTGGAACGACATCTGGCTGAACGAAGGCTTCGCCACGTTCATGTCGGAGAAGCCGGTGGGGGCGTGGAAGCCTGAGTGGAAGACGGACTTCGACAAGCCGCTGCGTACCGACGAAGCCCTGACGGTCGACTCGCAACGCTCCACGAGGCCGATTCGAGTCCCGGTGACGGCCGCGGGGGAAGGGGGCGCTCTGTTCGACGCCGGCATCACCTATGGGAAGACCGCCGCGGTGCTGCGCATGGTGGAGGAATGGATCGGCCCCAACGCGTTCCGCGATGCCATCCGCACCTACCTGAAGAAGTATTCGTTCGGCAATGCTGCCGCCGAGGATTTCTGGGCCACGATGAAAGCGTCATCGCAACAGCCGATCGATGCCGTGCTCGAGTCCTTCATCGATCGGACTGGAGTGCCGTTGCTCCATGTCGAGGAGACTTGCGCCAACGGCCAACGACAGGTGACGTTGTCCCAGGAACGCCTCCTGCCGAAAGGCCAGACAGCACCACCGGAGATCTGGACGATCCCCATCTGCGGCCACACGATCGGCTCCGCAGCAAGCGAGCCCTGTCGCCTCATCACCAAGTCGACGGAAACGATTGCCCTCCCGATTGCCCTGCCGTCGTGCAACGCTCCCCTCTTTCTCAGCCGTGCCGGTGCAGGCTATTTCGTCGCCGACTATTCTCCTGACGAGCGGGCCTCGCTGCGCACGCACATCGGCGAGCTGCCGCCGCAAGAGCGGATCTCGTTTCATGGAAACGAATGGCTCCTGGTCCGCAATGACCGCCGCGACGCCGGCGAATATCTCGGATTGTTGCGTGCCCTTCCCCGCCCCGCCGAACGACAGCTCGTCACGGCGATCTCCGACAACCTCATCTTTCTCAACGACCGCCTCGTCACTGACGGCAATCGCGCCGCGTGGCAAACCTACGTTCACGATGTGCTCCGCGGCCACGCACCAGCAATGTGGACCGTGGCGCCGGGCGAGACCGTCGAACAGCGCATCGCCCGCGCCACCGTGCTCTGGACCCTTGGCTATGCGGCTCACGACCAGGAAGTGATCGACGGCGCGCGATTAATCGCCGACCAGTACATGAAGAACCCTGCCGCGGTCGACGCGGTGATCGCCGACCGGGCGCTGCGCCTCTCCGCCATCTACGGCGACCGGGCGTTCTTCGACCGCGTCGTTCAACAGCTCGGGAGCGCATCGAGCCCCGAACTGGCCGCGCGATACCGCAGTCTCCTGCCGCTATTCCGCGATCCCAAGGTGACCGCGAGCGCCATCGAGTACATCTACAGCGATCGCATGCGGCTGCAGGACCTGCCGGCCGCCGCGTCGGCCATGTTCGCCGACCCCGTCACGCGGCCAGCGGCCTGGGCAGCGGCCAAGAGCCATTGGGCCGAGCTCGAAAAGAGAGCCCCGATGGTGCTGGGGCGGATGTCCGGTGCGACCTCTTCGTTTTGCGATCCCGAGGCGAAGAAGGGGGTCGAAGCGTTCTTCGCCGAGCACCCGCCCCGAGGCGGCTCCCGCGCCGTCAGCCGTGCCATGGAATCGATCGATACCTGCATCGCCTTCCGGGCCGGACAACAGGAGACGTTCGACCGGGCGTTGGCGGCGGGCAGTCGATGATGCCGGACAGCGGGCACCACGGATCACCGATCACCGGCACCACGGATCACACCGTCAGAAATTCACACCCAGGCCGCCCATGTACCGTCTCGAGACACCGGCCGGGTCGATGCTCTCGAGCAGCAGGGGTGAATTCTGGGCCTTCCCTACCTCGAGCCCGAGGAGGAGCTTGAGGTCGAGCGGTAGGTGGAGCGATTGCGATACTCGCAGATTCACGCGGTCGCTGCGGTACTTGGCCTGACCGTATTGCTGTGGCTGTTCCAGCCGCCGGTAGGATGCCGCCACGGTCGTGCCGGTCGGGCTGTACGTTGATTGGACGTCAGCGGTCGCATACACCTTGCGCGCCGCCTGTTGGGCCTGCGTCGGCTCCGCCGTTCCTGCGCTCGTCGAGACGTCGAATCCGAAACGACCAATCTCTTTGCGGCAGGAGACGCGGACGTCGCGGCGCACGTCGCCGGTGTCAATGTAGAGGCCGTCCCAGAATTGTTCGAACCCGTCGTTGAAGACGACGCGACCTTGTACGCGCCCGATGCAATCAAGGACGTGGACTTCGTCAGTTTCCATTCGACACCGGTGCGCGGCGCCCACTCCGTACCCGCCTCACCAACGCGGCTGGAGACGCCGTAATGAACGACGAAAGCCGGGACGACGAGGAAGCTGCCGTTTGCCGCCAGATCAGCCATTCGGAGCGGTGCAGACGTATTGGACCTGAGGCTCTCCTGGGTGACGCGCATGGAGACACCAACGGTGTTGCGTCCGGTCTGCAACACAGGGGAGTCGCCGGCGATCTCGATCAGGTCCGAGCCCAGTGGGTTCGAGCTGAACAGATTCTGCTGGGCAAGGTAGTGGACCTGGAGACGGGCATCGCCGTGCTCCCATTCGAAGTTGTTCGTGCGAAGGTCGGCCTGATGGTCGCCTGACACGGGCGTCGTGTCGGTGTAACGCCACGAGCTCTTCGTCGAGGCCAGGCGGTAGGCGTCGGTCGGCGAAGAACGAACTTCCATCGACATCACGCTCGACTCAGCCAGGGGCGTGCCCGTGCCGTCGGCGTTGTTCGGATCGTCGATGCGATGAAGGTTGCCGCGAAGGCCGACCTGCCAACTGTCGCCGAGCCTGCCATGGACACCCAGCGACGTCTGGGAAAGCGCCGGGTTCGCGGACGTGTCGCTCACCCCGGTGAGTGAGGACATCTCGCCGCGAAGGCGTGGGACGTCATACTTGGCAAGTTGCGCCGGCTGCGCCATGACGTCGTCCAACTCGTGGAGCACATCGGGCGGCAACGAGCCTCGGATTTCCCACATCTCCTGATTGATGTCCCGTCCCCGCGCTTCCTTTTCGGTCTCCATGCGCAGCTTGATGCGATGGTCCGATTTCGTGGGAATGACCGTGGTCGAGGCGGGAACGAAGCCAGGCTTGACGGCGATGATCTTGTAGACGGCCGCCGGCAACCTGGGAAGAGTGAACGTGCCGTCCGTGGCGCTTCGGGTCTGGAGGGCGTCGAAGCTTTGGACGTTGAGGGCGATGACCAGAGCATTGCCAACGGGTCGCGCGGCATTCGTCACCCGTCCCAGCACCTGCAGAAACGCAGGAAGTGGCGCTTGCGGCTGCGCTGTCCCGGCAATCATGCAGAGGACGGCCGCGGTTGCGATGGCACGAGCTGGGCGCATGACCTCCTCCAATCGCTCCGCACGAGTCTAAGGACTCGCTGGCAGTGAAGTCAAACGGATGGCCCCCTGCCAGCCCCTTCAGTTCGCGAATCGCCACCTGGCGTTCTCAAAACCGTGACCGGCGTCCGGAGAAGGTGCGAGGGACGAGGGATGAGGTACGAGGTACGAGTCGCTTCGCGTCAGTGAACGTTCGCGCGTTGTCATCTCCTGGTTTGGGGCGCGCCTGTACCTCGTACCTACTCAGGACTCAGGACTATTCTCGCACGCGATGCACGCGCAGAAGGTTCGTCTTGGCCCGCTGATAGATCGGTGAGCCCATCAGGATGACCAGCCGGTCGCCCGGCCGGACGATGTCTTTCGACAGCAGGTAGTCGTCGACACGGTCGACGATCTGCTCGTGGTACTCGCCGGCGTCCTGCAGGACGAACGGCTGGACGCCCCAGAGGATGTTCATCCTCCGGGCCACCCAGCTCGAAGGGGTGAGGGCGATGATCGGCGGCTTCGGCCGGAACTTCGACATCAGGCGCGCGGCAAACCCGGTCTGCGTGAACACCACGATGAACTTGGCGTCGATCTCCTCGGCCGCATAGTTCGCGGCGCCAGCCAGCGCGTCGGTGAACTCGTCCCACTCGGCTGCCTGGCGAAACGGAGCGCGCCGGTCGCGCGCATCCAGTTGGCGGTTGTTCTCGGCGCTGATGACGATCCGGGCCATCATCTGCACCGCTTCCACCGGATACTGCCCCGAAGCGGTCTCGGCGGAGAGCATGACGGCGTCGGTGCCGTCGAAGATGGCATTGGCGACGTCGGACGCTTCTGCGCGCGTCGGGCGCGAGTTCGTGGTCATCGACTCCAGCATCTGTGTCGCCGTGATAGCGAAGCGCCCGCAGCGCGACGCGCTGGCGATGATCCGTTTCTGGATCACCGGGACGGCTTCCGGCGGCAGCTCGACCCCTAGATCGCCCCGGGCCACCATCACGCCGTCGCTCACCTCCAGGATGTCTTCCAGGAAGTCGATGGCCTGTGGCTTCTCCAGCTTGGCGATGACATTGATCTCGTCGCCGCCATGCTCGTGCAGCAGTTCCCGAAGCCCTTCGATGTCGCTTCGCCGCCGGATGAACGAGGCCGCGATGTAGTCGAGACCATGCTCACCGGCAAACTTCACATCCTCGCGGTCCTTTTCCGTGATGGCCGGGATGGTCAGCTCCGAGTCCGGAAAGTTCATCCCCTTCCTGGACGACACAGGCCCGCCGTGAATGACCCTGGTGCTGACTCGCTTTCCGTCGATGGCCGTGACGCACAGCTCGACGAGACCGTCGTTGATCAGGATGCGATGGCCGAGCTGCACCTCGAGAGGCAAGGGAGTGAACGGGGTGGAGACGAGGTCCCGGTTCCCGAGCACCGGCTCGGTGGTGATGGCGAAGTTCTGTCCGTCCTTGAGGATCTGCACGCCGTCGACGTCGCCGATCCGGATCTTTGGTCCCTGGATGTCGCCGATGATCGGGATGTAGCGACCGATCGTGGTGGCGATGTCACGGACCGTGCGGATGACGCGCTCGTGCTCCACGTGAGTGCCATGTGAGAAGTTGAGGCGGAAGACGTCGACACCCGAGGTCAAGAGCCGGTAGATGACCTCCTGGCTGCTCGAGGCGGGACCGAGAGTGGCGATGATTTTGGTTCGTCTCATGAAGAAATCGAATGCGGACTCAATTGTTTCACACGGGGGGTCCTTCACCGTCCTCCACCGCTCCCGCCCACACGACCGCCCCCGCGGTTGCGGCGTCGCGGACGAGTTGATCGAACGTCGCCGGGAGGATGGCCTGTGGGCCGTCCGACAGAGCCTCTTCCGGTTTGTGATGCACTTCGACCAGCACCCCGTCGGCGCCCACCGCGATGGCCGCGCGCGACATCGGCACGACCTTATTGCGCTTTCCTGTTCCGTGACTGGGATCGACGAGGATCGGCAAGTGGCTGATCCGCTTGATGGCCGGGACGACCGACAGATCAACCGTGTTGCGCGTGTGATCGGCGAACGTCCTCACTCCCCGCTCACACAGGATCACGTTGTAGTTCCCCTCAGACATGATGTATTCGGCCGACAGCAGCAGCTCTTCGAGAGTGGCTGACATGCCGCGCTTCAGCAGCACCGGCTTGCGCGCCCGCCCCGCCGCCTTGAGCAGCGAGAAGTTCTGCATGTTGCGTGCGCCGATTTGGATGCAGTCGGCGTACTGGTCGACCAGCGCCAGCGTCTCGTGATCGATCGCCTCGGTGATGACTGGCAGGTCGAACTCCTCACGGACCCGCGCCAGGATCTCCAGACCCTTCTCGCCCAGCCCCTGGAACGAGTACGGCGAAGTGCGCGGCTTGTAGGCACCGCCGCGGTAAAGCTGTCCCCCGCCGCGCTTGATCGCCTCGGCGATCGTGCGCGTCTGCTCCAGCGACTCGACCGCACAGGGTCCGCCAACGACCACGATGCCGTTGCCGCCTACATCCACCCCGCCGACATTGATCACCGAATCGTCGGGCCTGGCCTCGCGGCTGACGAGCTTGTAGGCGTGGGAAACGCGGATGACTTCCTTGACGCCCGGGTAATTCTCGAGGACTTCCGGGTCGGCGGCGCCTTGCTGTCCTGTGATGCCGATGGCCGTGCGGTGCGCTCCCGGAATGGCGTGCGCTTTGAGGCCCATCCGCTCGATGTGCCGGATGACGGCATCGATTTGTTCAGGCCGTGCGCCGGCCTCCATGACGACAAGCATTTGCGCCTGAACCGTCGGATTCCGGGAGACACCATGAAGAAAACACTCGCACTGTTCGCTGTCGCCGCCGTCATGGCCACCCAGGCCCTGGCCTCTTACTTCGTCGTGCTCAAAGATGGAACCCAGTACAAAGCCAAAGCGAAGTGGACGATGTCGAATGGCAAAGCGCTGGTGGCGCTCGAGACCGGACAGACGCTGGCCATCGACATGAGCCTGATCGACGTCGCTAAGTCGGATCAGGTCACGAAGCTCGGCCTCGGGGACGCCAGGATCATCGATCTGAACCCGAATCTGCCCGAAGCGCAGAAGCAACAGACGCAGCCCTCACTTGGCTCATCGATCCGGTTGCACAGGCTTCAGAATCCGGATAGTGCGGCCCCTGTGCCCACGCCACCACCGACCACCAACCTACCTCCGAGCGCTTCCGGAAATGGCGAGATGAACCCCGAGGTCCTCGCCAAGTTCGAGCGCGCATACGAGAACGTGGGGATCTTCGAGCACAAGCTCACGGCGAACGGTCCTCGTATGATTCATGTCGAGCTCACGGCCGACAGCGAAGACAAAGTGTTCAACGCCATCTCCGCTACCTCGTTCCTGATGGTCCGGATCGGAACGGTCGTCACCGGCGCGCAGGTCGACATGGTCGAGCTCTTCATGAAGACCACCACCATGGGCTCCTCGGGTCGCTTCCTGATGTCGAGGACCGACGCCGACGCACTGGATCAGAAGAAGCTGACGCTGCCCGACTACTTCGTTCGCAAAGTGATCTACTGAGAGCCGCGCCGGAAATGAGTGTCCAATGCGGTGTTGGTTCTCAGTTCTCGGTTCTCAGTCCCCCAACCCATTCCTGCCAGACTTAGCTCGCGGGTGGTGGACCGAGAACTGAGAACCGAGAACTGAGAACCCGAACTATCGCACCACGTCCACATCCGCGGAGTCCCCGTACACCATCGCGTAGCGGAAGTGGCGCGTTTCCGGATCGAGGATGACGCGCTCGCCGGGGGCGAACACGAATGGCGATACGCTCCATTCAATCGGCACCAATTCCTGGCGCAGATTCGTAAAGCGGACATCGACGACACGGCTGACGGGCGATTGCGCCTTCACACGCAGCCGCAGACGGCCGAACGTAGGACCGAAGTCGAAGACCCTCGCGTGCATGGGACGGGGTACCGTGATGGCCACGCCTCCCGCCACCACCACCTCGGGTAGCGCGGTCTCCATGGGAAAGGACTCGCTCGGCGAGATCACTTCGCGCGTCACATCTGCCGGCTTGCCCGGCTGCTCCGCGAGAAAGTTCCAGCGGCGCAGAGGCGGCTCGCCGAGGAGCTCGGGACGCAGCGCGGGAAACGCGGTCGGATCGCGAAGGACAAG
>WNFI01679528.1_pt1 | contig 13089 bp, 11 predicted proteins | sample 5400471 | NCBI WGS metagenome assembly WNFI01 (sample SAMN13153348, study PRJNA577476) | soil metagenome | isolation source: 100 cm saprolite on Douglas fir-dominated hillslope | place: USA:California | collected 2013-09-17
CGCCGCAGTGCAAACAACATTTGCCGGCCTGCAGCGACAGGTGGGCGAGATGACGGAGCAGGCACGCCAGCTTGGAGATATTTCCAAGGCCGTAACGGCCATTGAGCATGTTTTGCGGGCCCCAAAGCTGCGTGGCAACTTCGGTGAAGAGCAACTGGAGAACTTGCTCAGCCTGGTGTTTTCTAAAGAACAATACGCAATGCAACACCGCTTTTCCACCGGTGAGATCACCGACGCCATTGTCTTCCTGCCCCAGGGGAGCGTGGCCGTGGACTCCAAGTTCCCGCTGGAGAACTTTCGCCGGATTACCGAACTTGCCTCCGAGGAAGAACGGAAGGCGGCGCGGCGCGATTTCCTGCGCGACGTGCGCAAGCGAGTGGATGAGATCGCCGCCAAGTACATCCGCCCGGCGGAGGGCACGCTGCCTTTTGCCTTGATGTACGTACCCGCGGAGAACGTCTATTACGAGACTATCATCCGCGATGACGAAGGGCTTCAGTTATACGAGCATTGCCAGGAGAAGCGTGTCATCCCTGTTTCCCCGAACTCACTTTATGCCTACCTGCAGACCATCATGGTAGGACTCAAGGGCATGCAGGTAGGCCAGCGGGCGCAGGCCATCGTGCGCGAAATCGAGTCGCTCAGGATTGAATTGGAGAAATTCACCAGGGCCTACGAGACCGTCGGCCAGCACGTCCGCAACGCGGCGGCAAAGCTGGATGAGGGATCCAGGTTGCTGACCAAGGTGGAACTGAGGGTGGAAAGCCTGGCCGGCGATGGTGTGGAGCAGCAGACGCTGTTTGAAGAGAAGAAGAAATCGTTGGGCGCCGGTTTATAGCGCAGTGGTGAAAATGGAAGCGGCCAGCCGCTTGCAACAGCAGCAGAAAGAGCACCGAGGCGAAAAAGCTCTCTAGCGGTTTTTACAAAAGTGAAAGGGGACGCTTTCGCGTCCCCCGTGTTTTGTGGCTGAAGGGCTACTACTTTTTCTTGCCGCCCTTTTTCTTCTTACCACCCTTTTTCTTTGTTGCCACGGCGTCGGCCAGAGACTCAGCGCGCGCTCGTCCGCCTCTCACATCTTTCCTGCTTTCGTCAAGAGGTAAACGGCGACGCCGGAAAACGCGTCCTGCCATGCGTGCGCCATCATGCCCGGCCGCAAACTCTTGCGCAACAGAACGAGCGTACCGAACAACGCGCCGTAGATCGCGATCAAGATCATGAAGCGGGTACCTTGGTAACCATGACCGGCGCCGAAAATGATTGCCGAGATGGCGAGGCCAACGTAAACGTTGCCGGTGATGGCGCCGATCTGCCGCTGCAGATAACCGCGGAATATGATTTCCTCGACAATTCCGGCACACACCGCGAGCAACACGAACACCGCCAGCTCCGCCACGGTTCGCGGAGTGATGGAGCCGATCGCTTGCTTGACCTGCTCCGCGGAGTGGCTGACGTTGAGACTGGCCAGCCCCAGCGCGAGTTTTACGCCAACCAGAATCAACGCCGATACAACCCAGAACCCGGCGGCGATGGCGACATCGAGCAGGAAGGCTTCCACCGAGTTCCAGCGCCCTCCGATCAGCTCGCGCAGTTTTGTTTTCTTGAGCCAAAGGCCGAACCAGACCAGCAGGAGCAGAAGGAACTGGGTGACGATCGTCGACAAGTACAGGACGATCCGCCCGCGGTGCTGGACGTTGGCGCTGAGCTGGGAGGAGGCGGCGTATGAGTTGACCAGAATGATGGCCACGATCAGCACCGTGTGCCAGACGGGCGCGATGAGCTTTTTTCCTTTCGAGGCGGGCGGTGCCGGGGGCAGAGGTTGTCCAGTAAGTGGGTCGAATCCGAGTACGGGTTGCGAGTCATTCCGCATAAAAAGTTATAGGCGCTTTTGCGCTGTTCCTCATCTTATAATGAAAGGTTTGAAATCGAACAAGGAGATGTTATGAAGGACGTGGTCATCATCAGCGGCGTGCGCACGCCCATCGCCAAGTTCCAAGGAGCGCTCGAGGGTTTCTCCGCGCCGCAGCTCGGCGCGGTCGCAGTGCGCGAGGCGGTGAAGCGCGCCAAGGTTGATCCCAGCCAAGTGGACGAGTGCATTATGGGCCTGGTGCTGGCGGCAGGGCTGGGACAGAATCCGGCGCGCCAGGCGGCATTGAATGGCGGGCTTCCGCCCACGGTCGGCGCCATGACCATCAATAAAGTCTGTGGGTCGGGATTGAAGGCCGTGGCCCTGGCGGCGCAGGCCATCCAGACCGGCAACGCGGAGATCGTGGTGGCCGGCGGCATGGAGTCCATGACCAACGCTCCCTATCTGCTGCCGCAGGCGCGCAAAGGTTACCGGCTGGGCAATTCGCAGATCATTGATTCCGTGGTCAACGACGGCCTGTGGGACGTTTACAACAACTACCACATGGGCATGACGGGCGAGAACGTGGCGCAAAAATACGGCGTCACCCGCGAACAGCAGGACGAGTACGCGGTGAGCTCGCACCGCAAGGCCGTGCAAGCGTGGAAGGAATGCCGCTTCAAGAGCCAGATTGTTCCGGTGGAACTTCCGGCGAAGAAGAAAGGCGACGCTCCCACGCTGTTTGAAAAAGACGAAGGACCACGTGAGGACACTTCCGCCGCCACCCTTGGCAATCTGAAGCCGGTGTTCAAGAAAGATGGGACCGTCACCGCCGGAAATGCTTCCACCATGAATGACGGCTCGGCTGCGGTGTTGGTAACCACCGAGGAACGGGCCAAAGAACTGGGCGCCGAGCCCATGGTCCGCATTGTGGCCCAGACCACCAGCGGCACCGCTCCGGAGTGGGTGATGATGGCGCCGGTGGACGGCATCAGAAAAATCTGGGCCAAGACAGGATGGAAGCCCGATGAAGTGGACCTCTACGAAATCAACGAAGCCTTTTCCGTCCAGTCCGTCGCCGTGATCAAGGAACTCGGAATTGATCCCGCGCGGGTGAACGTGAATGGCGGCGCTGTGGCCCTGGGACACCCCATTGGCGCCAGCGGCACGCGCGTGCTGGTTACGTTGATTTACGAATTGATGCGGCGCAACGGCAAGCGCGGGATTGCTGCTTTGTGCCTGGGCGGGGGAAACTCCGTGGCCATGGCGGTGGAGAGAAGCAAATAGCAATTGGCAAAAATAGCAGTTAGCAATTAGAGGTTTTCTTTCCCATGAGCTCAGGATACCCGCGGACTCGACGAGGTCAGAATCAGATTTGCTAGTTGCTAACTGCTATTTTGCCAATTGCTACTTGATCACACTTCCGGAGCATCATCGACCAGCATCTTCCTTAAGCGGCGATAGAGCTGCTCGACCGTCTCATTCAAGTCGGATATGCCCAGGGTGTAACGGTTAATGCCGGAAGCATCAATGTCAGCAGTTACGTTGTGGGCCAGCTTGCCGAGCATGTGCATGCGCTCGGCTTCCAGTTGCGGCAGGACCTCAAACGGGTCTCCACCGGCGGAGCTCAGATCAACCCACTGCTGCACCGTCCAGGCGGTCTGGCGGAGGTGCGTCACCGCATCATGGAGCTGCGCGATCAGCCGGGGATCGATTCTGTCTTTCACCAGATTCTGTTCCAGCTCATTCAGTTCACCGATGGTGCGCATGATCTTCTGCGACAGCGCGCTGTTGGTTTGTTGCGCGGTGGCCTGGGGCGGCGGATTCATGGACGCTACATAGGTGGGCCGAGTGGTGAGCGGCGGTGTGATTCTGGCCGGTGGGTCCTCGGGCACAAACGTGCGCTGTTCTTCCGGCTGCATGTCCTGCGTTCCTGCCAGCGTGCCCACCAGGAACTCAAGCTTCTGCTGGTCTTCTGCCGCCAGGTGCAGGAACTCCAAACCCATTCCCACGGCATGGTTTGAGATTTTCACGCTGGCCCGGCCGCGAATCTGCACGTTGCGAACGCGCAACAGAAACAAGACCTCATTTCCCGTGGGAAGGGTGGATACGGCTTCCACGTAGCATCCTTCAATGCTGATGTCGGTCAAGTTCGCAAAGACCGGCGGCGCGCCTTCATTGCGACGAAGCTCAACTCCGCCGGTGCAATGGTAACGCATGGATTTTCTCCTGCTGGCTGGCATCTCTGGCATAAACCTCCTCACGGGGCGCGGCAGCTTGAGGTGTTCCATTCCACTTTGGAACGCCGGGAAGCGGTGCGACAGCGCCGCAGCTTCGGACTTCTTCTTCTCGGCATCCAAGAAAGGCTTTCCTGGTTCAAGGCAATGGATCCCGATTTGCCCTGCTTTCGGTGTGTAGTTACGGCCAACCCAGATCACTTGGCAGCGTGACTTCTGGTTGCCATGCTGGATGGCGATGATCTCTCCCTCACCCACGCAGTGAATGCCGTTCAACCGGGCGCCCATGGGGCTGGCGTCGAGGGTGCGCGCATGCTGCAAAAAGGGCTTGCCGTAACGGTCCATGCCCCACACTTTCACGCTGAGATCGATTTCATGCCGAAGTTCGCGCCGCCGGTTCATAAACACCTGGCTACTGTAAGGAGAGTGAGCTGATACTACTTTCATTGTCAGCGAGATTCAACTGAAACCTGCATTTCAGGAATCAACTCCTGTAGAATTTGCCCAGTCGGGAGCGACCCAGCAATCATGCTCTTTAAGACCCAGAGCGCCGCAGTCTACGGCATCGACGCCAACATTATTGAAGTTGAGGTGGACGTTAGCGCAGTCCGCTCAGCCGAGGAAAACTTTCAGACCGTCGGCCTGCCAGACGCCGCGGTCCGCGAAAGCCGCCAGCGTGTCCGTGCCGCGCTGCGCAACTGCGGCTATGAAGTCCCGCAGACGCAGATCACCATCAACCTGGCCCCGGCCGACATCAAGAAAGAAGGATCGGGTTTTGATCTGCCCATGGCCATGGGAATCCTGGGCGCCTACGGCGGGCTGATGAAGAAAGAGCTGCCTGAGTATGTGATGGTGGGCGAGCTCTCCCTCGATGGCGGCGTGCGCGGTGTTCGCGGCGCGTTGCCGATTGCCATTGCCGTGCGGGCGAAAAAAATCCCCAACCTGATCATTCCCGAAGTGAACGCGCGCGAAGCCGCGGTGGTCAGCGGTGTGAACGTCTATCCAGTCAAGTCCCTGATCGACGTTGTGAATCTGCTGAACAACGGCAATGGAGTTTCTCCGCTGAAGGTGGACACTGCGCAGATGCTCACGGGCGAACAGAACGGCGCTGCCGACTTCAAGGAAGTCCGCGGACAGTTCACCGCCAAGCGCGCGCTGGAGATTGCCTCCGCCGGCGGCCACAACATTCTCATGATCGGCCCTCCTGGCTCGGGCAAGACTATGCTGGCCAAGCGCCTCTCCGGCATCCTGCCGCCGCTCACCTTTGAAGAAGCGCTGGAGACTACCAAGATCCACAGCGTGGCTGGCGTGCTTGATGCCACTACCGGGCTGGTGGGAGCGCGCCCTTTCCGCTCGCCTCACCATACGATTTCTGATGCCGGCCTGATCGGCGGCGGGATGATTCCGCGTCCCGGCGAAGTCTCGCTCGCGCACAACGGCGTGCTCTTTCTGGACGAGCTGCCGGAGTTTCCGCGCAACGTTCTTGAAGTCATGCGCCAGCCATTGGAAGAAGGCAACGTGTGCATTGCCCGTGCCGCCATGTCGCTCACCTTCCCCGCGCGCTTCATGCTGGCTGCGGCCATGAACCCCTGTCCCTGCGGATATTGGGGATCAGGCCAGCGCCAGTGCCAGTGCACCGCGCCCATGATCCAGCGTTATGTCTCAAAAATTTCCGGGCCGCTGATGGACCGCATTGACATTCATATCGACGTTCCCGCGGTGAACTACAAAGAGCTGCGCGGGAGTGACAGCAAATCGGATAGCTCCGCCCAGATCCGCGAGCGCGTGATGCGCGCCCGCGAAATCCAGCTCAACCGCTTTGCCGCCGCCGGCGAGCGCGTTTACTCCAACGCCCAGATGGGCTCCCGCCAGATCCGTACGTACTGCGAACTGGGCACCGACAGCGAACGCATGCTGGAACGGGCCATGCAACAGCAGGGTCTGAGCGCCCGCGCCCACGACCGCATTCTGAAGGTCGCGCGGACCATTGCTGATCTTGAAGCCAATCCCCAGCTCGAGGGCAAGCATATCGCCGAGGCCATCCAGTACCGGACGCTGGATAGGACTTATTGGACATGAGTTCAGGAAGCCTTACCGCTGATGATCGCGGATCGAAAGCCTGCTAGAAAAAAGACCTTGTGTTTAGAGTTGCCTTCTAAAACACAAGGTCCAATCATTCACAGGTGGAATCAGTCTCTATCTTCTTTCTACCGGCGGCAGCGGAGTTGTCCGTTCTCATTCCAGATACCGCCGCGGCAGTCGTCCCATTCATTCAGTTGGCTCCAAACCCAGCGCCCATTTTCGGTCTGGCACAGGGCACGGAGCGTGTCGCCGCGCACATAGATCCGCGTGCAACTCTCCGTGTAATTGCCGCGCGGCACCACACGCCCACCTGGCCTGGTGCACTCCAGGCGTCCGTCATCGTTCACAATCCCTCCGACGCAGCGGTCGTAGTCTACGAGTTCCGTGCCAACCCAGCGCCCTTCAAAGGTTTCGCACCGGGCGAAGAGCCTGTCGCCGCTCACCCGGATGTCCCTGCAGGTCTCTGTGTAAGTGCCACGGGGGCCGTAGCCTCTGCGGTCGCGGTCCCAATCCCTGGCCGTGGAGCAACGGAGCTGTCCGTCAACGTTTTCCACTGGTCCGGTGCAGTGGCTGAAGCCCTCGAGTATGGTTTCAACCCAATAGCCGTCGCGGGATTGGCAGCGTGCATAGAGCGAGTTGAAGCGCATGCGAATGTCTCGGCAAGTCGCGGTATAATCCCCGCCCGGCCGCGAGAGGCTTCTATTGCATGTCAGCCGGCCGTCAATATTGGAGATGTCTCCGACGCACCGGTACACGTCGTCGAGTGAGGTGTCCCTCCATCGACTCTCAGTGTTCTGGCATCGGGCGCGCAGCATGTCGCCCTGCATCCTTATGTCCCTGCAGGTTTCCCGATACGTTCCTGGAGGGCCATCCATCACCGCAGCGTTGGCCCGGCCCGGCAACGAAAGAACCATGGCTACAGCAAGGACCCCGAGCGTAATTGAATAACGCATATCTTTTTTCTCCTCTGGTCCAGCGCTTTTCCAGCGCTGGCTGTTCCATCTGGTTTCAAAACCCCAGTGCAATATCTGCGTGATTATGTCTCGGGATGGCCAGAATCCCGGCTTCTGCCAAAACATTTTTAGGTGCGAAAACAGCCTACACCCTTCAAACCCAATTTTCCTAACCCAGTTGCAACAATGATACGCGATCCCGTGCGTTGGCCAGCCTCTCCTTAATACTCTGTTAATAGAGCGTGGATGAAGGGCGGCCATCCCTGCCCACTAAGATTTGGATTATCTGGATCGAGGATGTGGTTGCCTCATTTTTTGCGGAAAGTCACTCGGGGTTTGCTGGCAGCGGTGTTCCCAATGAGTTACAAGGTTACCGTAGGACATCACTTGCAGTAACATACGTCTATCTGGCCTGTGGTTCTATAGTCTCCTTAAGCCTAACAGCTGCTTCGTAATGTCTATGACGCAACTCAATGTTGAGCGAGGCCGTAGAAGTTCGCGCGTCCTGGTTTCTCTGGCTCTGGCGGTTTCCGGCCAGAAGAGCGATGGCTCGCATGTAAGCGGGGCTGCGGAGACCATCCTGGTGAACCGCCACGGCGCCAGAATCCGGTCCAACGTGCCTCTGGAGCCGCGCATGGAAGTGCGCGTGGCTATGCTGGCCCCTTACAAATGGCGTGTGGGCCAGGTGGTCTGGGCCGACTTCCTGGAAAAGGAATACGGCATTGAGCTGAACCGGCCGGAGAATTTCTGGGGCATCTACTTTCCGCCTGAAGACTGGGAGCTGGGAGTTCCGGCAGTGACTGTGTTCAGCGCCCATGAAGTTACGCGGGCAACTCAGCCCCGAGGCGCGCAGAAAAAAGAACCTGAAACTTCGTCCGTGCCAGTACCGCTGGACATTCCGGAAGGCGGCACCATTGCCATCCTGAGAGGCGTGGCTTCCAATGGCGTGCCATTCCAGGAGCGCGACTTGATTCTTCCCGTCGGCGAGCGCCACGCCTCCATGTTGATTGGGCCCATGGTGGAACTCGGCGCAGCCGTGAGTGTGATCTTCAGCAAAAATTGCGTGGAGAAGGCCGTGGTCACCGCGGTCTCCCACAGCCGGGAATACGGCCGCTGGAGGACCTGGCTACATTTTTCGCGTCCGCTGGTGGTGGCCAAGCAGTGATATAGGAAGGCCGCAACAGCGCAGCGCGCAGGCTTCAGTTGCACCCCTATTCCGCCGATATTCTAAGATGAAGTCCGCAGGCAAAGGAGGTCTTCATGCGATTTGCCATCTTCATTTTTTGCGCTTGTTGCTTTACCGCAAGTTGTGCTGCCGGGCAACCCGCCCCGCGCGCGAACAATACCCAGCCCTCGATCGCTGCTGCCGCGCAGAACGCTCCGGCCACGCGCCAGGACGATATCCAGGCACTGCGCAAAGATGTGAACCGGATGCGCGCTCTGGTGCAACAGATGGAAACCAATCTGGCATTTGTGGATACCACAGCGTCGCCACTGAAACACCAGTTCCAGCTTGAGATTGACATGTGGAAAGCCGTGATTGACCAGATGGAAAGAAGGTTGGAAGCGGCGAGTTCGCGTTGAGACGATAAAAATGCGGCTTGTTTCAGAAGTACAATGCCTCCGGTACTATTGTTCGTTGTTTGGAGAACGTGAACAATCAGAGAAAGAAAAACGAGAAAGGCAAGAAGTGTTTCGAACCCCCATGACCCAACCTGATTCCGTCGAAGTGAGCTTTCCCAACGCGCCCACCGAGGTGAAGGTGAAAGCCGTGGTCAGGAACTGCGATGGGTTTCGCTACGGGCTCGAGTTCGTGGAAATGCCATACGATGTTCGCACCATCATCGCGAAGAGCTGTGACGCCGCGGCCACAATTCAGTAAATTTGCCACAGTAAATTCGCCTGAAGTTTCCACTCAACGAATCATTGCGCTCATGCTTGCCGGCGGTCCGCGCTGGATTGCCGGACCGGTTGTATACAATGCCTGCGGAGAAACCGCACCATGCTAAACCGAATCGCCACTGTTTTGCTTTCCGCTTTTTTAATGTTCAGTACAGCCACTGCGCAGAATCCGCAGCCGGCTAGCGCCGCTTCTCAGCCCAAGGTCCGGACCATCACGGCGTTTGTGCGGCTGGACCGGCAATCGTATCGTTCGCAGGTGGAAGAGGCCCTGAAGATGCTGCGCGCGGCCAAGGCTGAGTTCACCAAAGCCGGCTATGAAGTCGAGACCATCCGCATCACGAGCCAGCCGTTTCCGGAATACATCAGGGGTCTACCGGCGGAGCAGGCGCTTGCATTCTTTCGCGAATACGACAAGCTGGCAGAGCAGGAAGGGTTCACGCCGGACATTGGTCCGGCCATGAGCAAGGATACTGACGATCCCAGCCAGGCCGATTTGCTGGCGCAGGTTATTGCCGCCACGCAGAACATCAACGGCTTTGTGGTGGTAGCGGACGAGTCGGGAATCCACTGGAACGGAATTCGGGCCGCGGCTGGTGTGATCAAGTATTTGGAAAACCACACCATCCACAGCGAAGGCAACTTCCACTTTGCTGCAGGCGCATTTCCTCCGGAGAATGCTCCGTTCTTTCCGGTTTCTTCCACGCGCGGGCCAGGACATGGATTCGCCGTCGGCTTGGAATCCGCGGGAGTCGTCGGCGAAGCGTTTGCGGCTGCCCAAGGAGATTGGTCCGCTGCCGGCGAGCGCTTGACTGCCGCGTTGGGCGCGCAGGCAAAGAGAGTGGAAGAGATCGCTCATCGCGTAGAGAAACAATCCGGTTGGAAGTATCAGGGGATTGATCTGACGCCGGTGCCGCTGAAAGATATCTCCATCGGCGCGGCAATGGAGGGCCTGCTCGGGAAACCCGTTGGCTCTCCGGGCAGCCTCACCGCTGCTTATGTCATTACCTCAGCCGTGCGCCGCGTCCCCGTGCAGCAAACCGGGTACAGCGGGCTGATGCTTCCCGTGCTGGAAGATTCGGTTCTGGCCCAGCGCTGGGAGACGGGCGCGATCAGCCGGGATGCGCTGATGTCGTACTCCTCGGTGTGCAGCACAGGTCTGGACGCGGTCCCGCTGCCCGGAGACATTTCCCAGCGCGAACTGGAGAACATCATTGCCGACATGGCCAGCCTGGCTGTGAAGTGGCGCAAACCGCTCTCCGCCAGACTGCTGCCGGTGGCAGGAAAGAAAGCTGGAGACATGACCGAGTTCGGCAGCCCGTATCTGGTCAACATACACATTCGTTGACCAAGCAAAGAGGTTCATGGCCCTGCTAATGAAAAACGAATGCGAGAAATGCCACCAGCCGGTGCCGGCGGATGGCATCGCATTCATCTGCACATACGAGTGCACTTTCTGCGAAAATTGCGCCGTAGCAATGAGAAACATCTGTCCGAATTGCAAAGGTGAACTGGTGAGAAGGCCACGACGGGTTACCACTTCATCTGTTCTCGCAACGATGTGATGTGCGCCACATGGTGGTTTCCGTGCCAATCGTAGAGGGCCACCAGCCAGTCCACGGTCCGCGTCCCCGACTCTGGATGATTGAATTGACGCTGGAAGTCTTCCGGCTTGAGCGACCGCAACAGCGTGACCCAGCGCGCATGGACCGCATCGAAAAGCGAAAGCGAGACTTCGATCGGCGTCAGCTCAGAATCTTTGAGCCGGGCCCAGGCGGCTTCGTCGTAAGGCTTGATGGTCGGAGTATCTTCGGTCAAGGCCAGCTTACAGCGGATGTAAGCGTTCAGGTGACTGTCCGGCACGTGGTGAATTACCTGCCGCAGGGTCCAGCCGCCTTCGCGGTAAGGCGTATTCAACTGCTGCGGAGTGAGTCCGCTCGTGGCTTGCCGCATGCGCGCGGGCTGTGCGGCGATCTCGCCAATGTGGCGGGCCCGAATTTCAGGGGTAGGGTTCTGGTCAGGGGTGAAACGACCGATGGGGTAGCGCGGATCACTCATAAAACCTCGCAGAAGCGGGAATAAAATGCCGGTCAGCTCTAAATTGATGTTCCATAAAGGGAATTAGATGAAGAAAAAAAAGGACTTAGCGTCACTGGAGGGCACGCAAAAACCTCTTGACGACAGGGCCAATTCCCGTTAATTTATACCATCCACAGTTGCCGCAGGGGTTAATTCCCGGTTATAAGGCCGCTTCAAAAATTAAGCAAAGATTTTGAGCAACTCAGCGCTGTCGGCTCGCGTCTAATAGGCGCACAGGGTTTCTGGTAGTCCCCACTGAAATTAGCGTCGTGTGCTCTCAAAGCAGGCGGTTCTTTCTGTCCGGGCCAAGTCGTTGTAGAGCTTTGAATTGATTAGCAATGTTTACAATTTTCAAGCAGCAAATGAGACTAATATTTTCGAATTGATACGGACTAATAAAGGAGGCAAACAATGCGTTCTGACATCATCTATGACGCGCTTAATACCGTGCGCAACCGTTATCTTTTGTGCCAGCTTGTGTCCAAAGCAACGCGGAAATTTCATAAGCCGACCACCCGCGTCCAGGACACCATGAACGAGGTGCTGGAGCGCGTGGGCCAGGCGGAGCAGGCGGAAGAGGTAATCACTTTAGCAACAGACGAGGTTGCCGAACCCCAGCGTCGCGCTGCATAATAGACTTGTCCTGAAAAACCCGCCGGGCCGGATGCCTGGCGGGTCCTCGGGTTTTCCTGAGGCCAAAAATTCCCGCCTTCTGAATCACCGGCGTTATCCTCCCAGATCAATCCCAAAAAATCCCGTAGGTGAATATGACAATTGCGGAGCTAAAAGAAAAAAGCATCACCGAGCTTATCAAGATCGCGCGCACACTGGACCTCCCCGGCGCCAGCGGCATGCGCAAGCAGGATCTCATCTTCAAAATCCTGCAGGCCCAGAGTGAAAAAGAAGGACACATTTTCGCGGAAGGTGTGCTGGAAATCCTGCCCGATGGCTACGGATTTCTCCGGTCTCCGGATTACAACTATCTGCCCGGTCCGGACGACATCTACGTTTCACCTTCGCAGATCCGCAAATTCGACCTGAAGACCGGCGACACCATCAGCGGCCAGGTGCGCCCGCCGCATGAAGGTGAAAAATACTTCGCGCTGGTCAAGATTGAGGCGGTCAACTTCGAGTCGCCGGACGAGGCACGTAACAAGATCCTGTTTGACAACCTGACGCCGCTGTACCCCCAGGAGCGGCTCAAACTGGAGACGGCGCGCGACAACTTCACCGCCCGCGTGATGGACCTGCTCACGCCGATCGGGAAGGGACAACGCGGGCTGATCGTTTCTCCGCCCCGCGCCGGCAAGACCATGATCTTGCAGAACATTGCCAACTCCATCACCACCAACCATCCGGAAGTGGTGCTGATTGTTCTGCTGATTGACGAGCGGCCCGAAGAAGTCACGGACATGCAGCGCTCGGTCAAGGGCGAAGTCATTTCCTCCACGTTCGATGAGCCCGCAGCGCGTCACGTGCAGGTTGCGGAGATGGTGATTGAGAAGGCCAAGCGCCTAGTGGAGCATAAGCGTGATGTTGTGATCCTGCTGGATTCCATCACCCGTTTGGCGCGCGCCTACAACACCATTGTGCCGCCTTCGGGCAAGGTGCTCTCCGGCGGCGTGGATTCCAACGCCCTGCAGCGCCCCAAGCGTTTCTTTGGCGCGGCCCGCAACATTGAAGAAGGTGGGTCGCTCACCATCGCGGCCACTGCGCTGGTCGAGACCGGCTCGCGCATGGACGACGTGATTTTTGAAGAGTTCAAGGGCACAGGCAACATGGAAGTCATTCTGGACCGTAAGCTGTCGGACAAGCGCGTGTTTCCCGCCATCGACATTCAGCGTTCCGGCACGCGCAAGGAAGAACTGATTATTCCCAAAGAGGATTTGACCCGTATCTGGGTGCTGCGCCGGGTGCTGAACCCGCTCTCCCCGGTGGAAGCCATGGAGTTGCTCATCGACAAACTGGGGAAGACGCGGTCCAACGCAGAATTCCT
>WNFI01041460.1_pt1 | contig 13088 bp, 10 predicted proteins | sample 5400471 | NCBI WGS metagenome assembly WNFI01 (sample SAMN13153348, study PRJNA577476) | soil metagenome | isolation source: 100 cm saprolite on Douglas fir-dominated hillslope | place: USA:California | collected 2013-09-17
CCGTCTCGATAGGCAAGACTCAAGCGACGAAGGGCTTGAAATTGCTCAGGGCTCGTCTGCAATTTTAGTTTGGCTGAGACCATTTGTTTCACACCAGTATCATACAGCAACAAGCATGTGAAGTCAAGAGGGTATCAAGGGAACGTTTGCGGCAGGGAGACCCGTCCCGTAAACGGGGATGGGTCTCCCTGCCGCTTCATAGATGAAAAGCTTAAAGCCCATGGGATAGGGAACTCTAAGGAGAGAAACGAGGAATAACCAGAAATTGGTAGCAGGAAGGCTTGACAGGATAATCTTCCCTCTGGTATGATCATATACGCACCAGAAGGATCAACTGAACTGAAGGTGCGCCAGGAGCCGTGGTGTAGTGGCCTAACATGTCTGCCTGTCACGCAGAAGATCGCGGGTTCGAATCCCGTCGGTTCCGTCGATTTATAGTGCAATTGACTATTGCTAAGTTACATTGCACTATTTTTCTTTTAGAAAGACTTTCCGCAGTCGTCGTGAAGGCAGATCATGCAATGAAAACACGGGCGAAACTTTTTCCTGATGGTTCATGATCTGTCTTCCATGGGCCTAGTATCTGCTTTCATACTGCAAGTACCTAGAAGGGGTCACTCCCTCTGTTCTTCCCACGAGGAAGCATCTCCCTCTCGGAAAAGGATGGTGGCCTAACTTGTCTGCCTGTCACGCATTGCGTCTTATAGAATCGAGCGCTTCGTTATTTTCGCATTTTTCTATGTATGATAGAATGAGGTGACCGCTCCCCTCTCGTCGACGCACACCACCACCTCACACTCGAGTTCTGGCTTTCCGTTTGCCCTCTTGGTCTCACGGCTTCTTCTTTCCGTTTCCTGTTCACCGCACGCAGTGAGAGAGGGTGCGTCCATTCCCCTCTCATGAGCTTCTTTTCCGAACGGATGACCTGAGTAGCCAGCACACAGCATATACGAGCCAGCAGTGTAGCGGCTGTGGTGCAACGGTCAAAAAGTCTCTGAGTGTGCGTACTCATATCTGCCCCTCGTGTGGGCTGGTCATGGACCGGGATCACAATGCCGCGCTCAACATCTTAGAAAAGGCATACCGTACCGGAGGGCATTCGGAAACGGGTACCCCGGCGGGTGTACACAACGCTTCTGGACAGCCTGCCTTTACCACCTGTTCTGCAAGGGCAAGTGGCAAGCAGGCTAGGTGAAGGAAGAACCCCGCCTGAAAAGGACGGGGAGTGTCAGACCCAGTACAGCTCAAGTGGCACTACAAGGGCTTTGGGTCTATTGGTGTTGGGAATATTTAGCGGCTTCACAGCAATGTTCACCTTGCCTGGATTACAGGCCATTTGGCTTCCTCTCTAACCGACCCCCGATGAGATTACAATTTTCTGATCGAGTTACTCGATTAGTTACTAAGACGTCTCATTCAGTGGCAGGGGGTGTGAAACACTGTCGTTTAGCCTCGACACATCGATGCAGAGGCATGCATCGATGTGCTTCTTTGCTCTTCAGAGGCAACAGGTAGCTCGCGGAGTCCGGTCTCCTATTCGCTCGATCGGTGAAGCTTGCCTCCGCTCTGCACAGAAGGGGTATCCAGGTTGGTCTTGGGATACGGAGCGTTACCGCTCACCTGAGCCGATCTGCACTTGTGTTCTCGTGATAAAGCGTGCTCCCTCGTCACGTGCGAAGGTGGCCGAGGCATCTGGCGCCGTGCCAGCGCTGTTGCATCACGTACGAGATCACACATCCAACATTTAGCTATTCTGGCACAGGGGACGAAAAACGGAAATGCGCGGCTTCACAGCCGTGCTTTCCTCCACCGCCTGAAGGCGGCGGTCCCCAGCACGGAGGTTTCTATGGTTTATTAAGGATGTAGAAAAAAGGCGTCAAAGAGGGCGTAAGCGTTATCAGCTTCGGCGAAGCAACGGCGCATGCTGGAGTTGTGGGGAATCCAGCAGAGGCAGGAAAGAGCCGATGCCAGGAATGTCATGGCAGAGGCATGCAGCAGAGAGCAAAGCACCGTAGGGTCCTGGAAAAGAAAGCAGTTGAGCATCTTGGAGGACAGTGTATTGATTGTGGAATGGGAACAGACATCCTTGCGGTCTATGATTTTCACTACATGAACTCCGACGAAAAAGATACTGCTATCGGTCCCATGATAGATGACAATTGCAAATGGGAGAGATTGCGGGCTGAACTTGACAAATGTGTGTTGCTCTGTGCGAACTGCCATCGCATACGACATGCCTTACAAGACGATGATCTCATCCATATCTCTTCAACCGGTCTCTTGCCCGGCTAGGGCCACACAGGGAGCGATCACCCTGCGGTGTACGGATGTTTTGAAAGGCAGTAATACGAATGTCAATCATTTGCGTCATTGGAACCGGCTATGTCGGGCTGGTCACCGGCACGTGCCTGGCCGATCTGGGCAACCATGTGACATGTGTAGACATTGTTCCAGAGAAAATCGCAGGTCTTCAACAAGGTATGTTACCTATCTACGAGCCAGGTCTGGAGGAGCTGGTGGAACGCAACGTCCACGCCGGTCGTCTGCATTTCACGACCAGCTATCAGGAAGGGTTGGATAACAGCGAATTCATCTTCATTGCGGTCAACACTCCCTCCGGAAACGGCCAAGGCAGAGCTGACATGCATTACGTGGAGAGCGCGGCGCGCGGCATCGCCCAGGTACTGGACCACTACGCTATTATCATCAACAAGAGCACCGTTCCGGTCGGCAGTGGCGATATTGTGAAGCGCCTCATCCTCAGTAATCTTGCACGGCCCAATATACAGTTTGCCGTCGTCTCCAATCCTGAATTTTTGCGCGAAGGGTCGGCAGTGTTCGATTTCCAGACCCCCGATCGCGTGGTGCTCGGCTCGTCGGATGCAGAGGCGGCACGCAAGGTAGCGACCCTCTATTTGCCGTTGCGTGCCCCCATTATGATCACCGACCTCTATACCGCCGAGATGATCAAATACGCCTCCAACGCCTTCCTGGCGACGAAGATCTCGTTCATCAACGAAATCGCGCAGATCTGCGAACGGCTGGGAGCGGATGTGAAGGAGGTGGCCGAGGGCATGGGCTTCGATAAACGCATCGGGCGGGCGTTCCTGGACGCAGGGCTCGGCTACGGGGGGAGTTGTTTTTCCAAGGACGTGCGTGCTCTATCGCACATGGCTGGTGAGGCCGGTCTACATCCACAGTTGTTGAACGCTGTCATGGATATCAATCATGACCAGCGACGTCTGGTCGTGAACAAGCTCATCTCCATCCTCGGTTCGCTGCGCGGCTGCACTATCGGTATCCTGGGACTGGCCTTCAAACCCAACACCGACGATATGCGTGATGCGCCTTCCGTAGATATCATCCGTTGGGTGACCAGCCAGGGAGCGCACGTGCGCGCCTACGACCCGGTGGCGCTCAAGACGGGACGCGAAGCACTGGAGCGCGAGGGCATCCGCATGGAGCACATCACATTCTGTGAAGATGCCTATGCCGTGGCGGATGGCGCCGATGCCTTAGTGATCGTGACGGAATGGAACGAATTCAAAGCACTGGACAAGCCGCAGCTGCACCGCTTGATGCATCGTCCCATTGTGATTGATGGCCGCAACATCCACGAGGCGGAGGAGATGCAGCGCCTGGGCTTCACCTACCGGGCGATGGGACGAGGTACAGGCCCGGCGCCAATGGTGGTTGCGGCAGGAGATGATACAAGCCTGCCACAACACGCCTCTGTTGGAGAAAAAAACAGCAGGTGAGTCGAAACAGCTTCATTGCGATCTACCTCAATAGGGAGGCATTATGAGAGTTCTCGTGACTGGCGCGGCAGGCTTTATTGGATCTCATCTGTGTGATCGGCTGTTGCACGAAGGTCACCAGATAGTGGCGTTAGATAATGTCACAACAGGACGCCTTGAGAATATTGCGCATCTGTGGGGGCGGGATGATTTCTGCTTCATCAAGCATGATGTGTCCAACTTCATTTTTGTCCCAGGCAGAGTCGATGCCGTGCTGCATTTCGCCTCTCCAGCCAGCCCAAACCCACACTCCCCCTATGGTTTCCCGCAACGGCCTATTCAGACCCTCAAGGTTGGAGCGCTCGGTACCCATAACGCACTTGGCGTCGCTCGCGCCAACCGGGCCCGCTTTCTGCTGGCTTCCACATCTGAGGTGTACGGTGATCCACAAGAGCATCCGCAGCGAGAAGACTACTATGGACACGTCAATCCCGTCGGGCCACGCTCCGTTTACGATGAAGCGAAAAGATTTGCTGAAGCCGTGACCATGGCCTACCACCACTACCACGGCCTTGATACGCGCATTGCGCGTATTTTCAACACCTATGGCCCTCGCATGCGCCCTGATGACGGGCGAGTCGTGCCGAACTTTGTGCGGCAAGCACTTGCTGGCGAGCCAGTAACCATCCATGGAGATGGCTGCCAGACCCGGAGTTTCTGCTACATCGATGATCTGGTTGACGGACTCTATCGCCTGTTGCTGTCTGACTTCCATGAGCCGATCAACCTGGGGAATCCAACAGAGATAACGATCTCTGAGCTTGCGAGCACGGTGCTGCGCCTCACGCACAGCATGGCGGGGATCACGGTCCTGCCTGAGGAGCGCGTTCTTACCGATCCGCAACGACGTTGCCCCGACATCGCGCGAGCCAGGGAGCAGTTACACTGGCGTCCGAAGATTGGTCTGGAAGCGGGCCTCTTGCGCCTGATCGAGGACTTTCAGGCGCAGCTTAGCTCGTGCTAGTACGACAGGAAGGGTATCCAGAACGGAGTTTCTATGATCCGCGCAAAGGAAGATCGCACCATTGGTACTAAAAAGTTGGAAGCCATAACCAAAGGCGGACGAAACGCAACTTTCTTTTCGTGATCTCCGTCTTTGACAGGGCAACTGGGAGACCAGGGCAGACGACGTTCCCAGGTGAGGATGTACATATACCATTGGGAATAATACATCGTTCTCGAGCAGTGCTTACACTCACTCGGCCCGCTGCGTATAGAGAGGAAAATAGCGAGCTATGTCTTCCATTCGTCGTGGGTGTGGCATGCGCCCACGTGTGCAAGGCAAATTCATCTTTGTTGGGGATGAAAAGTTGTATGTTCGCGGCGTCACCTATGGAACATTTCGTCTCGATGAGGATGGCCATGAGACCTACGACCCAAGGGTGGTCGAGCAAGATTTTGCCTTGATGGCTGCAAACGGCCTGAATGCAATTCGTACGTACACTGTGCCGCCGAGCTGGCTGCTGGATGCTGCTGTGCAGCATGGGATCCGAGTGATGGTGGGCCTTCCGTGGGAACAACATATCGCCTTCCTCGATGACAAGAAACGGGCAGGGGCGATAGAGGAACGAGTGCGCACAGGAGTGCGCGCCTGTGCTGGTCACCCGGCGATCCTCTGCTATGCGATCGGCAACGAAATCCCGGCCTCTCTTGTACGCTGGTATGGTCACCGCCGCGTGGAGCAGTATCTTGAGCGACTCTACCGGGCGGCGAAAGCGGAGGACCCCGAAGGTCTTATCACGTATGTGAACTATCCTTCCACAGAATATCTCCGGCTCGCCTTCGTCGACCTCGTGTGTTTCAACGTCTATCTTGAGTCGCAAGAGCGCCTCGCTGCCTACCTGGCTCGCCTCCAGAACCTCGCGAGCAACCGCCCGTTGGTTCTGGCTGAACTGGGGTTAGACAGCCGCAGGCATGGTGAGGAAGTGCAGGCTCGCACGCTCGACTGGCAGATCAGAACGGCATTCGCTGCCGGCTGCGCTGGCTCATTTGTGTTTGCCTGGACGGATGAATGGTTCCGGGGTGGCTATGACATCGGGGATTGGGATTTCGGCATTACGAGTCGTGCGCGGCAGCCGAAGCTGGCCCTGGCTGCCGTACGTGAAGCATACAGCGCAGTGCCATTCCCGCCAGGCCTGTCCTATCCGCGCATCTCCGTGATCGTGTGTAGTTACAACGGGCAGCGCACCCTGCACGATTGTCTCGCGGGTCTGTTGCAGCTGGACTATCCGAACTTCGAGGTCATCGTCGTCGACGATGGATCGACCGATCAGACGGCGACCATCGCCTCCGAATATGGCTTCAACGTCATCCAGACTGAAAATCGCGGTTTGAGCCAGGCTCGCAACACTGGTCTGGCAGCTGCCACAGGTGAGATTGTTGCCTATATCGATGATGACGCCCGTCCTGACCGCCATTGGCTGACCTATCTTGCAGCCACTTTTCTGACGACGACACATGTGGGAGTAGGGGGACCAAACCTTGCTCCTCCTGGCGACGGACTCATCGCCGATTGTGTTGCCAACGCCCCGGGTGGTCCTGTCCATGTTCTGCTTTCCGACCAGGAGGCCGAACACATTCCAGGCTGTAACATGGCTTTTCGTGCCTCTTGCCTGCAGGCGATAGGCGGCTTCGATCCCCAGTTCCGGATTGCTGGTGATGATGTCGATGTGTGCTGGCGCTTGCAGCAGTGCGGCTGGACGTTGGGTTTCAGCTCTGCTGCTATGGTCTGGCATCATCGGCGCAATTCGGTGCGTACGTACTGGAAGCAGCAAAAGAACTACGGGAGCCCTGCTCGAAAGAAAGTGGCCTGAGAAGTACAACGCTCTCGGCCACCTCCGCTGGACCGGGCGGCTCTATGGTGGAGGCCTCACCCTGCCGCTCGGCCTGTATAGGAGGCACATCTATCAGGGAACATGGGGCAGTGCACTCTTCCAGTCTCTCTACGAGCCTGCCCCAGACACGCTCTGGGCGCTAACGCTGATGCCTGAGTGGTACCTGGTGATCCTGGCTCTGGCGGTGCTCTCTCTCCTCGCGCCCCTGTGGCCACCGTTGTTGCTTACCCTCCCCTTGTTTGTCCTGGCCAGCGGTGCGCTTGTTGTGCAAGCGGGTCTGAGCGCGACGCATGCCTCCTTCACAAGTACTCCCCAAACTCGCCTTGCCCGGCTGAAGTTGTACAGCCTGACAGCATTGCTACACACGCTCCAACCGCTGGCACGGCTGTATGGGCGCCTGCTCCATGGACTGGTCCCCTGGCGATGGCGTGGTACGCGTGGCTATGCACGGCCGCGCTCGTATACGCTCTGGAGTGAGCAATGGCAAGACCCTATTGCAAGGCTCCAATCCCTTGAAGCGGACCTGCGCGCCCTGGGGGCCTGTGTGTGCCGGGGGGGTGATTACGACCGTTGGGACCTGGAGGTACGAGGCGGCCTATTCGGGACTGCACGTATGCAAATGGCTATTGAGGAGCACAGTGCGGGCAAACAGCTCGTGCGTTTCCGCTCGTGGCCGGTCTGTTCATCAGGGGGGGTCATGCTGCTGCTGCTCTTCGCTCTCCTCTCCAGCGGGGCAGCGCTCGACCGAGCCTGGGCTGTATCCGTCATTCTGGGTGGAGTTGCCACGCTGCTTGCCCTACGCATGTTCGAGGAGTGTGCCCACGCTCTGATGACCCTGCTGCGTGTGTTGAAACAGCCAGAGCGAGCAGTGTACCAGCGCTCTGGCGACTCTCCTGGACGTCTTGAAGCAGCCGGAGAGGAGTTGAGATGAAACCACTGCGTCTGATCGTCCTTGGCACGCTTGCATCCATTCCTTACGCCGGACATGGCTGGGTGCACATGCAGCTCGCGGTCGGTCTGCGGCGCCTGGGCCACGACGTGTACTACTTTGAAACGACATCGGCATGGCCCTACGATCCGCTACGGCAGACGCCGGTCGGGGACTCGGACTACGCCCTCCCCTACCTGGCACGCTTCGCTCAAAGGTTCGGGCTTGGCGACCGCTGGGCTTACCGGCGAAGCTACTCAGACAAGGCGTGGTTCGGCTTGAGCCGAGCGAAGGCCGAGGATTTGCTTGCCCATGCCGACGCGGTGCTGAACGTCGCTGGGGCAACGAGGCTGGCGGAAGAAGGGCTGAAGGTAGGTCGACTCGTGTACTACGGGACTGATCCCGTCTACGACGAGATCGCTTTCGCCAAAGGGGAAGAGGACATCTGCGCGTTCATTGGGGAGCACGACGATGTCATCACCATTGGGGAGAACATCGGCAGGCCCGATTGTCCCATCCCACCGTTGCCGCGCCTGCGGGCGAGGACACGCCAGCCGGTGTTACTCGATCTCTGGCAGGCCGGCTCGCCGTCAAAGAAGGAGTTCACCACCGTGGGCAATTGGAGGCAGGATGGGCACGACATCGACTATCAGGGCGAAACCTATTACTGGAGCAAGCATCACGAGTTCTTAAAATTCAGTGATCTGCCTGGGCGGGTAGACCAGCAAATCGAACTAGCGACCAGTCTTGCTTACCTGGAGCCTGATGTGCTCTGCATGCTCAACTCGAACGGCTGGCGGCTCACCGACGCGCAGCCCCTATCCAGTGATCCCTGGCTCTATCGGGAGTATATCCGAGCCTCGCGCGGCGAGTTCACCGTCGCCAAGGACCAGAACGTGCGTCTACGCAGTGGCTGGTTCAGTGACCGTAGCGCCTGCTACCTTGCCGCGGGTCGTCCGGTGATCACCCAGGACACAGGCTTTGGCACGGTTCTTCCCACCGGGGAGGGTCTGTTTGCATTCAATACGATGGAGGAGCTCATAGTCGCTTTCGAGACGATCAATGCGGACTACGAACGGCATAGTCGTGCGGCTCGGGCCATCGCAGAGCAATACTTCAGGGCGGAGACAGTCTTAGCAGAAGTTCTCGACGATTTGGGACTCTAATCCGTGGCTGCTTCTGCTCACCGGCATATGATAGTCAGTGGTGATGAAGGAGGCGCGATGAGTATCACCGTCTGGCTCGCCGCGAGCACCCTTGGCTACCCTCGAGGAGGGGGCCATCTGTGGGTCTATCTCAACTGGGCCCTCGGGCTGCAGGCGCTTGGGTGCCGGGTGGTCTGGCTGGAGGCGGTTGACCCACAGACGCCTGTGCACGAAGTGCAGGCGCTTACTCTCGCCCTGAGGTGTCGCCTGGAGCGATACGGTCTCGCGGAATGCCTGGCGCTTTGTTCCAGGAATGGCGAGCCGCTGCCTCGCACTGCGGCGGAGAGGTGCCTGGACATCGAGGCAGCAGCAGATGCGCATCTGCTGCTGAACTTAGCATATGATATTCCGCCCCAGGTGGTGGAGTGCTTCCAGCGCTCGGCTCTGATGGACATCGACCCGGGCCTGCTGCAGATTTGGATGAGCATGGGACAGCTCAGTGTGGCCCGGCACGACCTGTACTTCACCACCGGGGAGACGGTGGGCACGCCAGCAGCACGATTTCCGCACTGCGACCTGCAGTGGCACTACACGCCGCCAGCTGTGTTTCTGCCTGCGTGGCCGCCGACTCCGGCGGATCCCATGGCACCATACACCACGGTTTCAAACTGGTGGGGAGAGTGGGTAGAATGGCAAGGAGAAAGCTTCAACAACGATAAGCGGACATCGTTTCTCGAGTATGCGAATCTCCCGTCGCGAACCGCAGTACAACTGGAATTAGCGCTGTGCCTGGGATTGGATGAACATGGGGAGCGGCGGTTCCTGGAACAGAGGGGCTGGAGGATTCGGCAGGCAGAGGAGGTGAGTTCGATACCTGAGCAGTACCACACCTATATCCAACAATCGCGTGGCGAGTTCAGCTGCGCGAAGCCGTCCTGCATGCGCCTGCAGAACGCCTGGATCAGCGATCGAACCCTATGCTATCTAGCCAGCGGGAAGCCGGCAGTGGTTCAGCATACAGGAAAGAGCGGCTTCCTGCCGGATGCAGCAGGCCTGTTTCGGTTCCGCAGCCCGGAAGAAGCGGCTCGCGCGCTTTCTGCCGTGGAGTCGGACTACGAGCGACAATGCAGTCTGGCTCGCGGGTTGGCAGAGGAATACTTTGATGCGCAAAAGGTCGTGAGATCAGTGCTGGAGCGAGCGGTGGCCTGAGAGCCACAAGCAAGAAGGATGAACTCATTTGGATGCTCATGCTAAAAAGTACCTGATTGTCAATGCCGATGATTTCGGCCTGAGTCCTGGCGTGAACCGGGGCATCATCGAAGCACACGAACAGGGCATTGTGACAAGCGCTAGCCTGATGGTGCGTTGGCCTGCCGCAAGCGAGGCTGCCGCCTACAGCCGCGAGCACCCGCACCTCAGCCTCGCTCTCCATGTAGACCTGAGCGAGTGGGCTTACCGCGACGAGACCTGGGTGCCTCTGTACGAGGTGGTTCCGACGGACGATAGCACAGCGGTGGCAGAGGAAGTGTCCAGCCAACTTGCCACCTTCCGCGGCCTTGTCGGCAAGGATCCTACCCACCTCGACTCTCACCAACACACCCATCTCGAAGAGCCGGTCCGTTCCGTCGTCGGCGAGATCGCTCGCAAGCTGGCCGTTCCGCTGCGCCACTGCAGTCCAAAAATCCGCTATTGCGGGGAGTTTTATGGACAGACAGCGGAGGGCTCACCGCTTCCTGATCGCATCAGCGTAGATGGGCTGATCAACATCCTCGCAACGTTACCGCCGGGCCTGACTGAACTGTGTTCTCATCCTGGCTATCCTCTTGGCCAGGATACCATGTATAGCATCGAGCGTGTCGTGGAAGTGCGCACCTTGTGCGATCCCCGCGTTCGAGCGGCTGTGGTTGCCATGGGGATAGAGCTTTGCTCGTTCGGCAACATCGCTGCACTCATGGAGGAACCCGATGAACGAGAGGACTGAAAACATGGTCGCAGTTCCAGGAACGCTGCATCTGATGGGTCGCCTGCTACGCGAGTGCGCGCCTGGTGAGGGACCGCACATTGCCCTGGGGCTGCTCGTGTTGTTGGGTGCCTCGGGCGCAGCTCTGCTCCAGCCATGGCCTTTGAAGCTGGTTGTGGATAGTGTGGTGGGCGACCAGCGGCCCCCCTCTCCATTGGCCGATTTGGCCAGCACCATCACTGCCTATACTGCTTTTGCCGCGCACCCAAAGTTCGCTCTGCTGCTCATCCTCTGCCTCGGGGTTTTGGCGCTCCAATCGCTCGTGGGCGTACTCGAGGTGCTGGGCACCTATTTGCTCGTCTCAGTCGGCCTACGGATGGTGTTCAAGTTACGCTGCGTGCTGTTCGACCACACCCAGAGATTATCGCTGTCATTTCACGACGCCACTGCGGTGGGCGACTCGCTCTATCGGGTCACCTGGGATACCTACTGTGCACAGGAGCTGTTCAATAGTGGCATCATCCCGGCTCTCACCGCCTCCTTCACCCTGGCAGGCATCGCCTGCGTGATGCTTGCTGTCAACTGGGGGGTGACGCTTGTCGCGCTGATGGTCGGAGTGCCGCTCGTGCTTTTCATCCGTCGGCTAGACAGGCCAATGACCGAGTCCTCGCTACGGGTGCACGAGCGCGAGAGTGATGTCAGCACGCGCGTCCAGGAGACGTTGACTGGTATCCGGGCTGTACAGGCGTTCGGGCGCGAGGAGTTTGAGGGTGCTCGCTTCCGCCAGCAGGCCAAGGCCAGTATGCGAGCGAATCTGCGGCTCACACTCCTGCAAACCAGCTCCCAGGCGGCGATCGATCTGTTGCTTGCAGCAGGCACCGCAGCAGTGATCGGAGTCACGGCCGCGCAAGCCCTGGCAGGACGACTGACCGTGGGTGATGTGGTGCTCCTGGTTGCCTACGTAGCGATGCTCTACAAGCCTCTGGAGACGCTGGCCTACACAGCGGCCGCGGCACAGAGTGCCGCGGCGGGTGCGCGGCGCGTCTTCGCGCTGTTAGACACTGCTCTGGATGTAGCCGATGCGGATGGCGCCATCGAGCTACCGGGCAGGGTAAGCGGCCACCTCGCCTTCGAGCGTGTTTCGTTCAACTATCGAGAAGGTGTCCGTGCCCTCCGCGACGTTTGCCTTGACATTCCCGCCGGCGCGACCATCGCTCTCGTCGGCCCCTCCGGTGCCGGGAAGACGACGCTGGCGAGCTTGCTCCTGCGCTTCTATGACCCAACGGCTGGTCGGATCACCTTCAATGGGATTGATGTGCGAACCTTCAGCTTGAGGTCCTTTCGCCGAAACATCGCGCTCGTGCTTCAAGAGCCGGTTTTGTTCTCTGCCAGCGTTCGCGAAAATATCGCGTATGCCCGACCAGGGGTAACTCTTTGGGAGATTGAGGCGGCAGCTCGTGCTGCAGGTGCTCACGAGTTTATTACGGCGCTGCCCAAGGGATACGAGACCGAGATCGGAGAACGAGGGGTCACCCTGTCTGGCGGCCAACGGCAGCGCCTCTCGATCGCGCGGGCCTTCCTCAAGGATGCACCGATTCTGATTCTGGATGAGCCGACGAGTGCGCTGGACGCGAAGACGGAGGCGCTGCTGCTGGAAGCGCTGGAGCAGCTGAAGAGAGGCCGAACGACGCTCATCATCGCGCATCGGTTGTCGACGATCCGCGGTGCGGATCGGATTGTCGTGCTGCAGGACGGGATGGTCGTGGAGGTAGGGACGCACGCGGAGTTGCGGCACCGGGGGGGGCCTTTCCAGCGGTTGTACGACAGCCAGTTTGGAGCCATCTCTCATCAAGCTTCCACGCCGGAAAGCCCACAGTCTCCTACTATAACAGTCAGAGAACTCTGGGAACAGATCTCTCATCAAGCTTCCACGCCGAGAAGCCCACAGTTGTGGGGGCTGCGGCCTCGTACTCGACATTCGTATCTCTCATCAAGCTTCCACGCCGGGAAGCCCAGAGGTCAGGTCTAGACTACCTACCTAAGTTTTGCCCAAAGCGTCATGCCCCAGCTGTAGTGGCTACATGGGACATCCGTTCGCACAATTGCTCATTGGAGCTTTCACTCCATTCACGCTGATTCCTGAAAAGCCATGTTCAAACAGAGGAGAAATCTCTCCCATCCACAATCATGAAGAAGCTCCACGCGGAGGATGTCACTTGTGTTCGGCGATATGCTCGTTTGGGAGGAGATGGCCAGGAGGAAACTGCTTCAAGGTTTTCCAAAACGCAGAGAACGCACAAGATGAGATAAGCGAAATCAGGGAGACTCGTCCAGAGCCTCATCCATCTCTCTCTGAAGCTATCTTCTAGTATTCAGGCTGCTCTTTGGTAGTCATGGTGTAACCCGCCCAAGACGGGAATAGAG
>WNFI01054323.1_pt1 | contig 13088 bp, 11 predicted proteins | sample 5400471 | NCBI WGS metagenome assembly WNFI01 (sample SAMN13153348, study PRJNA577476) | soil metagenome | isolation source: 100 cm saprolite on Douglas fir-dominated hillslope | place: USA:California | collected 2013-09-17
TGTGCGGATGCAGCTGATGGCCGCCATGGCGCAGCAGGATTGCGGCCAGTGCGGCTCGAGTTGCGAGGAATATTCGGGCCAGATCTTCGATAAAAAGGAGGCGCGGCTCAATCTCTGCGTTCCGGGCGGCAAGGACACTTCCCGCATGCTCAAGAAGCTGCTGGAGGGGTTTGGGACTGCCGCGCCTGCCGCCGCCGCGATCTCGCCGCCCCCGCAAGCGGGGGAGGGAAGGGAGGGGGTGGCGGCCGGCCGCTCGCGCGACAATCCCGTGACAGCGACTGTCGTGGCGCGCACGCTCCTCAACCGCAGGGGATCGGAGAAGGAAACCTGGCACGTTGAATTCGACCTGACGCAATCGGGCCTCGACTACGTCGTCGGCGACAGTTTCGGCATCATGCCGGCGAACGACCCGGGGCTCGTCGACGCCGTCATCGCGGCGCTCAATGCGCCGCCGGATTTTCCGATCGGCGGACGCACGTTTCGCGAGATGCTGACCGACGGGGTGTCGCTCAGCCCGGCGCCCGACATGCTGTTCCAGCTCTATTCGTATGTGACCGGCGGCGAACGGCGCCAGAGGGCGAAGGCGCTGAGCGGCGGCGGCGACCCGGATGGCGACGCCAAGGCCCTCGATGTTCTCGCCGCAATCGAGAAGTTCGCGGGCGTTCGGCCGGACCCGGAAGCCTTCATTGAGGCCCTCGATCCGCTGCAGCCGCGGCTCTACTCGATTTCGTCCTCGTTCAAGGCCCATCCGGGACGGGTGTCGCTCACGGTGGACGCGGTGCGTTATAAGATCGCCAAGCGCCAGCGCCTCGGCGTCGCCTCGACGTTCCTGGCCGAACGCGTTGCCCCCGGCGACAAGGTCAAGGTCTACGTCCAGAAGGCGCATAATTTTGGCCTTCCAGCCGATCCCGCCGTGCCCATCATCATGGTCGGTCCCGGCACCGGCATCGCGCCGTTCCGCGCGTTCTTGCACGAGCGCATGGCCACCAAGGCGCCGGGCCGCAACTGGCTGTTCTTCGGCCACCAGCGTCATGACTGCGATTTCTTCTACGAGGACGAGCTCAACGGCATGAAGGCGGCCGGCGTGCTCACCCGCCTTGCGCTCGCCTGGTCGCGCGACGACAAGGATAAATTCTACGTGCAGGACCGTCATCGTTGAGCACGGCAAGCGTACCGCCGACGAGGCGATTGCCTACGTGGCCGATCTCAAGAAACGCGGCCGCTACCAGACCGACACATATTGATCAGCCCGGATGCTGACGCCCATTTCGGTGCCCCGACCGATGAATTCCCTGCCGGAGCGAAAAAATTCCCTGCGCAGGTGACAAAAATTTCCTGCCCCGGACCGGCACGAAATTCGACCAGTTTACCGCAACGCACTGAAAGCGCGGCGCGAATTGGTCTTCCGGCAGCACCAGATCAGGAGCCAATCCAAAAAAATTCCCTGCCGAATTCGCTGCCAGCGGGAATTCGGGGATTCCACCTGGACTCGGTTCGCGGCTTCGGCCAAGGTTTCCGCCATTCATCAGGAGTACGACATGGCCTATGTGGTTGCGATTGTTGCGCCGGGCGAAATGGGATCGGCAGTGGCGGCGCGGCTCTCCGAACGGGGCGTGAAAGTTATCACTTCCCTTGCCGGCCGCTCCGCCGCCAGTGCCGCGAGGGCGCAGCGGGCCCATATGGCGCCGGTCGCCGACGATGATGCGCTTGTGGAAGATGCTGATTTCTTCTTGTCGATCTGTCCGCCCGGCGAGGCGATTGCGCTGGCGCAGCGGCTCAAGCCGGCGCTGACGCGGGCGCGCAAGAAACCGATCTACGTAGACTGCAACGCGGTGTCGCCCGAGACCGCAATTGCGATCGGGGCCGTGTTGGAATCCACCGACTGTCCCTACGTCGATGGCGGCATCATCGGTCCGCCGCCGCCCCCGAATGGGACCGGAACACGAATTTACGTGTCGGGGGCGGCCGCCCATGAGGTCGCGCGGTTGAGCGAGTTCGGGGTGGCGTTCCCGGCGCTCGATGGCCCGATCGGCGCCGCGTCGGCGCTCAAGATGTCGTATGGCGGAATCACCAAAGGCTTTACCGCCATCGCGGTCGCCATGGTTCTCGGCGCGACGCATGCGGGTTCCGCTGCGGCGCTGCGTAAGGAGCTGGAAGCAAGCCAGCCTCACCTTCTCGCCTGGCTCACCCGGCAGGTGCCGCGCATCTATCCCAAAGCCTATCGCTGGGTCGCCGAAATGGAGGAGATCGGCCATTTTCTCCAAGACGGCGCGCCGAGCGGCGACATGTTCGAAGCCATAGCGCGGCTTTACCAGGATATCGCCGACGTCGCCCGTGCGCCGTCGGATGGGGACGCGATTGCGCAGCTGTCCGAATTTTTCGTAAAGCCGGACGAGGCGCAGGAACGCAAGCGGGCGTAAATTTCGTGAGACTTGAATTTGGCGACCGGGCCAAAGGCACACACGCGCCATCGTCAGAACGCGCTGTCCAGAAATCCGTCCTTATCGACGCGCGCCAGTGGAAGATTGTCGAATGCCCATAGCTTGCCGACTCTTTGGACTGTCTCCGAGGGTTTCTCTTCAAAATCCCAACTCAACAGTTGCAGTTCTTCTGGCGACAGACCGGCGCTCGCTGCCAAGCTGATCGCCGCCACCTTGCGAACAAGCTGGCCGTCATTTCCCAGAATGGCGGCGATACCTTGCTTTGACACCATCGATATCGCGTCGTCGTTGGCGTTGAATGCAAAGCTCATGTACGTCCGGTTGAGCATATCGCGCCCGCCCTTGTTCTCCCAGAAGTCCTTCATGATGTTGCGATAGTTCGTCTGGTCGATAAAGCCGCGCATGATCTCGTGGATGGCGCTGGTGGTCCCTACGATCGCGCGCCGGTCAAGCCTGAACTTGGACAGTGCCGGCAGCGTTTCATCGCCGACATGCCGGCCCGCGAAGCCGAACACGCCGCGTTCGTTGCCGATCGTCGTCACCTGGTAGTTTCCATAAAGATCGATGTAGATATCGAGCCTGAGTTCGTCGAATTCGTCATCGGGGGCATTGACCAAGTCGTAGTTCTCGAACATCACCTCTCCATCAACCAGAATCCGGCCCTTCCTCGGTGCGGTCGGAATCCATTTCGCGGGGACGTCGCCGAGCCACATCAGGTGGCGCTCCCGCAGCAAGTCCCAGAAGTAATCTCGCGGCAGCTGAACAGGGGAGTTATCGAATTGAAAGTCCACCGGGACTCCAACTTCCCGGAGATAGCGAAACTGCAACTTGCGGCCCTTCTCTACGAGCTTGGCCATATCCATCGCGGCGAACGGCGACCCATCGGCCACATCGACAAACGAGACTCTCTCATTGGTCGAGGGCACCGTTAAGATTTTCTCCCACTCGCTCCACGGCACGTCCTCATCGAAAAACATCATGCGTATCGCGTACAGACGCTGGTGCAGGGCGGCCCCGAATCGCGATCCCCGGTGCAGGGCATGTTTCTCAGGAGCGAGCAGCTCCGCAACCAGCGCGTAGTCGCCAAACACGAACTTGCGAAGCAGCATCATGAAGACATCGGCATTCTTCAGTTCATCGTAAAGCGGGTTGCGCTCCTCCAGAGCTGCTTGACGGTGAGATAGCCGAGCAGATAATCGCTACCCTCCGCTTCGATCGGCTGAAGCAAGAGTTCGCACTTGCGCTCGATCGACTTCCGCGACAGCCGCCATCGCGTGATGTCATTCGCGAGCTTGTAGGAGGCCGACATTGGATCGTCGGATGGCGCCCTCTCGAGGCGGCGGTGGATATTGAACAGGTGCAGCAGCGTCGCCAGTGTCGGAGGCGAGGTCAACGATCCCGACTCCGGCGGCAGCACGTCGTATTCTGCAAACTGCGCGAGGCCTTCACTCAACGGCCGCAACCAACTGACTGCAATCTGAAATGCACAGAAGTCGTCGAGCGCTTTCTTGAGCTTGGCATGTCCCTTGCCGGTAGCCCCCCAGCGCAACACTTTCCTGGCGGCCGACAGGTAGAGAAGACTCAGCGCCGTGCCCAGCGGCGAGGTGAAACACCAGTGGTGCGTAGCTTCGTGGATGAAGCTTGAGTAGGTCTGCACCGGGAGATCGTCGCCTCGCAGCAGCGCTCGGTAATGCTGCAGGTCGTGGAACACCGTATGGTTCGACACAAGATCGATCCGAGAGAAGTCGTCGTTCCGTTCGCCGGTGAACATCGATGTCGTTTACTTCATGACGGGCTACCCCTGGCGCAGTTCCGCGCGAGCCGGGTACCAGCCGCAATCCGATTTAGGTCAGTTTGCTCAAATCGACGGCGAAGAGCTTTGCCAGCGCCTTGACAATATCCGCTTCACTCTTGCATTCGGATGCTTCGATGACGAGCTTTTCCGTGCGCCGCGTGCCGTCAGGTCCCACGATTTCAACAGTCTTCTCGATACGGCTGTTTTTTCGGTGCATGAGCAGCCACGCGGCCAACGCCTGAATACCAGCAACTGTAACTGCGACCAATGCGGCGGTGGCAAGCTCACCGTGCTGCGGATCTTCGGTGGCCTTCGGTTCGAAGGTGATCGCGGCATCCGGAAAGCGGCTTTTCAGATCTAAACTGTCCAAACGACTAAGGCCAAATACGCGGACGGAATCCATTTTTCAATTCTCCCGTGATGGAGAGCGATCTCTGCGATAATTCAGAACCTCTCCGGTCTTTGGATGAATGACCACATAGTCACCAAGCTTCTTTCGCGCGAACAAGTCCATGACATTGCGCCGGGCCCGATCCGCGACGCGGTCCCAAACATCTTCCGCCATTCCGCCCTCGCGCAGCACGTGGAAAGCGGCGATGTGGCTCTCAGCGACCTGTTCGATAACCTTTTCGGTCTCCATCGCGACCTTCAAAAGACCGTCGGCTTCGCGTTTATGCATCTCCGGGTTGAGACAAAGCACGACGGGCCACAAGGTCCCGGCGGTCATCCAAAACAGCATGTCTGGCCAGCGCTTGTGCGCCAGTCTCACCCACCTGTTGACCTCCGGCACTTCATACAACGACCGCGGATCGTCGTCATACCCACTGACCGTCAACTCCAGATGGATCAACGTGCCGCATTCGAGGGTAAGCTCAATAAGCTCGCTTCGGACGGTGGCGAGGTCACTCAAGTCTTTATGAAAGATCGTCTCCCGGTCGAAGGTCGCGATCAATCCGGGCAGCGTTTCCATTCGACCTCGCTGCAGATTATCGGACAATAATTTGCCACCATACAACCGATGGTCACTACTGTCCACGGGCGGTCAGACGCGGCTCTGATCACGAAGCCACCATCCGCATCCGTACTCATCGTGATGACCACTGAAGCAGAAAGACCTGCTGTCCTTGAGCCCGGCTTCAAATTCATCGCTTCTGCCGCCCCGCCAGCACCCGGTCCACCATTTCGCCGGCCTGACAGTCACGATGGAAAGGGAGCCTCTGACATCGAGCCGTCACATGCTTGTCACAGCAAGGCGAGACAGCCTTGGGGCAAGTTCTTCCGTCAGGAAATGGAGGCACGATGATGAGGACGACCCGTAGCGACGCTGAACCCGGTTACGGTCAACATGTGCTGGGCATCGGACAAGAACGCGCTCGTTGCTGATCCGGCCGTCGTCGCGGGTTTCCAGAAGATCCGCGGCAACGAGAAGGTGACGATCAGCTTCCCGCGCGACAGCTCAGGTACGCTCCTCGGCTCCGGCGACATCATGAGCCAATGGGAGACCGGCAAGCTCAACTGCTCCACCGTCTCGCCTGACGCCTCGATCCTGGGTCTGCGCTCAGCGAAGTGGAACGCCGCAGAGCAGACGATGTACGCCTCGTCGATGGTAATCGGCGTCGTCAACCCGCAGGCAGCCGAAGTTCTCGGAAAATTCTACAACAAGGACCCCAAGGCTCTCACATTCCTGGATCTCATCGCCGTGGCGGGCAAGAACTGGGCCGATGTCGCTCCGGGCAACGCCGATGTGGCGAACTGGGGAACCGTAAAGGGCCACGCCACCGACTGCGCTCGCTCGGCAAGCTGCCAAGTGGTTGCCGTAGCGCTCGCGTACTCCGCCGCCGGCCAGGCGAACGTGACCGGTCGCGAACTGTCCAACCCGAAAGTCAAATCGGTGATCGACTCGTTCCGTGAAAAGATCGACCACACGGAGGGCTCGACAGGCCGATTGACGCAGAAGTGCTTCGTGAACCCTGTGGAGTGCGACTTCTTCTTTACCTACGAATCAAGGATTCCGGACATCGAGAAGCAGATCCCCGGTGCAGTCGTCGTCTACAATGATCGCGTCATTCAGGCTGACCAGGTCGTCCTCGTGACGACGACCGATCCGGCGCAGAGGGAAGCGGCGGTCCGTTTCATCGAGCACATCATGTCGCCTCCGATCCAAAAACTCGGTGCCGAGAAATATGGCTTCCGGCCGGGGACCGTTGTTGACGTCGCTGGACCGATCCAAAAGCTGAAGCAGCTTCGGCTCGGCATTGTCCGCAATCCGAACCCGATCTTGGTCAAGGCCGTACTCGCAAGCGTAAGCACGCCAACGTCGCCCTGACGCTACCTCGGCCCTTCGTACCGCGTCCCCAGCCTCACCTTCGCGGGGCTGACCCAGCAGGTGCCGCGCATGGCGGAACCGAGCGTTCCGCTATTGGAGGTATTTGAACTTGCCGGAAAGAACGATGCTCGCCCCGCCGGGATTGGTGACCGTGACGTCAGCGGCTCCGGCGGGACCGGCCGGAACCAGGCCAGCCAAGGCCGTTCCATCTTTCGTCACTGTCACCATTTCGAGGCTCGCAGCCCCGATCTTGACTGTCACGCCCGGCTCGAAGCCCCGCCCCTTGATCATCAATACGGTCCCAGATTTTCCTTCTGGTGGCTGAACATCGACAACCTGCAGTCCGCCCTCCGCCTGCTCGCTCGGCACCGACACCACCAGGCGGGCCACCTCGTAGAGGAAATTGAAAAACCGCTTCTCCTGAGTGCCGAAGATAAACGCAGCCGCGTACACAACCGGTTCGCTGAGATCATTGCCGGGGTTGATGGCGCAGCAGGACCACTGTGACGAGGCCAGCGATTGCGCCGCTCAGCGGCCGTCCGAGGTGCCAGAGACTGAAGCCATCGTCCCAGCCTCCCGCCTTGCAGGCATGGTCATAGACGCCCTTCAGGCTGATCACGATTCCGCCAAGCGCCGCAAACCACATGGCGCGCAAGGCAAGCGCGGCTACTGGTTTCGCGGCGAAGTTGTCGACTTGCTGCCGGAATTCGAAATAGCCAATCGCAATGACGGCGAGTAGAATGATAATTCCGATGTCGTACCAGAAGATGGCCGGTCGTGTGCACCGCTCAGTCTCGGCTTTGCTGTCGGCGTCCCCGACATCTGCTTGGGCCATAGGTCGACGCTTCCTTTGATCCAGGCACCAAAACACACCGATGTGACGGCCATGTCAAGCATGGGTTGCATAATTGCCAAGGTTCGCCATGAATATCGCCCATCATTCCCGGACGAGAGGCACAAATCCACGGGCTCATCCACCCATAAATGAAAATTTCATCGCAAATCTGCGTCCACTTTACCGCTTCTCCCGCCCCGCCAGCACCCGGTCCACCATTTCGCTGGCCTGGCCGAGATAGTTTGCCGGATCGCACAGCTTTTCGAGCGCTGCGCGATCGAGGTGCTTGGCGACCTCCTTATTTTCCGCGAGCAGATCGACCAGCGGACGGCCGGTGGCGAGCACCTGGCGGCAAATGTCGTAGACGAGGTCGTGGGCATATTGGCGACCGATATGGGGGCCAAGCCCCATCATCACGGCTTCGGACATGATCAGGCCGCGGGTGATGTCGAGATTTTCCCGCATCTTCCTCTCGTCGACCTGCAGTCCTGAGACCATCAAGCGGGTCTGCGCCAAGGCGCCGGCCGCCAGGCTGAAGATTTCCGGCACCGCGATCCACTCGATCTCCCACGGGCCGGTCGAGCGCTCGTGGTCCTCGATCATCGCATCGAGCAGTGCGGCAACGTGCTGGCGGACCAGGGACGCGGTTGCCGTGATGTAGACCGAGGAGATCGGATTGCGCTTTTGCGGCATCGTGCTCGATGAGCCGCGGCCTTCGTGAAACGGCTCGTAGACCTCCTCGACCTCGGTCTGCATCATCAGTTTCACATCGAACGCGATCTTGCCGCAGCTGCCGGTGACAAGGCCGAGGAAACACCCGACTTCCGCAATGCAGTCGCGCACCGTATGCCAGGCGATCCGCGGCTGCCCGAGGCCAAGCTCCTGCATCAGCGCGGCCTGAACCTCAAGGCCACGGTTGCCGAGGGACGACAAAGTCCCGGCAGCGCCGCCGAACTCGCCGACCAGAACGCGGGGGCGCAATTCCTTCAGACGTTCGAGATGGCGCTCGAATCCCGCGAGGTAGGTTGCGGCCTTGTAGCCGAACGTGATCGGCACCGCCTGCTGGAGATTGCTGCGGCCCGCCATCGGGGTGTCGCGATAGCGCTTTGCCAGGGCCGCAAGCGCATCCGAGATCGCAACGAGGTCAGCCTCGATGAGATCGAGGGCCTCGCGGATTTGCAGGACAGTGGCGGTGTCGGTGATGTCCTGGGTGGTGGCGCCCCAATGGCACCATTCGCCGAGGCCGTCCCGGCACAGCGCAACGAGTTGCTGCACGACCGGCAGCACCGGATAGCCGATGCGTTCGGTCTGAGTCTTGAGCTTCGCGAAGTCGTATTCGGCGATTGCGCAATGGCGCAGGATTTCGTCGCACGCATTCTGCGGAATGATGCCGAGACGCGCCTGAGCGCGGGCGAGCGCTGCTTCGATGTCGAGATATTTCTGGATGCGATTTTCGTCCGCAAAGATGCGCCGCATCGGCTCGGTGGAAAATACGTCGCGGAAAATACCGGAGCTCACTCCAACGGCGGTCATTCTTCAACCTTTCGGGTGGTAGGCAGTGGTAGGCATAATCTCGCGCCATCCCTACAAAACGGGCGGGCGGCCGTCCATCTGCAGGCCACTTTTTGATTAGGTTGACCTGACCAGCGTCATTGCCCTCCCCCGACTTGATCGGGGGATTGACCGGGCAATCCGGTATCCATCGGCCGGGGGTTACTGGATCGCCCGGTCAAGCCGGGCGATGACACCCGTGTGGATGTCGGGGAGCTGCCCCGATCGGTTAGAACCATTCTATTTTGCAGTTTAGAGCGATTTCACTTCATTGTACTTGCGGGACATCGCCGCCAAATGGCAAGGATAACGTTGTCATCCGGAGGATGCGTTCGTGTGGCGAGCGCAATGAGATTAAGAGACCGGATCGAACCGGGAGTGCCGTAGCGTGATCGTGTGTTCGTGCAACGTCATTTCGGACCATCAGGTTCGATCCGTTACGGCCGAGCGCACTGTCCGGGCCACCAGCGAGGTCTATCGGTGTTTGGGATGCAGCGCCGAATGTGGGCGTTGTGCTCGCACGATCAGGCGAATCATGGACGAGGCCCTCGCTGAAACGACGCCGGCGCTTGCGGCAAGAACCTGCATTTGCGCTTCGCCCGAGCCATCTCCTTGCCCTCCCCTGCAAGCGGAGGGGAGTGAGGAGGAGGCAAAAAACGGGTCAGCATTGTCGTTATCCCCGTAATTCGGCCGTTCATCTCCTGGGATCGCGGGCGTCCCGCCCGCTTCTTGCCGTAGAAGGGCGGGCGGGACGCCCGCGATCCCAGGAGGGGCCGTCGCCGCACGCCCTGGTTGGTTGCCTCGAATTTTCAACAGGTTCGGGTCGGCGGAACTTCCCGTCCAACATTAGAATTGTTATTATTTAATTCTGTCCCCTCATCTGCCGAGCGGCAGCCAAAGCAGCGAGACGTTACCATGCGCGGAGATACAACCGTAATTGAATACCTCAACAAGGCGTTGCGTCACGAGCTTACGGCCGTCAATCAGTATTGGTTGCACTATCGCTTGCTCGAGAACTGGGGCTACCAGGCTCTCGCCAAAAAATGGCGCAAGGAGTCCATCGAAGAGATGGAACACGCCGATAAACTTGTTCATCGCATCATTTTCCTCGATGGCTTTCCCAACATGCAGGTGCTCGATCCGCTGCATATCGGGCAGACCGTCAAAGAGGTATTGGATTGCGATCTCGCTGCTGAGATGTCCGCACGTGCTTTGTATCAGGAGGCGGCAGGTTATTGCCATGGCGCCAAGGATTACGTGACCAGGGATTTGTTCGAAAAATTGATGAGCGATGAAGAGGAGCACATCGATTTCCTCGAAACTCAGCTTGAACTTGTCGCCCGCCTCGGGCTTGAGCTTTACGCTCAATATCATATCGGCGAGGCCAAAGAAGCGGACTGATGGAACCGATCAACGCCGTGCGGGCGCGGCGCGAGTCGACATAGGTTGATGAGTGTCATCGCCCGGCTCGACCGAAGTCGGGCCTGCCCGACTTCGGCATTAAATTGTCGAAATCGGAAACATCCGATTTCGATGCGATCCAGTAACCGCCGGAGCTGCTTTTGAAACACCGTATCAAGCTGGTGGTTACTGGATGCCCCGCTTAAAGCGGGGCATGACACGCGTTCGATTCACTCATTCGCCGTAGAATACTAAACATCGGACGGCCTGCGCCGTCGGTTGCAGCATGACGTGAACTCACCCGGGCGTTCGGGGGGGTGCGTTTTGCCTCGCTTCTTGGCATTGTAGTTCCTTCGGGGTTGTGGAGAGGGGGCCGCCACGAAGGAGCCCGCGTGAAAACCGACCGGTTCGAAAAGACGTTCACAACGCCGCCAAGCGCGCAGCGGACAACGCGGCGGTGGCGACGCGGGGTCGTCAGCATCGTGATCGTGCTTGCCGTCGCGGCGGGCTATCTCTGGTTCTATGCCCCGCAGTACCTCCCTGCATACTTGGCCCAGTACCGCCAAACGCAAATTCAGGCCGGCGAGGCTGGCGGACGGGGCTCCCGGGCTCTGCGCGGTGACGGGCCGGTGCCGGTGCTCGCCGCAGTGGCGAAGAAAGCCGATGTGCCGGTCTACTTCGATGGCGTCGGCTCGAGCCGCGCACTCAACACCGTGACGGTGAAGGCCCAGGTTGACGGCAAGCTTATGAGCGTCAATTTCAAGGAGGGCCAGGACGTCGATCAGGATTTCGTCCTGGCGGAAATCGATGCGACGATCTACCAGGCGCAATATGATCAGGCCGTCGCCAAGAAGGCCATGGATGAAGCCCAGCTGGCGAACGCCCGCCTCGATCTTGAACGCTATGCCCGGCTGACGCAGACCAATTCGGCCACGCGCCAGCAGTATGACACGCAGCGGGCGCTGGTGGCGCAGCTTGAGGCCCAAGTTCAGGCCGATCAGGGCGCTATTGAGAACTCAAAAGCCATTCTGTCTTATACCAAGATCATTGCGCCGCTCGCCGGGCGCACTGGCATTCGCCAGGTCGATGCCGGCAATATCGTGCACGCCGCGGACACCACCGGGATCGTGGTGATCACCCAGGTCAGGCCGATCGCAGTCATCTTCACGCTGCCGCAACAGCGCCTCGCCCAGGTCAACAAGGCGTTCGCGCAGGAACCATTGAGCGTCCAGGCGCTGGGGGACGACAATCGCACCGTCGTGGATCGCGGCACGCTCACCGTGATCGACAACCAGGTCGATCAGACCACCGGGACCGTAAAGCTCAAGAGTGCCCACTGCCGCGGTCCAGCGCGGCCCGAATGGAACCTTTGCGTACGTCGCCAACGACGACAACACCGTCACGGTGCATCCCGTGACAGTCGCCCAGCAGGATGACGTTGAGGCCGTGATTGTGGCCGGCATCGACGAGGGCGAGCGTGTGGTGACGACGGGGTTCTCGCAGTTGAACGACGGCGCCAAGATCACGATCGGTTCGCAGGAGGATTTGCAACGGCCGGCCGGCAGCGAACGCCGCCGCGGCCCGCCGCGCGAGACCCCTTCGGCCCGATCCGAACCAACGCCGCGCACTCCCCTCCCCCGCGAGCCGGGCGGGGTAGGGAGGGGGCCGGCGGAGGCGCCATCCCCGAACGCCACGCCGCAGTCGGCGTCGTCAGAGCCATCCCGCGACGGCGCGCAGCGGACCCAATCCGGCGGCACCACGACCGCTACGCCATGAGCGTATCGTCGCCCTTTATTTTCCGGCCGATTGCCACCTCGCTGCTCGGCGTCGCCGTGATGCTGGGCGGCATCCTTGGATATTTTCTGCTGCCGGTCGCATCGCTGCCGCAGGTCGACTTTCCGACCATCCAGGTGACAACGCAAAGTTCGAGCTCAATCGCGAAATCGACGCTGCCGCGCAGGATGTGCAGTCCGCGATCAATGCGGCAGGTTCGACGCTGCCGCGCAATCTTCCCTCCCCTCCGGTCTATTCCAAGGTGAATCCCGCCGGCGCGCCGGTGCTGACGCTGGCGCTGACGTCGGGCGTGATCTCGTTGCGGCAGATGAGCGATCTCGCCGACACCTTGATTGCGCAACGGCTCAGTGAGGTCACCGGCGTCGGCCATGTGTCGGTCCAGGGCGGGCTCAAGCCTGCGATCCGTATCCAGGCCGATCTCGCCAGGCTCGCCTCCTATGGCATAGCCCTGGAAGACCTGCGCACCGCGATCGTGGCGGCCAATGTGGCCGGCCCGAAGGGGTCGCTCGACGGCGCCCAGCAGTCCTACACGATCGCCGCCAATGACCAGGTCACCGGCATCGAGACGTATCGCAATCTGATCATCGCGTATCGCAGCGGCGCGCCCGTCATGCTCCGCGATGTCGCCGATGTCATCGACGGTTTGGAAAACAGCAAGGTCGGCGGATGGTACCAGAACGTGCCGGCCGTCATTATCGATATTCAACGTCAACCGGGCGCCAATGTCATCGATACGGTTCGCCGGGTCGGCCAGGAGCTGCCGCGCCTGCAGCGCGTCATGCCCAAGGGCGTTTCCCTGGCCGTGGTCCAGGACCGCACCGGCACCATCCGGGCCTCGGTGCACGACGTCCAGTTCACCCTGATATTGAGCGTCGGCCTCGTTGTCATGGTGGTGTTCATTTTCCTGCGCACCATCCGGGCCACCATCATCGCCGGCGTCGCGCT
>WNFI01159377.1_pt1 | contig 13088 bp, 10 predicted proteins | sample 5400471 | NCBI WGS metagenome assembly WNFI01 (sample SAMN13153348, study PRJNA577476) | soil metagenome | isolation source: 100 cm saprolite on Douglas fir-dominated hillslope | place: USA:California | collected 2013-09-17
AGCGTACGACCCTGGGCATGCGGGGCTCCCTTCGAAAATGGGGCCCCATTATGCCATTCGAACCCCGTCTCCGTGCCCGTGCCCGTATCCGTCCGTTCATCAGGAAGAGCACGAGGCCGAAAGTATACTCACGGCGCGATGAGCCAGGCCGGGGACGAGGACGTCATCGCCGCGGACGAGCGCACGCTGCGCAGCCTCGGCTACAAGCAGGAGCTGCGGCGGGGGGTGGGCGCGTTCTCGAACTTCGCGGTCTCGCTCTCGATCATCTGCATCCTGGCCGGGGGAGTGACCTCCTTCCATCAGGGACTCTCCAGCGTCGGCGGCGCCGCCTTCGGACTGGGCTGGCCGCTCGTCTGCCTCTTCTCCCTGGCCGTGGCCGCCACCATGGGCCAGGTCGCCTCCAGCTTTCCCACCGCGGGCGGCCTCTATCACTGGGCCTCGATCCTCGGCGGCAAGGGTTGGGGTTGGGCGACGGCGTGGCTCAACCTCCTGGGGATGGTGGCGGCCCTCGCCGCCATCAACCTCGGCGCGCTGCGTTTCACCCTGGATTCCCTCGGGCCCGGCCACCCCTCCGCCACCGTCGCCATCGTCGGCGTCTTCGCGATCACGGCCTCGCAGGCCCTCGTCAATCACCTCGGGATCCGCCTCACGACCCGGCTCACCGACTTCAGCGGCTACTGGATCGTGGGCATCGCCCTCCTGCTCACGGCCTCCATGCTCGTCTGCGCTCCCTCGCTCCACCCGGAGCGGCTGGTGAGCTTCACGAACTACAGCGGCGCGCGCGGCGGCGGCGTCTGGCCGGCCACCGACAGCATCCCGCTTCTCTTCGTGCTGAGCTTCCTGCTCGCCGCGTACACCATCACCGGCTTCGACGCCTCCGCCAACACCGCGGAGGAGACGGTGGGAGCGGCGGTGCGCGTGCCGCGCGGCATCATCCAGGCCGTCGCCGTCTCCGGAGTGGCGGGTTGGGTGATGCTGTGCGCCGTGGTGGCGGCCATCCCCGACCTCGATCGCGCCGCCGCCCTCGGGCCGGGCGCCTTCACCTGGACGGTGGGCGCGGTCCTGCCCCGGCCCCTGGCCTACTTCATCCTGGCCGGTATCGCCGTGGCCCAGTACCTCTGCGGCCTGGCCGCGGTCACGTCGGCCTCGCGCATCGCGTACGCCTTCGCGCGCGATGGCGGCCTGCCCGCTTCGAAGGCGCTGGGCCGGGTCTCCGACCGTTACCGCGCGCCGACGATGGCGATCTGGACGGTCGCCCTGGCGGCCGCCCTGGCCACCGTGTACACGCCGATCTACGAGACGATGGCGGCGGTGGCGGCCATCCTGCTCTACATTTCCTATGTGCTGCCGACGGCGCTCGGCCTCGTGGCCTACGGCCACCGGTGGACCACGATGGGACCCTGGGATCTCGGCGCCTGGTACCGGCCCCTCGCCGCCATCAGCGTGGTCGGATGCCTCGCCCTCATCGCGATCGGCATGCACCCACCGAACGAGAAGAGCATCTGGATCATCGGCGGTGTCCTCCTCCTGATGGCGATCATCTGGTTCGCGGGCGTGAAGGACCGCTTCGCCGGCCCGCCGGAGGCGCTGGCCGCGCACGCGACGTCGCGCGTTATCTCGCCGGCGTCTTGAGCCACCGGTCGAGCCACGCGTACGCGGCCTCGCGCATGGCCGGAGAGAACTGGTGGGGGCCGGGCTCGTAGAAGGTGCCCAGGCGGTCGGTGACACCCGCGGCGGCATAGGCCGCGCGGGCCGCCCCCACCGTCTCCTCGATCCCTTCCATCGGGAAGATCGGGTCCTCGCTGCGCGCGGCCACCAGGAACGGACGGGGGGCGATGAGGGCGAGGACGGCGCCGTAGTCGCCGTGGGAGGCCAGCTCGGGCACGAAGAGCGCGAAGTTGTGGAGGATGCGGTCGCGCTCGAGCGTGCGCAGGCTGCCGAAGCCGCAGCTGGAGACGGCGGCCTTGATGCGCGTGTCGATGGCGGTGGTGAACAGCGTCTCCTGGCCGCCGAGAGAATGGCCGATCATGCCGATCCGCGACGGGTCGACCTCGGCCCGCGTCTCCAGGTAATCGAGAGCACGCCGCGCGTCCCAGACGTATTTGCCCTGCAGGGTCTTGCCCTCGGTGATGCGGTGCAAGGCCTCGAACCGCTCGTACTCCCCGTTCTTGAGCTTGCCCTTGGCGTCCTGCCGCTCGCCGAAGCAAAGCGCGTCCGCGACGATGGTCACGTAGCCGCGGCGGGCCAGCTCGATCGCGTAATACTGATCCGGCGTCGAACCCAGGCCCGCCGGCCCGTCCTTGCCGACCTGGAACTGTCCCGCGTGCTGGTGATGGCAGAGGACGGCCGGGAAGGGGCCGGTGCCCTTGGGGAGGAACACGAAGGCGGGCACGCGCTCGCCGGGCTCGACGGCGTACGTGACCTTCTCGCGCACCACGTCGCCGAGGTCGACCTGCTCCAGGCGCTCGGGGGCCAGCGGAGGTGGCGCGGCCGGCGTGTCACCGAGCATCCGCAGGAGGCGCGCGCGATCGAGGTCGGGTCCGGATGAGCCAGGTGGCATGGCGGTGCCCTTCCTCCGCCCGCTCGCCGAGGGCCGGGGTGTCCGGGCCCATCACCCCGATCCAGATCTTCTCGGATTCCGGGATCTTCTCGCCGTGGCTCTTCCACTCCGTGGGGCCGCTGCCTCGGCCGTGGTCCACGGTGATCACGAACGTCGTCCGCCCGCGGTACTGCCCCAGGCCCTGCATCTCGTCCCAGAGCTGGCGCGTGAACCGGTCGAACCTCTGCGCAGCGTAGAGGTAGTTGTCATAGCGGCCGAGGTGCGCCCAGTCGTCCGTCTCGCCGAACGAAACATAGAGGACGCGCGGACGCGCGGCGCGCACGTGCTCGAGGGCGGCCGCGAACGTGAAGGAGTCGTGCCGCACGCCGTCCACGAAGGGCGTGGTGTCGGCCAGGAGCTGGTTGAGCATGGCCAGCCGCGGACGATCCCCGGCCGACGTCACCGGCTCGAATCCGGCGTTGACGAGGACGCCGCTGCGCTCGCGGTTGATGATCCACGGAAAGACGTCCCAGGAGCAGAAGGCCGCCACCTTGCCGCGGTACGGGGGGCGTCCGTTGAGCCATTCGAGGACGGTGACGTTGGGGTTGGCCTTCTTGTCGTTGCTGTCGATGCGCGGGTCGGCGCGGCCGCTGAGCAGCTCGTTGTAGCCGGGATAGGAGAAGTTGTGGCCGTTGGTCACCCGGGCCACGCTGCCGCGCGTCGCGTTGCCGTAGAGCTGGCCCTGGCGTGCAAGCACGGTCGAGAGGAAGGGCAGCAGCGCTTCCCTCCGCGCCGCCGGCGTGTCGCGCCAGAACGCGCGCCGCAGCTCCGCGGGGTCGGACACTCCGCCCGCTTCCTTCGTCATCAGCGACTCTTCCGCGCCGCCGAAGACCTCCTGCCAGCGCAGGCCGTCCGTGGTGATCAGGACGACGTTCTCGGTCCGGCTCCCCGGCGCGGCCAGGAGGGTGGTGGCCGCGGCCGCGGCCGCAAGCCCGGACGCGAGTCGGCTCCACAGTGTCATGGAAGCTCCTGGAACGAAGGGGTGAGGTTATCATCCCCGCCCATGGCCGCGGAGTCGCCCGGTCTCGTCCGCGCCATCGGACGCTGGGACTTCACGGCCGCCATCATCAACGGGGTGATCGGGAGCGGGATCTTCAGCCTTCCGTCGGTGCTCGCCGGTCTGACCGGCGCCTGGAGCCCGCTGACCTTCGTCCTGGCCGGGCTCGGCATGCTGACCATGCTCCTCTGCATGGCCGAAGTCGCGAGCCGGTTCACGGAGGCGGGGGGGCCGTACCTCTACGTGCGCGAAGCGTTCGGCCGCGACGCCGGCTTCCAGGCGGGCTGGCTGACCTTCTTCATTCGCGCCACCTCGGCCGCGGCCGCCCTCAACGTCTTCACCGACTACCTGGGGCCGCTGGCGCCGGTGCTGGCGCAGGGGACCGGCCGCGTCGCCACCATGACGGTCGTCCTCGGCATCATCACCGCCATCAACGTCCTCGGTGTGCGTCAGGCCACCTGGGCGGTCGACGCGCTGACGGCGGGAAAGCTGCTTCCGCTCGTCCTCCTCGTCGTCCTGGGGCTGCCGCGCGTGAGCGAGGCCGTCCTGGCCACGCAGACCGTGGCGCACCCGGACTGGACGCAGGCCGTCCTGCTCCTCGTCTTCGCCTACGGCGGGTTCGACACGCCCCTCATCGTCGCGGGCGAGGTCCGGCGGCCGCGGAAGGACAGCGCGTTCGCGCTCATCGTGGGCATGGCCGTGATCGCCTTCGTCTACACGCTGGTGCAGGTGGTGGCGGTGGGCGTGGTGCCGGCGCTGGCGGCGACGAAAGCGCCGCTGGCCGAGGCCTGCCGCCGGCTGATGGGGGGGCCGGGAGTCCTGCTCATCACGATCGGAGCCATGGTCTCGACCTACGGGCTGGCCACCGGCTCCGTGCTGGCCGCCCCGCGCCTCCTCTTCTCGATGGCGCGGCGGGGCGAGCTGCCCGCGGTCCTCGGCCGCGTCCATCCGCGCTTTCGCACGCCGGACGTCGCCATTTTCGCGTATGCCGCCGTGACGCTCGGCTTCGCGCTCTACGGCAGCTTCACCTGGAACGCGACGGTGTCCGCCATCGTCCGCCTCGTGACCTACGGCCTCATCTGCGCCGCCCTCCTCGTGTTCCGACGCCGCGGCGGGGAAGAGCCCGGCTTCCGGCTTCCCGGCGGCGCGGTGATCGCGCCCGTCGCCATCGCCTTCGCGCTCTGGCTGCTCAGCACGCGCACGTTCCGGCAGGCCTGGGTCCTGGCCGTCCTGATCGCCGTGGGCTGGGGGCTGGGCCGGCTGGCCCGGCGGTCGCGAGCGGCGCCGCCTTTGACAACGTCCGATCCCTGACGACAATGAATTCGTGCTCATCCCCCCGTTCCGCGAGGTCCAGCCGCGGATCGCGGAGTTCTTCCGCGAGAACGGCTGCCTGGGGGTGGTGCTGGTGGACCTCACGCCGCTGGCCCGCATCGAGCGCAGCTTCGGCGCCACCGCCTACATGACGCTCCGCTCCCAGATCGACCCGCTTCTGGCCGAAACCAAGGCCCACGTCCGCGACGACGACATCCTCACCCGCGACGAGCGCGACGCCGACCGCTACCTCTTCTTCCTGACCGGGAAGCGCAAGACCAGGAACCCGTTCGCGGCGGTGGACCTGCAGCGGCTGTGCGACCGCGTCGAGGGCTTCGTCACCCCGCGCGTGGCCCGGCTCACCACCCCCTACATGCGCGAGCGGCCGGCGGTCGAGGTCGGACACGGCTTCTCGCTCTGGAGTCCCCTCGAGAACGACGAGCGCCAGATCCTCCGCGTGATCGAGGACGCGCGCGTGTCCGCCGACCTCCGCCGTCGGCTGCGTGAGCGCGACCAGCGGGACGCGGTCGTCGAGATCATCGTCAACAAGAGCCTCTGGAGCGCCTTCCAGCCCATCGTGCAGATGGAGACGCGCGACATCCTCGGCTACGAGGGTCTCTCCCGCGGACCGCGCGGCGGCCCGCTGGAGTACCCGGTGAACCTGTTCGGGACCGCTGCCCGCTTCGACCTCGTGGACGAGCTCGAGCGCGCGTGCCGCCGACAGGTCTTCGTGGATTGGGAGCACTTCGGCTCGCCCACGCGCCTGTTCGTGAACACCGTGCCCGCCACCGTGCGCGACGTCAGCTTCCTCGGGCGCGGCGTCCTCGATTCGGGGCTGGAGACGATCGCGAACCTGGGCGCGAGCTACCTGAAGATCGACATGGGCCTCGTCCGCGACATCCACGAGAAGAAGGTCAGCCAGCAGGTGGTCAAGGCCATCCTCGACATGGGCACGGCGGTGGGGGCGGCCGTCATCGCCGAGGGCATCGAGACCCAGGAGGAAGCGGACACCTTGAAGGGGCTCGGCCTCCGTTACGCGCAGGGCTACTTCTTCGGCCGGCCGCAGGATCCGTACAAGACGCGCCCGTCGCAGGTCGTCCTGAAGGCGTAGGGCGTCGAGCCGTCTGTCTTCAGCGCGCCCGCCGCCTGGCCTTGATCAACACCGCGATCTCGTCCGGCCGCGGGTTCACGAAGTCGAGGCGGATGCGCCCGTCGTCCGTTTCGCTGACCGTGGCCGGGATCGAGCTGGCGCTCAGCATCCATCCCGCGGGCAGGACCACCGCGTTGCGCGGACGTCCGAAGCTCCGGTCCCACACCAGCTCGCCGCTGTCGACCTTGTACCGCGCGGGGTCGGTGTAGGTCTCGCTGATGCGCAGCCGCACGCTCGCCCCCCGCGCGACCGCAGGGAAGCGGATCAGCACGACCTCGCTGTCGGGCCGCACGGGCTCGCCGAGGTCGAGCTTCGCGGCCGTGATGGCCTCGCCCTTGAGGATCTCGGGCTTGAGCACCTCGCCTGTATCGAGGATACGCGCGCTCGGGTTGGAGGCCGTGCTGCCCGGCCTCACGACGTTGAGGTAACGGTCCATCCCTTCCTTCGTCTCGGTGTAGTCGTGGTAGAGGTCGAAGGCGTGCGTGTCCGGGTCGCGCAGGAAGTAGACGATCTCGCGGTCCTGATGGGCGCGCTCGCTCAGCCGGCCGGGCACTGCGGCCACCACCGGGCTGGTTGGCTGCTCCTGCGCGGAGGCACTGCGGCCACCAGCGAACGGATTGGCTGCGGCGGCGGCGGCCAGCGCGGCCGCGATCGCGGCCCAGGTCCTCACCGCAGCCTCCGGCCCTTGATCACGACCGCGGCCGGCCCGGGAAAGGTGTTCATGAAGCTCACCACGATGCGCCCGTCCGCTTCCGACGTGACCTGGGCGGGCACGTTGCACGACACGAGCTCGTAGCCGGCGGGCAGCACCACCGCGTTGCGCTTGATGCCGAGGGAGCGCGTGAACACGACCTCCTCCGCTTCCACGAGGTAGCTCTTCGGGTCCTGGTAGGTCTTCTCGATGAGCAGGCGGACCTCGCCGCCGTCCGCGGGCACCGGCCGCGGGAGCCGCACCGCGATGTAGCGCTCCTCCGGGTCGGCGTCGGCCAGCCCGCCGGATGTGGAACCGCCCGGTGCCGGGGCCGAGCAGCTCGTAGCGGGTGTACTCGTCCGCCTCCGTCTGCGCGAGGGGCGCGGGGGACGAGGGTGACGGCGTCTGCGCGGCCGCGGCCGTCGCGATCAGCAGGAGCGCGCCGCACGCACGGTGGAGCATGCGGCGGAGTATAGCTACTCCTCGGCCAGCGCCACCACCGGATCAACGCGCGCGGCCCGCCGCGCGGGCAGGTAGCACGCGAGCAGCGCGACGCCGCCGAGCACGACCGCGGCCGCGACGAACGTCACGGGGTCGAGGGGCCCGACGCCGAAGAGGAGGGTGGCCAGCGTCCGCGTGAGCGCGGCCGCGCCCGCGATCCCGAGAAGGGTCGCGATCAGCGTGAGCGCGAGACCGCGGCCCACGACCATCAACACCACGCTGCGCGCGGACGCGCCAAGGGCCATGCGGATCCCGATCTCGCGGGTGCGCTGCGCGACCAGGTAGGCCATCACGCCGTAGATCCCGACCGCGGCCAGGAGCAACGCCACCGCCGCGAACAGCGCGATCAGGATGGAGAGGGCGCGCGCGGGCCCGCGCGCGCCGGCCAGGAGCGCTTCCATGGAGCGGACCTTCCAGACCGGCTGTTGCGGGTCGACCGACCAGATGGCCTGGCGGAGGGACGCCGCCGCCGTCATGGGATCGCCCGCGGTGCGCGCCACCACGCAGGCGAAGATCCGGGGGTCCTGCTCGTGCGGCGTGTAGGCCTGGGGCGCGGGCGCGTCCACGAACGATCCGTGCTTGACGTCGCTGGCGATGCCGACCACGGTCAGCCAGCGCTCGACGCCGTTGAAGCGCAGCCGCTTGCCCAGCGGCGCCTGGCCGGGCCAGGCCGTACGCGCGAAGGTTGCGCTGACCACCGCGACCGGCGTGGTGTCGGCGGTGTCGCGGTCATCGACGTCGCGGCCCTGGAGGATCGGGATCCCCATCGTGCGGGAATAGCCGGGGCTGACGATGTTCGTCTGGGTGCGGGGATCGCGGCCCGGAGGGCTGGGCCGGCCGCGCGTAGCGGGCGGTGGGCAGGCGGAACTCCATGGTCAGCAGCCGGTCCGTGCGGAATCCCGGATCCGCGCCCTGCAGCGCGAGCACGCTGCGCAGGAGCAGGCCGGCTCCCACGAGCAGGACGAGCGAGAGCGCGATCTCCGCCACCACCAGGCCGTCGCGGAAGCGCCGCCGGGCCGCGCCTCCCACCGGCCGTCCGCCCTCGCGCAGCACCGCGACGAGGTCTGGCCGCGAGGCCTGCAGGGCCGGGACGAGGCCGAACATCACGCCCGTCATGAGGGACAGACCCGCCGTGAAGGCCAGCACCGTGCGGTCGATGCCCAGCGCCGCCGGCAGTCCGGCGTCCGCGGGGACGAGCGCGACCAGGCCGCGGAGGGCGAAGGAGCCGATCACCGCGCCCAGCGCGCCCGCGGCCAGGGCCAGGACCACGCTCTCGGTCAGGAGCTGTGCCAGCAGGCGCCGGCGGCTGGCTCCGAGCGCGCTGCGCAAGGCCAGCTCGCGCTGTCGAGAGGACGCCCGCGCGAGGAGCAGGTTCGCGACGTTCGCGGAGGCGATGAGAAGGACCAGGCCGACGGCGCCGAGCAGGAGGAGCAGGGCGGGGCGCACGCCCGCGACGAGCTGCTCGTGGAGGGGCACGATCGTCACCGAGCGATGCGCGTGCGTGTCCGGGTAGGCCTGCTCCAGGCGGCGCGCGACGAGGGCGAGGTCGGCCTGGGCGGCCGCGACCGTCGTCCCCGGCCGCAGGCGCGCGGCCACCAGCAGCTCGGTCTGTCCGCGCGCGAGACCGTTCGCGTTGGGGAAGTCGGCGACGGGAAGCCAGACCTCGGTGCCCATGAACCACCCGTCGAAGGGTGCGCGGCCGCCCTCGAACTCCGGCCCGAGCACGCCCACGACCGTGCGCGGCTGGCCGTTGAGGACGAGGGTGCGTCCGACGATGCCGGGATCGGCTCCGAAGCGCCGCGTCCACAGGCCGTGGCTGATCACCGCGACGGGCTGGGCGGTCGTCGGGTCCGTCTCCTCCGGCCGGAACGTGCGGCCCAGGCGCGCGCGCGCGCCCACCACGTCGAAGAAGCTCGCACTGACGAAGGCGCCGAAGGCCCGGTCCGGCTCGGCGTCGCCTCCGGTGAGGGTCACGCTCTGGCCGCGCCACACGCCCATCTCCTCGAAGGCGCGGCTCTGGGCCCGCCAGTCCAGGTACTCCGGCCAGGCGGCGGCGTTGTTGCCGCTGCCCGTCGTCGTCCAGACCATGACGAGGCGGTCCGCAGCCGGATAAGGCAGGGGCTGCAGGAGCATGGCGTTGACGACGGAGAAGATCGCGGTGTTGGCGCCCACGCCGAGCGCGATCGTGAGCACGGCGACGATCGCGAAGGAGCGGTGCTGGCCGAGCGCGCGCAACGCGTAACGGATGTCCTGACCCAGCCGGTCCATGTCTCCTCCTCCTCCGCTCGGCCGTGGAAGCGCCAGCGCGGCCAGCCGTTCGGGCGTGGCGTTGCGCGCGGTGTCCCACAGGGTGCGCGCCCACAAAGCGCCGAGGGCGCCGCGCCCGCGTGCGGCCTGGTCCCGATAGCGATCGGCGAACGTCGCCGCCATCTCCTCGCCCACGTCCTCGCGAAACGCACGGGGATAGGCCCGCAGCAGGATGGCGTAGGCGCGGCGGGCGACGGGTGGGATCGCGGGTGTCATCTCAAGCCTTGCGAAGCAGGCCGCGCGCCCGCGCGGCGATGACGAGGCCGGCCATGCGCTGGGCTTCGGCGGCGGCGACCCTCCGTCCGAGCGCGGTGAGCCGGTAGTAGCGCCGCCGCTCGTCGCCTCCGTCCTGCCCGCGGCCCGTCGTCTCCGTGACCAGGCCGGCCTCGCGCATCCGGCGCAACGCGCGGTACAGGGTGCCCGGCTCGAGCGGTAGCGCTCCCTCGCTCCGGCGGTGCGCCTCCTGCATGATCGCGTAGCCGTGCCGCTCGCCGTCGCCGAGGGCGAGCAGGATGTCGAACTCGACCGGACGCAGGGGCAGGAAGTCTTCGAGGGGAGGACGGCGGTCGGGCATCACGCCTCCACGAGTGATTCGGTGCGGCGAGCATATATTCGTTACGCACAGAGTGCCAGCGGGGTTCCACCGGCGCTCGATCGGCGAAGCGGACGGAGACGGAGACGGCGGGTACCCTCTACGGCGCGATGGCCTGGACGGCCTTGGCCGCGTCCACGATGCCCCAGCCCAGCAGGTTGTCCGGACGCCCGGCCTGGCTGGCCGTCGTGCGCAGCGCGTCCTCGACCTCGCTCACCGTGGCCGAGGGCCGGGCCTGGAGGACGAGCGCGACCACGCCCGCGGTGAGCGGGCAGGAGAAGGACGTCCCACTGACGGTCACGTATCCGCTCGGGGTGTGGGGGGCGGCAGCGGTGACCGCGACTCCCTGCGCGGCGACGTCGGGCTTGGTGCGCCCGTCGCTGGTGGGACCGACGGAGCTGAAGGTGGCGCGCGCCCCCGTCGACGTCACCGCGCCGACGGCGAGGACGAGAAGGCCGTCGGCGGGCGCGCCCAGCGTGTTGTGCAGCGCGTTGGGTCCCTCGTTGCCGGCCGAGTTCACGACCACGACGCCCCGCGCTCCCGCCAGGTCCGCGGCGCGCGTCGAGATGGCGACGGTGCCGTTCATGTCGTCGAAGGTGTAGCTGGGCGACCCGGGATCGAAGGTCAGGTAGCCGAGCGAGCTGCTGATCACGTCGGCGCCCCTTGCCTCCGCCCATTCCGCGGCCGCGGCCCAGTTGTCCTCCTCCACCGGCGTCTCGCTCGTGGTGTCTTCGGTCTTGGCCAGGAGGAACGTCGCGTTGAAGGCGGGGCCGATCAGGTGGCCGGGGGCGAAGCCGCCGAGGACGGAGAGGGTCGCGGTGCCGTGGCTGCCCTCCCCGCGGTCGGGGCCGTCGCCCACGTCGTCGTCGCCGTTGACGAAGTCGTGGCGATCGACGATGGACATGGCCGCGAAGGCCTCGTGGAACAGCGTGTTGAAGCCGGCGTCGAACACGGCCACGACGACACCTTCGCCGTGCAGCCCCATCTCGTGCGCGGCGGGCACGTCGATCTGGTTGAGCTGGCCGGCGGAGGCGCCGTAGTCGAGCGCGGGCGCGGCGGGTCGGGTGCGCTTGACCGGATCGCTCGGGCCCAGGTCGACGGAGGCGCGCCGGAGGAGCTCGTCCTCCGGCCGGCGCCGATACCCGCGCACGAGATCGACGCGGGCCACGAAGGGCAGGGCCTCCACGTCCGCGACCTGCGCGGCGCCGGCCTCGACGCTCATCGCATTGAGCCACGCGACCTGCTGGCGCACGCGGCGAACGCGGGCGGCGACGGCGTCCACGTAGGACGGCACCAGCGGCACGTCCTCGATCGTCACGCGATCCGTCTGTCCGCGCAGCGCGCGTCGTGCGCGCGCCCGCGGCGAGAGGGCGACTTCACCCAGCCGTGCCGACGGATCGGGGCCCTTGTCGCGGAAGAACACCCAGACCTTCTGCGCCGCGCTCGGGCGTTCGTCGAGCGCGGTGGTCAAGGCGGTCGAGCGCTTGGGGTCCTGGGCGAGGGCTACTGGCACCGCCACGCGGACGGCGAAGAACGGGCCCGCGAAGAACAGGCCGGCGAGGACAACAAGGCGGGCGCGCATGGCGATCTATTGTCGCGCCATTCGTGCCTGACTGGCATCACACCCCGCCCGGCGATTGAAAACCGTGCGCCTCTGGTTGCGCCCCGTGCGCCTCGGAGACTACGGAAGTACCGCGAGGGCCGAAGGCCCGCTCCGCGTCGTATTGGTTGTGGCGCCGACAGCGAAGCGAGATGTTCTCGACGGTGGCCAATCCTCCCAGCGCATAGGGCCGAATGTGATGGAACTCCAGGAAGGTGCGTTCCGTACACTGGTGTCCGTCTGGGGCGACGAAGCCGCACTGGCCGCCGTCACGCCGCCAGACCGCGCGCTGGACCTGCCTTGGGACATCCCGCGAAGGGACGATGGGTGTCCGGACCTGCCAATCCGTCCCGGGACGGATAGGACGAGGTGCCCGCGGCTTTGCCGCCGCCCCCACCTTCGCCTTCTCGACCTTCTCGAGGAGCAGGGAGAGGGCGCGGTCGAAGATCGCTCCGGGATCGCCGTCCGGGATCTCGCGGCGGAGGAGGGCCTGAACGCGCCGAAGCTTGTCGTGGCTGTCCTTGCCGATCGTGAACTGGACGCGATAGCGCTCCGGCGAGGTGGTCTCGATGATCGGGCGGCGTGTCGGAACGAGCGGCGGAGCGATCGATGGTGGCGGTGCGGGGCGCGCAACGATCGCGGCGTCGACGCGTGTCGCCGGCACCGTAGTAGCGGGCATTGGCGTGGGCGCGGGGACGGGCGTAACCATTGGAAGCTTCCGCACGGAAGACGGGACATCCGGTCGCGGCGCCAACTCCGCGACCAGGGCTTCGAGCTCGCGCCGGCTTCGGCCACAGGCCCTGGCGAGGAACGCTTCGTGGTTCTCCGGCGTGAGGTGCGGGCGCAGCATCCGGACAGAGGTGAGGGACATCCCACCGGAGACCAGCAGGTCGAGGATCACCGGAAAGTCTCGGCAGGCTCGAGCCGCCTGGATACGGTTGCAGGTGGCGTCCTCGGAGAGACGGAGCACCTGCTTGCAGTAATCGAAGAGCGAACCGTAGCCTCGGGCGGCGTAGAGCGACGGTCGGTCGTCGAGCGCGGCCAGGTGGGCCACGAGCTCGGCCGTTGCCCCCCGCTCCTTGCCCGCGAGCGCACCGACACGCGCGAGGAGATCCTGATCCGACAGGCTAGAGGCGAGAACGAGCATGTTCGTGTTCATGCCCCTGTTTATCACGGCGAATTTCGGGGCTCGGACGTGGTCCTGGCCTGCGTCAGGAGCATCGCGTCGGACACTGTTCCGCGCGCGTGACTCCTTGCGGGCAGAACAGCGCAGAACGGCGAATAAGCCGCTTCCGCAGCCGGCTCCGCGCCCGGCCGGCGGTCGACCGAGCCGCCTCTAC
>WNFI01264608.1_pt1 | contig 13087 bp, 12 predicted proteins | sample 5400471 | NCBI WGS metagenome assembly WNFI01 (sample SAMN13153348, study PRJNA577476) | soil metagenome | isolation source: 100 cm saprolite on Douglas fir-dominated hillslope | place: USA:California | collected 2013-09-17
CCGGTAAGGTCGTCGTATTTGGCGAGGTGCGTGATGCGCTCTTGCGCCCGCTTGCTTTCCGTCACGTCTTCGAGAATGACGACCGAGCCGCCGCCGGCCATCGTCCTGCGCGACACCGCAATGGTTCGATCGCCATCCGGTGAGGTCTGTATCTGGTCGAACCGATCCTTTTGAAGACCGCGTGCCAGATCGTTGAAGACCTTCTTCACGCTTTTGGCCCGGTGATTTCCGGCGCGAATGCTGTGGCGGATCAATTGCGACACCCGCATGCCAACGCGGACGGGCACGTCCTTGAGGTGGAGCAACTCGAGGAATCGGTCGTTCCAGACCTGCAGGCGGTTCTGTTCGTCGAGCATGCATAGGCCGTGCGACATGTTGTTGAGCGCAATGTCGAAACGATTGGCCTGCTGTTCGAAACGAGCTGCCAACGCCGCTTCTTTGCGCGTCATCGTCAGCGCCTGAATGATGATGTCGCGGATGCTGAGCGTGATGTCGATCATTCCGTAGATGAACATCAGGACGACGAAGCCGAGGGCCCTGTGGACCCAGTCCGGGTAGACAAGCAGTGCGATCGACATCGGTAGCGTGCAAAGCGTGAGCTGGCCCACCGCGATGAATGGGCGCCCGGCGTTTCGACCCGAGATCGCAGCCGCATAGCCCGCAGTCGTGGTGGTGACGGCCATCTGGAGCGAGGCGTCCGACGTGTGCGTGATCGACATCCAGCACAGAAGGCCGAGCAGGGCAGAGAACGCCCAGGCGCCGTATTCGTAGACGTGTTCCCAGATTTTCGTAGCGGCTATTTTGTCGGCTTCTTTGTACCGCTGATAAAAAAGCGCCGATGCCACGCGCAGCATGCCGACTGCGAGGATCGCGACCGAGTTGGCCATGATCCACAGGTCGCCGACTCGCAGCGCAACGGATGCGCCAACGATCGAACAAGCGGCAGCGCCGACGACCAACGACGCGATCGGCGCAAACAGCGACTCGATCAGCGCAGCACGAATCTCTTTCGGCAGCTCCGCGTCCGCCTTGCGGGTCTGGAGCAACTTCGTGATTAACATGCGACCTACGCGGCTATCTCGACGGTCGTGATGGTACCCGTCATTCTTCAATGCGAAGCAAATTCGTTCGTGTATCGGCAACCAAGATGAACGGACCGCGACTTGCCGCGCGACAATTTCAATAAAATTTTCCCTATCGGTGAAACGCGGGGATGTCGAACGTGCACCGTTCTGGCGCAGCCACAGATTCGCCTCATTCCGGAGCGGAGCGGACAACGCGACAGCAGCTCGCGAAACGCTGCGCTTGTACGCGTGAACGTGAACGCATCGCGGTTCGTAGTTAACGCGACTTTCTGACGAGTTTTCGCGGGATTCCGCGCAGAACATTCCCGAAACGAACATTCAGGCGGTTTCGCGCTGGTCCAATCCGTGATTGTACGATTGTTTGTTTTGCAACTTTCTGTTAGGGTAAAGAAATCGTAAATTGGTACGCAGAAATGTCGATGTATGCCGTATCGGATGCCCTTTCAGCGGTGCGGGTTGATACCCCCGCGGAAACACCCGAACAGGCAAAGCTCCCTTTTGACCCGCGCATCATCGATCTGAAGAAAAGCGCTGATGCGCGTCAGCTGTTCGAGCTCGAGCAGCTCGAAGTTTCCTGGGACGATCCGACCGGCACACTTTGGACGTTCATGCGGCCGCGCGGCCGCCCGAGCTACAACACCGACCTTCTGGAAGATTTTCACGCTTGGCAGCGCGGCATCGTGGCGGCTTTCGAGCACCGCCCGAACGATCTGCGTTATCTGCTTCTAGGTTCGCGCACGCCTCATGTGTTCAATCTTGGCGGCGACCTCGAACTGTTCGCGGCAAGGATTCGCGCGCGCGATCGCTCGGCATTGGTCTCTTATGGCGAATCCTGCGTGCGCATTCTGCACCGGAACATGAATTGTCTCGGCCTTCCGATGGTCACCATCGGGCTTGCACAAGGCGATGCGCTTGGCGGTGGCTTTGAATCGCTCCTTTCATTCAATGTCATTGTCGCCGAACGCGGCGCGAAATTCGGCTTCCCGGAAAATATCTTCGGCCTGTTTCCGGGCATGGGCGCCTATAGTCTGGTTGCGCGTCGGGTTGGTGCGGCTTTCGCGGAGGAGATGATGCTCAACGGGCGCATCTACACCGCAGAGGAAATGAAGGATGCCGGCCTCGTGCATATCCTGGCTGAGCCGGGGCAGGGCATTCCCGAAGCGCGAGACTTCATCCAGGCGCGAGGTCAATCCAGTGACGCTCGAGGAACTTGATCGTGTCGTTCAGGTGTGGGCGGACGCGTGCTTGCAGCTGCGCGACCGCGATCTCAAAGTGATGCAGCGCCTCGTGGCCGCGCAGGACCGCCTGCAGAGCGCACCGCAGGCGGCCGAGTAAGGCGCCGGATTACGCGCTGACTGCCGGCCTGCCGGAAACCAGTTCCCCGCGGTCGAAACTTAACCCCGAAAACCGATCCCGGTATTCGGCGGGCGTCATGCCGGTATGACGCTTGAACAGGCTCCTGAAGAACGCAACATCTTCGTAGCCGATTCTAGAACTGACCGTCTGGATCGACGACGCGCCGTGCTCGAGCAATTCCTTTGCCGCCGAAACGCGCAGCGTTTGAATGTATGCACCGGGCAGGCGGCCGGTTGCAGCCTTGAAGCGTCGGATGAAATTGCGCGGGCCCATTCCGATGCGCTTGGCGAGGATGTCGATCGACACATCGCCGTGGAAATGTTGCTGCGCGTATTCTTCGGTTTGTCGAATCTTGTCATCGGAATGCGGACGCGAGAGTTGTACGACCGAATATCCCGATTGGCGGCCTCGTGGCATGCTCAGAAGCAGGGATTTGGCGACTTGCAGCGCGATTTCGTGGCCGCAGAACTTCTCCACCAGGTAAAGGCTCAAATCGATTGAGGCATAGACCCCGCCGCTGCAGAACAACCGGCCATCTTCCGTCACGAATTGGTCGGTCTGCCAGCACACCTCGGGGTAGCGTTTCCGAAATATCTCGGCGACGCCCCAATGGGTCGTCGCAACCCGGCCATTGAGGATTCCACTTTCTGCAAGGAAGGCGACACCGGTGCATGCGCCAGCAATGTAGGCGCCGCGGTCGTGCCACCTCTTCACCCACGGCACGAGGGTCGTATTTTTTGCGATCTCGTCGAGAACGTCCCAGCCGGGCGCAGCGATGATGATAATGTCGGTATGCTTTATGTCCCCGATTGCGCAGTCGGGCGTGAGGCCGAGAGAGCCGGCCGCATTCACTTTCCGGCCGTCGATCGATGCAGTCCGCACCCGGAATCGCGGATGGACCGTTTCGCCATGCAGCCAATTCCAGACCACACCCGCAGAGTGGAATATCTCGATAGGCGCTATTGCCGTTGACGCGTAGCCATCTTCGAAAACGACGATGGTGACGTCCACCAGGTTGTCACCTCCGCCGGGATGCGGCACTTTTTTCATGCCGCTGCTTACTCGCGGTGCCGCTTTTTTACCCATAGCCATTCCTTTTCAGGTCGTGCCAGCAGAACCGCCCATGCCCACGACTTGATGTGAAACGCCGCCGGCAATCAGGGCGCGGCGGCGTCGCATCATCAGCCCGTCGCGGTCATCGGATCGATGATGATGCGGACTTCGGTGATTTTGGTCGCGGGAAAGCCGCTCAGCTTGGCGTGCTCGCGAACGGCGGCCTCGCTCTCGGCGAGGTAGATGCAGAAGGTTTTGTCATCCACGACATAGGAATGCTCCCACTGCGTTTTGCCGGCGAGCTTCGCCAGCGCACCGTTGGACGTCGCCGCGGCCTCCTTGAGCTGCGCGCGACTCATTCCGCCGACGCCCGGCAAGTCGCGCTCGATTACATAGCGTTTCATGGCTCGTACTCCGTGTTGGTCGTTACGGAGAGCTAAATGGCCCAATTGGAGGATACAGGACAGGTGGCACTATTGACAATATACATTGGTGATAATGACAAGGGGTCGGTTCCTGGCGAACCAAGGCCCGTAATCACCGAAATCCAGGATTGAGTGGCGCGCGTCCCGGCGCAATTCTCACTCCGCCGCTTGTGTCGTCGGCAATCGATAGTCCTTGAATTGCTTGCGCAGCGTGAGCTTCTGGATTTTGCCGGTCGCGGTGTGCGGGATTTCGTCGACAAACACGACGTCATCGGGCATCCACCACTTCGCGATCTTGCCCTGCATGAAGCCAAGGATGTCTTCCTTGGTGGCGGTTTCGCCCTTCTTGAGCACGATGACCAGCAGCGGACGCTCATCCCACTTCGGATGAGACACGCCAATGACGGCGGCTTCCCCGACTTTCGGATGCCCGACCGCCAGATTTTCAAGATCGATCGACGAAATCCATTCGCCGCCCGATTTGATCACATCCTTGGCGCGGTCGGTGATCTGCATATATCCGTAGCGGTCCATGGTGGCGACGTCACCGGTATCGAACCAGCCGTCTTTTTCGAACACCGGATCGCCATCGACTTTAAAATAGCTCGTGGCCACCGCCGGCCCGCGCACCTTGAGCCGGCCAAAAGTTTTTCCGTCCCACGGCAGCGGCTTGCCGTGGTCGTCGGTGATTTTCATTTCCACACCAAACGGCGGATGGCCCTGTTTCATCTTCACGTCGAGGCGCGCCTCGCCGGAGAGCGCGGCATATTCCGGCTTCATGGTGCAGAGCGAGCCGAGCGGACTCATTTCGGTCATGCCCCAGGCATGAACGACCTCGACGCCGTAATTGTCCTGGAAGGTCTTGGACATCGCGCGCGGGCAAGCCGAACCGCCGATTACCACGCGCTTGAGGTGTGGCAGCTTGCCGCCGGTCTTTTCCAGTTCTTGCAGGAGCATGAGCCACACGGTCGGCACCGCGGCAGTGAACGAGACTTTGTAAGTATCGAGCAGCTCGTAGATCGACGCGCCGTCGAGCTTCGCGCCCGGCATCACCATCGTGGCGCCGACCATCGGCGTGGAGAAGGCGAGGGACCAGCCATTGGCGTGAAACAGCGGCACCACGGGAAGCACAACGTCGCGTGAGGAGAGGCCCTTGCAATCCGGCATCGCCGCCATGAAGGCGTGCAACACGTTGGACCGGTGCGAGTAGAGCACGCCCTTGGGATGCCCGGTGGTGCCGGACGTGTAGCACATGCCGGCGGCGGTGTTCTCGTCGAAGCTCTTCCAGGCAAAATCGCCGTCGACCTCGCCGATCCAGTCTTCGTAGGCGACCGCATTTTTCAGCGTGGTCTTCGGCATGTGGGCCGCGTCGGTGAGGACGATGTAGCGCTCGATGGTCGCGAGCTTGTCCGCGATCTTTTCGAGCAACGGCACGAAGGTGAGATCGGTGATCATCACCCGGTCGCCGGCGTGGTTGACGATCCAGGCGATCTGCTCGGGGAACAGGCGCGGATTGACGGTGTGATAGACCGCGCCGATGCCGAGGATGCCGTACCAGACTTCGAGATGCCGCCAGGTATTCCACGCGAGCGTCGCCACACGATCACCGAGTTTGATGCCGTCTTTCTCCAGCCGCTGCGCCACCTTGAGCGCGCGCGCGCGGATTTCGGCGTAATCGGTTGTGTGGATCGGACCCTCGACCGAGCGGGTGATGACTTTACGCTCGCCGTGAAACGTGGCCGCCGGGCCGGAAGGCGCAACGGTTTCGTGGATAGTTACGGCCCGGCAGGTCTTTCGGCTTCAAGGAACCCCGTATAAATGCCGCAATCCCTGCCAATATCTGCTGCTATGCGGCTTTTGATGGCACTCCTTTGGCTGGCAAGCGCTGGCGGCGGTATCGCCGTTGCCGAGGATGTACCGCTGCCGAAGCCGCGCCCCCTGGTGTGGACCGTGCCGCAGACCTTTCGCGAAGCGGCCGGCCCCGATTTCAGGTCCGCCGATGTCACGAGCGTACCGACCGAGTGCGACGACCGCCTGGGGAAGATCGCGACAGTGCAGCCGATGCCCCGTCTGATCGGCCCCGATGCCTGCGGCGGCAGTGACATGGTTCGCCTCGACGTGGTGCTTCTTGCCACCGGCGCGCGCATCGAACTCAAGCCGGCGCCCATACTGCGTTGCGCGTTTGCCGAGTCGCTCGCGAGCTGGTTGCGCGACGAGGCGGCGCCTCGTGCAGAAAAGCTCGGCGCTGCGCTGCGCACGATCGAGACCTATGATGATTTTGAATGCAGAGGGCGCAATCGTGTGGCCGGTGCCAAGCTCAGCGAACATGGCAAGGGCAACGCCGTCGATGTGCGCGCATTCATATTATCCGACGGCCGTATGCTTGCGCTGACTGACGTTTCAGTTGCCAAAGGTTTCCGTGACGACATACGTGAAAGTGCGTGCCACCGGTTCACGACAGTTCTTGGCCCTGGTTCCGACAGTAACCATGAATCTCACATCCATCTCGATTTGGCGGACCGCCGCCAGGGATACCGATTGTGTCAATGGGACGTGCGCATGCCACCCGCCGCTGACATCGCCGAGCACGTTCCGCTGCCGCTTCCGCGGCCGGTCAGCGCCGATGAACCCGCCCATGCACGTAAATTGTGAGAGCGCGTGCACCCTCCATTCATAGTTCCGGCGTAGCAAGCAGCACATGACGATTAGTGATCCCACGGCCTTTGTGAGCCCACAACCGCGCATGCTTACGCGCCGCGGCTTGATCAAAGGCGGGCTGGGACTTGCCGGCGCTGGCGCGCTTTTGCTGCCGACCGGCGCCTATGCCGCCCTGCAAGCGGCGCATGAGCTGGTGATCACCGACTATCGTCTTTCACCGCCCGCCTGGCCGAAAGGTCAGCCCCTGACCATCACCGTCGTCGCGGATCTCCACGCTGGCGGCCCCAATATGGGTGTCGAACGCGTGCGGCAGGTGGTCGAGGCTGCCAATGAGCTTGGTAGCGATTTGACGGTCGTGCTCGGCGACTTTTTCGCCACGCATCATTTTGTGACGGAACGGGTGCCGCATCCGGTCTGGGCAGCCGAACTTGCGCGCCTGCACGCACCGCTCGGCGTCTATTCGATCCTGGGCAATCACGACTGGTGGTACGACGTCGACGGCGTGCGCCGCGCGCTCGATAAGGTCCGATTGCCGATGATGCAAAATGACGGGATCCTTTTGGGTCCGCCTGGCCGCCGTTTCTGGCTGGCGGGGCTCGGCGATCAGATTGCATATCGGCTCGGACCGAGGAGGTTTAAAGGTGTAGACGATTTGCCCCGCACGTTGGCGCGTATCCGCACCGACGATCCGGTCATCCTGATCGCGCATGAACCCGACATTTTCACCGAAGTGCCGGAGCGCGTTGTTCTCACCATTGCCGGCCATACCCACGGCGGACAAATCCGTTTGCCATTCGTGCCGCCAGTGTGGGCGCCATCGGCCTACGGCGCGCGTTTCGCTTACGGTCACATCGTCGAGAGCGGACGAAACATGATCGTGTCGGGCGGACTCGGCTGCAGCATGGTGCCGTTGCGGTTCGGCGTGCCGCCGGAAATTGTGCGCATCGCGCTTGGCTAACACGGCCCCGATCCGGGGCCTTAGCGAACTCTGAGTTCATCGCGATTCAAATAAAAACGGCGCCGCGAGGGCGCCGTTTTCAATTCAATCCGCTGGTGCTCAGCGGAACGGTGTCGCCGCGGCCACGCGCGGATTGGCCGGCGAGTCGCCCTGATGGGGCGCCAACACGACCACAACGGTGCCGGTCTTCACGCGCTTGTAGAGATCGATGACGTCCTCGTTGGTCATGCGGATGCAGCCCGAGGAGATGGCCTCGCCGATATATTCAGGCTGGTTGGTGCCGTGAATACGGTAGAGGGTGTCCTTGTTGCCTTGGAACAGATACATCGCGCGCGCGCCCATCGGATTCTGCGGGCCCGGAGCGACATAAGACGGCACGCCCATGCGTTGGATCTCGCCAGGCGTCGGATTCCACGCCGGCCATTCCGTCATGCGCTCGACTTTGGCAACGCCCGACCATGCCATGGCTTCTTCGCCAACGGTTACGCCGTAGCGGATCGCCTTGCCATCGGGCAGCACGTAATAGAGATAGCGCGCGTCAGAATCGATCATGATCGTGCCAGGCGCTTCCCTGCGGTGATATTCGACGATATGCCGCTTATACGGCTCAGGGATCGTCGCTTTCTCGTAAGGCGCCGCTGCCAGCAACTTCTTGTCGCGCGGGGTGAAATTCGCTTCCGACGATGGTTCGATCGTCGACTGCATGCAACCGCCCAGCACTAAACCCGCCCCGAACAGGACAACCAATATCCCCCTGATCGCCATTCTCTTCCTCTATTTCCCGGTCGCCATGCAGCGCCCGCAACAAAATTGCCTCATGTCGCTATTAACCGAAAAAGCCCTGCCATTGCCATGGTTTCCAGCGTGTCCCCAGTCACCTTCCTGTGTACCTGTTGCAGGAATGCCGCACTTGGTTCCGGATTCGTTAACTCCCAAAACGACATTGGTCCCAAGACCTTAAGGCGGGGTTTACCAACGCCGGACCTATACTGTCCGGGCTGGGGCCGTTTGCACTGTGGGTCAAATGCCACAAGAGGACACGATTTGCCGCGCAATTCCGCCCCACTGAGTCACCACACTCGTCTCAAGGGACAAACGCAAGGAAGGACTGGAGTTAAGTACAATGGAAATGAAAGTAACGGAGCAGAAGCAAGACTCCGCCCGGCAATACACCAATCTCGACAACCGCTACGGCAAGATTGGGATTTCGGCAGTTGCGGCCGCGGTTCACCACCAAGGTGTCCTGCGCAATGTGACCGAGACCCACATCGAGCCCAACGATCGCGACTAGCGGGTCACACGCCGGCTGCGGCGTAAGACAAGAACCGACTTCCGCCATTCATCACCGCCACGATCCCGTGCGCGGCCGCACATGCGGCCGCGCGGCGGGCAATTATGTCTTGCGCAAATCCGCGCGATCGGGTCATGAGAGACGGCGCGGCCGCGACATGATCCCGGCACGGATCATGCGCAAGATGGTGATTGGATGCTTACGGTCTACGTCCCGCTCGGCACCACCCTCGAACGAATTTCCGTTGAGCCGGGCTCGCCACCGCCGGACGACGCGGTGTGGATCGATATGGTCACGCCGACCGTCCAAGAAGACAAAATGGTCGAGAAACTCCTCGGCATTGCTGTCCCTACGCGCGAAGAAATGCAGGAGATCGAGGTCTCGAGCCGGCTCTATGTCGAGAACGGTGCGCGCTACATGACGGCGACGTTGATGTGCCGGTCGGATACGGCAACACCCAAGACCACGCCGGTCACCTTCATTCTTTCGGGCCACAAGCTCGCGACGGTGCGTTATGACGACCCGCGTCCGTTCGCCATTGTGGAGCACAAGCTGGCGCGGTCTTGCCCGGCCAAGATCACTGGCGAACTGGTGTTGATGGATTTGCTCGATGCGGTGATCGACCGCTCGGCCGATATCCTTGAGTGTATTGGCGTGGAGGTCGACCATGTTTCTCACACGATTTTCGAGCCGGAAGACGAGGCCAAGCCGCCATCCTACAAGGATGTGCTCAAAGCGCTCGGACGCAAAGGCGATCTGACCTCCAAGGTGCGCGAGAGTCTTGTGTCGATTGGCCGCCTGTTGCTCTTTCTTTCGAACGAAGCCGAAGGCATGCGCTGGGCCAAAGATGTACGCGCCCACCTGCAATCGATGCGGCGCGATACCGCTTCGCTGTCCGACCACGCGACTTATCTCGCCAACAAGATCACCTTTTTGCTCGACGCCATGCTTGGCGTGGTCAACATCGAACAGAACGCCATCATCAAGATCTTCTCGATCGCGGCGGTGATCTTCATGCCGCCCACGCTGGTGGCCTCGATCTACGGGATGAATTTCCACCGGGGCATGGTCGCGGGTCTGATCGCGACCGTGACGCCTCCTACCAAAACCGGTAGTTCACGCCGAGCCGGATAATGCTGGTCTTGAAATTCACCGAGGTGTCGATGCCGCAGGTGGCGGCGCCGCAGCTGGCGGTGCCGAGATTGGCGTAGAGATATTCGACCTTCGCCGACCATGGGCCAAGAAGTTCGTATTCGAGGCCTACGCCCGCTGTCCAGCCGGCACGGTCCGCGGTGGCGGTCAGTCCCGCCACTTGCATCTGGACGTCGCCGAATGCACCGCCTGCGGTGGCATAGAACAGCGCGCGATCGAAGGCATAGCCGACGCGGCCGCGCGCGGTTGCAAACCAGCTGGTCTGGATTCCGCAGCCGGGGGCGGTGCAGATGCCCGAACCGATGCTGTTTGAATCGCGCATCCAATTGCCGCTTGCGTCACCTTCCACGCCGAAGACGAAAGCCCCGCTTTGCGCGTTGAAGCCGAATGTTCCGCCGAACATGGCGCCCGCCGGGCTGGTGGAGCCGGCCGTCACGCTGCTGGTCCAGTTGGACGTGCCCCAGCCGTAACCGGCATTGAGACCCACATAAAACCCGCTCCAGCTAAACGGCGGCGAGACGTAGGCGGGCTCGCGGTATTGGCCCGGCATATCGGCCGCGAAAGACGGCATGGCCATTGCGAAGGCCAGCACGCACGCAGCTACATTGATAATGAAACGGTTCATCGTGTGATCTCCTGACAGAACGGCCGATCGGACCGCTGTTGCGGCGATACGCCTGACTTGTGGAGGATTCGAACTGTGCTTTACGCCACAACGGATTCGAAATTCGCAAAGCGAATCAGTTACCTGACATTGAGGCGCGGAAACCCTTAATGGATTCTTTCAGGGGCTATTTTCTGCGGTTTTGCAGACCACGATTGGACCCGAGAAGCGCGCCGCGCGTAGCATTCAGACGTCATTCGCTGGGGGGCGTATCCAACCATGAGCCGATTCATCCTTGTCACCGACGCTGCGCTGGTGGCGCTCTGGCTCATTGCTGCGGTCATTGCGCACTTTAAGGGATACGAATTCGATGCCGTGGCAGCGCTCGGATTAAATATTTTCATTTTCGGTCTGCCCGCCTTCGTCGTCGGCAGTCAGATTTCAAGTTAGCCGGCTCGTACAGTCTGTGCGTCCCTTGCCCCCAAAAGCGGACACCACAAAGACTAACGTCCGAACTCGCCAGCCACGCGCGAGCTGCTAGCCGCAAATTTCCCGTGAACGATCGATGACGCTTCCATCGGGCATGACAACACGCTCGCGGATCACGCGGCACTCACCTCGGGCGTAAGCGTCGTACCCGCGCCGCCAGTGACTCTGAGGCCAGCCGTAGTTCGGGTCATCGAGGCGGTTCTCTCCGACGCCTCGGTTCTCTCCGACGCCTCGGGGGTCAGCGTCAAAATAGATCTGAGCGCTTGCCGGCATTATTGCGGCAAGCATCCCGCACATTGCTGCCATCAAGAGGAACTTTTTCATATCGTGTTGAATCCTCCGACACGAAAACGAACGACTGCGCGCTAAGGTTCCTTCTGTTCCCCTTTGGCCTTTATCCAGATGGGGCTGTGCGGGGTTTCGATGCCCATGGGGGGTGCTCGCTTATTGAGTGTCGGTGGCAGGTGCGCGTCCGCTAAGTGCCAATAGCGGACTCATGCACCGCGGCAAACAGATCGCTATGCGATCGCCTCGTCCGCGCGTGGATCGGCTAAGACGAATGCTTTGATAGGGGCTCACAAATCGGCGCTACTGCACTTTTACGTCGCGGATATAGCTCTTAACGTGGTTTAAGAATTACGCATCGGGCACGGTAGAAATTATTAAAGGCTCCAAATGTATGGTCGCGCCTGTAAAGACCAATATGGAGGCGACAAATGTCGAAAGTTGTTGCGTTTCTGAAGGATCAGTCGGGGGCGACCGCGATTGAATATGGCCTGATCGCTGCCGGTATTTCGGTTGTTATTATCGCGACCGTCAATGCGATTGGTACCAACCTGAACGGCAAATTCCAAAGCATCTCCACGCAGCTTAAGTAGCTCTCCTCCTCCATTTTGGCTGAAACATCCATTGAGGTCGCCGGGTGGTTCGGCGGCCTCTTTGTTTTCATCGCTATAAATTTCGCAACCGTTACTTCGTTATTCGACGACTTCATCCGCGCGTAGCAGGAATGCCCCGGGAATCGTCAAGCCGAGCGTCTTCGCCGTCGTGAGATTGATGACCAGCTCAAATTTTGTCGGCTGCTCGACCGGTATGTCGCCCGGCTTCGCCCCGCGTAGAATCTTGTCCACATAATCGGCGGCACGCCGGAACAGGTCCGGGAAGTTGGGTCCATAGGACATTAGCGCTCCCGCGTCGACGTACTCCCGGCTCCCGTAAATCGTCGGCAGTCGCGCGCCTAGCGCCAAGGTGTTGATTCGAATCCGATTGTTGAATACGAGCGGGTCGGTCGCGACGTAAAGTGCATCCGCACGGCTCTTGAATGCCTCAATGGCGGGCACGACATCCTCCGCCTGTCGGATTTCGCGGGTGGTGACTTCGAGGCCGAGCGTACGGGCCGACACCTGAACCTCCCGCATCTCCAAAACGGCGCCGGGAGCGTCGGCATTGCCCATGATCGCCAACCGGCCAAGATTGCGGACAACCTCGCGCAAAAGCTCGAGACGCTTGCTGGCAGTATCGGTCTGCTGGATCGACAGGCCAGTAACATTGCCGCCGGGGCGCGCCAGGCTCGCGACGATGCCCGCGCCAACGGGGTCCATCTGCGCAGCGAACACGATCGGGATGAGCATCGTAGCCTGCTTTGCCGCAATGACTGGTGCGGACGCCCAGGTGACAATGACATCGACCTTGAGCCCGACGAGCTCGGCCGCAATCTCGCTATAGCGCTCGGTGCGTGCCTCCGCCCATCGATACTCGATTGCGACGGTGCGACCCTCGATCCAACCGAGTTCTCGTAGGCGCTTTTCGAATGCGGTGGTCCATTTGCTCGCGACCGAAGGCGTGGCCGCACCCAGGAATCCGATGGTTGGCAGTTTCCTCGCCTGCTGCGCCCGCGCAGTAAGCGGCCACGCGACCGCGCCACTCAAAACACCGAGAAAATCTCGCCGTTGCATGCTCGCCCCGTGGCTCTGGACGAAACATCCTAACGGCTCGAACAAGTACTTTGATAGGGGT
>WNFI01302194.1_pt1 | contig 13086 bp, 13 predicted proteins | sample 5400471 | NCBI WGS metagenome assembly WNFI01 (sample SAMN13153348, study PRJNA577476) | soil metagenome | isolation source: 100 cm saprolite on Douglas fir-dominated hillslope | place: USA:California | collected 2013-09-17
ATTCCACCCCTTATAGTAACCGCTTTATCTCTCATGGATAACCACCTCAGGGACCTAAACATTGCAAGGGGTTGTGCACTCATAACGCACGTTCTGCTCCCCCCTGCCCCCCGAAATCCAACCCCCTGGGCCATGGCGCGCAGGCCTTATTAATTCCGGCGTTGGCAGTGTCGAGAACAAGGAGCGCTCCCTCCTTCCATTCTACCTTCCCAATCCAGTAAGACCCTCGATTAGCATGCGGCAGCCAAGTGCTGATGAAGCTTCTAATAGCAGCACATCGCTGATGCAAGTCGACAGCACAACACTCGCAGCGCGCCCTTCCGCTAACTACGGGCCCCCCTTCAACCACTCCGATATGCCGGACGACCATCCGGTAGATTCCCCTAGGCGCAAGCTCCGCATTGCGATCGTCTCTGGTAAGTCCTCTGGATTCGGCCAGCTCTTTGCAATTCAGTGACCTGGAATAGAGAATCTTATGCCCAAAGTAATGCTGTTAGCTCATGAAGCTACTTTCATTTATTCAATTCATCGTATTTCATTCGGATAGGTTGATGGTGTCACACGTACACTCGCCCGATTATTAGAGCATCTTCGTGCTCAAGGGCACGAGGCAGTGGTTTTGGGTCCTCAAAGTGGCATGGTATGCATTAGCTGAGTCTGGTATACTCCTAAGGTATTCACCTATTGTCTTCGCCCTAGACACACTATGAAACCCATCCACTTGTTGGAACAGCTGGGATACCTCTCGTCGTGTACCCGGGCTTAAAGCTCAACTTTCTTCGGCCCAAATTCTTGCGAACCATCCGCGAATTTGTCAGTATGTTCACAAATAAGGTGCATTAGCGTTTGCCGATCATCTCTGCAGCAACCGGACGTGATCCACGTCGTCGAGCCAGTATGGTTAGGGGCTCAAGTTATTCTTGCCATGCAACTAGGCTGGTGTGGAAGGAAATGGATGGAGGACTATCCTGGTCGCGTCGTTGTCGCGTCGTACCATACCAATCTGCCAACGTGAGACAGATTGAGATCTCCTAACTTTTGTGCTATGCGAAATGACAGTATCGCAGATATGCGACCCTTTTCGGCTTCGGGTGGTTAGAACCGGTGAGAGAGCTAGTTCATGATTTACGATGCAGAGTACTGACTACGCGCAGGCTATGTGGCGATGGATTCGATACCTTCACTCGAAGTGAGGATACTCTCGTACGCGCGATAAATGATATTGCTCAAATCCTACTATCACTATGGCAGATGTCTCCTTACAGCTTGCCCTTCATCTTCTACTGCACAGATGCTGAATCAACGAGGCATCTCCAGCATCCGAATATGGTCGCGTGGCGTCGATTTACAAGCTTTCGGTCCGCATCGAAGGAGCGAAGATAGACGACATGAATGGGGCATTGAGAAGCCTGGATCGAAGAAGCGATTGCAGAATTATGTGCAGAAGTCTCTAGAAGGGGGGCTCATCGCCCCTATCACTCCTCCGCCTTCGCCTTCTTTTGGACCGATCGATCGTGTTAGCGACGGGATGAGAAACCATGATATTGTAATACTATACGTGGGGCGAATGTGAGCTGCATACATTCTGATACAACATTCTTCACGTCTTAGCCATTCTGAACCTGACTTTACATACATTAGATCGTACGAAAAGAATCTTATGTTTCTAATTCAGTGCTACCAGGAACTTCTAAAGTCTCTCCCTACTTTATTCCTGAACTCAATCAAGCTTGTTCTTGTTGGTGATGGTCCAGAGAAGGCCCATCTCGAGACGTACTGTGCCTCGTTGGCCCTGGATGTCAAATTCGATGGCCACCTTTCTGGTGATCGACTAGCAGAATCCTATGCGAGTGCAGACATCTTTGCGTGAGTCACCCGCCGGACAGATTATAACATCTTATCTGAATGCACACCTCATTCCACAGCTTCCCATCGTATACAGAGACTTTTGGCCAAGTTGTTTTAGAAGCACTTGCGTCTGGCACCCCGGTCATAGGCCTTGATGCGGAAGGGACACGAGACCTAGTGATACATGAGTGCACCGGCTTTCTATTGTCTCCGCCAACTTCCTCGGGTCCTTGGAATGCGGTCTTCAGGGATGAGAAGAGTCTCATATACAACGAAGCGGTGCTCCAGTATACGAAAATGCTGAAATCACTCGTTATTAGTCCTGTGGCTCTCGCGGGAATGAAGAACAGAGTTCTTGAGGAAGGAACCCAGGGTAGAACGTGGCATGATGCTATGGAGGGTATGGTAGACCACTATAGAGAAGCAATTCAGATTGCTGAGAGCCGTAAAGATATCCAAGAAGGTGAGGAGCAACCCAAGCCTCAGGGAAACTTGGTTTGTCCAGTGGGAGGTAGACGTGGGATTACTATTTTAACTTGTGTAGTGATTACTCTTGGTGTGTTGGTTTTAATTCTGTAGACTGTAAGACGCCTCCATAGACCATGTCATGTATTCTGGATCTTACGAATGCCATGTACGATTTCTCACAACACCATCATGTAACTGGAGCTATGATCAATGCCACTGCGTTTCGTGTCTGGTAACTGTCCTATTCCTAACACACAGCCTCCTCTCCTGAAACTGTAGTGATGGTACTGTGCACCTTCTGCGGACACGTAGTGACCACGTTTCATCATCGTTGCGGGCGCGTACCAAGGTGTGACGTGACGTCTCGTGACGATACTTCACAACCGCCCGGCTAGGACAGAACACACCCTCAGAACTTGAGACTCAATCGAGAAATCCAAACAAGACTCTTCAACCATGTTCTACTTTGCATCGCGTATAGTCAGGTTGGTATCTCATATTGGCTCCTCGGCCAAGTAATTGGCTTTGATTGAGAGACTAACGACAAGGGCTTTATTCCGGTGTTTCCGGGGTGTAGTTTAACTGGCGCGTTCTTATATCCTGCATATGGATCATACAAGACTCTTTCGCATAGACCTTCTTCTGAGCGGGACCTCGAACGATGGTTAATGTATTGGTCTGTTCTTGGATGTATCATTGCAACGGAGTACGTCGCGGAATGGATAGTCCGGTGGTCAGTCGTCTCGTTTCGTTTTCACTTCTTTTTTTGGGGGGGGTTATTCGTCCCTTCTCAGGTCGTTGCTGATGATGATCCATATGATTCTCGGAATGTTATAGGATTCCCTTTTATTGGGAGATCAAGACATCGTTCCTCCTTTATCTGGCTCTACCCCAGACACAAGTACGTAAATCTAGGCCATTTCTGCCCTCCTGCCTTCCCCCCGCCCCCCCTTTTTTTTCTGGTTTATGATAACTGAGAGATCCTCTCCTTTCGCACACAATAAAGGGGGCAACGTATATTTACATCCATCACCTCGAACCTTTTCTTACCGAACACGAACGAGAGATCGATTCAGCTGTTGCGAAAGCTAAAGCGAAACTATACGACTTTATCCAATCCAAGTTGCAAGCATTATGGGGTCATGTCTCTTCTTCCATTATCAACCAAGCTACTTCTCCTTCCTCTTCTGTACCGCCAGCTGGTCATGGCGCTCAACTACCTGACTCTGGAGCAGCTAGTGGGCCTCCATCACCAACGCTCGTTCGTCCAGGAAGTAGTCCAGCTCAAATGGCATGGGGTCTTTGGAGGACATATGGACCTTCAGTTATCGCTCATGGAACTACTCTCCTCACAGCTGCGACTACTGCGGCTGCTGCTAGCAATGTAGTACAAGGAGGCGTACAATTCATCGAAGCTAGTACCACGGTGCAAACACATGTACAAGTTCCGACTCGATCGACTCCGGAAACAAGACGTCGAGGCGTGGGATATTCAGCTGAACCTGACGACGACGAGAATTCATTGATCGAATCTCGAAGACGTTTGGAAGCCGAGTTGGCCCCGTTGCCATCCTCTTCCGCTTCTTCAGGTAACCAGTCTTATCCTCCTCCACCACCCTCTTCGTCGTCGTCATCAGGCAGTGAGGAAGTGACGTTAGTATCTGGAGGAGTTGCGAGTAGTGTTTATTGTGAGGATGAGAATGGGGGAAGGTATGAGAAGATTGATCGTGAGGATGTGAGTAATGAGACGAGTACGACGTCGCCTGCGTCACCTTCTGGTGGAGGAGGAGGATGGTTCGGGTGGGGGGCGAGTAAAGGGTATGAAAAGCTCAAGTCTGACTAAGATTTGTTATAATGTGGGTGGGCCCCGAGTTCATTGTCGTTTTTTTTTTTGATCACCCTCTACCATGGACGTTGATGCGTTAGCTGTACCATATGTCAATAAGATGTATAAATATTCATCAATAAGTTTTGCCATCGTGTGCGTGACCGGCTTGGCGGTGCCGATGACGTCTGCGGAACAGACAATTGCAATGATCGGCGATATATACAACTCCTATTCCAAGTATAAAAAGGGTCTGGTCTTGGTTTTTTTTTCTCCTCTGAAGACACACCAACACTCCTCGCCGAACACCCAACGCTCAACGTTCATTCTATGACTTTCCATGATGGCTACGTGTTTCATGAGGCGAGCGAGCCCGCCGTGCTGGAGAGCGTCCACCTAGCAACGCTTTGTGCACCGGAAACGGATGTGCGTTCAAGACAACTTGTGGTAGCTTACTCGTTCACCTTGGCGGAGCACACGAGACGGTGAGTGTGCAGACCACGCTCAGTTGGCGGATTCTTTCCTGCCTTTTTTTTTTGTGGGCGGTTCTGACCGACAGGTTGTGCGTTTCTCCTTGCAACAGACAGCTCAAAGACGCGCGTGCACAAGCGCAGGTTGCGGCGGCAGAGCGTGCAAGGATGGTGATGCCCGTCGCGATGAAGATACCAGCACGGAGTGTGATGCATGCCCAAACATTCGTATCTCTTAGCTTGTGTTCATTATGGTAAGCATAGGACTTCTGTCATATCATCCTAGTACTGACATGGAACTTTACTGCTGAAGAACCGCACACCCTCTGCTTGACTGAGACATTTGACGGCGTTCTTACCGACACCCCCTCCTATATCTATCATGTATATTATCGTTTTTTTTTTTGGGATGCCTGTGTGAATATGGACCCTTGTTCCCGCGATCGGCCGTGGCGGCTTAGAACAGGATGATACGTCATTGTATATACCTCCCATGACGTCTGTGACGTGTAATTGCCCCTGCGAATCGACCCTCTCACTCGTGTCTCAGAAGGCGGTAAATAACTGACGTCACCTTGCCAAATGAGTCAAATCATTGTACCTCACAAGGTGCAGGGACGGAAGGATTAGGAACTTCCCGGACGGAAAAAGGACACCTGGATACCATATAGAACCCACCGGACAATCCTTTCGCACATGTGGTCATCGTGCAGCGTTTCACAACTGAACAACGTCCACACGACATTATCATGAAACCCAGCGTATTCTGCAAGGCAATAATATATTCTACATGCATAGGAACAAAACTGAAACAGAAGGTCAATGAAAGGGACAAGCCTACAACAACAGTTCGTCAGTCACCCCGCACTACACATCAGAGCCAAAGGGAAAGGAAATGGATCAGAGGTTACATAACATCCAGCATGACACTCTTCGAGTGTTCAGTTTCATTAAATCAGGTTTTAAATAAAGCATCATGGAGACGAGGACAGGTCTGAAGTGATAATAACATCAGAGAAGACAGAACATACCGATGAAACTTAAACCCCCCCAGCTCAAAGCGAACAAAAGAAGGCTAACCATTGATGAGTAATACAAAGTTGACAAACATGTCGTGTCTAACATGTACCGGGTGCGTCGGAGCGTGCGGTATCCTGGATGAAGCGTCGATACCACACTTCCTTTACACCTGGACTCTTTCCCTCTTGGAGACGAGGATTTATGTAAATCCCTGGAGCCGCGAACAGCTCAATAAAGACTAACAATCGCAGCGTGACAGCATCTCCGTGCTTTTGATCGTGAAGAAAAAGAAAGACGAGTTGGAAAATTTCTCGTGCCTTATATACGGCTACGTCCGAAAAGGACCCCGAACAATCCGCTTACTGATTCACAACTAACTCGTTGTTGTCTTCATGGAAGCATAGCGTTTTAAAGTCTTACCACGAAGATAAAGAGCATTAGATCATCCCTACTAAAGCTGCTCCATCATTTCCATTGCTGTGCCCAAGTACGAGTTGATGGTATGAACTAAGAGGACCCCTTATTGAGATTTTCTCACGAAACTCTACGTTCAGAAGGAGTCCAAACCCATGCAGCGTCTAATCTCTACAACAAGAACAGCATCTCGTCAGTAAAAAAAAAAAAGGAAAGAAACCTTATCATAAATGATCCTTACTATCTTATTTTCCATCAGGAATTTTATCCGAGTCGCTGAGCAAGAGCAGAAATATTATCCTCCTCCTCCCTGGGACTCCCAACTCCAACTCCAACTCTTTCCACTCTTCCACACTCATCTACGAATCCTACCGAAAGCGTCAAGCACGAGCCGTAAAAAAACGGAATCTCGAACGGAAAGTCGCCATAGCAAGTGAACGAACAAGAACGACTCCTCATCCAGCTCTTGGACATCCAGAACAAGACGATTCATTATGGATTAAGAGTGATTTGGCTCGGATTCTTGTAGGATCTGTAGATCTTGAACCTCTCGGTTTGCCTTCAGGAAGCGTTTGGACTCAATCGTCTATTTACTCCGAGTTGTCTCCCTCTTCCTCTTCTTCCTCCTCCTCCGCTGACCCACCACCACCAACAACAACAACAACAACAACATCCTCATCCACCTCCACCGACAATGTGGATACAAATCCAAAAGATCTTGATCTGGACCTGGACTTGGACCAACCTCAGCGGATTCAGCTCCCGAATGCCTTTGCATTCGGCATAGGACCCGCAGAGCAAAAACTCCTCTTCCAAGACCTTCCACTCATTTCCGTACAAAAAGAAACAGACTACGATGTCAGCACTGATGCACTATCACCACCATCAAAATCAAAACCAAAATCATCATCAAAGGTACTATCATCATCATCATCATCATCCATTCGAGCTCGATTACCTGCCATTCTGGATCAATCGAGGAACAACTCGGAGCTTTTGGCGCGTATCACTAGTTTGAGCAATGCAAATGCGAAAGGAATAGCGTTTGAAAATCGGAGACGGATTGTGATGGAATTTTCAGAGCCTGGGAAACCTAATGATACAGGACGCTCAGAAGTTCAAGGTGAGAAACGACAGCGGGCGCCCAACTTTTCATTTCAGTATTTCTTAGTCACTTCCACTGATATCTCTTGAAAATCCTTTCGCATGATTCTTATAGCTGCATTATTGACTTGGAAGATACGCAATCTTTGGGGTCACTTGACTAGAGCGAATCATGACATCCACAACCGAAGATCCCTACTCCTTCTTCTTCATCAACGTGCCAAGGTTCTCAAATATTTACGACGCACAGACCGCGAGCGATACCTCAAGACACTGGATCGCATAGGAGTTCACGCGCGTGCGGTGGAGGGGGAAGTCATTCTCCGTTGATGCCTAGTTGTAGTTATTGTGGATTAAAACCCAACGAATCAAATTGATAATCCTAAGATCGAGAAGAAGATTTTTCTTGCTGTTTTACCCCATCACTATGCATTGCACGACGTTCGCTTCATCTTCTGTCAACTGCCTTGCTATCGCAGCGAACGCATTGGGATCCGAAGAAGCACACTTTCGGATGAACGAAAGGAGGTATGTCTAGGGAGTACATAGGTTCTGGCAAGGGTATTTGCGTTGAGAAGATACCAACTCACCCTCATATCAAGTTGGGAGATTGGGTCGTTCTTGAGATCCTCATCATCTTCAGTTGGTTGATGTTCGTCTTCGTCAACTAAATCTGCAAGGAAGGTATCGCAATGCCTCAACAAGCAGATTCAGGGTATATTTCCCATAAGAAATTCGTACCCGACAAAAACTTCAGTTCTTCATTTTTGATGCCTTGGAACACTTCCTCATCTGCCCAACCCTCATTCTGTATCATTGGTGAGTGAGAAAAGGACAGTCGCTGGTCTGACGTCACTATGTCTTACCCCGTCATCCGATTCGGCATTCTCTGGCTTCATTTCCTCATTCGACAATGTTTGGGTGGCCTGCAATTCGTGAAGAATAAGTTTCAGGGCTTTGACCGGGAACTTGGTTCGCTCGTATTCGGTGGGAACTGCAGGAGACCAATGAGTAGTATCTGGCTCAGTACTCGGTTTAAACTTACAATGCTTCGTACGCGCACGAGTCATCACAACTAAGGAGGTTCGGCCTCAGGTCAAACGCCACTCCAGACGTGCTATCGTACATACCATTCCTAGTCTCTGGTCGAATGACCATCTCGCCCTTAACCTCGATTTCCTTCAGGCGGGGATTAGGTGCGAGGAAGAGATCACACAGGGCGAGGATGCTTTGAAGGAATGTAAGTCAAAGTGAATGAAGCTTCAGGACACCACCCACAGACCTAACTCGAGATGCCCAGAATCCGACAAATGACTCAGCATACTCGCACCATGTCTTGATTAGAACGTCCAGTCCGTTTCCGGAAATCGAAGGGCTAGTGGAAACTAAAGATTCGAGAAGCGATAGTACAGTGTCTCGATGTGAATGAATCAAGAAGGCGAACGGAATGATCAAGCTCTATCGGAAAAATCGGATTCAACACCTTATACATAGGCCGACCGTGTGAATGCGAACCTGGATGAAAGTTGCTGTCTCAGCGGATGGTATACGACTGACTAGCACCTGGAGCAGCTCTGGGAGGACAGGGAATATCGCCTCCCCACTATTCCGAATCAAATGAACCATCAGGTCGCCCACTAGTAAACCAGCCGCTTCGTTTTCATCAGGTGAGACCGTTTTGGAGACAAACCCAAGTACCACTTGGAGACCAGACCGTCCTGTTGGATCAGTCCATGATAGCAACTGGTCTGAGCCTTTCCTGATGATTAGCGTGACACACTCGCAGCCATTCTGAGATAATGAGCAAAAGTGGGTTCAAAATGGTTTGGAGAACTCACAATGATAACATCTCGATCGTCTACTATTGCTAGGCAGTTAAAGAGGGAAGGCGCCAATCCGGCAACAAAGCCATCTCCCAGTTTTCCCTTGTCCGCAGCCTCTAGCACGCCCGTCGCCAGTTCCAACGCTGAACTTGCAATCCACGACTCTCCATGCTTCTGCGTCGCCTCGTTCAAAGCGCTTACGATAGCGGGAAGCAAGCCGCGGACCACGGAGCCGAATGCTTCTGGAGATGGCGAAGCAGCCAGTGCTTTAGTCATCTCGGTAATCTCAGAAAGTAGTATGGGATCTATAAATGGATTGAGCGGTTCCACGAATAATTCGAAAAGACATTTAAGTTGCCTTTGTAGTTTCGCTTCCAAACATCAACGAGAGCACTGATCAGTGAGGACACAATGTCCGGGTTTAACCAAGACCCCAGGTCAATTTGAACAACGATGGTCAAAGTGTCAAGTAGGAGAGAGAGCGTCTCGTCAGCAGCCGTAGATAGAAGGGGTGCGAGGCTCGCCAGAATTCGAGGGGCATATGACTTTGCTAGTCCAGAATCGGCAGAACGCGCAAGTCTAGCGAGACTATTGTTGAGTACGGCGTGATTGGCATGTTCACGAGAGATGTACCAACTTCTGAACTGCTTTGACGGCGGAGATTTTTACTGGTACACCGGCATGAGCCGACTCTAGGACCTCTACTGCAGCATTAAGATACTGGCCAGCGAGTTCAGACGATAAAAATGCACTGAAGTTTCCTGCAAAAATGAATGCGCGTCCTTGTAGGAATGGACAATCTAACAAATGACTTAGTGAGAACAACCAGAGAAAGTATTGGGGCAAATACATACCATGAACAGTGAGAAGCGAAGGAATCAAGCGGATCAGCAACGAGTCAGTATCAAGGGGCTTTGGCCTCCCTTCCTCGGCTTCCTCCTGAGTAATATCGAATACAGCATCCGATTCAGCGCCTAAGACGGCCAAAACAGCTTCGAGGGGCTTCCACCTACAGGCTCGGGTAAACATTGCCAGTGCTGAGTATCTAAATAATTACTTGCCAGTCGGTATTGCCTTCTTGACGGGCTTGGCTGAATTGTTCAACAATCCCGACCGTCGTATTTTGCAACTGACGCACCGTGGAAACAGTGAAAGCGTCGAGCATATTCTTAGGGCAAGCCGTGATCAGAAACAGCGTGTCAGAAATAGAAGATACATTACTTGGACGAAATCAAACGCCGTTGTCCTCAGCGTCATCCGTGGAGCATCATCGTCTTGCTCCGCTATGAAAGCATTTGTATCAGATATCCAATTCTCCCGCTGTCAACCAATGCATTTCAATTATCGCATAACTCAACGATTAAATTAAAGCCACTTACATCATCTTCTGTTATTTGGGCCCATAGAGGAGCAGATCTCACACATCGTTCCAGGTGCACTTCATCATTATCAATGAAAACTGGCTTCAGACGGGTTGAGCGAGTCGCAAGACCCAGAAACTCGAAAATTGAAGATATGAGCACAGGCAGAGAAACATTCTGATCTGGATCATCTGCTTCGGGTATGGGAGGGGATGTATCCGTATCGCGCGCCACGTAGTACTGCTGAAATACTGGAAGCAGAGACTCGAGATGCCTAATGCTGAGCAAGATAAAACTAGAAAACACTGGGGCGATAACCTTTGGGAGGGAGGTGGCAATTACCACTAAGGTCTAAGAGAGTGTCAGCACCGGACACAGAGGGTTGAATAATGACACACCCTGAATATTTGCAGGCGCAGAGCCAAAGGAGACCAGTCCGGAAAAACGCGAAGTTCTGTGAGGGGATCCGCATCCAGGAGGACTCTAAATGCATCAAACCATTGTGGGAGCACACTTGAAGAGGCTTCGTTAGCTGCATCAGGATACTGGTCCTTCACCATAATAAGCGATGCAACAGATTGCCTAAATATTGCTACCGCGCGTGCACGGGTGAAGTTTGTGTGTTGCTGGTAAAAGGGGTGAGTCGCAACTCGTGCATATCTGGTGGATGAAGTTACATCAGGCTGACCGAGTATCGTGATGAGGATAGGCACTAGTTCTCGGAGGACTGGAATGAGCTGCTCTTCTGTCAGCTCTTCCCTCGAAAGGTCTGACAGAACTTGCAATGCGCCATGGATAGCATCAGATGAACTAGATTGGAGCAAGCTGAGGAGATCACTCAGTAGTGAAGGATAGTGATCTGGCCAGTCACTGTGGGCTATTCTTGACACTACGAGCGCCTGAATCATCATAATTATCATATAAAACGTGAGCACAGAATCAGCCTATTTCGAAACACCTATAGATCGATGATTCTTGCCTCGGGAGACGCGGAAGTCCCTTTCCATGTACTGAAGATCGGCGACCACCGCTCGTTGACATACTTCCCCAACACCACCCCAGCAGAGTGCAGGACGCGTCATTCAGGATATTTCGGCGTCAAACTCGGCCAGAATAACTTATCTGTCTTATATGACGATTCTCTGATGGAGAGGTGCAGATCGTAGCGAGTTCGGTGGGGGTTTCTGGTTCAAGACGGAGGGTCGCGTCATGGCAATCACGCTCATGGAGGTTCTCGCTTACGACTCTGTGTGAACAGTTCTGAGAGCTTTAATTCGGCCTGGATCCGAACATTTGAATCGACATCGAATGTGCCAGCTAGACATTGCGATAAGAGCGACATAACCGCCTGAGCTCTCAAGCGCCCGGCGGATGCAAAACCGTTCACCCCTTTCAGCCAGGACTATGAGTGAAATAAATATTCAGCTCATGGCGGCGGGGGACAGCAAATAATCAGGTGTTGCGTAGCTGTACACGCATCGACCTGTATCTGATGGTGGCAACACCTCAGGTCATTATATACTTTCTGTCCCACACGAGATCTGGAACTCATTCAGTTCCATCGAATCGTGACTTTCTCACCCGAACGCTCATGACAGCGTGAGTGTGCAGTGTTAAACATTGTGAACTCTGCATTTGCGTACTGTGCCTCCGAAGCTATTGGTCATAGTTAAGGTCTTAAGGAAGCTGCTTTACATCCCTAACCTCACCTTTGACGACGACTTCACCATGGCGAAGTCATTTCGTACACCTTTGACAACACTCTTAGGTAGGAAGGTTGAGTACTCGTACATCATATTCAGGGGTTTATATTCAGGAAGGGATTCGGACGCCTGTCGTTGGAGCTGCAATGTCCAAGGCTAGCGGCGGGGCTCTTGCGGCTCAAGTCACACTAGGTGGTGGCTTTGGTTTTATGTCAGTTGGTGGGACTAGTCGTTTATCGGTCGTCCTCTTGGTGGCATTTTCTAACTGCGAGCAATTACTCCCTGCGCTAGGCTATCAAAACCTTAAGTTCGCCGTGAAGGAACTTGCCATCGCCCGGTCGCTCTTATCTTCAAGTTCCCCGAGAAATTCAGCTCGACTTCCCATCGGTATCGGTTTTTTTGGGTGGGATCTTGAGCAGCGACCCGAAGCCGTTGAAGTTCTGAAATACACTCTTCGCCAACGAGAAGTTCGGTCCTTATGGCTGTCTAACGGTAGAGATATCCCCCGTTGGATCAGAATGATTCGCGAAGCGGACCAAGGCAGCGAAAGAACCCTGATATTCGTTCAGGTTAATACGACTGCGGAGGCTATTGAGGCTTATAAGAACTGGGACATCGACGTGCTGGTCTTACAGGGCAATGAAGGCGGAGGCCATGGTCTTGGGAAAGCTCCACCTTTGATAACGCTCCTGCCTTCGGTCATAGCTGCCGTTAAACCCCTTAGTGCGTCTAGATCCTTACCCATCCCAATTCTCGGGGCCGGTGGTATAGCGACGGGTCCCCAGGTGGCAGCGATTCTCACACTGGGAGGGTCTGGAGCAGTCATGGGAACCCGCCTTACCATTTCCCCAGAATCGCTTATTCCTGAGAGTAAGAAGAGTTCCCTTCTGGATGCTGCTCGGAATTTCAGTGCTAATGATAACCCCACAATTCGATCTTCAATCTTTGACGACTTGATGGGAGTTACAAGCAAATGGCCGGATGGTGTAACTGGCCGTGGGCTAAGGATGAACGTTATGCTAGAGGATGAAGCATCTGGCATGTCCATGG
>WNFI01141579.1_pt2 | contig 13085 bp, 9 predicted proteins | sample 5400471 | NCBI WGS metagenome assembly WNFI01 (sample SAMN13153348, study PRJNA577476) | soil metagenome | isolation source: 100 cm saprolite on Douglas fir-dominated hillslope | place: USA:California | collected 2013-09-17
GGCTGGATCGACTGGTCGACGTTGATGAAGGTCAGAACGCGTTGCCCGTTGACGATCCGCTCCTGCGAGTCGACGACGTTGTCCGCGCCCGTCGGGAGCTTGATCCCCAGCCCGAACGAGAGGTTGCCATCCGGGTGCGTGCTCGGTTCCCACAGCAGGCGCCGCGCGATCAGGGTGAGGTCGCCGACGCCGCGGGCCGCCGTGATGCTGCGGTCGACGACGACGCGATTCGCGTCGCGGATCGGGCTCGACCGTTCGCCGATCAGGTAGGGGATGCCGAGCGAGAAGCTCCACAGCTTGTTCGGGTTGTAGCGGATCCCCAGCTCTGGCTGGTTGATGGTGTTGATGACCTCGCTGTCCTCGATCGCGCGGTTCACCTGCTCGACGTCGCCCACGAAATGGCGATGGGAGCGCTGGTACCTCCAGCTCGTGGAGACCTGCCAGGTATCGGGTCCGGTATAGGTGTCTTGCACGCCAAGCACGGGCGCGTCTAGGCGGGCGGCCACTCAGCCCTGGGCCCAGGCATGGCGAGGCGCGGCGAACAGCAGAAGGAGCAACGGCAGACCGGCGGCAAGGACGATCCGGTGGCGCAGAACCTGACCGAAAAGCATGGCTTGCCCTCCCCTTTTCTTGCGATATCGTTGAATATCTACTCTATAGACCGGCCCCCCGTACGCGGATAGACTGCGCTGCTCAAAAACGATCCATTCCTCGCGCCAACGATCCGGCGCTCGGGGTGCCGGCAGGCGGTGGCGGGCGTGATACCGTCTGCCCGAAATTCCGGCTGGCGGTATGGCCGCGGCAAGCGGCGCCGTCCGGAGGCGGCATGCTGATCGAAGCGGCGTTGGTGTTGAGTTTCTCATCCCTGCTGCAGCTTGCGCCGGCGCCTGCCGCGGCGGGTCGCGCCGCGCCCGCGGGCTCGCCCGCGGCTGCTCCCGAGGCGGACGGCACCGTGCTGGCGGCGGACGGGGTGAAGATCCGGTACCACGTGGAGGGCGCGGCCGGCCGGCCGGGGCGGCCGGCGCTGGTCTTCGTGCACTGCTGGAGCTGCGACCGCCACCTCTGGGACGGCGAGGTCGCCTTCTTCGCGCCGCGCTACCGGGTGGTGACCCTCGACCTGGCGGGGCACGGCGACTCCGGCCGCGACCGGAAGGCCTGGACGATCCCGGCGTTCGCCGGCGACGTGCGGCGGGTGGTCGAAAATCTCGGCCTGGAGCGAGTCGTCCTGATCGGCCACTCGATGGGCGGCGACGTGGTGGTCGAGGCCGCCGGCGCTCTTGGGCGGGCGCCGGCCGACGGCGCCCTTGAGCGGGTGCCGCGCCGGGTCGCCGGCGTCGTCCTCGTGGACACCCTGCTCGACGTGGACCAGGCGCGCCCGGACGCCAAGCAGCTGGCACAGTTCTTCGATCCGCTGCGCGCCGATTACAAATCGGCGGTCGAGACATTCGTCCGGTCGGCGCTGCTCCTCCCCACCACCGATCCGGCGCTGGCCGACCGCATCGTGCGCCAGACCGCGTCGCGTCCGCCGGAGATCGGCATCGCGGCGCTCGAGGGCGCCTTCGCCTACGACCCGCGTCCGGCCCTGCGCGGGCTGACGATGCCCATCCACGCGATCAACGGCACCCGCTACCCCACCAACGTCGCAGGCTTCCGCCGCTACGCGCCGCAGTTCCAGGTGACCTTCCTGCCCGGCACCGGCCATTACCTCATGCTGGAGGCGCCGCGGCGCTTCGACGCCCTGCTCGACGGCGTGCTGGCGGAGATGGCGGCGCCGCCGCCCGCCAACTGAGGGGCCTGGCCCTGCTGCCCATCGCAAAGCGGCGCGGCCGGCGAGGGCGGTGGGCGGGCGGTTGGGTCGCTCTCGTCTGGGGCGCGATGCTCGCCGGCGCGCCGAATGCGCCGGGCGCGCCGGCGCCGGCAGCCGCGGGCGCCGCCGGCCGGGCGCGGGCTCTCGACGACTTCGCGGCGGCGGAGCCGAGCGCCGGCTGGGAGGCGGCGCCGGCCGAGGGCGTGCGGCTGGCCCTCGCGCCGATCTCCCCCGGCGGCGCCGGCCTTCCCGCGGCGGCCGGTGCGGCGGCGCGGCGCGCCTCGGGGGCACGGCTCGAGCTCGATTTCCAGGGGCATGCCGGCTGGGCCATCGCGCGGCGCCGCCTCGACCTGGACCTGCCCGCCAACTACGAGGTCTCCTTCTGGGTCCGGGGCGCGGCGCCGCCGAACAACCTGGAATTCAAGCTGCTGGACGCCACCGGCGACAACGTCTGGTGGGTGGTGCGGCGCGACTTCGCCTGGCCCGGCGATTGGCAGCGCATCGCCGTCAAGAAGCGGCAGCTCGGCTTCGCCTGGGGGCCGGCCGGCGGCGGCGAGATCGGGCACGTCTCGGCGCTCGAGATCGCGGTCAGCGCCGGCCAGGGCGGGCGCGGCTGGGTCGAGCTTGCGGGCTTCGTCCTCGAGCCGCTGCCGCCGCCTCATCCGTACGCCCGCCGCCCGGTAGCCAGCGCCTCGTCCGCCGCGCGCGGCGCCGCGCCGGCGCTGGCGCTGGACGGCGACCGCCGCACCCGCTGGCACAGCCTGCCGGCGGCGGCCGGCGAGCAGTGGCTGCAGGTCGATTTCCTGGAGCGCCGCGAGCTGGGCGGCCTGGTGGTCGATTGGGACGGCGGCGATGCCGCGACCCGCTTCGCCGTACTGACGTCGGCCGATGGCGCCGCCTGGCAGACGGCGCGGACGGTGGAGCGCGGCGAGGCCGGCGGCAGGGAAGACGGCGCGGGTGACGGCAGGGGCGCGGGCGGCGGCAGCGGCGCGGCGGCGCGGGGCGGGGCGGGCGACAGGAGCTGGCTCTACCTTCCCGACACCGACGCGCGCTACCTGCGCCTGCGCCTGCTGGCGAGCCGCCGCGGCCGCGGCTTCGGCATCCGCGAGATCGGCGTGCTGCCGGTCGAGGTCTCGGCGTCGCCCAACGCCTTCTTTCAGGCGATCGCCAAGGGCGCTCCGCGCGGCAGCTATCCGCGGGCGGTCGGCGGCGAGCAGACCCTGTGGACGCTGGTCGGCGTCGACGGCGGCCGGGACCAGGGGCTGCTCGACCAGGATGGGCGTCTCGAAGCCGGCAGCGGCGGCTTCTCGATCGAGCCGTTCGTCTTCGCCGGCGGCCGCCTGACCGGGTGGAGCGAGGTGAGCGCCACGCCGTCGCTGGCCGATGGCGACCTGCCCATCCCCAGCGTGCGCTGGAGCGAGCCGCGCCCGGCGCGCCCTGGGGACCGGGGGCGCCGGGACCGCCTGCGACGGCGGCCGGACCTCGCCCTCGAGATCACCGCCTTCGCCGCCGGTCCGGCGCGGCGTCCGGTGCTCCATGCCCGCTACCGGCTGCGCAACCGCGGCGCGCTGCCGGCGCGCCCGCGCCTTTTCCTCGTCCTGCGTCCGTTCCAGGTCAATCCGCCCTGGCAGTTCCTGGGCAGGCCGGGAGGCGCGGTCGAGCTGCGGCGGATCGCCTTCGACGGCAGGCGGGTCGAGATGACCGTCGGCGCCGAGCGGGTGCCGCGGACGCTGGTGCCGCTGTCTCCGGCGCCCAGCGCGTTCGGCGCCATGACCTTCGACGACGGGTCGATCGCCGAGCTGTTGCGGCGCGGCCGGGTGCCGGCCGCCGCGGCGGTCGACGATCCCTTCGGCTATGCCTCCGGTGCGCTGGCGTACGACCTCCGACTCGCCCCCGGCGCGAGCGCCGAGGTCGACGTCGCCCTGCCGCTGGGCGCGGCGCCATCGCCGGGTGCGACCTTGCCCGCCGCAGCCCCGGCGGCGCCGGAGCGTGCGGTGGATGCGATGCCATCGCCGGGTGCGGCGGTATCGTCGGATGCAACGGCAGCGCCGGGCGCGTCCGCCGGGCCGGAGGCGGGCGAGATCGCCGCCGGCCCGGATGCGCCGGCGCGGGTGGACCGCCTGCTCGGCGAGGTCGCCGGGGCCTGGCGAGCGCGCCTTGGCGGCGTCGAGGTGCGGCTGCCGGCGGCGGCGATGCCCCTGGCCGCCGAGCTGCGGACCGCCCTCGCCCACATCCTGATCAGCCGGGACGGCCCGGCGCTGCGGCCGGGGACCCGCGCCTATGCACGCTCCTGGATTCGCGACGGAGCGCTGATGTCGGACGCGTTGCTGCGGCTGGGAGCGGCGCCGGTCGTGCGCGGCTTCGCCGCCTGGTTCGCCCCTTTCCAGGCCGCCGACGGCAGGGTCCCCTGCTGCGCGGACGGGCGCGGCGCCGACCCGGTGCCTGAGAACGACAGCCACGGCGAGCTGCTCTACCTGCTCGCCAGCTACTACCGTTTCACCGGCGACCGGGCCTTCCTCGACGGCATGTGGAGCCACGTGGAGGGCGCCGTCGCCTATATCGACTTCCTGCGCCGGCAGCGGCGGACGGAGGCGTACCGGCAGTCCGACAAGCGCGCCTTCTACGGCCTGCTCCCCGAGTCGATCAGCCACGAGGGCTACTCGGCGCATCCGGTCCATTCCTACTGGGACGACTTCTTCGCCCTGCGCGGCCTCGCCGACGCCGCCGACCTCGCAGCCGCCCTCGGCAAGCCGGACGTCGCCGGCCGCTGGGCGGCGCTGCGCGACGAGCTGCGGACGGACCTGCATGCCTCGATCCGCCTCACCATCGCCAGCCACCACCTCGATACCCTGCCGGCCTCGGTCGAGCTGGCCGATTTCGATCCCACCTCCACGGCCATCGCGGTGGCGCCGGGCGGCGAGCTCGCTAACCTGCCGCAAGCGGAGCTGCGCCGCACGTTCGAGCGCTACTTCGAGCAGGTCGAGGAGCGCCACCGGAGCGCGGGCTGGACGAGCTACACGCCCTACGAGCTGCGGTCCGTCGGCACCTTCGTGCGCCTGGGCTGGCGCGACCGCGCCCAGCTCCTCCTCGCCGGCTTCATGGCCGATCGCCGGCCGCCCGGCTGGAACCAGTGGCCGGAGGTCGTCTGGCGCGATCCCCGCTACCCCGGTTTCCTCGGCGACCTGCCGCACGCCTGGGTCGCCGCCGAGTACATCCGTTCGTTCCTCGACCTGCTGGCCTACGAGCGTGACGCCGACCACGCCCTGGTCCTCGCCGCCGGCGTGCCCGCGGCCTGGGTGAAGCAGGGTCCGGGCGTCGCCGTGCGCGGGCTGCGCACGGCCTTCGGCACTCTGGACTACACCCTCGATGCCAGCCCCACCGAGGCGCGCCTGCGCATCGCGGGCGATCTGCGGCTGCCGCCAGGCGGCCTCGCCGTGCAGTGGCCGTTCGCCGGCCGGCCGGGAAGCGACCAGGCTTGCAGATGGCTTTCGCAGCAAGGGTGGTTGCCACAGATCTCAACCCGTCGAGGATCAGATCGTGAGGGGAATGGAGGGCTCCGCGCTCATGCCTGATCGATCGCGCCTGGCCGCCGGCCTGCTGATGGGGCTGTGGCTCGGGGCGATTCCCGGGACAGCCTCTGGCCTGCCGGCAGCGCCGCCGCCGGCGGCGGCCTCCTGCGGCGATGACGGCCAGGGCACGTTCGTCGCCCTGTCGGACCTTCACTTCAACCCCTTCTACGATCCCGCCCTGGTCCCCGCACTCGTTCGTACGGACGCGGCGCGGTGGGAGGCGGTTTTCGCGGGCTCGGCGGTCAAGGGCCTCGGCGCGTACGGCAGCGACGTGAACTTCCCGCTGCTCGAATCGACCCTCGCCGCGGCGGCGCGTTTCGCTCAGCATCCGGATTTCGTTCTGATCACTGGCGACTTCCTGGGGCACAATTTTCAGCAGCTGTTCGCGAAGTCGGCCTCGCCGGGTGCCGGCAACGCCGCCTTGCGGCGCTTCGTGCAGAAGACGCTGCGGTTCGCGACCGCCAGGATCCGCCGGACTTTCCCGCGGACGCCGGTGATCGTGGCGCTCGGCAACAACGACTCAGCCTGCGGCGACTACCAGCTGCAGCCGGACAGCTCCTTTCTCGCCGATCTCACGGGTCTCTGGCAGCCGCTTCTCGGCCCTGCCACCGGGAGCTTCCGGCAGACGTTCCCCAGCGGCGGCTACTACAGCCTCCCGCATCCGACCGTCCCGCACCTCCGGGTGGTCGTGCTCAACACCGTCTTCTTCTCGCCCAAGTACAAGAACGGCTGCGGCAACCTCCAGCCAGCGCCGAGATCCAGGGGCGCGGGAGCTGCTGTGGCTCGAGCGCACCCTGCGGGCCGCCGCGCGGCGCGGCGACCGGATCTGGCTCGCCTATCACATCCCCCCGGGGATCGACGCCTACGCCACGCTGGCGGCATTGGCGGCGCCGGCAGCAGACGGGGCGGCGGGACCTTGCTCCGGCGCGCCGGTGTCGCTGTGGCAGGACCGTCAACGGCCGCCCCCTTCCCGCGGCGTCCGCCGGCCCCGGCGGCGAGCTGATCGTGCGCGAGCTCCCCGCCGACGTGCGGCTCACGTTAGGTAGGACCGGCCGGCCCGCGGGCCGGACAGGCGGATAGGATGGTCAGGTGGGAAGGAGGGCTCCGCGCTCATGCCTGATCGATCGCGCCTGGCCGCCGGCCTGCTGATGGGGCTCCGCCAGGCTTACCGGCAACCCGCGGTCGACGAGTCGAGCCTGAAGGCGGTGCAGCGCGCGATCGACGGCGACGCGGCGGTGCGGGGACGCTACATGAGCTTCTACCCGGTGAGCAGCGCCAGCGCCGGCGCCGATCTCGCCCACTGGAAGGCCTACTGGTGCGGTGCCCAGACGCTCACCGCGGCGGACTTCGCCGCCTGCTACTGTCCCGCCACGCCGAGCCCCTGACCGGCAGGGGCGCAGAATTGCCCGGTGGGCACGACGCTGCGAACCACGACCGCGGTGCCCGCCGGCGCTACGAACTCGCTGTCGCCGAAGTGGTTCGGCGACGACGAGGACCAGTCATAGGTGTAGCCGAGGGCGGTCCAGGGATAGCTCTCCCGCGGCTTGCCGGGGGGGTAGGTCGCGGTCCAGTTCGAGCACATCCAGTCGAGGTGCTGGCGCGAGACGGTGACGAATGTCCCCGAGACCTGCTGCTGGAGCGCGGCGCTCCAGGGACATGCGGCGGCGCGGTCGGCGGTGCCGGTGGTGAGGTTCACCTGGCACTCGCGGTCGCCGATCTCCGGGTCCGGGCAGGGGCGGAAGAGGTCGGCGGGGTCGATCCATATCTCGGCGAAGGCGTCGTGGGCGCCGTTCGGGGGCAGCCCGAGGCGCTGCTCGATGCGCAGGTCAAGGGCCTGGCCTTGCAGACCCGAGGCCCGGCAGAAACGCTGCAGGAACGGTGCGGCGGTGAACCAGGTGTCCCTCGCGAGTTTCAGCTCGCCCGGCGTGAACCAGGCCGCCTTCGTCCAGGTGACCATGAGCACCTGATGCCGCGCCTGATCCCAGACCAGGCCGTCGAACCAGGTGGCGATGGGCACCAGCTCGCGGGAGACGCGCGCCGGCCGCGGGAGCTTGGCGTCCTCGACGGCGCGCTCGTAGTCGCGCCAGAGGCTGTCGATGCTCGCGGGAGCGGCGGGAGCGGCCTGCCGCATGGTGACGCAACCGGACAGCGCCAGCAGCAGCAGGCCGGCAAGGCAAGCGCGGCGCAAGCCGAGGTCGCGGCACTGCCGTCGAGTCATGGCGAGCATGAGCACTCCTCCTCGGACGGTCAAGGGTTCCTCGGCAGTAGCTTAACCGACTCGGCAGGCGAGCGAGACGAAGAGCGCCGAGCGAGCTGACCGGCCGCGACGAGGTGCTGAGCGCGCCGTCGCCGAACTCGAGGGCGCGCGGTGATTCGAGAGGCACTTATCGTGGAGGCGCTGATCCTGGGGCGGCACTGGCAGCGACAGCGGAATGTGCGGCGTCATACGCCACGATGTCCGCGTCCCCGACGTGCTCGGCTTTCCATAGCATGACGCGGTGGATGCGGTTCCAGCCGCTCGGGTGATCGTAGAAGACGATCTCCTCGACGGGTCCCGGCTGCATCTTGCGGTACTCGGACAGGTGCAGAGCCGCCTGGGCGAAGCCGTCCGGCTGGCGCGACACGTTGATGCCGTAATTGTCCGCCTCGGCTTCCATGGTGCGGGTGAGCGTGTTCGTCACCGGCGTCAACAGGAAGCTGTACGCCGAGAACAGGAACAGCAGCAGCGGCAGCCCGGCGACGTCGCCGGCGCCGCGGATGCCCCAGCGCGCACCGTGGCGGGCCTGCAGCTTGTCGAAGGACCAGCTCAGCAGGGCGAAGCTGACGACGATGATGAGGCCGATGAAGACCATGCCCTTGTAGACGTGATGCAGGACGTAATGGCCCATCTCATGGCCCAGCACCGCCTTGATCTCCTCCGGCGAGCCGCGCTTCAGGAGATTGTCGTTCATGCTGATCCGCGTCGTGCCCAGCAGGCCGCTGACGTGCGCGCTCATGCGCTTGGTCTGCTTCGAGGCGTCGAATTCGAACACGTCGGTGGCGGGGATGCCGTTGGCGCGTGCCATGGAAAGGATTTGCTGCTTGAGCGGGCTCTCGGCCAGCGGCTTGAACTCGTTGAACACCGGCTCCAGGTACACCGGCCCGATGGCCAGCGCAAACATCGCGAAGGCGATCGTCACGAGCGCGCCACAGGCCGTACTTGTGCTCGCGGAGGTAGTTCTCGTAGACGTTCCAGGGCAGCAGCAGGAGACTGGTGATCAAGATGTACAGGGCCGCATAGATGGCGGTCTGCAGCCATTCGAAGCGCGTGATGCGCTCGATCCGATCGCGCAGGCGCGCGGAGAACCTGGTGCCCAGGAACAGCCAGGCGACGGCGAGGCCGATCAGGAAATCCCACAGGATCAGCCAATAGCCGCCTTCGAAATACGCGTCGGACCTGGCGCGCGCCGCGGGGGACAGCTGGGCCATGTAGGCGGCGGTGGCCGCCTCCGCGTCGAAATGCGCCGCCGGCGCCGGGCCCGCGGCCGGAGCCGGCGCCGCCGGAGGAGCCGCCGCCGCCGCCGCCGGAGCCGCGGCTGCCTGAGCCGCGGCCGCCGGCGTCAGAAACGAAACCAAAAGCATGCCGGCAATCGCCGCCAGCAGCATCGCCTTGCAAATTTTCACGGCTGTCCCTCCCCGAGACGTCGATGGTGACCTGCAGCCCATACGGATCGCCGGCGGAGGAGTTTCACAGCGGGGCGCGAGATCTCTGAGGACAGTGCTCCCGCAAGGCAGGAGAGTGACATCTTGAAAGCTTGGGCTCGAGCTGAGGAAGGAAAGGCGCCGGGCAGTGGCCGCGGATGCTGCTGACGACCACGGTCGGACCGCCGCAGGGGGCGTTGCCGTCGCCGTTGTAGAGGACGCCGGAAACGCGGACCGCGTCGCCGGCCTGGTAGTCGCCGAGATCACCGTCCAGCGAGAAGGTGGTGACCCCGGTGTCGATGAACGGGCAGCCGTTGGCGGGCTCATGGAGCCTGCCCAGCAGCGTCACTCTCCGGTGAGGCCCCTGGTAGACGTAGTGGCCGTAGCGGTCGAACCGATCGGGCAGCGCCTGCGCGTCCCGGTCGTAGTCCCGGTTGTAGCCGCCCCCCATCCTGCCGCTGCGCTGCGCGAACCGCAGGAACGGCTCACCGCCGCGGAAGTCGAAGCGCACGGCCCGGTGGGTGTCGTCGACCCACAGGGTCTGGACCGTCATGACCTCGAACCCGGTGGCGCCGCAGCGGCTGTCGGCGACGAAGCGGCCTTCGATACGGACGTGGTCGCCGCCCAGCAGACCTGAGGTGTCGCCCAGCAGCGAGTAGGGAGTGCCGTCGTGCGTCTGCAGCGTGGTGCAGCCGCCGTTCACGTCGAGGAAGCCGTCGAGGCTTGCGATGCGTGCCGCGGAAGATTCAAGCGGCGCCAAGAAGAGCAGGGACGCCAGTCCCAGCGCTCGTAAGTACCATCGTGTACGGTGCATGTTGAACTTCATGCTGTGCCTCCTTGTCTCGACTTCAACTTCTACTTCTTGGGTCGTCTCGCCGAGAAGCGTACCGGCTTCGCCAGCCCGTCCTCGTCAAGCACACTGCTCTAGAGGAGCAAGCCTCCTGCCAGAAATGCTCCCGGCAGGCGAGAATACGGCGGTAATAACGGTCTTCTCGGACGTCCCAGGAGGGTCCCGTGCCGAGGGTGTGCCGGAGGCTTGGACCTTGCCGTGTGGGCCGCCCGACCATCCTGTTCGGAGGACAGGGCCGACCTCATACGGACGCGCGTGCCACCGAGCTTCGCCGCGGGCTCAGGGACGTCAAAGCGAAAGGAGGTGGATCTCGTCGCCGACGCGGACAGTTCCTGTCTTGAACGTCGAACCGTAGACGCCGGCATAGGCGTCATGGCTCTGACCCACCGCGCGTAGGACCCGCAGGTCGGACACAGCCGTCTCCGGATCGAGGTTGATCATGCGACAGCGCAAATCGCGCCTCGAGACGCTCATCGCGGATGCAGGGCCTCGGGAACCGAAGGCGATGACGTGACCGATCCAGGAGTCTTCGGCGAAGGGCTCGCCGCTCGCCGCCTCAACCAGGATGTTCGGTCGGAATCGGCGCGCGTCGAGGTCGACACCTGAGGCGCGCTCGAGCGCCGTCAGCGTCGATGTGCTGATGAGCGAGAGCGGCGCCTCGTCGTAGATGCCATGCTTCAAGTAAAAGAGCTCGACTGGCTGCCCGTGCGCTTGCGACAGTCGTTCGCGCAGCTCTGCACCGTGGGCTTCGAGCTCCTCCCCATCCGGCGTGACGACACGGAGCGTGCGGCCGTCTCCGTCGGCCCCGGTATGGTAGGGCCGGTAGCACAAGAGCGCCGCGATTTTGGTGGCGGTCAGCCAAGGGACGCCGCTCACGTCCCCCACGCGCCGAAAGGCGAAGCGGCGATCCCGGACAAGCCCGTGCCAGCCCAACTCGGCGACCGGGATCGGCTCGGCCGCCATGGACTTGACGGGGTAGCGATAGAGGCTGCGGACGACGGCAACAGGAGGCATTCCACGCGAAGCATACTGCGCTAGCCCCCGTGCTCACCCACGACGGCGAGGTCCTCTATTCCCTCCCCGGCCGCGTCATCAGTTGAACCGTCGACCCAGCTATCTTCAGTCGTAGCGCAGCACGACCGTCGGATCGACTGCCGTCGCCCGGCGGGCCGGGAGGTAGATCGAGAAGAGGGCCGCCACGGCCAGCAGCGGCGGGGCGGCGAGGAAGGCCACCGGGTCGGTGGGGCCGACGCTTCAGGACGCTGGCGCGGCCGGCGCCCAACGCCATTCTGACGCCGATGTCGCGCGACCGCTGGGCGACCGAGAAGGACATCACGCCGTAGATGCCGGCCGTCGCCAGGGTCAGCGCCAGGGCGCCGAACAGGGCCAGCATCGAGGCCGCGAAGCGCGGCGCCCAGAGCGAGGCGTCGAGCTGCTGCGCCAGGGTCGCCGCCCCCACCAGCGGGATGCCGGGAGCGAGCGCCCGCACCTGCCGCTGGATGCTCGGCAGCACCGCGAGAGGGTCGCCGGAGGTCCGCGCCACCAGGGTGACGCCGCCTGCGTAGTTCTGGGCGAGCGGCTCGTAAACGTAGGGCTGCGGGTCTTCCGCCACCGCGTCGTATTTGGCGTCGCGCGCCACCCCCACGACCTCGACCGGCGGCTGGCTGTGGAAATGGAAGCGCTTGCCGAGGGCGCTCTGGCGCGGCCAGAACTTCTCGGCCATGGTGCGATTGACCACCACCACCGGCAGGGTGCCCGCGCGGTCGGCGTCGGTCAGGCCGCGCCCCGCGACGATCGATACGCCGACCGTCCGCAGATAGGCGGGATCGACCGCGTTGACCTCCACCAGCAGGCCGTTGCCGGTGGTCCCGGCGCCCTCCAGGAACACCGACCGTGTGATGGAGCCCTGCAGCGGGCCGGCCTGTCCAAGGGTTACGGCCGCGACGCCCGGAAGCGCCCCCACCTGCTCGCCCACGGCCCGGAACAGCTGCTCGCCGTGCCCGCGGTCGAGGCCGTAGAGGCCGACGTCGAAGGAGACGGAGAGGAGATGGGCCGTGTCGTAGCCGGGGTCCATGCGCTGCGCCGCGCCCAGGCTGCGCAGGAACAGCGCGGCGGCGATCAGCGCCAGCAGCGAGAGCGCCACCTGGCCGGCGACCAGCGCGCCGCGCAGACCGATGCCGTGGGCGGTGGGAGGAGCGTCTCCCGCCTGGCTCTTGAGCGCCGCGACCAGCTGCGGGCGCGAGTTCTGCAACGCCGGCACGAGGCCGAAAAGGAAGCCGGTCACCAGGGTGATCGCCAGCGCGAACGCGAGCACCTTGACGTCGACGCCGAGGTCGAGCGACACCGTCACCGGGAAGGGGAGGGTGGGCAGGAAGACCAGCAGCGCGTGGCTCGCCCAGACCATCAGCAGCAGGCCCAGGCCGCCGCCCAGCAGCGCCAGCAGCAGGCTCTCGGTGAGCAGCTGGCGCACCAGGCGCCCGCGCCTCGCCCCCTGCGACAGGCGGATGGCGATCTCGCGCCGCCGGGCGGTGGCGCGAGCCAGCAGCAGGTTGGCGACGTTGGCGCAGGCGATCAGCAGCACCAGGCCGACGACGCCGAGCAGCAGCAGCGAGGCGACCACCAATCCCTGGCGCGCCTCCGGCGGCACGGTCGCCTGGGTCAGCGGCAGCAGCGCCGGCGAGCGCCCCCGGTTGTCGTTCGGGTACTCCCGCTCGAGGCGGCGGCCGATGCCGGTCATCTCGGCCTGCGCGCCGGCGACGGTCACGCCGGGACGCAGCCTGGCGATGGTGTTGACGAACAGGCCGCGCCGCTGCTCGTACCAGTTCAGCTCGGGATCGGGCTTGATCTGGCGGTTCATGCTCATCGGCAGCCAGAGCTCCGGCTGCACTCCGGTGACCGTGCCGGTGAAGCGCTCGGGAGCCACGCCGATGACCGTGAACGGGCTGCGGTTGACGACGATCGTGCGGCCGACCGCCGCCGGGTCGCCGCCCAGCCGCTGCTGCCAGAAGTGATGGGAGACGACCGCCACCGGATGGGCGCCGGGCTTGGCGCCCTCCTCGGCGGTGAAGGCGCGGCCGCGCTCGGGGCGCACGCCCAGCAGCTCGAAATAGTTCTCCGACACCAGCTGGCCGACGATCAGGCTCGCCTCGCCGCCGGTCGCGACGCTCATGCCAGCCCA
>WNFI01247258.1_pt1 | contig 13085 bp, 10 predicted proteins | sample 5400471 | NCBI WGS metagenome assembly WNFI01 (sample SAMN13153348, study PRJNA577476) | soil metagenome | isolation source: 100 cm saprolite on Douglas fir-dominated hillslope | place: USA:California | collected 2013-09-17
GTTTTATTCTAAATCAGACCTACCTTGGGTTATCAAAGCTGCCTGGGCTATTCTCAGTTCCACGCCACTCCGGCTTACGTTCCTTGCTAGCTTCTGACAAAGCGCGTTTCACACCGGTGAAATCGAAGTCTTTGCAGTAAACCGGAGTCGCAGGCTGCTGTCGCCAGGACTCGTCGAGACTGCCCGCATCAACACCATCGAACCCAAGTTCGTCGATGAGCCGCATTACGATGGCTTTAGCTCCATCGTCATCGCCGGCTACCGGCAAAGCGATCCGACCCGGCGTGCCTCTGGGCTTGCCCAACTTTAAAAGGTGTTCCGCGTAAATATTGTTAAACGCCTTGATCACCGGCATGTTCAAACGCTGTGCAACCCACTGACTCTCGGTTAGCCCCCCTTCAATTCCGTCAATCCGACCGTCGCGCTGACGCGGATAGTAATTGCCCGTGTCGATGACAACCACGCTCTTCTGCGTCTCCGCGAACAAGTCGCGAGGCAGATCAGGAACATTCTTTTCGGGAATTGTAACGACAACGACCTCTCCGAACTTAGCGGCGTCCTTAACTGATACTGGCTTTGCGCCGGTTTCTGCCGCCAAATCGGCGAGCGATTCCGGCCCTCGAGAATTGGCTACTGCGACGCCATGTCCCAGGGCTGTCAAACGGCGGGTCAGGGTTCCACCGATCTGTCCTGCACCGATAATACCGATTTTCATAACTGTCCTCTCAAAGAAGCTCGGGCCTTGGTGCCCAAGGCAGCCATTCATTCTAGCGGGATTGCGCTGAGGGACAAGGGGGCTGCGGACGCTCGACGCAGCCGTCGCCTTGCACCCAAACCGCTGGGCTTCCGCCACGTGAAGCCTGGCGCTAGCAGCTGGATGAATCTCGATCGAGTGTCTGCGTGGCTTAAGAAAGAGCCGCAACCGCCCTCTGGCCAAAAGACGGATCAGCTCTCAATCCCGAGGCGCCAGTTCAGCTAATAATTTGTCGAAGCGCGGATCCTTGCGCAGTGGATCCCAACTGGGGTTGGTCTTGAGGTCTCCGTACGTCAGGAGGCTGCTCGGTATTTTAACCAGCAGACCCAGTTGTTCGAAAGCCAAGTTCGACTGGTTCGTGCAGGCGTAGACTACTGCGACATCCGTCGCTGTGGTTGGGCCGTCTACGGCGTCCTCGGACAGTGGCATTCTTCGCTCACCGCGATTTTTCGGGGCGATGAAGCGCCTGTTCAAGGGCTTCGCGAATAAAGCGCGTATAGGGGATGCCACGTGCCGCCGAACGCCGCTTCACGGCTTCCAATAGCGCTTTCGGAATACGCAGATTGATTTGAGCAGTCTTCTTCTGAAACTCGAACCGGGTCGGTTTAAACTGCGAGAAATCCAAATCGGAAAGATCTTGATTGAGGAAAGCCTCGGCTTGCTCGTCGCTGGTGAATTTAGGGATTTTGCGCTTCATAACTTTGGATCTCTTTCGCATGCATGTAACGGGCGCTGCCGGCCTTTTAGTCGAATCGTGAAAGCGACGAAGAGCGGCCGGCCGGTTCCCGTTCGGCCAATTGCAATGAATCTATCTTCGGTAGCGGAATGCTTTGTATCAGGTGCAACACGGAACCTGCCTTGAAAAACTGCTTCGATTTCTGCGATCGGAACTCCATGTTTTTGACATTTTGAGCGATTTGCATCATCCCAGTCGAAACCGGCGAACGCCTCCATGTATTAAGCAAATCTATACGTTTGTATATACATACATTGTCAAGAAGCCGGACGTTGGCTTGCCAGTCTATCGCCCGCGGATTCGTTGCCAAGCAGCGGCAGTTGGCGGTTAAAGTATGGTCCGATGAAACCAGTCCCTAAGATTGTTTCTGGAGGACAAACGGGCGCGGACCGTGCGGCGCTGGATTGGGCGCTGTCGCACGGCGTGCCGTGTGGAGGATGGTGTCCGAGAGGGCGGAAGGCCGAGGATGGGCCGATTGATGCGAAGTATCCGCTTAAAGAAACGCCTTCCGCTTCCTATCTGCAAAGGACCGAATGGAACATCCGTGACAGTGACGTAACCATTTTATTTTCAATCGAGCCGACGTTAACCGGCGGATCACTACGGACGATGGAGTTTGCCCGGAAGCACGGCAAACCGCACCTGCATCTCTGCGCCCAGAGCCAAAGGTTGGTCAGTTTTTGATGGCGTTGTTGGACGAGGTTCTTGGTATCCTGGACTAACGGCGCTCTGTGCTGAGGCGCAGAAAATAAACGTCAGAGAAGCCACAATCCGGAACCGTCGCCAGGAGTAGCGATGTGTCGACCTTATCAGAGCTAACTAGTTTAAGATCGCCGGCGAAAGAGCTTGTCTTATTTAGGCTCTCAATCCCGCGGTGCTAGTTCGGCTAACAACTTGTCAAAGCGCGGATCGTTGCGGAGCGGGTCCCAACAAGCATCGAGCTTGAGATCTCCGTAACTTACGCCACCCGGTATTTTGGCTGAAACAGCTAGCTCTTGGAAGGCCAAGTCTTGCTCATTCATCATACCATAGACTGCGGCCAGGTTGTACAGAAGGGAGGGGCCATCCACGGCATCTTCAGAAACCGGCAGCATTGCCACTGCGCGTTTTGCCTCCTCGATCGCGTCCAATTTTCGACCCAAAGCGGCATCAATGACGGCCAACGCGCTTAGTAAGCTCGCATCTTCCGGGTGTGCTTCGACCTTACGGTTTAGCTGCTCGCGTGCCGCCGCGAACCCCGCTTCCATCGTGGGGCGATCTCCTTTAAGATATGCCAGATAGATCTCCAAGCAGCCGAGGGGAACCGTAGTGTCCGCATTGAAATAGTAGAGTTCTGCATTCGTGCTTCTGCTGAGAACTTCCTTTGCGGTTGTCCAGTCACGCGTGCCTAGGGCGTCCATAAACTGGTGTGAAACCCCGTTCAGATCACCTCTCATCGAAGATGGAATCCGTTCTAAGGCAGTTCGATAGCTCGTCCAATCAGCGTTTCCCATCAGCACGGAGGCAGCTTTTTGTAACCTTAAAAGCGGCTTGTCGGGCTCCAATTCAATTAACCGATCATAGGTGCGTTCGAAGTCTCGATAACGGCGAAGGCTTGAATAGTTGCTGGCCAGTTCACTAAGAAACTCGGGATTTCGCGGATCGAGGATAACCGCCTTTTCCAAACCTGTGGTGGATTCTATCCATCGGCCCTGGCGGCGATCAAGATAGGCAGTGAGGGCGAGAGCGTCAGGACTATTTGGGAGGGCTCGTTGAGCGACTGCAATCTGAACGCGAGCTCTCTCATAATCTCGATAGCAGGCGTAGCGGTGAAACGCCGCCGCTAAATGAACCTCCGCAAGATCTGGTCTCGCGTGCAAGGCTTGATTAACGGCTGCATCGCCAAGCGCTCGCCTTTCTGGTGTCTTGTCCAAATCCCAAAGGTATAGCCAGTCATGAGCCTTGGTGAGTAGGCAATATGCGACGGCGAATTTCGAATCCTTCCGAGTCGCCTCTTCCAGAAACCCAACCGCGTTTAGCAGACTTTCGCGCGGATCCTTATACCAAGACAAGAGAGTAGCGTTTGCGATTGACTCCTTAGCTTGCAGGTAGAGGTCATAAGCTTCTAGGTCGTCAGTGGGCTTTCCTTCAATGTCTTGCTTTTCCTCGGGAGACAACCGGGCACTCAATTTAGAGGCGACCGCTTGAGCTATATCGCTCTGGATCGCAAAGATATCCGTTAGATCTCGATCATAGCTATCGGACCAGAGGGTCTGATCTGTTCGAGCATCAATAAGCTCGGTGGTCACCCGCACCCGATTACCCTCCCTCCGCACGGTGCCTTCGACCACGTTTGCGACTCCCAGCGCGGTGGCAATCGAACGCAGGTCCGGCTTGCCCCCGGCGCGATATGTCATTACCGAGGTCCGGCTGATGACTTTGAGTTGTGCAATCTTCGCCAAGTTGTTGAGGATTTCATCCTGCACGCCGTCAGCGAAATAGCTGTCGCTCTTGTTCTCGCTCAGACTCTCAAAGGGTAGAACGGCAATGCTCTTTTCGGTTGGGACCGCTTCGGTGCCCTTCCGATGGAAGAAAGATTCTCCATAGAAGAGGAAAAACCACCCAACAATTAATACAGACACGCATAAACCAAGCGCCAACAGCCAGCGAAAAGCATGTTTTCTAGGCTCTCGTTTCGGCGATTGCACAGCTAATTGGTCATCAGCTGACCGCAACCCTTTCGGGCTCATCGGCGACTCGGAAGCGATCGCTTCTTTCACCCTTGGCAGAGCCTTCTGCAGTTCGCCTGGGCTTTGGAAGCGTCTGCTAGCATCTTTCTCCAGCAGGACTTCCAACAACGCGATCATCGGTGCTGGAACATTCATCAATTTTCCAGTGGGCAGTGCAGCATGCTGATGCTGGTCCATCAACTCCGCGACCGAGCCGTAGAAAGGAGGCTTACCCGAAAGCATTTCCCAGAGTGTCACCCCCAATGAATACAGGTCAGAACGAATATCCGTCCCAAGTCCGGCAAACTGTTCCGGACTCGCATAGGTGGGAGTTCCAATAAAACTTCCCGCGATTGAAAGCGTGTCTTCCGTGACCCCTTTCGCTAGGCCCAGGTCGATTATTTTAACGTTTTCCAATCGACCCTCCTCCCAGGTAACCATGATATTGCTGGGCTTAATGTCGCGATGAACGAGATGCTGTTTGTGGATCGCAGTTAGCCCTGCTGCCATCTGCACCACTATCTCGAGAGCCAGTTCGATCTCCAACTGGCCGCGACGACGGATGAGGCTCTCGAGCGTTTCCCCATCAACAAACTCCATCACATAAAAGTAGTTCCCGCTGCTTTCTCCCAGGTGAAATACCGAAGCCACATTGGGATGACGAACACTGGCCGCGGCTCGGGCTTCCCGCAGGAAACGGCTCCGGGCAGATTCGCTACCGATGAATTGTGCACCAATGATCTTGAGAGCCACCGGGCACCGGAGGTGGGTATCGATGGCTTTGTAGGTTACTCCCATGCCGCCGCGTCCGAGCTCCATCGGCGTTCCATCTTCGTTTTTGAGAACCTGGTAGTGCTCAAAACAGAGCTCAGAAGAAATGGCCGAAAGTGACTCGGTCTTGAGTGAGATAGCTCCCCGCAGCGCGCAAACCGGACAGAAATCACTGTTTTGGCTCAATGCAGTGCCGCAAACCTCGCACGCGCGTTTGCTTTCTGTTTTCACTCCAAGCTCGCTTAGCCACCCGGAGTTTAGCCGATTTGGTTGCTGATCGCTTGCACAAAATGGTCTGTGGTCGCGGGTTACGTAGGGCGGGTGCCTCGGACTGCTCTGGCCGGGTTTTAGAATCTTATTGATGAAGTTTACCCGAGCGCCGCCATGGGTAAGCTTAAAAAACCAGGGGCCAGGAGATCCGAATCTGGCATTTAATAATTTTCGAGCCCTGAAACGTGATTTTGGCGGCAATATTTGTTTCTACGGGCTGACTCGCTCTAGGGCTTTGCAATCGCACCCTTCCGAAAGCAAAAACGAGTTGGTGATGCGTAATACAGCCCGTCAGGTCTCCAGAAATCACGTTCAAGCTGTCCCGCAAATAAAGCGCTAACTCTCGAAAGCCCTCCTTGCCCGAGAAATTGATGGCATTCGGAGGGGATTCCTCACCCAATGTCTGAGGATCAGCTGGCGAGAGAATCCACTCAACCCTCGGCGCAAGGAACGGAAATAACTGCTCGACATCGTTAGGATCAATGAGAGCGGAATAAAACAGCTCAACGATTTCTGGGCGCTCCATTATCTGTATGTCTAAATCAACTTCACTATCAATTGGCCACGTGCCTTTCCATGTAACCTTTCCCGCCGATACTACTTTGGACGCTCTCAGTCCGAGTTAACATCAAAGCACGCTGCGTTAATAGGCGTTGTGGAGAGGTAGTCACTTGCAGGCTATAGATAGATAATTTCTGGAGCGCCGAGCCCTGCTGGAACGCGAGCGAACGCTACAATCGATCTTCCTGGTCCTGCCAGCACGTTCGCAGTATTTCGAGTGCGAAGCGCATCCAACCGAAAACCTCCGTTAAGGCGTTTCGATAGCAGAGGGACAATACAATGTTGAACCCGTTCTACTCTCGGAGCCGGGGTTTGAATCTGTCACCATGCGGATCAGGATGCTATTGGCTGCTTGGGGTGGTCGTCGGGGACGGCGTCGCGGCGCCGGTTGCCAGATCCCTTTTACATTGTCTGTTAAAGGCGTGACCCTAATTGCTGTTTGTTCACCTTAAAGCAACAACATAAATTACCAGTGTAACACTAAGATAAGAGAGGGGGCGCGGTGCGACCGATGGAGCGGAGTCAGACGTTCGGATTTCGTCGCGACAATAGCCAGTGAACTCATCGTTACCGACCTTAGTCTTCCCCGCATCGAATCCCGCAATTTCGAATCCGCAGTGGATGATCGTCCCGAACTCGCTAAGCTAGATTGACCCGATAGGTCCATATCGGCACCTGAGAGTCTTTTTTCCCCATCATGGGGACCATATACTACAAAATCTGTAACCATTAAAATAACATCATTGTGGTGTCATTTTGGCAACATGCCGTTAGGACTCGTCTCCTAGGGTTACTCCGCGCTGCGGGATTTCCTCACGAAAATGCTTTGATCCGGCCTTGAATTTTTCGCTGCTGAACGGATGTTAGGTTACGAGCGATGAATGCAAAGATGTTATTTGCGTTTGCGCTAAGTGCCTCTCTGTTCGTTTCATCTGCTGAAGCGATCGTGTATACAGTGTGGACTGATTCGGGACCGGTGACTTACAGCCTGGAGGTTTCTCCTGACACTCCGGTCGGAGATAAAATAAAGCCGGGTCCGCAAGTTGGCTATTCTGCCAATTTCCGGATGACAGCTGGCTCAGCCGAAGTCGTTGCGGTCCGTTGGGCGGCCGGATTGAAAGACAAGGATAAATCTGATAACTACCCGAATTCGTTAACAATTCTCGGTGGGAAAATTCCGGGCGGTTTTTACAATGCCACCCTTACCAGGCCCACCTCGGTTCAACGGATAAACCGCCCGGTTCCTTATTATCTGGTCCAAATGCGCGGGAACGTCGCCGGCAGCGAGCAGACTTTTTATGCCGCGGTGCTCGACGACGGAAATATCGTTCCCCCGGTAGCAGTGAGTCGATACGCCTACCACCCAGTTCACCATTCTCGGGAAAAGACGGGTGGCTCCGGAGAGAAAAAGAAAACGAAATCGGGTGGTAGAGTTTTCGGAAAAGCCGGAGGCGGCCGAGGGATGGGCGGTGCTGAATTGAAGGAAAAATGGGAAGGTTCCGAAGAGAAACCTTCGAATTAGCTTAAACATAGCGGCCGGCGCACCGGTTTCTTGCGACATTCTAGCCGCGTAGAAGACAAATTCTGAAGGATTTCTGTTCTACGCGAACTGAAGCGAATCGAGGCACTCCCGTCGACATGAGAACGATTGACATTTTTGTTTCTTCGCCCGCTGACGTACAAAAGGAAAGTGCGGTAGCGGAACAGTTGATTCGTTCGGTTGCCGCGGAGTTTAATCTCCCGATAAAGGTCTCCTATTCCACTCCACTACGAGAATCGAAGGAGGAAGACGAAATTAGCGTTGAGCGTGAAGATTTCGGCGACGAATCGACCCTCGTTTTGGGTCCATGCTTTTGGGAGTATCCGGATTTGGAGGAAGACGACTTCCTGGAACAGATTCCGAACACGGGCCAATATGACCTTGTCATTTGTATTCTCTGGTCCCGGCTTGGAACCACACCGCCGCTGGAGTGTGCCATGCCGGATGGGACCTCGCCAACGTCCGCAACTGATTACGAAGTTGCTTGGGCGTTGGATCAGTCGAAGCGAACCCCGGGGCGTCCAGGGTTGTGTGTCTACCGGAATCGAGCGACTCCCGCTGCTCCACTAGAACCGAAAGAAGAACGGGAAAACTTGTGCCGGCACTGGGATGCGGTCCAAGAATTTTGCCAGGCCTGGGAAAGAAATGCCGGCCCAGGCTTTCGCGAATGCTGCCACGACTATCAAGAACTTGAAGAGTTCGAAAATCTGTTTCGAGAGCATTTTCGCGATTTTCTGACGCAGCAGTTGGATCCGGCGATTGCCTCGAGCAAAGCGCAGCGAACGGTTCCTCGCTTGGGATCGAACCCCTTTCGGGGTCTAGATTTCTTTGATTTCGAACACGCAGCTCTTTACCACGGCAGAACGAAAGCCGTTGGAGAAGTGCTTGACGTGTTGAAGCACCAGGCGAAGGCCAAGAAGCCTTTCGTCGTGGTAACGGGTCCCTGCGGTTGCGGAAAGAGTTCCTTCGTTCGGGCGGGTGTTCTTCCTCTTTTGGCTCGAGGTGCGACACCCGTTGGTAGTGGGCCCTGGCGGCGTGCAATAACCCGACCAGGGGCCGCTGATGATCCCTTCGATGCACTCGCTGCCGCTCTATTTGCAAAATCTGCCTTGCCAGAGCTTCAGGATGCAGCTTCGCCGGACAATCGCAGGAGTCTAGCGTTCCAACTATCTCAAGATCCCGGGATCGCGGCAGCCCGAATAGCGCAAATGCTAGTGAAACCGAAGCTGCAGCTTGCGCTCATTGTAGATCAGCTGGAGGAGGTGTTTACGGGGTTTCCCCCGCTGCTCCAGGGGAAATATATCACCGCGCTCTGCGCTTTAGCTAACTGCGAAGGAGTCTTTACTATCGCGACTTTGGGAAGTGATTTCTACCCGCATTATCAGCGGTTTCCCGAACTGATTGCATTCGGCGGAAGATACGAACTTCAGCCCCCGACGCCGCGCGGGATCGGGAACATGATCCGGTTCCCAGCAGACGCAGCCGGTCTACACTTCGAACACGATCCTGAAACGGGTCGAAGCCTGGACGAGGTCATACTGAAGGCTGTAGTAGCCAGCCCCCAATCGCTCCCGTTGCTGGAACACCTGCTTTCACGGTTATACCAGAGACAGCTCGAGCGAAAAGATGGTTCGCTACCCTGGTCTGATTATCTCGGATTGGGCGGACTTCAGGATGCGTTGGCCCGGCACGCAGAGTTCGTGTTCCTAAACTTGAAAAGCGATGAACAGCAAGCGCTTGATTCCGTGATCCAGCATCTGTTAGTGCCCAGCCGCGGGGGTGAAGGTTTTTTACACCGTAGGATGGTCCCGTATCATGATCTGGTTTCATCGCCTAAGCTTAGTCAGCGGCAGAGAGCAGGCGTCAAAGGCCTGGTTGATCGTTTGTGCAAAGAGGGGTTATTGACTGCGGATACTGATCCAAATCACGAGCTATTGATCAGTATTCCCCAGGAAGCACTGCTCCGGAGATGGCCGCGACTGTCGCAATCACTATCCGAGCACCGGCGTTTTCTTCGGATGCGAGATCGACTGGACGCAAGGCTAAACCTTTGGCTTCTCCGGGGCTGCCGGCGCGATAACCTGCTTGACCGCGGGCTCGGCCTAGCCGAAGCGGAGATTTTGCTGGCGGTTTTTGGGCCGTTATTGACCGAACGTGAGATCGACTTCATTCAAAAGAGTCTCGCGAGACGAAAACCGCGCCGCTGGACACTGCAGAGTATCGGGCTGGGAGCGATCGTTGGATTGGCTGTTGTCGCTGGATTTGTCGGCGTCGAACGACTCAATCTGGAGAACCGGCGCAGCAACAAACAGCAAACCGCTGAACAGGCACAACAGAATACCGAGCTTGCCGACACCAACAGATCGCGGACTTTGCTAACCGCCGGCGCCATGCACTGGAAACCGAGCTCAAGGACGAACGTGAGAAGCTACAACTCGCCCAACAAAACGCCGATGTCGCCAACACCCAGCGCACCGCTCTGCAAGCCGAGCTAACCAAAGCTCAGGACGAGAAAGCTCAACTAGCTCAGCAGGATACCAATCTCTCTAACGGCCAGAGCAGTGAACAAGAGGCTCAGCGCAGCCTGCAAACTCAGCTCAAGGACGCTCAGCAAAAGCTCCAACTCGCCCAACAAAACGCCGATGTTGCCAACACCCAGCGCACCGCTCTGCAAGCCGAGCTAAAGAAAGCTCAGGAAGAAAAAGCTCAGCTTGCCCAGCAGAATACCAATCTTGCTAATGGTCAGAGCAGTCAGCAGGAGGCTCACCGCAGCTTGGAAGCTCAGCTCAAGGACGCTCTGGAAAAACTGCAACTAGCCCAACAGAACGCAGACCTTGCCGACACTCAGCGCGCCGCCCTGCAAGCCGAGCTAAAGAAAGCTCAGGAAGAGAAAGCTCAGTTCGCCCAGCAGAATACCAATCTCGCTAACGGTCAGAGCAGTCAGCAAGAGGCTCAGCGCAGCCTGGAAGCTCAGCTCAAGAACGCTCAGCAAAAGCTGCAACTCGCCCAAAAAGACGCAGACCTTGCCAACACCCAGCGCGCCGCCCTGCAAGCCGAGCTAACGAAAGCTCAGGACGAGAAAGCTCAGCTCGACCAGCAGAATACCAATCTCGCTAACGGCCAGAGCAGTGAACAAGAGGCTCAGCGCAACCTGGAAGCTCAGCTCAAGGACGCTCAGCAAAAGCTGCAACTCGCCCAAAAAGACGCAGACCTTGCCAACACCCAGCGCGCCGCCCTGCAAACCGAGCTAAAGAAAGCTCAGGACGAGAAAGCTCAGCTCGACCAGCAGAATACCAATCTCGCTAACGGCCAGAGCAGCGAACAAGAGGCTCAGCGCAGCCTGGAAGCTCAGCTCAAGGACGAACAAGAAAAGGTGCAGCAAGTCCAAGCAAATGCGGACCGAACGGCCAGCCAGCTTAGCGAATTGGAAGCTCAACTAAGCCAGGCGCAAAAAGCCCAGGCAAACGCAGATCTTGCTACCGCCGAGCGGAGCGCGCTGGAAACTCAGCTCAAGAAAGCCGAAGAGAAAGAGCAACTAGCACAACAGAATGCCGATCTTGCCGCTAGCCAGCGGAGTGCGCTCGAAACTCAGCTCAAGAACGAACAAGTGAAGCTGGAGCAAGTCCAAGCAAATGCGGACCGAACGGCCAGCCAGCTAAGCGAATTGGAAGCTCAACTAAGCCAGGCGCAAAAGGCCCAGGCAAACCCAGATTTTGCGAACAGCGAGCTTAGAGGAATGCGGCTTATCGAGCGGGTTACAACTCCACCAAGGGCACTGGCGATTCAGCCGGCAATGAACAATCGAAATTCGGAATCAGGGATCGGCGCCGACAGTACTTTTGCGTGGTTTATGATCGGGGCTAAGCCCGAAGAAATGCAGGACAGACTACTGCGGGAAAAATACTCCCTGCTCAACCCGCCTCAAGACGTCTCTCGGAAACCTTCGCCATCCACCAAGAAATCCGAGACATCTAATCCTTCAGAGTCGCAATTCGATCGAAGGGCTGAAGCCTCCGGGGAAGAGCAGCGCGTGAAAGAATTTGTTCTCGGGTATCTTCGAACGGCCGCAAGCAATGATACGTCAATGCAGCAGCGGTACTTTGCGGAGCACGTCAATTTCTACGGAAGAGGTGTCCTTAATTCATCGAAGATTGAGGCTTCTACGCAGCGTTACCATGATGAGTGGCCCATCCGGCAGTGGGCGCCCCGAGGAGAGGCTAAAGTAGTGCGGTCGAGCAATGCCAAGCTGTTTGTAGTGTATCAGCCGTTTAATTGGACTGTTTCTGACGGTTCGCACAATGCCCATGGCGATGCGACTCTCTATCTTCGGATCCGCAAAAATTCTCAGGGCGAATTTCGGATCGTTCACGTTCATCAGCTCGATCGCTGATCCCTTTCCTGGCCATAACCAATCCATCAATTCCTCTGCAGCACCGCGTGGAACGACTTTGCAAGTCCGTGATCACCACCTGAAAGTTGTGGTACATGCAGGATAGGGGTCGCGCCTTTATACCATTTACAATTTTTGTATGGGCGCGACCCCCGACAGCGCGCCCTCATTGAAGGGCGGACCTGTATCCGAGGCATGCGTCTGCTAGTGTCGGTGATCATCGATCAGATCGCGCACTGTGCGACGACGCTGCCAGTGAAAGTGGACGAAAAATTCGTCGACCAATACTTTGGTCGCCCGTAACCGGCCATCTAAAATCGCCGATCGAATCTCACCAAACAACCATTCCTGGAGTGTCTGCCCGGCCGCCGGCGGCCCCCAATGCTAGTTCCTGGTAAATCGGTTTCTTCGGCACACGCCCGCTCTTCGAATGCGCGGGAGGGTTAGGTTTATCGGATTCGCATTCAGAAGAGTCACGTCTCGCCTACTGTCTTCAAGAAAACCTGTCCCTCGAAAAAATAGGCGCCAGACGAAAGATGGTTCATTTATTACGAGGAGCCCCTGGCTTATCTTCATCGGAGCTGGACAGGCGTATGTGTCTATGGCGTCCGTTTTGAGAGCTCCGCTAACGGATACCGGGTTGTCGAGCCCTGGGTAAACCGCGATAGCGAGCCGTACAAGGAGACATCAATAGAAAGCGATCGGGAATGGCTGCCCTTTTTGATTGGTACCCTTTTGCTCGGACAAGATCTGGAGTCTCCAGCTTTAACGGGAATGTGAATGGCGACGATGGCCTTTCTAATGCCCGCGACGGCCTTTGCCTCGCGATCGCCTTTCCGGCAAGCTTTGTAATAGTAATCGAACTCAGGGGATGGGGTAAACGTGCTCATGCCGATATGTACTCAAATGAACACTGTCGACAAGTGAGAAATTTCCAGTGCCTTTCCGGCCGCACGGAAGTTTTTCGCGGGCGCTGAGGCGAGCTCTTTTTACGGTTTGGAGAGGTCGCAGAGATTTGCTTAGATCGGGATCACGGGATGGCACGCCAACGCAGATCGAGAGAAGAACTGAAAGAAGTGGATGCGCTGGTTGAGCGCCTTCGCGACTTTATTCGCCTGAACTACCTGACAGCAGCAGAGGTGGCGCGACAGATCGGCGTTAGAGACGCGACGATCTATTCTTGGCTTCTGGGTCGGACCAGGCCGGCGGAACCTAAGCGTATCGCCGCTTTTTTAGATTCTTCACCGAAAGAGAATGGATCCGGCATCGCTCCAAGCGGGTATGAGTACCGCGAATACAAGAATTGGCGAGGCATTCCAAAACCGCGCCGTTGCCCGTTCTGTAAGCAGGCGAAA
>WNFI01229925.1_pt1 | contig 13083 bp, 14 predicted proteins | sample 5400471 | NCBI WGS metagenome assembly WNFI01 (sample SAMN13153348, study PRJNA577476) | soil metagenome | isolation source: 100 cm saprolite on Douglas fir-dominated hillslope | place: USA:California | collected 2013-09-17
CGCGGGCATGCAGAACGACATTCTCACTTCGCTCACTCGCCTCTCTGACGCCGAGCTCGTGGCGCGGATGAAGAGCCTGGTCGCGCGCGAGCGTGACGCGACGGCCCAGATCGTCGCTCACCTCGCCGAACTGGACACCCGCGATCTGCACCTGCGCGAGGGCTACGAGTCCCTCTATGTCTACTGCCGGGACGCCCTGGGGCTCTCGGAGTGGGAGGCCTACAACCGGATCGACGTCGCACGGGCGGCCCGCCGGTTTCCCGTCGTCCTCGAGATGCTTGCGGCAGGGGCGATCCACCTGACCGCGGTGAGGCTTCTCGCGCCACACCTGACTCCCGCGAACCACCGCGACGTGCTCGACTCCGCCCGCGGAAAGAAGAAACGGGAGATCGAAGAGATCGTGGCCAGGCTCTCGCCGCGGCCCGACGTCGTGGCCACCGTTAGGAAGCTGCCCGCCCTCCGCGTACCAGCGTTCCCTCCCGCGGAGGGTCCCGTGCCGCCCAGTGCGCCCGCGATAGATCCGACCGCATCCGCTCCGGCTCAGACGCGCCTCATCACCGAGCCTTTGTCGGTGCCACGCGCGGCGGAGACGGCGCTCTCGCCCGACCGTTACAAGCTGCAGCTCACGATCGGCGGTGACACGCTGGAGAAGCTGCGGCTGGCGAAGGACATGCTCAGCCACGCCCTCCCTTCGGGGCATGACGCCGCCGTCCTCGATCGGGCCCTCACCGCTTTGCTCGTGGACCTGGCCAAGAGGAAGTTCGCCGACACGCCGAAGCCTCGTCGGTCGCGCGCGAGGCATCCGCGGGCGCGTGACGCCTCGGCCGCAGTGAAACGCGCCGTCTGGGTTCGGGACCTCGGGCGTTGCGGTTTCATCGGCCCGAGCGGCCATCGCTGCAACGAGCGCCGGTTCGTGGAGTTCCATCACGTGGACCCCTACGCCCTCGGCGGTGAGGCGACGGTGGAGAAGATCGAGTTGCGCTGCCGGCGTCACAACGATTACGAGCCTCGCCCTCCGCTCATTCTGCAGGAGTCGAGCCTCAACGCTGAGCTCACCTGCATCGTCTTCTTCGAGATGCCGCGGTCACCGCATTGTTTCTGGGCCAGGACACTAGCGCATCTTCGAGAGCCGGACCGGCTCCCCCTTCTTCGCGGAGAGGTCGGCCGCGAAGATCACGCGGTGCGTCTCCAGCGCGCTTTCGAGATCGGTGAGAGGCATCTTCCGGCCGGCACGGGCGGCCTCCACGAAGGCCTGGAACTGGGGCTGGTAGGGGTGGTCCTTCACGTCGTCCGAGTCCACGAGGTGGGTGGCCAACTCGCTCCAGCGGGACCTGTCGGTGCCGAGCTTCGCGGAGTGGAACTTGTCGTCGAGGAGGCTGCCCTCGCTGCCCACGAGGTGCGTGTGGAAGTAGTAGGGCTGGAGGCAATCGATCACGGAGGCGACCTTGCCGACCTTTCCGCCCTTGAACCGCAGGATGGTGGTCGAGGTCGTGTCGTACTCGTAGGGGGCGAAGGTCTGGCTCGACGAGCGGGTCGCGTAGCTCGTCACCTCCTCGACCGCGGCGTCCATCACCATCAGCAGCGCGTCCATCGCGTGGCAGCCCCCGCTGAGCAGGCTCGACCCGCCGCCGTCCTTCGTCACGTTCCAGGGGAACTGCCCGTACCATGGTCCGATGCCGTGGTAGTAGTCCACTTCGGCGTAGTGGATGTCGCCGAGCAGTCCCTGCTCCACCACCCTCCTCACCATCTGGAACTGGCTGCTGAAGCGCACCTCGAAGCAGACGCAGGCCTGGACCTTCGCCTTCCGCACCGCATCGCGCACGGCCTTGGCGTCGTCCCAGCTCAGCGCGATCGGCTTCTCGAGCAGGACGTGCTTGAACGCCTCGATGTGCGCCCCCGCCGCCCAGCCCAGCCCGACCACGCCGACCCGCATCTCGCGCATCGAAGTGTTTCCTCTACTTGTCGACGCAGGCGAAGCTCGCGGCCTCGTCCGTGCTTCCCTGCCCCTTGTAGCGCGCGACCTGCGGATAGGGACACAGCGGCCGCGTGCGCACGAGGCCGCTCGCCGGCTCGGAGGGGCTCTTGTACTTCGCGGCGATGATCTGGGCGGGAGCGACACCCTCCTCGACCCATCGCTCGATCGCGAAGTCGGCATCGTGTTCCGCGTCATGGCTGAGCGCGCCGCGCCCGAAGAATCCGGCCGGGCCCGGGCCGCCGTCGCAGTGCTGCACGCCCGGCATCATGAAGAGCCGGATGAACTCGTCGGCGGGCCCCTTCCCCATCTTCGCCTTTACGCTGTCGTAGTAGGCGATCGTGTTGAGGGGCGAGATCGCGGCGTCACTCCAGCCGTGGTACAGGATCAGCTTGCCGCCGCTCTGGCGAAAGGCGCTCAGGTCCGGGTCGGTCGCGTTCAAGATCCGCTCGAACTTCTCGTCCGCCACCTTCGTGTCCCGTTCGAGCTGGAAGCGGCGATAGTCCCAGCTCGGATCCTGGAACACCATGTTGCGGAAGAACTGGTGGCCGAAGGTCAGGATGAGGCTCTGGCCCGGCGCCGGCCCCGTGATCCACAGGTTCCAGCTCCCGGGACCCGTGGCCCCGCCGGGAACGAGACCAGGATGGACCGACGTGGCTCCGATCCTCGGCCCTGCGTAGAGCTTTTCCAGGGCGCCCACCTGCGGCGCGGTCAGGCAGGCATCGGACTCGGGGCCCGCACAGAGGAGGGTGGCCGGCTGGAAACGGCACCGGGACGGGTCGTCCACCACCTCGTCCTGGACTCCGTCCGCGGCGTCGCACTGCGCGAGCGTGGCCGCCTCGATGGCGGGCAGCTTCGCGGCGGGAATGTAGGTGGCCGGCTCGCCCTCCGTCGCCTGCATCTCCCACACCGCCTGCGCGAGGAGATGGGTCCAGTAGTTGGCAGGCGCTCCGGCCAGGATCCCCTCGTAGTCGGCGGGGAAACGTTGGGCCTCCATCAGGGCCTGCCGCCCTCCGTTCGAGCACCCGTGAAAATACGCGTGTTGTGCCGGGCGGCCGTAGAACGCGGCGGCGATGGCCTTCCCCGCCACCGTCATCTCGTGGATGGCGCGGTAGCCGAAGTCGATCACCTTCTCGGGATGACCCAGGGCCCAGCTCGCGTCCGTGGCCTCGCCGCGATGGCCCGTGTCCGTGGTCGCGGCCACGTAGCCGGCAGACACGGCGCGGCCCAGGCTTCGAAGGGACATCGAGCCCGCGAAGCCGCCGTTGCCGAAGCCCTTGAACCTTCCGTTCCATCCCGATGCGGGCAGCCAGACCTCGAACTGGATGTCCGAGTCCGCCGTTGGCTTGATCGTCCCCGAGACCCGGCAGAAGGCCGCCATGTCGGCGATGGGCGGCCCGTCGGATAGGGTGAATGGTCCGGCCGGTATCGCCTGGGCGCGGACGATCGTCGTCCCGGGCAGGGCCAGCTTCGACACGCTCTCGCAGGTGGCGGCAAGAGCAGGCGCGGTTGAGAGCGAGAGCAGCAGCACGATGGGCAGCGGACGGCAACGCGGATCATTCATCGTGCGACCTCACGGGAGCGGGCATCGTAGCACTGCTGTCTGAGCCATAATCGATGCGAGGCGTGCATCTTCGAGCAAACGGAGGCCCCTGTGACGATCACTGAACTCTTCCGCGCTCAGCTCGAACGGGAAGTGGCCATCTCGCGCCGCGTGCTCGAGCGCGTCCCCGAGGGCCGGCCGGACTGGAAGCCGCACGAGAAGTCGATGCCGCTCGGATATCTGGCAACCCTGGTCGCCACCATGCCCAACTGGGTGGCGATGATGATCCAGCAGGACTCGCTCGACCTCAATCCGCCGGGTGGCGGCGGTTACAAGCCGCCGGCGACGGACACCAGCCGCGCGCTCCTGGCCGCCCACGACGACGCGGTGGCGAAGGCGCGCGAGGCCCTGCGCACGACCACTGACGAGCACCTGATGACCACCTGGCGGCTCCTCGTCGCCGGACGGGTGGTCGGGGAAGGTCCGCGTCACGTGATGATCGCCGATACCTTCACCCACCAGGCGCATCACCGCGGGCAGCTCTCGGTGTACCTGCGGCTCAACGGCGCGGCCGTGCCCTCCCTCTACGGCCCGTCGGCGGACGACCGCACCTTCGGATAGCCGGGTCCCTGGACCGCGGAGGAGCGAAATGGCTCGAATCCTGGTCGTCGGCGCGACGGGACACCTGGGCCGGGCGCTGGTCAAGGCGTGCTCGCAGCAGGGCCACGAGGCGCACGCCCTCGTCCGTCCGGCCACGCGCAAGGATCCGGCGAAGAGGCAGCTCCTCCAGGCCGCGGGCGCGACTCTCCACGAGGGGGACCTCACGGACTACGACAGCCTGCTGCGGGCCTGCCGATCCGCCGACATCGTGATCTCCGCGGTCGGCGGCCTGCAGATCGGCGACGAAGGGGCGCTCGTCAAGGCGGTCAAGGAGGCCGGGGTGCAGCGGTTCGTCCCGTCCGATTTCGGCCTGGACCCCGCGGCCGCCGGTCCCGGCTCGTGCGTCCTCTTCGACGCCAAGGCCGCCGTGCACGAGACGGTCAAGGCGGCCGGGATCCCCTACACCTTCATCCACTCGAACGCGTTCTTCTCCTACTGGGCCAACTCCCTCGGCGACCTGACCCGGCTGGGCGGGAAGGTGCCGCCCGACGAGGTCAGCGTCTACGGTGACGGCAACGTCGTGGGCGCGCTCACGAGCGTGCCCGACGTCGCCACGGTGACGGTGCGCGCGGTGAGCGATCCCAGGATGCAGAACAAGGAGATCCGCATCACGGCCAACACGATCACCCAGAACCTGCTCATCGCCCTGTGGCAGACGACGAGCGGCCGGACGGTGAAGAGGACGAGCGTGCCCGCCGCCGAGCTGGAGAAGATGATCGCCCGCTCGACCGCCCCCGACCAGGGCGCCACGCTCGTGGTCTCACAGCTGCATCGCTCGCTGTGGATTCGGGGAGACAGCGTCAAGCGCGTGCCGACCTCCCTCGAAGCCACCGAGGTCTACCCGGACATGGCGTTCCAGACCATCGAGCAGGGGCTCGCGCAGCTCGTCTGAGGCCGCGCGGCTTCCGTCATCGCGGAGCTTTTTGGCCGCACGCCTGCACCCGCTTCTCGAGGAAGCGGCGCTCGGTGGCGTTGCGCGCGTCCGCGAGCGCGGCCGCGAAATATGCGCGTGCCCGCTCCCGATCTCCGCGGCGGAGCTCGAGCTCGCCGAGCGCGGCCGGATAGAACGGATAGCCCTCGAGCCGGTCACGACCCTCAATGGCCTGAAGCTCCGCGATCCCCCGTTCCGCGCCGTCACGCTCGCCGATCGCGATCGCGCGGTTGAGCGCGACGACGGGCGACGGCGCGATCGCCATCAGGCGGTCGTAGAGCGAGACGACCTGCTCCCAGTCCGTCTCCGCTACGCTGGGCGCGGCAGCATGGGCGGCGGCGATCGCCGCCTCCACGTGATAGGCGGTCAGCTCGTCGCCCGTGGCCGAGCGTTCGAGCAGCGCGAGCCCCTCCTGGACCAGCCGCGTGTCCCAGCGTGACCGGTCCTGGTCGAGCAGCGGTCGGAGGTCGGCCGCGGAGTCGAGGCGCGCCGGGAGCCGGGCCGCGTGGAGGGACATGAGGGCGGCCAGGGCGGCGGTCTCGGGCGTCGCCGCCGGCGGGTGCTCGCGGAGCAACGCGGTAAGGCGCATTGCCTCCTGGCACAGCTCGGCGCGGACCGCGGACCGGCCGGACGCGCCGTGATAGCCCTCGTTGAACAGCAGGTAGAGCGCGCGTCTCACCGCGGAGAGACGCGAGGAGAACTCGGCCTCGCCGAGGTCGAACAGCCGCCGGGAGCTCGCGAGGACATTCTTCCCGCGCGCGATGCGTTTTTCCATGGCGGCGCGGCCGGCGAGGAACGCGCTCGCGACCTCCCCGGCGCCGAATCCGCACAGGATGTTGAGCACGAGGGCGACCTGCACCGGCTCCGCAAGCCGCGGATGACAGCACGAGAACATCATCCGGAGCTGCTCGTCGCGGATGGCGGGGGCGGCGAAGGCCTCCTCGACCACGGGCGTGATCGTCCACTCGCTCTCGAGCAGCCGGCCCAGCTCGGGGGCGAAGGTGCGCGCGGTGCGCTGGCGCCGCAGCACGTCGAGGGCGCGGTTCTTCGCCGTCGCCATGAGCCAGGCGGACGGGTTCTCCGGAAGGCCGCGGACCTTCCACACCTCCAGCGCGCGACAGAAGGCGTCCTGGACGACGTCTTCGGCCAGGGTCAGGTTGTGCACCCCGAAGATCCGCGTGAGCGCGGCGACCATGCGCCCCGACTCATGGCGGAAGAGGTGCTCGCTCAGGTCCAACGGATTGGGCCGCTACCGCGCATCATTACTTATGGGGTGCGTAGCGGAGCATGACGTTGCCCGAGGGGTACGTCTTGGCCTCCAGGAGGTCCAGCCGCGAGCTCTTCGGGACGCCGCTGATCAAGGGCCGGCCGCTGCCGAGGAAGACGGGGCCGACGACGAACCGGTACTCGTCGATGAGCCCGTGCTCGGTGAGCTGGGACGCGATCGAGCCGCTGCCGAAGATGAGCATGTCGGGGCCGGGCTGTTTCTTCATGGCCTCGACCTCGCGCGGATCGAACGCGTGGAGGAGGCGGGTGTTCTTCCACGTCACGTCCTCGAGGGTCTTGGAGAAGACGATCTTGGCCGCTTCATTGATCCAGACGGCCATGGCGCGGACCTCCGGAGATCGGCGTCCCGGCATGTGCGGGTCGGGCGCGGTGCCGGGGTCTTCGAGGGCGTGCGGCCAGAAGGCCTGGAACATCTCGTATGTCCGACGCCCGAAGAGGATCGCTCCTTGACCGGACATGCCCTCCCCGGCCTCTTTGTCGATCTGAGGCTCCGGCACCACCCAGTCCAGCTTCCCGTCGGGTGATGTGAAGTAACCGTCCGCGGTCACCCGGTTGAACGCCATGATTCGTCGCATGAAGACCCTCCTTACGAGATATCGAGCTTCCCCACCGGGCGGACTTCCACCGATCCGCTGCCCTGGAGCATGGGGCAACCGTTCGCGAGCTCCACGGCCTGCGCCAGGTCACGCGCCTGGACGACGATGAAGCCCAGGATTACGTCCTTGGCTTCAACATACGGGCCGTCCGTGACCACCTTCTCCGGGCCGCGGACCACCTGACCCTCGGGCTCCAGCGGCTGCCCCGGGTCCTTCAGATGGCCCTTCGCTTCCAGCTCGCGTATCCAGGCCAGCCACGCCTGTAGGCTCCGCTGCGCCCGCTCCGGCGTTCCCATGGCCTCGCGCCGTCCGGCCAGGCTGGCCCGAAAGAGATAGACGAACTCACTCATCGCGCTCCCTCCTCTCCCAGAGTAGCGGCTCCCGGTCCTTCAGTTGTTCGACGTTCGAGCCGACGGCTCCCGGACATATTTCTTTCGACGGTGTTAGGCTCCCGCATCATGGCAACTGCCGCGGCCGCGCGACCCTCACCGCAAGCGCCGGCGACGGCTCCGGTCGGGGCGTACGATCGCGTGTTCTACGGGGGCATGGCCATCGTGCTGGCGCTGACCGTCCTCACCGGGTTCGCGCCGACCTACTACCTGCGCTTCTTCGGAGACGGGCCGAGGGCCACGGTGAGCGGCGCGCCGTTCACCGCCCTCGTTCACCTGCACGGCGCGCTCTTCACCGGATGGGTGCTGCTGTTCATCGTCCAGACCGCGCTCGTCGCGAGTCACCGCGTGGCGGTGCACCGGCGGCTGGGCGTGGCGGGCGCGGTGCTGGCGGCGGCCATGATCCTGGCCGGAACGTCCGTGGCCATTGCCGCGGCAAGAGGGGGCTCGGCGCCGCCCGGAATGGATCCGATGGCCTTCCTCGCCATCCCCTTCTTCGACATGGTGCTCTTCGCGACCTTCGTCACCACCGCCCTCGTGATGCGGCGCGACAAGGAGACGCACAAGCGGCTGATGCTGCTCGCCTACATCAGCCTCATCGTCGCGGCGGTGGCGCGTCTCCCCGGCGTGCTGCCCCTGGGACCACCCGCGTTCTTCGGCCTTGGATACCTCTTCGTGGTTCTCGCCGCGATCTACGACTTCGTGTCGCGCCGGCGGGTGCACAAGGCCTATCTCTGGGGCGGAGGCCTGATGGTGGCCTCGGTGCCGCTAAGGCTGCTCATCTCGGGGACGGGCGCGTGGCGGGGCTTCGCGGAGCTGCTGACGAAGTAGCCGGCCGGATCTCGAGGATGACCCGGCGATACGAGGTCAGGCTGGGCGAGCCACCGTCCTCGACGGCGAGGATCACGTCGCGGCCTCGCTGTCACACTCGGGCCCCGCCCGGCATCTCAAGGCCATGTCGAGTCCTTTTCATCCCGGCGAGCGCGAGGTCCAGCGCCGGGCCGGCCTGACGGAGGAAGCGAGCAGCGTAGGGGGGATCATCTCTCGCGACCTCAGCCCCGCGATCGCCCGATTCCTGGCCCGCCAGCGCCTGGCCGTGGCCGCGACCCTCGATGCCGGCGGCCGCGTCTGGGCTTCGCTGCTGACCGGCCCCCCGGGCTTCCTCTCACCCGCCGGCCCCCAGCGCCTGCGCATCGCGGCCGCGCCGATCGCCGTCGACCCGCTCGGAGAGAACCTGGGCGCGGGTGGACGGCGGGAGCTGAGCCTGGTCGTGCTCGACCCGCGCACGCGCCAGCGGATGCGAGTCAACGGCATCGGGCGGCTCGACGACCACGGAGTGCAGATCGATATCAGACAGGTCTACGGCAACTGCCCGAAGTACATCCAGCTCCGCGAGAGCGAAGCCGACGTCCCGCCCGCGCCGAGCGCGCCGCGGGTCGCGACCAGCCTCGACGCCCGCCAGCGCGGATGGATCGCGGCCGCGGACACCCTGTTCATCGCGAGCTTCCATCCCGAGGGCGGCGCGGACGCGTCCCACCGGGGCGGCCGGCCCGGCTTCGTTCGCGTCCTGCGTTCCGATCGCCTCGCCTTCCCTGACTATCCCGGTAACGCGATGTTCAACACGCTGGGCAACCTGGTCGAGTATCCGCGGGCCGGCCTCCTGTTCGTGGACTTCACGCGCGGCGACGTGCTTCAGCTCACGGGGACGGCACGCCTCGAAGACGACCGTTCCGTCATCTTCTTCATCGAGGAAGCGCGCGAGACCCGCGCGGCCAGCCCGCTGCGCTTCCGACTCATGGAGTACTCACCTGCCAATCCGCCCCTGTCACAGGAGGCGCCGCCGCGGCATCGAATCACCAACGAGGAGGAGATTGCATGACCAAGCACATCGCCTGTGGACAGATCGTCGAGGGTTGCGAGTTCATGGCCAGCGCGGCCACCGAGGAGGCGCTCCTCAAGCAGGTGGCACAGCACGCCGCCCAGGCGCACGGCGTGAAGGAAGTGACGCCGGAGCTGGCGGCGAAGGTCAAGGCCGCCATCCAGACCCGTTAGACTTCGTTGCGCATGGCCGTCCCCGGCGCGCAGACGAGCGACGAGGCCCTGGTCGCACGGGCCGCGGCCGGGGACGGGCCTGCCTTCGAGGACCTGGTGACCCGCTACCAGGCACGCGTCTTCCGCCTGGCCCGCCGCCTCACCGGCGAGGACGGCGATGCGCAGGACGCGCTGCAGGAGACGTTCCTCCAGGCCTACCGGGGCCTCGGTGCGTTCCGCGGCGATGCGCGTTTCTCGACCTGGCTCTATCGCATCGCGACCAACGCCGCGCTCATGCAACGGCGCGCCCGACAGCGGCGTCCCGCCGAGTCCCTCGAGGAGTACCTGCCTCGCTTCGACGCCGAAGGCGCGCACGCGGCCACGCCCGCGGCGCTGCAGGCGCCCTGCCGCGTGGAGGAGGTCCTGGATCGACGGCTCCTGGCCGAGAAGGCGCGCGCGGGGATCGAGCGCCTGCCCGATCTCTATCGCGAGGCCTTCGTCCTGCGCGACCTGGAAGAGCTGCCGACGTCCGAGGTGGCGGAGGTGCTCGGCCTGGAGCCGGCGGCGGTGCGGCAGCGCGTGCACCGCGCCCGGCTCATGCTGCGCGGCTACCTGGGCGCGCTCGCGGAGGTGAAGCCATGAACGCCGACGTCGTCTGCGCCTCGGGCGTCTCCCTGCTGATGGACTACCTCGAGGACGCGCTGCCCGCGGACGTCCGCCGGGGCCTGGAATCCCACGTGGCCGGATGCCCGCGCTGCAGCGCGTTCGTGGCCTCGTACCGCGAGACGCCGCGCATCGTGCGCGAGGCCTCGGCGGTCACGATGCCCGCCGACCTCGAGGCGTCGCTGCTGCGCTTCCTGCGGTCGCGGCGCGGCCCGTAGCGCCCCCGGTCTCAACGCAGGGTGACGGGGATCTCCGTCGAACCGCTTTGGGTGACGATGTTCCCGAACCCCCCCGAGCCTGGGGAGGCGCCGACGGCGGTGAAGGCCATCTTTCCCATGATGACGCCGCTGGAGAGGACGCCGTCGAAATCGTACGGAACGGAGAAGCTGCTGCCGTTGTTGTTCGGGACCTTGAACGTGACGCTGCCTCCGTTCACGGCCACCGGGTAGCTGCCCCCGGCCGGGGGACCGGGAGTGCCGCCCGTGCACAGCGACCCGGCCGTCCGCCCCGACTCGGTCTCCCCGATCGTGATTTGCACCTTTGCGTCCGTGCTGCCACCGGATTGTTCGAGCGTGATGGTCAGCGATCCGCTCAAGATGTTGTCGAAGACGCACGTGCTGCTGCTGGTCGAGCTGGAGGTGGTCTGGGAGCGTTGCCACGGTTTGGAGAACGTCCCGGTGTATGTCGTACGTGCCGGACCATTCCCGTCTCCCCCCTTGGCGGCGCCGACCGCGACCGCGGCGCCCGCGCCGGCGGCCGCCACTCCCGCGACCGCGACGATGACCCCCGTCGAAATCCCGCCTCCCGCCGCCGTCCCCGCGACCGCGGCGCCCGTGGCCACCGCCGCCGCACCGGCGACACCGGCCGCCGTCAATCCGCTCGAGCTGAAGCCGGCGGGAACCGCGGGCGCGCCCGCGGGGACTTCGAGCGTCACCGCGGCCGAGCCCAGGCCTCCCCCCATCATCTTGCCCTTGCACCCTCCCGGGCCGGTAACGACGCTCGTCGTGTACTCCGCCGTCCGACTGGTGCCCAGGGACTTGTCGGTGGCCTCGATGTAGTACCGGTAGGCATTGAGGCTCTTCTTCGGCTTGGGCAGGACGCCGGAGAAGCCACCGACCTCCGGCTTCATGGCCACCGCGTACCAGTGCTTGGCGTTGCCCGTCTGGAAGAAGACGCGCGCCTTGGCGACGGCGTCGCCGGGCACGAAGCGGGCTTCCAGCCGCGGGAACTTCTCGGCCACCACGCAGGCCACCGCGGAGTGATCGATGCTCAGGGTCTGCGCGGCGGCTGAGGAAGAGGAGACGACGAGAACGGCGAGAGCCTGAAGCAGGCGCTTCGGCATGACACCCTCCAGTTCCGCCGAGGGATGGTCAGCGAGCGGAACAAGAGGAGGGCGGCCAGATCTTGAGCAGATCCAGTGTAGCCGAGATCGACGGCCGCCGCTTCGCCGAGGGATTCCTAGGATCGGTAGCTCGGATCGAGCCGGTCGAGCTTGCGCAGGAGTCCCGGCCAGGCGATCCCCCCGCCCGCGCCGCGCGTGACCTGCTTCACCGCCGCCCGCGCGCCGGCGATGATGCGTGGATCCACCGGAATCAATTCACCGCCGCCGGCCTGCGCCCGCACCTGTATCGTGCACGCGGCCTCGAATACGTACATGAACACGAAGGCGTCCGCGACCGTCTCCGCCGCGGTCAGCAGCCCGTGGTTGCGGAGCATGAGGAAGGTCTTGTCTCCGAGGTCGCGCATGAGCCGCGGCTTCTCGTCCTCGTTGAGCGCGATGCCTTCGTAGTCGTGGTAGGCCAGCGAGGCCAGGACCACGATCGACTGCTGCGAGACGGGGAGGACGCCGTCCTTCTGCGCCGACACCGCGACTCCGTTCAGGGTGTGCAGGTGGAGCACGCACCTCGCGTCCTCGCGCGCGGCGTGGATCGCGCTGTGGATGGTAAACCCGGCCGGGTTGATGTCGTAGGGGCTGTCCATCACCTTGTTTCCGGCCAGGTCGATCTTGATCAGGCTGGAAGCGGTGATCTCGTCGAACAACATGCCATAGGGATTGATGAGGAAGTGGTGCTCCGGTCCCGGCACCCGCGCGGAGATGTGCGTGAACACCAGATCGTCCCATCCGTACAACGCCACCAACCGGTAGCAGGCGGCGAGGTCCACGCGCTGCTGCCATTCGGCGTCGCTGACCTGGGAACGAATGGTGGTGACGGCGGACGGGTCGGCAGTGGTCATTGAAGTCTCCGCGCAGCGGCCGCGAGCCGATCGTAGCACCCGGCGGCTTTCGTTCCGGAACGAAAACGAGTCATGCCTGACACGCTGGTGGTGACGCGGTCGCCATCTCCAGCAGCCGGCAGAGTCCGTTCGCGAGCTGCATCTGTCGCGGCGTGCGACAGCGGACCCGAAACAGCTCCGGGCTCGCCACCACCGCGGCCAGGCATCGGGCGCGCGACGTGGCCACGTTGAGCCGGTTGAGGCTGTAGAGGAACTCCATCCCGCGGGGAGCGTCGGCGGGTGACGAGCTCGCCATCGAGTAGATCGAGACCGCCGCCTCCTGGCCCTGGAACTTGTCGACCGTCCCCACGCGCGCGCCCTTCGGCAGCCGGCGCGCGAGCTCCGCCACCTGCGCGTTGTAGGCGGCGACGATGAGCACATCGCCGAGAAGGAGCAGGCCGCGCTGGCCGTGCCGGTCCGTCCAGGACGCCTCGCCATTGACCAGGGACCGGACGAGCGCCGCGATCGCGTCCGCCTCCTCCGGTGATTCGCTCTGGTTGCCGGTGTGGGCGACGGCCACATAGCGCATGCCTGTGCCCGTCAGAGGCGCCGTTCCCTCCAACGACTGGCGCTCGAGCCCGGCCTGCGGCTCGAGTCGGCCGGCGTAGAACGCCTCCGACGTGAACGCGCAGACGCCGGGATGGAGCCGCCAGGTCTTGGCCAGGAAGAGGCCCTTCTCCGCCGGCATGGTGGCCGCTTCGCCAAGCAGATGCGCGAGGGCGGATCGCTCCGCCCCC
>WNFI01703267.1_pt1 | contig 13082 bp, 18 predicted proteins | sample 5400471 | NCBI WGS metagenome assembly WNFI01 (sample SAMN13153348, study PRJNA577476) | soil metagenome | isolation source: 100 cm saprolite on Douglas fir-dominated hillslope | place: USA:California | collected 2013-09-17
TCCTCGATGCAAGGCGGACAAAAAGTTCCCCAGAAATTCAGCACCACCACCTGCCCGCGAAATTGGCTGAGCGTCACTTTGTGGTCGGAATCCTGCACGGTGAAGTCCGGCGCATTCGAACCGATGCGCGTGGGACGGCCCCCGCTGTAGCATCCAATCAGTGCAGCCAGCAATCCAATGATTACGACGGTCGCCAGACAGACTGCAGGAAAACTCGGCTTTGACCTTGAATTTGGGTGGCGCGATTTTGGGTGGCGCAGCGCTTCAGCGCCGCGGTACCCCCATTGTTTCGAATGCGGCTTTAGAGTTTGCTGAAAAACTCGATTTTGTTCTTGCTTTTGGGTAGCGCAGCGGTTCACCGCTGCGATAAGCGTCCTATTTTCAGTGCTGGTTTTAGCCGCCGGGGGCGACTGCGGCGCGCACAAAGAGTTTTTCAGCAAACTGTTTAGCCGCTGAGGGCTCAGTCCCTCCTCGGCAGCGACTTTTTTCGCAGTCTGTAGAAGCACGGCAAGAAGCATTTGTTTCACCCAGTTATAATAGCGAAAAACTGCGAAAAACCGATGGGTCGTTCATGACAGATCGTTCACTTCCAGTCGAGGTGTCCATCATCGTTCCGGCCCGGAACGAAGAGGCGAGCCTCGGCGACTGTCTGCAATCGCTAACCGCCCAAACCGGCGTGGCTTTCGAGATCATCGTTGTCGACGATGGTTCCACCGATCGCACGCGCGAGATCGCGCAGAGTTTTGCCAAAGTGCGGGTGATTTCCCCGGACCCTCTGCCACACGGCTGGACGGGGAAGAACAATGCGGTAATTGCCGGGGCCAAAGAAGCCCGCGCGCAGTGGCTGTTGTTCACCGACGCGGACACCGTGCATCTACCAGGATCACTGGCGCGCGCCTTGGCCGAAGCGAAAAGGGAGGGAGCAGACTTGTTGTCCTACGCGCCCCAGCAGGTCGTCTGCACCTTCGCCGAGCGGGCCGTGATGCCCGTAATCTTCGCAGAACTGGCCGCGAAGTACCCGCCCCAGAAAGTGCGCGAGCAAAATTCGCGAATCGTAGCCGCCAACGGGCAGTATCTTCTCGTCCGCCGCGCCGCCTATGATGCCGTCGGCGGGCACTCCGCTGTAGCCATGCAAATACTTGAGGATGTGGCGCTGGCCCGGCTGTTCCGCAATAAAGGTAAGCACGTCTATTTCCGCTATGGCGGAGACGCCGTACGCGCGCGCATGTACCGCAACTGGGAGCAGCTTCGCGAAGGATGGACAAAGAATCTGGCGTTGCTGTTCCCAAACCCCGAGCGGCTGGCCGTCCAGAGTTTATTCTTGTGGTTAGTGGCATTGGCGGCGCTTGGCGTTGCTGTTGTTGGCGCCGAGAGTCGGCATTTCGCATGGATCGCATTCGCTGGGATCTGGCTCTTGCTGTACCGTCGTATTCGCACTGCGCATTTCTCGCCTCCGAATAACCTCATCGCAATCGCTTGCGGTCTGCCGTTGTTCGCACATTTGCTACTGCGCTCCAAGAAAGCACACGCGAGCGGTCGAGTAAGTTGGAAGGGTCGTACTTATCAAGGCGACGCGCCAACGGGAAGGTCTCCCGCCAATAGGCAAGTCTCAAAATCGCTTTCAAGGATTGAGACCGAAAAACTGAGAACTGAAAGCTGAGAGCTGAGAGCTGTTTCTATGGTTTACCTCACCCGCAAAGCCGAATTTTCCGCATCGCACTACTATCACAATCCGGCGTTTACCCCCGAAGAGAACGCCCGCATTTTCGGCAAATGCAATAATCCCAATGGCCACGGGCACAACTACACGCTGGAAGTCACCGTGAAGGGCGCGGTCGATCCGAAGTCGGGATTCGTTGTCGACCTTAAGCAGTTAAAGGATGTCATGAGCAGGGAAGTGCTCGATGCGCTCGATCATCGCTTTCTGAACAAAGAGGTACCCGAGTTTTTCACCAGGATCCCAACGACGGAGAACCTCGCCATCGCCATCTGGCAGCGCCTCGCGCCGAAACTCAACGCGGCGCAACTGCATCGCGTGCGCGTCTACGAAACCCCCGACCTGTTCGTTGATTTCTACGGTGAAGGTTCCCACGGAGAAGCATGAAGGCGTATCTGACCCGGCGATACATGTTTTCCGCGTCGCACCGCTTGCACAGCGACGGAATGTCGGGGGAAGAAAACCGCGCGACCTACGGCAAATGCAATAATCCCTACGGACACGGTCACAACTACACCGTCGAAGTTACCGTCAGCGGGCCGGTCGATGACCAGACTGGTATGGTCTGCAATCTGGTCGATCTGGACGGTTTCGTGCACAGCCAAATCCTGGAACGCTACGACCACCAGAATCTGAACCTGCTGTCGGAGTTCGCGCAGCATGTTCCAACCACGGAAAACCTATGCATCGCGATCTACGATATTGTGAAGCGAGGATTCAGCAAGGCTCATCTAGAAAAGATACGAATAGAAGAGACGATGATGAATTCGTTCGAATACGCGGGAGAAAACAGTCGTTAGTTCGATGGTCGCTAGTCGTTCGCAGATAAGGTTTGCTTACGACCAATGACCAACGACTATCGACGAAAGACCAGGAACCTATGAAATCAACCACTGAATCAAACACCCTGACCAGCGCCACCTACGAAGAACTGGTGCGCGAAATGATTGTCCGTCTCGGCGAAGATCCCGATCGCGAAGGCCTTTCGCGTACGCCAGCACGCGTGCATAAGGCCATGCAATTTCTCGTCAAAGGCTACAAGGACGATCCCGAAGCGCTTTTGCGCAAGGCGCTATTCACGGTCAATTACGACGAGATGGTGATCGTGAAAGACGTCGAAATGTTCAGCCTGTGCGAGCACCATCTTTTGCCGTTTTTTGGCAAAGTGCACGTAGCCTACATCCCTAACGGAAAAGTCATCGGCCTGAGCAAAATACCGCGCCTCATCGAAATCTTCTCACGCCGCTTGCAGATCCAGGAGCGGCTGACCACCCAAATTGCGGAGGCGATCCAGAACACTATCGAACCGCAGGGCGTCGGCGTAGTCATCGAGGCCCGGCATCTATGCATGATGATGCGTGGCGTCGAAAAACAGCATTCGTCGGCGGTAACGTCGTCCATGCTCGGCTGCTTCCGCAACGAAGAGGAAACTCGAACCGAATTCCTGTCGCTGATCCGCCAGCGCACAAATGGCGTGTGATTTGTAATTAGCTAGTGTGGGGACGCGGGCGCCCTCGCCCGTCCAATGTCTGCGTAGGGACGGACGCATTCGTCCGTCCCAAGCCGAGGAAAGCTCGGCGGTGCCTGCGGTCACCGCAACTCTGCGCTCGCTGTGACTGTTATTGCCAAATTGTGGACTCCCTGCTCGTAAGATCGCAGCGCTTGGCATAAGCTGAAAAACACCGCATGCCAAGACGCGAACCCATATTTCGCAAAACGACGCCGCGCGAACCTATTCTCTCGGGCCACCTCGCCCTAGTCACCGGCGCCAACCGCGGCATCGGTCTCGCCATCGCCCGCGCGCTTGCGCGTGAAGGATGCAATCTCATCATCACCGGCCGCGACGAGCGTGCCTTGGCCAGGGCGCGCACGGAACTGGAGAAACTCCAGCCGGCAAAGCTGAACCTGCAAGTGCTGGCGCAGCCTTGCGACGTCCGCAGCCCCGACTCGGTCGACTATCTTTTCGCGCTCGTTCGCGGATTGCGCAAGCCCCTCGATATCCTCATCAACAACGCTGGCATCGGACACCCCAATCGTACCGTCGTCGACTTGCCTTACCCCACCTGGATGCAAGTGATCGACACCAATCTCAACGGCCTGTTCCTGGTAACGCAGGCGGCGCTAGCCGTCATGAAGCGCGGAAGCACGATCGTGAACAATCTCTCGATCGCCGCCGAGCGCGTCTTCGCGGGGGCGGCAGCCTATAATGCGTCGAAGCATGGCGCGCTCGGGTTTACCAACACATTGCGCGAAGAGTTGAGGCCGAAGGGCATTCGCGTGATCGCCCTAATGCCCGGCGCAACCGACACTGCAATTTGGGACACGCTGTGGCCAAAAGCGCCAAGACGCAAAATGATGTCCGCCGAAACCGTGGCCCGCACAGTGGTCGACGCGCTGCGATTGCCCGAAAACACGACCGTGGAAAAAATCGTAGTGATGCCCTCAATCGGCACACTGTAGAAGGCTGCGCTGAAAGCTCTTCTGATTGCCCGTAGAGACGCGGCTTGCCGCGTCTCCGACAGACGGCCCAAGCAGGGCGGTGCGAGCAAAGACGGGGCAAGCCCCGTCTTTACGGGACCTCCGAGGATCTGCCACAGCGACGCGGGTGCATGCTTAGGCATCCAATGAAAAGTAGGCCGGGGGTAGTTTCGCCAACGACCAACGACGATCGACCAACGACTGAGGTCAAGCTATGTCATTCTTAACTTACTTCCAATCGCTGAAACAGCCCGAGCAGCGCCTGGCATGGGCCGTAGCCATCGCCGCCGACGCCCTCCAGATCGCCGCCTTTCCGCTCTTCGTCGAGGGAGGCATATCTCCCGCAGACTCGCTGCTCGATCTGATTGTCGCCTTCGTTCTGATTACTGGGCTTTCTTGCCAACTCTCGCAGCCGAACTCGTTCCCGGCGCAGATCTTTTTCCCACCTGGACCGCGGCCGTATGGTTCGTCACCCGCCAACAGATGAAGGCCTATAACGATCCCAACTCCAGTCCCAGTTCCAAAGACCCGGAGATTCTGCCCCCCGGTCCCACGCCAGCGCCGCGCCGCTAAGAAATCCGCAGACCGCCCGCGATCAGCAGTCAGCATTGCTTGCCTTTTACTGAGAACTGACAACTGAGAACTGACTGCCCTACCACGTCCCATACCGGTATCGGTGCGGCCGTTCGCCGAATAAGTTGATCATGATCACGCCCGCGACGAAGCCTCCAATGTGCGCCCAGAAAGCAATCCCGCCAGAAGTCTGGCTGGTCTCGGCGATCGACGTGGCGAAGCCGCTCAGGAAGTTTCCCAGGAACCAGTAGCCGAGCATCAGCCAGGCCGGAACGTGAAACAGAAATATCGGTGGAAACCATACCAGCACTCGCGCCCGAGGATACAAAATGAAATACGCGCCCATCACTCCAGCAATCGCGCCGCTCGCGCCCACACTCGGCACGATCGAGGCCTGGTTCAGCAGAATGTGCGTGGCGCCGGCCGCCAGTCCGCTGACCAGGTAGAACACGAGATAAGTGAAGTGTCCGAGGTAGTCTTCGACGTTGTCACCGAAGATCCACAGGAACAGCATGTTCCCGGCCACGTGTAACAATGAGGCGTGCAGAAACAGTGAGGTAAACAACGGCAAAACGGCCGTCGCCAGCCCGTCGGAGGATTGTCCGACGAGCACAGCCAGAGTATGGTGAGGGACTACACCGAACTCGAACATCACCGAATTCAGCGCCCGATGGCTGACCGAGAGTTCCCAAAGAAAGACCACAACATTCAGGACGATCAGAAAATAGTTGATGAACGGCGTCGAGAAAGTGGGCTGGTCGTCACGTAGAGGAATCATTTAATTTGTAATTTGGTAATTTGTAATTGGCAATTTAAGACCCAGTCGCTGCGGTGTCCGCTTCAGCGATCGTGCTTTCACATTACCTATTACAAATTACCAGATTACAAATTCCTATGAACGGTGTCATAGTCATCGACAAACCGCCAGGGCTAACGTCGCACGACGTGGTCAACCGCGGGCTTCGCCACCGACACCTACGACGCCGAGGGCGAGCCCACCACACCGCTGCAAGACGTGCACCTCGATTGCGACGAAGTACGCGCCTTGGCTGCCCAGTTTCAGGGCTCTATCGAGCAGATGCCGCCGCCGTTTTCCGCTAAAAAAATTGCCGGAGTCCCCGCCTACAAACTCGCCCGCAAGAAGCAGGAGATCGCGCTCAAACCTGTACAAGTAGAAATTAAAGAATTCGAGATTCTGGCGACGACGGCCGATCAAGCCACCTTCCGCGCGCGCGTGGCCTCGGGCACATACATAAGATCGGTCGCCCACGAAATGGGTCAGAAGCTGGGCTGCGGCGCTCATCTAGCCAATCTGCGACGCACCGCCGTCGCCGAGTTCGCAATCGAAGATGCCCACTCGCTGGCTGCGCTCGAATCCGCGATGCAGCAGGGAAGTGCTGAGTCATTGTTTGTCCATCCCAGAAAGTTGGTGCCGCAGTTACCGAGCGTCACCGCCAATGAAGAAAGTGCCGCCCTCATTCGCACTGGCCGCGCCGTGAATCTGCCGGAAATGTCTCGCGCTCCACAGGTAAAGGTGTTCTACGGCCAAAGCGATCTGATTGCCATCGCGACCCGAATCGCAGGCACGCTGTTCCATCCCAGCATCGTGTTTACAGGATCCGCAGACTGAGTCAACGCGACCCTGCGCACCGGTTTGCACACTTTATTGTTACTGCCTTAACACTGCGCCCGCTGTGTTGCCATACACTTTCTCTGCCTTTCTTCAGGCGCTCGCTTTTGTCGGGCCCTGCATCGCAATGTTGTACTCAGGAGGAGTAGCAATGCGTTTAGCGAGATGGATCCTGGCGTCCGGGCTCATACTGGCCGCCGCGCCGATGTTCGCACAGACTGTCGCGGTTGGTAATTGCCAGCCGAAAAAGACTTCGTTTCCGACCATTCAACAGGCTTTGAACGCTACTCCGCCGGGGGCTACCATCGATGTGTGTCCCGGACTTCATCCAGAACAGATATTGGTCTACCAGGCAGTCACCCTGAAGGGAATCACATCCGGGAATCAGGGTGCCGCGATTATTACTGTTCCGACTGGAGGTTTGCAGCAGAACGCGACGAGCCCGGCGACAGGCGCGGCCATCGCAGCGCAAATACTGGTGCAGGGCGCAACCGGCGTCACCATTACCAATATCACGGTCGATGGCGCCAACAACGGTTTCAACAATGGCTGCGCCGATCCCGATCCCATCGGAATCTATTATCAAAATTCGTCAGGGACAATTTCGCATAACACTGTTCTCAATGAGGTTCTCCTCCCGGTGAATAACGGCTGTCAGGCTGGACTCGGCATCTTCGTCCAGAGCGGTAACGGGGGCAGCTCAACCGTGACCATCAACAACAATAACGTCGCCAACTATCAGAAGAACGGAATCACCGGCAATGAGGTTGGTACCTCCGTGACCCTCACCGCAAACGACGTAGTCGGACAAGGGCCAACCAACGGCGCGGCGGAGAATTCGATCCAGATCGGGTTCGGTGCCATTGGCAGTATCACGAGCAACACGGTGGGATCGGATGTATGGGCTCCGGATGTGTTCGGAGATACCGGAGACGCCGCCGCGGGCATACTCGTTTACGCATCGCCGAATGTGGCCATCAAGAGCAATAACGTCAGCAACACTCAATTCGGAATCGCGATTGTGAGCGATCCTACCTTCGGGGCGGCGGATGGCGCCACCTTGACCAGCAACACGGTTTCCGCGACTCACCTCTACGACGGAATCGACCTGTGCAGCAACAGCAACATCGTCACGACCAATACGATTAACGGCTCCGACGAGGCCGCTATCCACGTGGATGACACCTGCACGGGGGCCTCAACAGGCAACATGGTCACTAAGAACCAGATCAACTCAGCCTGCGCCGGAATCCTGAGCGGCCCCGGAGCGTCGAGCAACACAACGATTCCCAACACCTTCTACAATGTGGTCAGTCTTCAGTCCACCGGAACCAACACCTGTACGCCTCCGCCGGGAATACCGAACCAGGCCGGAGCAAGGTCGCATGCGCGGATCAGAGCAGCCAGACCATAGGGAACATCGACAACGAACAATCGAGTGGACGTGCCGGGGGCTTGAGTCTTGCCCCCGGCAGTTTTCTGGGGCGACCGATAGCTGGTCATATGAAATGTCCGATAACAGGTATTATGTAAAGTCTAGGAAAGAGGGCCGTCTGTTACCTCCCGGCCAGGTAGACGCCCACTAGACTAAGGCTTCGGAAAAGCTGAGCAACAACGTCAGGTGGCCGTGAACGGCCTTCAAAGGCGAGGGTGGCATGATCTCGATGAAACGGGCTCGCCTCGCCTTCCAGTCCATGCTCTTGATAGCATCGGAGAGAATAACTCCGGTCGTCGCGAGTCCTGCCGGAACTGGCACCTCGAAAGGATAGCCCTTCACCTGGTTTGTAATGGGCACCACGATGGCGAGGCCATGCTTGTTATACGCTGTGGGAGATAAGACTAGAGCCGGGCGCCAGCCTGCCTGCTCATGTCCCGCCTGAGGATCGAAATTGACTTTGATGATGTGACCCTTATCCGGAACATATGCAGGATCTACCATACCTCGTCACCAACCGGCTTGCCCCAATCCTGTTCGCCATGGCGATTTTCGGGAGTGATTTTCTCGACCAGCGCTTTTAGCGTGGGCTTTTGGCTTAACGGCTCGAGCCAAATGTGTCCGTTTTCCACCCGAATTTCGAGTTCTTCACCCTCCCGCAGATTGCACTGTTCGAGTATTGTCTTCGGGATGCGGACGGCCTGACTGTTTCCCCACTTAACAAGCTGTGCCTTGGCGCCTGCCATAACGTCACCCCCAAACTTCAAGTATATACATTCGTATATCCCTGTCAAGGAAGGTCACCTGGGTCCTCTCCCCGGTCTTTCCGCTTGCTGCTGATTACCCTCAGCTTCCATCGACGTCTAATCGCATTGAAGCCCTCGCCCGGGTTCTACCAATGCTCCGAAATAGCAGATCCGCTCTTCTGACCTCTGCTGTTCTTGTTCTGATGTCCGCCGCAATCGCGCCTTCGCTGGCGGCCCAGACAGTCGACCCCGAGCCCAAGAAGCGCGAGCACTTTCAAACCGCCGAGGTCCTCTACGGATGGGCACAAGACAACCGCGGCGAACGCCTGCGAACCTTCATCACCCGCCCGAACAACATCACCGGCAATGTTCCTGCAATATTTTTCGTGGGCTGGCTGAGCTGCGACAGCATGGAATATCCCGACGCCGACACTAAAGACGGCTTCGGCATTCTCCTGCGCCGCCTCATCGAGCAATCCGGCTACGCGACCGTGCGTACCGACAAGCCCGGCGTCGGCGAAAGCCAGGGAGATTGCAGCAAGGACGATTTTACCGACGAACTCTCAGGCTATCAGTCAGCTTTCGACGAAATGCTCAAGTATGACTTTATCGATCCCGCGAAGATCTTCGTGATTGGCCTGAGCAACGGTGGCGGGACCTCGGCGCTAGTTCCCCGCCAGCATCCAGTCCGCGGATACATTGCGGCAAGTTCGTGGGGCCGCACCTGGTACGAGCACATGCTGGATCTGGAACGCCGCCGCCTAATGGAAGAGGGCAAGTCGCCGGCCGATGTCAACACCTCCGTTAAGGCTTTTGTCGAGTTCTACACTCTCTACCTGATGAAAGGAATGACGCCCGGCAAAATCATCAGCCAGCATCCCGAATGGAAGAGTCTGTGGTACGACTCTCCGGATGGCCAGTACGGTCGCCCAGCGGCGTTCTATCAGCAGTTGCAGACACTGAATCTCGGCGAAGCCTGGCAGCAGGTAAATGAGCCCGTACTCGTCATTCGCGGCACCGCCGACAACATCATGAGCCGCGCGGACAGCGAAGCCATCGCGCGAATCGTCAACCAGGTCCATCCCGGACACGCCCGCTATCTTCAGATCGATGACATGACCCACGGTTTCACCGTCAACGGCAAGTTCGATGAGGAACTGATTCCGACCATCTTGACCTGGATGAGGGAGCAACTGGCAACAGGTAAATGATCGCTCCCCGCCCACTCCCCGCCCATGTAATGCCCATGTAATGTCGGATAACTGTTTGCCCACTCGGCCCCTGCCGGATTCACAGAAGTATGAGCCGACTCCGTGCGGTACTCTGGTCCGAGAGCAGCGACGAAAAACTGGCATCAAGGGTAGCCAGTCTTCCCTTCTTCTGGATCGCGAGTCCAAGCAAGTAGGCGTCGGTGATTTGCTGGTGGCCGAGCAGGCGTCGTCCAAAGTGAGTGAGGGCTTCGGCCACTCCAATATCTTCGGTCCAGAAGTGATGCGCCGGATGCTGAAGACTGCCGCTCAGCACCTCCAGCGCGTCTCGCGGCGAAACAGCGCGCCGTGAAAAAATTGGATTCGACACGATCCGAACAAAGCCGGCCTGTGTCATGGCGCAGGTCGCCCACCCGTGACGGGCATTCTGCGCGAACCAGCGCTGCGCTCGAGCATGCGCCTCGTGAGGAGGCCAGAGGAGCGCAATCAGCACGTTGACATCCAGCAAGCAGCTCACGGCTCGTCGGCCTCCAGTTGCTTCACCAGTTCGGATGTAACCGCCTCACTGTCTTCGGGAACATCGAAGACTACAAGGCCGTTAACCACCCGCGTCTTCACCGGCGCACTGAGCCCGCGCCGCACCAGTTCAGAAACAGCCTTCCCTATCGCCAGCGACCGGTTTTCGGCGTAGGTCTTGACGACCGCAAAAACATCATCATCGAGACTGAGCGTTGTTCGCATGTGGACAATGATGTCACACAAGCACGATTGATGTCACTAATACAATTACGCATCACATATTACATATGATGCCATTCTACGGATCTGACATCTCCGCGCTCATTGATTTGGCGAGATCCTGGCGGAACCTCTGTAGTAGCGCAAGCCGCTCCGGCGTAGCCTCCACAACTTCGCTCTTCGCTTGAAAGACTCTGCGCCCTTCCCTTTCCGTAAGCACCCCCATCACTTCGCCCATTCGCCAGCCCGGTGCGCCCAGGATTTGCAAGCCGTCCACGCCCGGTACGAGCAGTGCAACGCAATTGTCGCGCATCACACCAATGCACTTGGGATAGCGTTCAAAAGTCTGGAGTTCGAATCCCGCAAGGTAGATACGCTGGAGCTGTTCGGCGGAATCAGGCATGGAGAGAATTGGCGAAACTAAGAGTACCTCCCGTAGAGACGCGGCTTGCCGCGTCTCGGCAGTTCCCGCGCCTACTGCGCCTCGGCGCGGATGACTTCCAGCTCATTTCCCTCTCCCAACTTCAGAAAGGTGAAAACCCCATCGTTCGCCGAATAGCATGCAAACGATGGTCCGAGGCCAGTGGGATCGGCGTAGCTGGCAATCTTCCGGCCAGTCTGCGCGTCCGCGACTACCACGATCTGGCGATGGCTCTCCTCATTCCAGAACGAAAGCGCCAGCCGATTTCCAGAGAGATGAAACGCGCTGGGCACGGCGCCCGTCAGCGGCGAAGAGACCTTGATCGTTTTCACAGTCTTGCCGCTCGGCCCGATCACATAGACAATTGCTGGGGAAGAAAAACGCATGACGTAGAGGTTACCGTCACTTCCGGCTTCGGCCTCGGCCAGATCGAGGCCGGGCGTCGCTTTCTCGGCGACTGCAAGAAGAACACCCGTGTTTGCCTTTCTTGCGGATGCCTTCGCGGCTTCCTGCGGCGCCTGAAATGAAAGTTGCGCCAGTTCCCTTCCGTCGGCCGAAAAGACCGCGGTAAAGTTGCGCCCGCGATCGTTCTTATTCTGCACATCCCGCTTCACGCCCGAGACCAGGAAATTTCCGTCGGCAAACGCCGCGAATGTATACACCTCGAAATCGGCATCGAGCAGCGTTGGAGACGAAGGCGATCCATCGGATGAAAAACGCAGCACATAGATCCGCGGCTTCAACCCACCACTCTGCGCGATCTGATACATGCCGCCGTCGGACGCCGGCGAAAAAGCGTCGGCGCGATCAAGCGCCAGCTGCGAAAATGCGGCGGGATCAAAGAGCGCGGTGCGCTTGCCATCTCGATCAATCTTGACCACTGGACCAAGCAGCGGCCGGTCCACCGCCAACTTGCGAACGTAAAGATTCCCGTCAGCGTCACACTTAGACGAACTCATGAACGCTCCACCCATCTCTGAGGCCACTTGGATAGTGGAGGAGACATGCAGCGCAATGCTCGACCCTGAAATGCTGGATCCTGATGGCGGAATGCTGGGAACAGCAGAGGGCGTAGCCGAATTTCCTTGCGCGGCAGAAAATGCAGCCAAGAAAAAGAAGAGGGGGCAGAGCGCGAATAACCCACCGGAGAACGATCTCATCGAGCGCCTAAACATCTCACCAACCGGATTCAAAACTGAGACCTGACACCTGGAACCTGAAACCTGCTCTTCTACATTTTGTACTTGCCGAGGTCATCATCGCCAAGGTCTTCCAGCCACTTGCGAAGCTCCTCGCTACTAACCGCTGGGACAGGACTATTAGCGGCCTGCTTCGAGTTTTTCAGAACCTCGTCCTCGACGAAGATGGGGCAATCCACGCGCAGCGCCAGCGCCAGCGCGTCGGAAGGACGGGAGTCAATACTGACCACGTGCCCTTCCCTTTCCAACCAGATCACGGCGTAGAAAGTATCGTCTTTCAGCTCGGTGACCACCACTTTGTGAACCAGCGCATCGAGCCCGGTCAGAACGCTCTTGATCAAGTCATGGGTCATGGGCCGCGGGGTGCTGACTTTTTCGATTTCGAGCGCGATTGCATTCGCTTCATACACTCCCACCCAGATGGGAAGCACCGTGTCGCTGCCAACGTCCTTAAGCAGCACAATCGGCATGTTCGAAACCGGATCCATCATCAGTCCGCGAATTTTCATTTCAACTTCCATAAAAACCTCAGAAACCACACCTGAAACGATGCGACTGATTCTTTGAAGGGGCGCGGCTTCAGCCGCGCCGTTCCGGGCCGCTAAAATCGGGGGCTTTAGCCCCTGAGGGAGCGGCCATCTCTCCCACCAAACTGTTCGGAAAGCTCCCCGTAACCCGCACCGGCACATAGCTCCCAGTCGCCAGCTCCACGCCTTCAGGCACAGTAAAATTCATCACCTTAATCTGCGATGTCCGCCCGATCCACTGTCCGCGCGCCGGGTTCCTCCCTTCCACCATCACCTCGAGCACTTGCCCCACGTGCCGCTGATTGCGCTGCGCTCCAATCTGCTTCTGCCTGTCGTTGAGCACCGCCAGCCGCCGAGCCTTCTCCGCATCCGGAATCGCATCCTCCAACCGCAACGCCGGAGTGTTTGGC
>WNFI01021107.1_pt1 | contig 13080 bp, 13 predicted proteins | sample 5400471 | NCBI WGS metagenome assembly WNFI01 (sample SAMN13153348, study PRJNA577476) | soil metagenome | isolation source: 100 cm saprolite on Douglas fir-dominated hillslope | place: USA:California | collected 2013-09-17
TCCGGCACGGCGAAGCGGGTAGACGAGCCGCGCGACCGATTCGGGATCGTCGAGCGCGAGGCCGGCCGGGATCTCGAACGACAGCGATTCGAGCGGCGCCTCGATCCTGCGAGCCGCCTCCTGGACATAATCGGGGAATCCCGGATCGCGGATCGTATCGTCCGCGAGATTGACGCTGCAACGCGGCGCGACCTTCGACCCGACCGCCGTTTGCGTGGCGCGAACCCAGCGCAACACCGTCGCGACGACCCACCGGTCCAGCAACGGCATGAGGCCGTGCATCTCGAGGGTCGGAATGAACGTCCCCGGCGGCATCATGCCCTGCTCCTCCTCCTTGAACCGCACCAGGATCTCGCGATAGAGGGTGGGATCGTCCTGTAGCGAAAGGATGGATTGATAGTAGAGCAGGAACTGGTTGTCCCTCAGGTCCTTGAGAAACCTTTCTCGGATCTGGACGGCGACATCCATCGGGGGCGTATCAGGCGAATTCATGCTCATGCGCATGTCGACATCCTCGCCCCACCTCGACTGTGGCGATAGTAGCCAGAGCTCCTAGGACTTTCGTCATGGGTGGACGCCAGAAATGCAAACGGCCAGCTTCAGCTGGCCGTTTTCCCAGGGCTCGCGGTCGCGTTCAATCCGCCAAAGGATTCGGCCGGAATTGCAGGTGGTAGACCTTCGGGCTGTTGGCCGTGCCGCCTTCGTTGTGGAATACGGTGCGCGTGCCCGACATGGTCCACAGGCCCTTGCCCTTCCAGCCGGCCTTCGGGTCGTCGACGCGGCCGTCGACCAGCTTGCTGAAGAAGCCGCTCGGGTAGGGCACATGGATGTCGACGATCTTGCCGTCGACGACCGCCATCAGCGACTCGCTGCCGTTCATGTTGAAGATCGGCACGTTGTGGCCGAGGCCGAGCGTGTCGTAGCGGTCCACCCATACGTAGTACGCGTGATTCGCGCTACCGGACTCCGGCAGCCCCTTGAACTGCGGCCCGGGCATGCGGATGAGCGTCCAGCCTTCCGGGCAGAGCTTGCCGCTCGTCGCTTCGGGCCCGTTCTGCGGCTTCGTGCACTTGCGCCGGTCAAAGCTCGCCATGTGGCCGCTGGCGAGCGGCGTCCACACCACTCCGTCGGTCGTCATGTCGAGCCCGCGCGGACTCCACGCGCCCTCGGGCGGCACGAACACCTCCGCAATCGAGGTCTCCGACGGGTTCGGGCCCGGAATGATGTGCACGACGTAGCCGGGCTGGTCGATGCGGCCGAAGCCGATGCCCATCGACTGGCCCCAGATCGAATCATCCACCGGGCTCGGCATGATCCCGTAGAAGGACGCGACCAGCCTCTTGTCCTTCGTCGGATCGACCGGGTCGTTCGGGCCGACGAACTCGTCGCGCTTGCCGTTGCCGTTGGTGTCGACCACGATCGGCGTCCAGCCCTGCGCTTTCGCCTCGTCGCCGGTCTCCAGGAGCGTCTTGGTGTTGAGCCAACCCACTACGCCGCTACCCGGCCCGCCGGCGCTCGTCCAGAGCGTGTAATTCGGATCCTTCGAAGCGAAATACAGGTGATGCGTCGCGAAGCAGGTGCTGATGAGCGTCCACTTGCTGGTCTTCGGGTCGTACATGGACAGATGGCGCGGCGACTCCTTCAGCGGCGCGACCTTCGATGACGGATGCGAGCCGTCGCTGCAGTACGCCGGCTGCGCCGCCGCCGGCCGGATGCGCGACGTGAACCACACGCGACCCTCGCGATCCATCATCGGATTGTGGATGCTCGTGTGGCCATCCCACGCCGGCTCGTTGCCCCAGTACGCCGACTGTCCTTTCGGCAGCGAAGTCGAGGATGGCGTCTCCGGATCGCGCCACGGATGCTGGATCTGCGTTGCGATGTGCCTCACCGGATTCGAGCACCGGGACCATGTCGGTGCTCTCCTCGGGCGCGCCGTAGATCTTGCCGTTGGCGTTGACCGTGGGATTGTCCTTGTCGGTCGCGATCGAGTCGTGCAGGTAGGCCTTGTTCGTCGCCCAATCCCACATCGTGATGACCACGTTGCGCTCGACGCCTTTCGGACGCTCGGGCTGCGCGAAAGGCAGCTCGCCGCCGGCGATGCGGTCGGTCCAGTCGGCGAAGTGCTTCAATGCTCCTTCGGCACCCATGTATCCCAATCCGGTCGCCATGTTGGTCATGGCCTGCCCCGCCTGCGTGCGCCGCGCCCAGGCCTGGAAGGAGTTGCCTGATTCCTGGAACACCTTCGGCACCGTGCGCATGCCCTGGCTGCCGAGCGCGTGGCACGACTGGCACGCGTTCTTGACCGTGTCGACCCATTGTTCCTGGGTCTTTATGTTTTCGCTGATGCGATTCCCCTTGTCGCCGGTGCCGGGGAAGTTGCTCTTGTCCGGAATCTTGAGCAGCGAATACCAGTACATGCCCGGGTAGTACTCCGCCGCCGCTTTCGCGCTCGGCGCTGCCACCGCCTTCAGGTTGAGGGTTTTTCCGGCAGCACTTTTTACTTTCTCGGAATCGACCAGCCCGTAACCCCGCACCCAAACGCTGTAATTCGCCTGCGGAAGCTCGGGGATCAGATAACGGCCGCGGTCGTCGGTGACCACGACTTTCGCGTGGGCAGATCGGTGGTTTCGGCGATCACCCAGACGCCCGCTTCCGGACCCTTCGGTCCGGTGACGACACCGCTGATCTCGGCCGCTGACGCACCAATGGCGAAGACCACGACGCTCAAGCCAAACATTCCTCTACTCTTCATGACCCCTCCTCCGGAATCTCTGGTGCGACAACGTTAGCGCGCGAAGCTCCGCAAAGCAACGCTAAAATGGCCGCGGGGGGCACCACGGCGCGTGAATTTCACAGCATTGTTTTTTGCCGTTCTGCTTTCGACCGGCGTCGTTGCGCAAGACTTTCCCGCGAAGCCGGTGCGCGTCGTCGTGCCTTTTCCGCCTGGCGGCGGCGCGGATGCGCTCGCCCGACTTCTCGGACCACAGCTCGCCAGCCGCTGGGGACAGCAGGTGATCGTGGAAAACAAGCCCGGCGCGAGCGGCCACCTCGGCGCCGACTTCGTCGCCCAGTCGCCGGCCGACGGCTACACGCTGCTCATGAGCTCGACCGCCTCGCTCACCGAGAAGAACGTCGATCGGTTCGCGCCGGTGTCGCTGGTCTCCGCCGCGGCTTACGTCGTCACCGCGAACCCGCGCGTCGCGGCGGCGAACATCCGCGAGCTCATCGCGCTCGCCAGGGCCAATCCGGCCAAACTGACTTTCGGTTCCTCGGGGCTCGGCGCCGCCTCGCATCTCTCGGCCGAGTTGTTCAAGTCCATGGCCCAGGTCGACATGCTGCATGTCCCTTATAAGGGCACCGGCCAGGCGCTGACCGATCTGCTGGCGGGACAGGTGGATCTGCTGTTCGCGCCCTCGCAGACCGTGCTGTCGCACGTGAAAGCGGGAACGCTGAAGGCGCTCGCCGTCACCGGCGCAAAGCGCTCGGAGACTCTGCCCGAGGTGCCGACCGTCGCCGAATCGGGGCTACCGGGCTACCAGGCGGTGGGCTGGTTCGGCCTGCTCGCGCCGGTGGCGACGCCCAGGAGCGTCGTGGCGAAGCTGAGCGCGGACGTGAACCGCGTGCTAGCGCAGGCCGAAGTGCGCGCGAAAATGATGGCGCTCGGCGCGGATCCCGGCGGCAATACGCCCGAGGAATTCGCGCGCTTCATCCGCGAGGACCAGGCGAAGTGGGCGAGACTGATGAGAGAAGCCGGCATCAAGGCAGCGGAATGAAGATCACCAAGCTCCAGGCTTACATCCTGCGCGCACCCGATAGCGGGCGTCCGCACTGGGTGAGCCATTTCACCGTGCCGAAGGCGAGCGAGATCCTGGTGCGGATGCAGACCGAGGAAGGCATCGAGGGCATCGGCCTGGCCACCAGCTACACGCCCATCGAGGCGGCGATCCACGCCTTTCGCAGCGGCATCGGCGAGCTGATCGTCGGTGCCGACCCGCTCGCCCCGGAGCAGCTTTACCAGAAGCTCTTCGCTCTGACGTGGCAGCGCCGCTCCCACGAGAAAGGCTGGTCGCGCGAAGCAGTGGTGCGGATCTCGGCCGCCGTGGACATTGCCGCCTGGGACATCCTCGGCAAGGTGGCCGGGCTGCCGCTCTACCGCCTGTTCGGCGGCTATCGCAGCGAGGTGCCTTGCTACGTCACCTGCGCGTACTACCGCGACGGCAAGACGCAGTCCGAGCTGCGCGACGAGATCCAGATGCTGAAGGCGCAGGGACACCGGGGCTTCAAGGCCAAGGCCGGCGGCCTGCCGCTCGGCGAGGACATCGAGCGCCTGGCGCTGGTGCGTGAAATCATCGGCGACGACAAGGACCTGATGGTCGACGTGAACCGCGGCTGGGATCTCGCCACCGCCATCGAAGGCGCCCGCTTGCTCGAGCCGCTGCGGCCGCGCTGGCTGGAAGAGCCGGTGCGCTGGGCCGACGACCGCCGCGAGTTGAAGCTGCTGGCGCAGAAGACGCGCATCCCGCTCTCGGCCGGCGAGAGCGAGCTGACCAGCTACGGCTGCCGCGCGCTGCTCGAAGAACAGGCGATCCAGTTCCTGCAGTTCGACTGCACGATGATGGGCGGGTTCACCGAGGGCCGCAAGCTCGCCACGCTCTGCGAGATGAGCCATGTGCAGGTCGCCCCGCACCACGACTGCTTCATCCATGCCCATCTCGTCGCCGCGAGCCCCGCCGGCTGCATCGTCGAGTCGTTCACCGACCCGGAGCGCGATCCGCTGCAGGCCGAGCTGTTCGAGAACCCGCCCGGGATTGCCCACGGCAGGCTCAAGCTGAAGGAGCAGGCAGGCCTGGGCCTTACGCTTTCGGAAGCCGCGCTGAAAAAATTCGGCGAGCGCATTCTCTGAGTTGAAGAAGAACCTTCAGCGGTAGAGCAGCACCGCGTCGCGCTCCTCGCGCCACGCCTGTTCATCCGCCGCGGCGAGCGTTTCGAGATCCGCCGGCGTCGCCGCGCGGTCGTCGACCCACTCGCGCAGCAGCTCGCTGCCGTTGATGAGATCGATGGCGAGATGGCCGTGCTCGTACTCGTACGGGAAGTCGCGCCACAGCTCATAGTCGGGCCGCAGGCTGCGCAGGGCCTTGAAGGCGAGAGCGAGCAGGCGCCACGGCCGGAACGCGGCGTGATCGTAAGCCGCGTCGTCGACGTGGATCTGCAGCCCGGCGCAAAGCTTGCCGGCATGCTTGTGGAACGTCGGCTCGAACCAGCACTCGCGCAGCCGGCAGCCCTTCATCCAATCGGGCGCCAGCGATTTCATTTTTTCCAGGAGAAGCTTCGGCTGGATATCCGGCGCGCCGAAAAGCTCCAGCGGCCGCGTCGTTCCCCTCCCCTCGGACAAGGCGGTGCCTTCCAGCATCACGGTCCCCGCGTAGCAGCGTGCCATCCAGGGATTGGACGCATTGGGGCTCGGGTTGACCCAGGCGCGAGCGCCGAGCGGCCAGCCGTAGCCCGGCGCGCGGGCCGGTTCCCACCCTTGCATTTCTACGATGTTGCAATCGACTTCGAGACCAAGAGTCTGCACGAACCATTTCGCCGCCTCGCCCGGCGTGAGCCCGTGCCGCATCGGCAGCGATCCCGCACCCACAAAACTCTCCCAGCCCTCGCGCAGCCGCAGCCCCTCGACCGGGCGGCCCGCCGGATTAGGCCGGTCCAGCACGCAGACCGTCTTGCCCCGCTCGGCGGCTGCTTCGAGAACGTAGCGCAGCGTCGTGATGAAGGTGTAGACGCGGCAGCCCAGATCCTGCAGGTCGACCAGCAGCACGTCGAAGCTGTCCATCATCGCCGCGGTCGGGCGTCGAACGTTCCCGTACAGGCTGAACACCGGGATGTGGTGCACCGGGTCGGTGAAGTCAGGCGATTCGATCATGTTGTCCTGCTTGTCCCCGCGCAGCCCGTGCTGCGGTCCGAACGCGGCAACCAGGTCGAGGTCCTCGAGCGCCGCGAGCGCGTCCAGCGAGTGCACCAGATCGCGCGTCACCGACGCCGGATGCGCGAGCAACGCCACGCGGCGGCCCGCCAGCGATTTTCGCAGCGCACGGTCTTCCAGCAGACGGTCAATTCCGAACTTCATCGAGTTGCGCGGCGAACGCATCGGGGTGGTGGAAATCCGGCTTGCCGGGCGGGTGCTTGAGCGCCCAATAAGAAAGAGCGCCGTCTTCGTCTTCCACTACCGCCGAAAGCGCCAGCGACAGCGCCGCCCGGTCGACCCGTATAAAGGCGTCGAGCTCCAGTTTTTTCCCGCTGTTACGCACGCGAATGCGGGGATCCAGCCTCTCATCCACGAGCGCCGCGCCGTCGCGATAGCGTGCGAACGCGTACGCGGCCCATTCGCCCGAGGGCGCCAGATTGAATTCGCGGTAGCCGGGCAGGCCCTTGCGGGCGATGAAGATCTCGCAGCAGGTGTGCTGCCAGAGCCGGGCGGCGATGCGCGGCGGCCGCGGCGCGGGAATGCGCAGGCGGTCGAGCTGTCCCTCGAGCGAATAGGTCACCGCGATTCCTTCCCCCGTTCTGTGCACGCGCGCGGCGACGCTGCGCACCGCCTCGCTGGCGCTTCCAGGATGGCACATGAGCCTGAAGCTGCGGCTCGACCGGCTCAGCCCCAGAGGAGCCAGTAGGAAATTGCGAAGGCCGGTGGCACGAAGATGCAAAAACGCACTAGCGATGCGAGCCGCCGCCGCTCGGTGTCGTCGAGTTCCGCAGGTACGTGCCGCCGCTTCGCGCGCTCGCGCGCCAGCTTCCGCAAGTGCATGTATTCCACCGCGATCAGAACCAGCGCCACCGCCAAGCCGGTCAGCGCGCCCTGCAGGACAGCATTCATTATCGGGAGGCCGCCACCGATTCACTTTAGCGTAATGTGAATCGGCTGTCACACCTTGACGGTGGGAGGGCACCGTCTCACAATCGTCGCGCCCGCGGGGAGGTTCAAGCCCGACGAGGCAGAAACCCTCGAGGCATTGGGCGAGACGCTGGTTCCCGGCGCGCGCGCAGCGGGTACCGCTTACTTCATCGATTTGCAGATCTCCGTTCCTCCGGAAGAAGCGTTGCTGGAGGCGCGCATCCTCAACGTCCGCCCGCCCTTTGCCAATTTCTACCGGGCTGCCCTGGGCGCCGTCGATCGCGCAAGCCAGGCGCAGGGCGCACGCCGGTTCGCGCGGCTTGCAGGCAACGAGCAGCGCGACTTCGTCAATCTGATGCGCCAGAACAAGATCGAAGGCTGGCAGGGTCCGGCCGGCGCATTCGTGTACTTCGTGCTGCGGAGCGACGCCGTCGACGTGGTGTATGGCACGCTCGAGGGCTACGAGGCGCTAGACATTCCCTACATGCCGCACATCGCGCCCCTGAAGAAGTGGTGACATGGCGACGCAAGAAAAAGTAGACGTCGCCATCGTCGGCGCAGGCGCCTCGGGCTCGGTGTTCGCCGCAGTGCTGGCAAAGGCCGGCAAGAAGGTCGTGGTCCTCGAGACGGGGCCGGATTGGCAGCTCTCCGATCTCATCAGCTCGGACTTCTGGGGGCGACGGATCAAGACGGCCGGCGCACCGTTTCTGCTCGAAGGGAAGAATCCCTTCGGCTACAGCTACCAGTCCGGCTGGGGCGTCGGCGGCGCCGCGCTTCACTACTTCGCGAACCTGCCGCGCCTCCTTCCGAACGACTTCAAGATCCGCAGCGAGCATAACCGCGCGCTCGACTGGCCGATCTCCTACCAGGACGTCGCGCCCTATTACGACAAGGTCGCACGCGACATCGGCGTCTCCGGCAACGCCAGGGCCGAGGAGATCTGGCGGCCGGCGGGCGAGCCCTATCCGATGCCGCCGATGAAGACCTTCCGCAATGGCGAGGTGTGGCTGAAGGGCTTCGAAGCCGTCGGCATCCGCATGGTGCCGGCGGCGGTCGGGATGAACTCGACCGACTACAAGGGCCGGCCGGCGTGCATCTATGACGGCTGGTGCCATATCGGCTGTCCGACCGGCGCGCTCAGCAATCCGCTGGTCACCTACCTCGCCGATGCGCGCAAGGCGGGCGCCGAAGTTCGAGCGCGCTCGACCGTCACGCGCGTGCTGACCAACCGCCAGGGCACTCGCGTTCGCGGCCTCGAGTACTACGACGCGAAGAGGGAGCGCCAGGTGCAGGAGGCGAGCGTGGTCGTGCTGGCGGCCTGGTCGGCGCAGAACCCGCGCCTCCTGCTCAACTCGGCGACCGACCGGCACCCGCGGGGGCTCGCCAACACGAGCGGCCTCGTCGGCAGATACATGATGTGCCACTACAGCTCTGGAACCTGGGCGCTGTTCGACGAGGATGTCCAGAACCACCTGGGCACCACCGGCGCGCAATTCATGTCCTACGACCGCTACGGCAAAACGGCCCACCCGGGGGTCTTCGGCAGCTCGTTCATCGTCGCGGGCACCGCGCTCAAGACGAGCGATCTCGGCGGCTTCGCCAACGCCCGACTCGACCTGTTCGGTCCCGAGCTGCACGCGTTCATGAAGCGCGCCGCGCGCGGGCTCACCCGCATCGGTGCGTTCGGCGAGGAATTGCCGAACCTCGACAACCGCATCGAGCTCGCCGCCGACAAGGACGAATTCGGCATGCCGCTCGGCAGGATCCACCACAGCTTCGACCAGGACGCAGTCGGGCTGTGGAACGCCAACTTCGAGGAGGGCCTTCGCGTCGCCAAGGCCACCGGCGCCAGGGAAGTGTGGTCGGCGCGCGGCAACATGCCGACCATCCACCTCATGGGCGGCACCATCATGGGCAGCGACGCGGGCAACTCGGTGGTCAACAGCTACGGGCAGAGCCACGAGCTCCCGAACCTCTACCTCGCCGGGCCGGGCATCTTCCCGACGGGAGGAGCGTCGAATCCGACCTACACGATCTTTGCTCTCTCGCTGCGCGGCGCCGAGCAGCTCGCGGCGAAGTGGAGGGCGGTCGACCTCTGAGGTCCGCTCGCGCGTCTGCCTTTTCGCTGCTTGCGCTGGCAAACCTCCTTTGGGCGGGGAACTGGGTCATTGGACGCGCGCTGCGCGACGCGTTCGAGCCGCTGGCGCTCAATTTCTGGCGCTGGCTGATCGCGGCGCTGGTTCTTGCGCCTTTTGCCTTGCCCGAGCTTTCACGAACGCGCGCAACGCTGCGGCGCCACGCCGTCCTGCTGGCGCTGCTCGCGCTCACCGGCGTGGCCGTATTCCAGACCCTGGTCTATCTCGGACTCAAGACGACCACGGCGATCAATGCCGTGCTGCTCAACTCTTCCGCCCCGCTGTTCATGCTGCTGTGCTCCTGGATGATCGAGCGCGAGCGGGCCACGCGCCGGCAGCTCGCCGGCATGCTGGTCTCGCTTTTCGGCATCCTCCTGATCGTTTCGCATGGCGCGCCCGGCAAGCTGCTGCAGCTAGAATTCCATGCCGGCGACGCGTGGATCGTGCTGGCCATGCCGGTTTGGGGAATGTACTCGGTGCTGCTCAAGCGCCGCCCGCCGGACCTGGGCGACGTCAGCCTGCTTTTCGTGATCGCGGTCGCCGGCCTGGCGCTGCTCGCCCCGGCGTTCGCGCTCGAAGCGCTGCATGCGCCGCCGCGGTGGCCGACCGCGGGCGAGGCCGCCGGCGTGCTCTACATCGGGCTCGCCGCCTCGGTCGCTGCTTTCATCTGCTGGAACCGCGGCGTCGCCATCGTCGGGGCGAATGCGGCCGGGTTCACGCTGCATCTTCTGCCCGCCTTCGGCACGGTGCTGGCGATGCTGCTGCTTGGCGAGGCATTCCACGCGTTCCACGCCGCCGGAATTGCGACCATTCTCCTCGGCGTTGTCCTGGCGACGCGCCGTGCAGGACTCGCTCAGGGCTTGAGGTAGGCGAATCCCTCACGCTGCTGCAGGCGCGTGATCTCCGCCACCCCGGAGGGAACGTACGTCACGTCTGCAATGAACTGCTGCCGGTCCAGCTTGCGATTCCGCAAAGTGATCTCGCATACGTCGAATTGCACCCCGCGGAGGGCGAGCTGCTCGACGAGATCCTCGTACTTGCCGCCATTCTTGTCCTTGGCGCCCTTCATCAGGAAATCGACGCCGCGCGCGTGCGCCACGACGATGATTTTCGCCGTCGGATTGACCTCGAGATGGTTGTTGATGTTGCGCAGGCCATTCGACGCCTGCTCGACGCCATCACTGAAGTGGTACACCACCTTGTCCTGCGGGCTGCCGCCCCCGGTCGCGGCGTAACGAGAAAAAGCAGTAGCGGTTCTTGCCGGCCTCCTTGGCCGCATACATCGCCGCGTCGGCGTGCTTGATGAGGGTGGCCGCATCCGCGGCGTCGTCGGGAAACAGGCTGATGCCAATGCTCGCGGACACCCGCGTTTCAGCGCCGCCAGGCAGCGCGTAAGGCCGCAATGCGTCATCCAGCAGCTTGCGGTTGATGCCTTCAACGGCAGCGGCGTCTGTGACTTCCTCGAGGACCACGAAGAATTCGTCGCCGCCGAGGCGCGCGACGAGATCGGTCGCCCGCAGCTTGGCGCGAAGGCGCCGCGCCACTTCCACGAGGAACTGGTCGCCGGCGTCGTGGCCGTACGTGTCGTTGATCTGCTTGAAGCCGTCCAGATCGATGAACGCGCCGGCGAGCCTCGCGCCGTGGCGCCGCGCCCGCTCGACGGCTTGCTCCAACGCCGGCGTGAGGCTGGTGCGGTTGGCGAGCCCGGTGAGTGGATCGCTGTAGGCGAGCGCTTCGATCCGCTCGCGCATGAGCGCGGTTTCAGTGATATCGCGGCCCACGCCGCGGTACCCGAGGAACGTCCCGTCGGCAGTGAGCCGCGGCTCGCCGGTCAGCGAGAAATACCGCGTGACCCCGTCGGGCATGGCGCGCGAGAACTCGAAGTCGCGGAACGGAACGTGGCTGCCCATGCTTGCCTGGTGTTCCGCCCATTGGGCCGCGTCGGGACTCAGCGCGGGGATCTCCCATAGCGTCTTGCCGACGACGCCGAGCGCTATGGTCGCGGCAGAATAATTCGTGCCGGCCGCAATGTTCGTCACCCGGTGCTGCGGATCGGTTTCCCAGTAGAAGTCGGACGACATCTCGGTCAGGCTGCGGAAGCGCGCTTCGCTCTCGCGCAGCGACTGCTCGATCAGCTTGCGCTGCAGGAACTGGCCGACGTGGCTGCCGATGACCCGCGCCGCCTGCAGCAGCCTCTGGTCGGGTTCGCGCACCGATTCGCTCGAGAAAGCGAGCACGCCGATGGTTTTGCCTTCCGATGTGACGGCGAAGGTGAGCACGCCGCGCGTGCCGGCGCCTTCGGCCAGGGACTTCGTGGGCGCGCGGAGGTCGCGCTGGAGATCGCCCGACCAGGCCGCACCGAACTGCCACACCACGCGCGAGCGCTCCAGGAAGCGGTCCACGGCCGGCTCGTTGACGCACCATCCGTCCTGGAAACGCAGCGCGCCGCTCGCCTCGTCCAGGCGGTAATACCGGCCGGAATCCCAGCCTTCGGATTCGCACACCACGAGCACCGCGGATCGCAAACCGCTCGCCGCGTCTTCCGCCGCCGAAAGCGAGCGCGCTACCTCGTGCTCCAGCGTCAGCATCTGCTCGGCGCGCTTCTGTGCGCTCACGTCGCGGCCGACGCCGTGATAGCCAAGAAAGCTGCCGTCGGCACCGAACACCGGCTCGCCGCTGACGCTGAGATAGCGCACGGCCCCTTTCGGCGTCGGGCGCCACATGAGCGCGTCGTAGAAGGGCCGGCGGGCGTCAAGCAGCGCGCGATGCGCGTCCCATCCTCCCTCGATTTCGAGGCCGCTCTCCCAGCGGCGCAGGCCGATCAGGCGCCGCTGCAGATCCTGGTCGTCGCCCGCGACGTAGCGGCCTTCGAGGCGGGTAAAGCAGTGCTTGGCATCCGTTTCCCAGTACCAGTCCGAGGACAAGTCGGCGAGGCGACGCGAGCGCGCGGCGCGCTCGCTGTTGGCCTGCTCCGCCGCCGCCTGCTGCACGAACCTGCCGATCCGGCCGCCGAGGGCGCTCAGCCTGTCTGACAAGCGCTCGTCGGGCGCACGCATCGTGCGGCTGCCGAAGCGGAGCACGCCGACGATTTCCGGGCCCGCGCGTAGCGCGACCAGCAGCGCGGCGCGCAGGCCCATCTTCTCGAATAGCTCGTCGCTTACGCGCTCGGCCTCGGGCTGCTGCAGATAGTCGCGGATCCACAGCGGTTTTCCCGACTGCCAGACGGAGCCCACCATTCCCTCGCCCCGCTTGATTCCGATCTTGCTCGCACCCTCGACCACGGCCGCGATGCCCTGACCGTCCAGCGTGCTCCAATGCTGGTGAAGGCGCAGCGCGCCGCCCGTTTCGTCCAACTTCCACAGCTCAGCGCAATCCCAGCCTTCGCTTTCGCATATCGCGCGCAGCGCACCCTTGAGCGCGAAGGGGATACCGCCGGCCCCGGCAAGGCAGGACATCACCGCGTTCTCGAGCAGGAGCAGCTGCTGGGCGCGCTTTTGCGACGTGATATCGCGCCCGGCGCCAAGGTAGCCGCGGAATGCGCCGTCTGCGTCGAAGACCGGCTCGCCGCTGAGCGACAGCCAGACCGTGCGGCCGTCGTCGGCGGCCACCTGAAGCTCGAAGTCCCGGAATGGCTCGCGCCGCTCGAGCTGGCCGCGATGCCGGTCCCAATCCTCCGGCGTGAGGTTCAGGGCCCGCTGATCGCAGCGTTTGTGACCGAGATACGGAGACAGGTCGAGGGCCAGATCGAGGGCTGTTTTCTCGCTGGTGCGGCTCGACAGGTACGTGAGCCGCAACTGGTCGTCCTGCTCCCAGTACCAGTCCGCGCCCGGCGCGTCGATGTGGCGGCGCGTCCCGTTATCAGGGGGCGGCATGTCCAAGGCCTTGACCCAGCTGGACTGCCACCGCTGAAGATAATCTAACCAGACATTCACGGCTTTTCATTGTTCTTGATTTCAGCCGTCTCCCCTGCGGCAGGCCGCCATGCTCGACCATACGCTCCCCGCTTCCAATTTACTGTAGCGTTATCCGGTAGTCCAGTTGGATTCGAGCGAG
>WNFI01028683.1_pt1 | contig 13080 bp, 9 predicted proteins | sample 5400471 | NCBI WGS metagenome assembly WNFI01 (sample SAMN13153348, study PRJNA577476) | soil metagenome | isolation source: 100 cm saprolite on Douglas fir-dominated hillslope | place: USA:California | collected 2013-09-17
GGGGAAGTGCGCGTACTGAACTCCCAACCACATCATTTCGACCTCATCACACGCGCATTCGCGAAACTGGGGGTGGTCGTCGAACACGAAGGCACCACGGCGTTCGTCCGCAAAAATCAGCGGCTCACCATTGAGGATCCGTTTACTTCCAACCTGCTTCAAAAAATCGAAGCGGCCCCCTGGCCCTATTTTCCCGTAGATCTCTTGCCGGTGATGATCGCGCTCTCCACGCGCTCAAATGGCGTCATTCATTTTTGGAATAAGGTTTACGAAAATGGATTCTCGTGGATCCCCGAGCTCGCAAAATTCGGTGCGCACGCCGTCGTCTCCGACCCGCACCGCATCGTCGTCTTCGGCGCGAAGCCGTTGCGCCCGACCACGGTCGATGCTCCGTACATTATTCGCGCAACCATCGCACTCTATATGGTCGCCGCCAGCATTCCTGGCCGCAGCGTGGTGAAAAACGCCGATACCATCAAACGCGCTCATCCGCGTTTCGTCGAGAATCTGCAGTCTCTCGGCGCGGACGTAGAATGGAAGTGAGCTGCTAAAGCTAGCCTACCCTCGCACCACGCAACTATTTGCAGTAAACACAAACCCATGGCCGACGACCCAAAAAAAGGCGTAAACTTTTTAACCTCTTCACTCGATACGCCCACCTCTCCAACCGACTCGGCACTGCGGCCACTCTCGTTCAGTGATTTCGCCGGTCAGGGGAAAACGGTCGACCGCTTGAAGATCATGGTGGGCGCGGCCAAGCGACGCGGCGACCCACTCAATCATATTTTGCTCAGCGGCCCCCCGGGGCTTGGAAAGACAACTCTCGCTTTCATCTTGGGAAATGAGATTGGGAAAAACGTCCGTGTCACGTCGGGTCCCATCATCGAAAAAGCCGGCGATCTCGCAGGTCTGCTCACGAATCTTGAGGAGGGCGATCTGCTGTTCATCGACGAAATCCACCGTATCCCGAAAACCGTTGAAGAGTATCTCTACTCTGCGATGGAAGATTTTCGGCTCGATATCATGATCGATCAGGGTCCCAACGCGCGCAGTGTGCGGCTTTCGATTCCCAAATTTACTCTCATCGGTGCCACCACGCGCAGCGGTCTTCTCACCGCTCCGCTGCGCTCACGCTTCACGCTTCAAACCCGTCTCGACTACTACGATCGCGCTACGCTGACCGGCATCGTCCGACGCAGCTGCGCATTGCTCAAAGTCGAGCTCGATGAAGGCGGTGCCCATGAAATTGCGGCCCGCGCGCGCGGCACGCCGCGCATCGCAAACAACCTGATCCATTTCGTGCGCGATTACGCACAGGAAAAGGCACGCGGAAAAATTACCCAACCTGTAGCGGCCGCCGCGCTCGAACTTTTGGAAATCGATGCCGCAGGCCTCGATGAGATGGACAAACGTCTTCTCCGTATCCTCGCTGAGAATCACGGCGGCGGTCCGGTCGGCATCAGCACGCTGGCGGTTGCTGTCGGCGAAGAAAGCGACACGCTCGAAGAAGTGCACGAACCGTTTCTGATCCAAGAGGGTTACCTTCAACGCACCCCTCAGGGCCGCGTTCTTACGCAAAAAGGTTATACCGCCATTGGACTAAAAACGCCTCCCGCGACGGATAGTACTGCGTCTTTGTTTTAATCTGGGAGCGCAGGCCGCTGGCCTGCAGGGAAAAACCTCCCCGGAACAAACCCGAGGAGTACGCTACTTTAAACGGCCTACGCGTCCCGCGGCGGCTTTTCGCGATTGTAACGCTCGTCCTCAGTCCGCCAGCCGCGGGACGCGTCGACCCACCAATTGTTTCACCCACATGTCCCTTCCATGGGGACAATGCTGGGTAGTGTGTTCAGACAGAGCCCCGGTAGGCACTTCCGTTTCCCCATGTTATTTTGTGGCTTCACGCAAGAGATCAACCCGGGAGGCCACTCGCATGAAAGCTATCGTATTTCACGGTGTAGGAAACATCCGGCTCGAAACCGTTTCCGAGCCAAAAATCAAAGACGAAAATGACGCTATCGTACGTTTCCCCGCGTCCTGCCAATGAGCACGCCTGTTCCCCAAGTCGGGTTCTTCACGCGCATACGCACGATCTCTTGGTTGACCATCCAAGCCTACTTCGATGACCGAGTTTCTCGGCTTGGAGCCGCTTTGGCGTACTACACCGCTTTTGCCATCACGCCGATGCTCGTGCTTGCGATTCAACTAGCAAAAATGGTTTTTGATAAAGATACCGCGCGCGAACGCGTGATAGGACAGATTGGCCAGTTGGCTGGTCAGGAGGCGGTGCAAGCGATCCAAAGCGTAGACCGGTCAGCTGTTCAGGGGAACTCGGTAGTCACAATCATCGGCATCGCATCCATCGTCGCAGGCGCCCTGGGAGTATTCATTCATATTCAGGATGCGCTTAACGAGATTTGGCGTGTTCAACCTCTAAAGAACGAGTCGTGGTTGATCACGATGAAGAAGAGAGTTTTCTCCCTGGCCACCGTGATGGCCACGGGATTCCTCCTCACGGTTTCGCTGATCATCAGTGCGCTCCTCACTTGGTTGGGCGATCATGTTCTGCAACGGATAGGCTGGCCGGGCGGGCTTTTGCAATTCGCAGACTTCGTCTTTTCCTTTGCAGTCGTTACGTTTCTTTTCGCGATGCTCTTTAAGCTTTTGCCGGACGTTAAAATACGCTGGCGAGACGTCTGGATCGGCGCGGTAACGACATCGTTCTTGTTCAATATCGGCAAATGGGCCCTCGGCTTGTACCTCGCCAAAGTGAAGGCCTCCTCTTCCTACGGCATCGCCGGGCCTATTTTTGCACTCCTTCTATGGAGCTATTACGCCTCACAAATCGTCTTTCTCGGAGCGGAAGCCACGCACGTCTATGCGGTCACACGCGGAGGCCGTGATCCCGACACCATCAGGGATCCAAATAATCCTGCCACCCATCCGATAGAGAACCAGCTCGTCCCGCCCAGCGAGAATATACCGCATCGGAAGTCGAACCCAAGTTCCCGAACTCAAAAACGAACCGGACTCAAACCGAACGTGTTACGCCGAACCGATGATGATACCGGCGGCAAACACCAGCAAACCACCTAAGATCACTTGAAAGGCTGCTGCGAGCAAAGGCGTGTCCATGTAGTGATGACGGATCCAGGAGATCACTCCGAGTTCCACGACTACAACACCTGCGGCGACCGTGGTTGCCATTTTGAAATCCGGGATGAGGTACGGCAACGTATGGCCAATGCCGCCCGCGGTTGTCATCAATCCGCATACACCTCCGCGCAGCCAAGGGTGTCCTCGTCCGCTCAACACGCCATCGTCCGACATCGCTTCCGCAAAACCCATGCTGATGCCTGCGCCGATTGACGCCGCAAGTCCTACCAAAAATGCGTCCCAACTATTCTTGGTTGCGAACGCTGCCGCAAACAACGGCGCCAATGTCGAAACCGAGCCGTCCATCAACCCTGCGAGACCTGGCTGGACAATTTGCAGAACGAACAGTCGGCGTTGATTCGAATCCTCCGCCGTTCGCGCTCCGGATGTTTCTTGTTCCTTCGTCATGTGCTCCGCCAAATCGACGTGTTCGCTTTCGGCTTCCGCCAGATCACCGAGGAGCTTCCGGATGCTGGCGTTGGTCGTTCGAAGGATCGCAGCCTCATAAAACCGCCGTGCTTCCAGTTCCATCGTTTCGACTTCGCGGCGCACCTGCGAAACCGTCAACGTCTTCGCGAGCCACGCAGGCCGCCGCTTCATAAACCCCCGGACATCTTGACGTCTGATGAGAGGAATATGATCGCCGAATTTTTGCTGATACATGTCGATCAGACGACGACGATGTCCCGATTCTTCCTCCTGCATTTTTCGTAGCAGCGCAGCGGTGCTGGGGAATTCGCCCTGCAATCGCTCGGCATAATCGCCGTAAATATGACCATCTTCCTCCTCTGAAGAGATCGCGAGAGCCAGGATTTCTTTCTCGTCTAAATCACGAAATGCTTTTGCCACATGAACCTCCGTTTTTGAATAAATTGTCGTTGGAATTAATCGAGCCGTTTCACTTTAACCCACAAAGAAGTGCCTTTTAAATAAAGGCGCCAGCCGCCTGTCGTGCTGCGTTTGATGATAATTTCAGCACCCTTTATCGGTGGCATGACATAGCTTTCTCCGTCAGTCTGACGCCAGACCTGGCCATTCTCCAATTCGAACAAGGTCCGCCCCGCCCAGCCACGAAAATCACCTACAATTTTGCCCTCGATTTGATTCTCCGCCTTCTTGGCCGCTTCGATCTCGGCCTTCGCCTCGCTCTTAGCCTGCTGCTTGATTTCTTGCTGCACCTCTTGGCGGACTGCCGCTTTCACCTCCTCCCGGACTTCCTGACGCGTCACATCTTTCGCTTTGCGCAAGCCCTCCTCACGGTCTTGCTTCACCAAATCATCTAGCGCCGCAAGTTGCTCGGGCGTTAGCTTGTCGAGTCCGGCCGCTTTGAGCTGATCCGGCGTCAACCTGTCGGTAAACCGCTCTTGCGCGTGTGCCTGGGCAAACACGCTTGTGAACGCGATCAGAGCCAGACAAATGAAACGCTGCATCGCGTTAGCATTCTTTGGTAAGCAAATTTGGCAAATTTTTTCAAAACCTGTTGCGGACGGAAACGAAGGTGAAAAAACGGAACGGCTCGCGCAAAGACGCGAAGGCGCAACGTGGAGAAAAGTTCGAAGGCAGGGCGGACTCACTGAGCCCGCCGTCACGCGGAAGAGGACCCTGTAGTCGGTGGACGCAATCTGCTTACATGAAATATGACTTTTTCATCGCCATGTCCCCGATGGCGAATCCCTAACTCTTTCTCGTTCCTCTTTATCTTAATCTTTCGTCAGTTCGCCGTTCCTGAAAAACCCGAGGAGAAAGATTAAGATAAAGAGGAACGAGAAAGAGTTAGAGCCCAGCGGGCCAGCCCTACCTTAAAACCCGTTCGGCTTCACGCCTTTACGCGAGTTATTTCGAAGACCCGCCCTAGCGAACTTTGATATCCACCACGACCGAAAGCCCAGGCCGCAGCCGGTCCTGAACATCGCGGATGCTATCGGCGCTGAAAACGATTTTGACCGGTACGCGTTGGACGACCTTGGTGAAATTTCCTGTCGCGTTGTCCGGAGGTAGGAGAGCGAATTGGGATCCGCTCGCCGGTGCAATGCTATCGATCGCTCCCTCAAAAATTCTCCCAGGCAAGGCATCGATCGCAACGTCAACAGCCATCCCCGGCTTCATGCGCGCGAGCTGGGTCTCTTTGAAATTGGCCACGATCCAAACCTCGTCTTCGACCAACGCGAAGAGTGCTTGGCCGCTGTCGACTCGATTGCCCGCTTCCACGCTCTTGTTTCCGATATGGCCGTCAGCCGGAGCTTTGATCGAAGCATAAGAGAGTTGGCGTTCCGCATCGCTCACCTGTGCCTCCGCGGCAGCAACGGAGGCTTGCGCTCCTACGTGTTGAGCTTTCGCCGCTTCCTGCGCCGCCAGAGCTGAGACCACCGCGGCTTTAGTCGCACGTAAATTCGCTTCCGCCGCCTGATCGGCCGCTTTCGCCACATCCAGAGCGCTTTGGGTGTTGTCGACGTCTGCTTGGGTCACGGCACCCGTGTTATCCTGAAAAAGCTGGAGGTTTCGTTTATGATTCAACTGTGCGAGGTCGGACTGCGCCTTGGTTTGAGCCGTCTGCGCTTCGGCCTGATACACGCGCGCTTCGGCCTCGGTGAGCTGAGCTGCAATCTGGCTCGCCGCGGCTAATACCTGAAGATCCTGCGCCTTGGCTTGGGCCAGGCTTGCCTTGGCCCGCAGTAACCCAATGTCGAACTCCAGGGGATCTATCTGGATCAAAACGGTTCCGGCCTTCACGGCTTGATTATCTTTGACCAACACGGCTTTGACCGGACCACTTACCTGTGAACTGATCTGATGCACATGGCCAGCGACGTAAGCGTCGTCTGTTTCCTCGTAACGAAAGAGATGGTACAGAAACTTCGCGACCCATGCCATTACGGCAATCAGGATGATTATTCCGATAATGGAACGAGGAGAAAGGCGCCGGCGAGGCGTAGCTTGCGAGGAAGACGAAGCTGTGGACCTCTGGATATCTGTAACGGTGATGGAGCTCATGACGAATTAAAGGCTGAATTAATGGACCTCAGCGGTCACTGACGGATTTTTTCCTTTGCCGAGAAAAAACAGCAGCGGCAGCGACGCGACAAAGGCGACTGCGACGTAGAAAAAGACATCGGCAAACGACAAAAGCGTCGACTGAGCTCCGATCAGGCTGTCGAGCGCACGAAGGGCCTGCTGCTTCGCACCGATAGTATCACTCGAATGCCGTGCGAATGCGCCGCTATAGCTGTGGAGGCGGCTTTGCGCTTCGGGTCGATAGCTCGTCACCCGTTCCACAAGTACCGACCGATGCACGGCCTGATAATGAGCCAGAAGCGTCGTGACGATTGCGATACCAATACTGCTGCCCAGTTGTCGGGTCAGATTGTAGAATCCTGCACCTGACGAAACTTTGTCCTTCGGCAGACCGCCCAAAGTCGCAATACTGAGCGGTAAGAACATCAATACGCTACCAATACTCCGCAGCATGAGTGGCCAAAATAAACTGCTCACTCCCGTGCCGGGATTGATATCGGAGAGCATAACAGCCGACGCAACCGTCGTTAACGCGCCGATACCGACCAAAATACGAGCATCGAATTTACCGGAGAACTTTCCCAAGGCCACCATCGTGACCGCGGCCGCCATCGCTGGAAAAACTTGCAGTAGACCACTCTGGGTCGCCGTAAAGTGCAGGTAATTTTGCACCGCAGGGAAGTCGATGCTGAGTTCACGCCAAATAAAAAGCCCCATTCCGATCACACTTCCCACGGCCATTGTCGTGATGAAGTGTGAGCTGAACCAGTCGTCCTGTTGACCTTCCTCCAACATGGTCTGGAAGCAAGCAAGGCCGATCGTCAGCAATCCAATACCGGTCCAATCTACCGCTTGATGACCGATCTCTGATTCGCGGTCGCGCGGTAAAAACGTCATTGCCATGAGGACCGCGAGAATGCCGAAGGGCAGATTAATGAAGAAAATCCACCGCCAGCCAAGGGTATCCGTAAGGTACCCGCCGAGCACCGGTCCGAGCGCAGGCCCAGCGATTACTCCGATGCCGAACAACGCCTGCGCTTGCCCTTGTTCCTCCCGCGGAAACGTCTCGAAGAGGAGCGATTGCGCTTTTGCCAACAAGCCCCCGCCTGCCAGGCCCTGCAGAATGCGGGCGATCACAAGCATCGTCAGATTCGTCGCCATGCCACAAAGCGCCGAGGCCAGCGTGAAACCGATCAAAGAGAACAGCAGATATTGTTTTTTTCCAAAACGAAGACTAAGCCAAGCGGTCAACGGTATGATAATGACATTGGCACAAGAGTATCCCGTCGAAACCCAGCCGGCCTCCGATAAAGTAGCGCCTAAGTTTCCCTGAATGTCGGGGAGTGCGACATTGATGATACTCGTGTCGATCACCTCAAGGATCGCACCCAGCGAAGCGGTGATCGCGATCACCCACTTCAGCATGCCTTTTTTCGCCAACCTTGCAGCCAGCGGAGAAAGTAAACTGATATCGGACCCATAGAGGCCGGTTTGGGAAGCCGTGCTCATAAGGACTTAGATAGGGGTTCAGCAATCCCGCGCATGAACAAATCTACGGAGGCTTTCAAATAGTCCTCAGGTGAATAATTTCTCGTCATTTGCCGAGAGGAACATCGCAGGACGCCGGTGAAAATGAGGGCACTTAATTGATCGGCCGCAAGAGTCGCATCAATCTCATGACGAATTTCTCCGCCTTTGCGGGCCAGCTCGAGACGGGCGATGAGCCCGTTCTTCAACGGTTCAAAAATACCTTTCAAAACGCGTTTCTCGTGTTCGCGGTGATGTTGAATCTCTCCAAGTAAAGCGCAGACTAAGGCCAGATTTTCCACGAGACCCGTTTCGTATTGCTTCGCAAAAGCTGTGAGGTCCGCCCGTAAATCGCCAACCCTCGCAGCAGATCCTGCTTCCTCGTCGACAAACGTCTGCCCTAAAACCGCAGCCAGAAGCCGCTTCTTCGATCCAAAATGACGAAAGAGCGTCACTTCATTGACTCCGGCTTCGCGCGCGATTTCACGCGTGGTCGCCCGGCTTAACCCTTCGCGAGCGAAAACGCGTGCGGCGGCATCCAGCAAAAGCTTTTTTGTCTCAGGACGGGTCATGAATAAATGCATGCAAGTGGTTGCTTGCATTCAGTTCAACTAAAAAAATCTGCCTCCCGTCAAATCTTGTAGCTCTTCGAGCTGTAAGGCTCCGGCTAGCGCGAATTTAAGACTTACCCGCCAGCCCTATTTACTGTCTTCCGAAAGCATCTTGGTCGCTTCCAGAAGCATCTTTCGCTTTTTCTCGAGCTGCGCGGTCGCCTCGGTGATCTTCACCTTGTCTTGGTTGAATGTGACGCGCTCCGTCTCGAGGGCTTGTTGCTCGGACTGGAGGCGAGCGCCTTCCTTCTTCATTCTGGCGTCTTCGGTCTGCAATTTGACCTCCAATTCTTGAAGCTGGCTCTCTTGTTTGCCTAGCGCAGCGCGGTTGGAAGTGATTTCTGCCTCCGCCTCCTCGAGCTGCATCTTTTGAAGTTCGATTTCGCTGCGGGCCTTCTTGGTCTCCTTATCCCATTCGCTCTTGGCCTTGGCGAAAGCTTCCTGCTCGGCACGGAACTGTTCCGCCTGGGCCAGCAGTTTTTTCACGCGCTCCTCTTCGGCGCCGACTTGAGCACGCTCTTTTTCCAATGCTTGCCGGGATGACGTCACCTCAACTTCGGCTTCGTCCAATTGAGTCTTCTGCAGTTCGATTTCGCTCCGAACCTTCTTTGTTTCCTTGTCCCAGTCGGCCCGCGCCTTCGTAAGTGCTTCCTGATCGGTCCGTACTTTGCTGGAGGTCTGCGACAGCACTTGCTGATCGGTTTCCAATTTTTCCTGCTCGGCAACCAGCTTAAGCAGCTGATCGTCTAGTTTAGTCTGCTCAGTACGGATGACCGCGAGTTTTTCCTTTTCCGCCGCCAGCTCCTTTGCGAGCTTGGCCTGTTCCGCACGCGTCGCATCGATCTGTGCTGTCTCTTTTCGGACGCGCTCTTCATCGCCGGTAAGTTTAGTGCGTGCCTCGTTGAGCTTTGCTTCGGCCGCCTTTAGGCGATCGGTCGCCTGCATTTGAACAAGCTGCTCCGACTCCAACTTCTCTTGTTCGGCCTCCAGTTGCTTGGCCCGTTCCGCGAGCTTTGCCTGTTCTTCTCTCAGTTTTGAAAGTTTTTCGTTCTCGACCGCAAGAAGCTTCGTCTGCTTCGCTAGCTCAGCCTTGGCGGTTTCGAGCTGGGTGGATTCTTTTCTGAGGCAAGCTTCGTCGACCGCGATCTTCGCATTCGCTTCTTCGAGCTGCGCCTCGGCGGTCTTGAGTTTCGCCGTCGCCTGCTTTTGGTTCAGCCGTTCGGTTTCGAGCTTTTCTTGGTCGGCGGCCAGCTGCGCAATCTTCTCGTCATAGGTTTGTTGCTGCCGAGCGTACTCCGCCGCTACCGCATTCTTCTCTTTGGCGAACTTCTCACGTTCTTCCTCAAAGGCCGCTTCGCGCTCCGCAAACTCCTGAATCGCCTTTTGATCCGCGCCTTTCCGCTCAGTGAGCGTCTTTTCTTTCGCTACGATCTCTTTTTTAAGAACAGCCTGTTCGGTTTCGAGCTCAGCGCAACGAGCCAGCGCAACAGACGCCTCGTCTTTTTGTTTCGTATGGAGTTCTTCCAGTGCGGCCTTATCCGCATTCACCTTCGCTTGCGCTTGCTCTAGCGCTTTTTGTTTTTGAGTTAAGACGGTTTTCTCCGTTTCAAATTCTTCCGAAAGTTCTGCGCGCCGCTGCTCCTGTTCATTGACAAAAGTCTTTTCCTTGCGGCCGAGCTCATCGCTTCGCTTCTCGAGTTCGGCCTGCGACACCGCAAGCTTAGACTCGAGCTGACGAAGCTGCGCTTGTTCTGCTTCGAGCTTTTCCTGCTCGGCGGTCAGCTTGGCCGCTTGCTCTGAGAAACTCGTCTGCTCGCGACGAAGCACGTTAAATTTTTCCTTTTCAGCGGCAATTTCCTGAGTGGCTTTGGCCTGCTCGGCGCGAATCGCTTCCACCGCCGCCGCCTCTTTGCGCACGCGTGCCTCTTCCGCCTCCAGCTTGGCTTTTGCCTCGGCCAGCTGGGCTTCAGCCGTTTTCAATTTCGCCGCTGCCTGCTGCTGCATCAGCTGCGCCGCTTCCAAGTCTTCGCTTGCGGCCGCCGAACTCTCGCTGGCTTTTTGCGCAGCATCGCCCAAAGCACTCAAACGAGCAATTTCCGCCTCCAAACGCATGCGCTCTTTCGTAGCCTTGTTCAACTCTTCCCGAAGCGCCTGCTGTTCTCGCGCCAGACCGTCGCGTTCCTCACGCAGCAAATTCGTGGCGACGTCCTTCACCCCAGATTTTACCGCCCCGTTGCGAGGTTTCGCTTCGGTTCCTGCGTCCGCTTGTCCGGCCAAAAACAACGCAACGTCAGCCCAATCCTCGACTTGCAGGCGCTCGACCGATGTATGACCGGCTCCTTTCAAGACCGCGCGGGACTTTTCCACGAGCTGCTTGAAATCAAGCGGCGAAGTGAAGACGTCCTTCACCCCAAGCCGTATCGCTTTGATGATCGAAGTGAGTTCGAGCTGGTTGGATATTAAAAATATCGAGGCGACCGTTTGCTGCTTGCGCAGCGTTTCCACCATCGCGAGCGCATCCGTTCCCACGTCTCGGTAGTCAGCAATGACAAGATCAAAGCGCTCGCTCCGTAGTGCCTCAGTCAATACGTCGTTATTTTCAAAGCTACGCCAGTACAGCCCGGTTTCGCCAATGACAAACGAACGCGCCGTACCCTGCGTGTGGCTATTTTTGACGATGAGGATTTTGGCAGACACGGAGCGAGAGTCTGTAAAGGAAGACGGAACTTTAGTTAGAGAGACTATAAATTACACTTAGCAAAAACTGGAGTACTCGAATACTTTAACTTGCAGAAGTTTAGTCAAATCCTTGTAAAACGTGTGGTAACGTGACTCGCCCCCAGAGTTTTACACTTGTGACTGAGCTCAGTTTGTCTGCGCATATAACCCCGCGCTAAACCCGACTAACCATGGCTACCCCAGAGACTAATCTCTATTTTGTCGAAGTCAGCGAATATTCGTTGCTAGCCGCGCGTGCAGAAGGAAAGCCCGGCGCGTTCGTCATACAAGAAGTGCGCGAGAGCATGCTTGATGGCGCTGGAGAAATGATCGCGTCGATTTTTCAGCAGCGTACCGAAAAGATCGTCTGTGCGCTTCGCGTCAATGGACGCTTTTTCCATTTCGCTACAGGAGATGAGGCGCGTCAGCTCCAGTCGACCGCAAGCGCAGAGGAATTTCTAAAAAGGACCTACGCGCAAAAATTACCTGCGGAAATCGTGTTGCTGTCGGCCCGCACAGGAGATGTTGGCAACCGCGCATCCGGTTCTCCACTGCTGCTCGTGGGAGCGCCGCAAAGCTCCGTGACCGGAGCGCTGGAAAAATTGAAAGCGTGGGGCGTTGATCCGGTTCGTGTCGGTCCCGCGTCGTCATCGATCCTTGGCGCGATTTCCATACAAAAGTCCGCGTCGCCTATTCTGGTGTGGGATATCAGCGATGCCACATCGCACCTCTTCCTCGTTAAATCGGATGGTATTGCATCGGTGCAGGCGCTGTCTGTCGGACTCGATCAAGTGATTGAAGCCGTGCAAGCCGAGCTGAACCTGAAGTTCAAAGGTTCGGCGACGAAACTGTTCTTCAACGAGTTCTACGATTTCAGCGAGATCGGTCCAAAGATCGCGACTCGTATCGCCGCCGCGCTGCAACCGTCGTTAAACAAAATCGCAACCGCGGGACAGCCGACGCATCTGCATATCGCTGGTCTACCCGCCAAACAACTTTGGCTGACTCAGTATCTTTCAGGAGCTTTCAGTTTTGCTCCGTACGCAGCCGACTTCACTGCGTGGTCTGCGTCCTCAGGAGTGACATTCGCGAATGCCGATGTTTCAAGCTCTCTCTCAACCCCATGGCTGGGACTGCTCGGAACGGTCGCAACCTTTGATCCGCAGAACAGTTTGGCAGAGCCAGCCTGGCAGCCTCGCTGGCTTAAACCAGCGACCGAAAAACCTGTAGAAGTGGCAACTCCTTCGGCCGCAACGCCGCCGGCTGCCGCTCCGGTTCCAACGCCGTCACCCGTCGCCGCCGCTCCGATCGCTCCCGCACAAGCTCTGGCTTCGAAACCGGCCGTGCCGCCTGCAGCGCCTGTGCCAATTAAGCCTCAACCGGCACCCCAACCTGCAGTGACTAAATCGGCTGTAGCCGCGGCACCAGCGACTGTCGCACCAAAACCGACGACCAGTCCTGAACCCTCTCCGAAGGTTGAGCCAAAGCCCGTCGCAAAGGTGGAGGTTAAGCCCGCACCGCCTGCGGCTCCAGTTCCGGCAAAACAAAAGCCCAAGGAAACGACTCCGGCTCCCGCAACTAAGCCAGCGACGACCATACCGACTCCAACGCCTAAACAGGAGAAAAAGACATCTCCCACTCCTGTTGCCGCTCCACCGACACCGACCGCACCAGCAGCTAAACCGAAACCAGTTCCAGCTCCAGCACCTGAGCCCGCGCCTGCGAAATCCAAGCTACCACTTTTCATCGGGATAGGCGTCGCGGTCGTAGTCCTTGGCATCGGAGGCTTTCTCTACCAGCAGTCCGCAGAAAAAGCCCGAATTGAGCGCGAGAAAATCGCGATTGCGACAAAGAAAAAAGCTGACGAGGAAAACCTAAAGAAGGTCGCCGAGCAGCAAGCTCGCGAGGCTGAAGCCAAGCGAAAGGCAGATGAAGCTGCGGCTGCGCAAAAGGTGGCGACGGAAGCTGCGACTCAGAAGACAGCAGCCGAAGCAGCTGCGAAACGCGAAGCAGAGCGCATCGCCAATGCCCGCGGTTCTCTGGCCATTAAAACCAG
>WNFI01087770.1_pt1 | contig 13079 bp, 13 predicted proteins | sample 5400471 | NCBI WGS metagenome assembly WNFI01 (sample SAMN13153348, study PRJNA577476) | soil metagenome | isolation source: 100 cm saprolite on Douglas fir-dominated hillslope | place: USA:California | collected 2013-09-17
CGGCTAGTTGATCTTATGGATCGAGAATAGAGTTCTAGCGGTCGCTGCCGCGTTTTCTAAGCGCTGGTCATCCTCGCGAAGCTGATGTCCATCGTCGTTCTGCCCGAGTGACGGGAATGCGGAAGTAACCGAATTACTTCCGGCTTACCGACAATCCACCCGGAAACCAGTCTCAAGAGGCCCGTGTTTCGATTTCTCGATGATCTGAAGAACGATGCAAACATCCTTTGCCCGCGGAACGGCCACCCTGGCGCATCTTCGACCGACGCCCGCGTCGTAGACCTGCTCGAACTATATTCTCGTTGGCAGCGGAAGGTTTTTTCGGAGATGCGTTATTGCGCGCCGCCTCAACGCAGACGTCGTAACCTAGAGGTTCTCTCCGTATCCCAAAGGCGCTTACCTGCGTAGAACATAGATATGGATAATCCACGCGACATGGAAGCCCCTGGTCCCTTCGAGGCCCGCTATCTGGCGTTCCTTGAAACGATTACTCAACTCCGGCCGCGCCTGCACCGTTACTGCTCGCGCATGACCGGATCGGTGTTGGACGGTGAGGACGTCGTTCAAGACGCGCTATTCGAGGCTTACAGGAAGCTGGACCAATACGACGACAGCCGTCCTCTTGCCCCGTGGCTGTTCCGGATTGCGCACAATCGATGCATCGACTTCCTGCGGAGGCGCGGAGTCCGGGTTGAGGTCGAAACTACTGCTATGAGTCCAGATTCCGTGATGCCTGCCAATCCGCCCGTCCTTGGTGTTGGTCGAGCCGTTGAACAGCTTGTGATGAGTCTGCCCCCCAAGGAACGCGCTTGCGTGCTGCTCAAGGATGTATTTGATTACACGCTCGAGGAAATCGCAGAACTCGTCAGCTCCACCGTGGGCGGCGTCAAGGCCGCGCTCAACCGGGGCCGATCGAAATTGGCGGCCTTGCCTGAGCCGGTGAGATCACACCGCGAAGTGAGTCCAGAGCTGTCGCGGCTTCTACACCTCTACGTCGACCGGTTCAATAAGCGTGATTGGGAGGGACTCCGCAAACTCATTAGCGCGGATGCTCGACTCCGCGTCGCGGATCGCTTTGCCGGTCCCATCGACGAATCGCCATACTTCGGGAACTATGAACGCCAGACAGTGCCGTGGCGACTGGCAGTGGCAGAAGTGGACGGCGAGTTGGCAGTCGTCGCGCTGCACCAACACAGGGACGAGTGGAAGCCTCATTCCGTCGCTCGACTCGAAGTGATAGATCAGCACATCGCGAGCATCGTGGACTACGCGCATTGTCCGTGGATTCTCTCAGCGGCGATCTCTGTGGTCGTGGCCGACCGCTCCTAAGGAATGCTGCAGGGACGCGTATCCTGGATCGCCCCAGAGTCGTAATACAGAGTGGGAAGGCAATTCCAGGAGGAAAGAAAATGCACACGAAAGACGCTATTAAATTCGCGCTGACCGGTTCGAATCGAGCGGTGCTGAGTGTAATCGACGAGATGAGCGGCGCTGCAACGACGTTTCCGACGCCGAACGGCGGGTGCCACCCGCTCTGGGTCCTAGGTCATCTCACGCTGGTTGAGGGCATGATCCCGGCGGTATTTTTCGGAGACAAGAATCCCGCGGCAGAGTGGCAACAGTACTTTGGTGAGAGCTCGGAACCCGTCGCCGATGCCAGCGCGTATCCACCCTTCGCCGAGGTTCGAGAGAAGTATCTTCAATTGCGCGAGCAGAACCTGAAGCTTCTGGAGTCGCTGAGCGAGGCGGACCTCGACAAGCCCATCGCGGCAACGTGACTGACGCGCGGCGTGCGGCTGGGCGTGCGGCGCTCGCGACATGGGCCTCCATCTGAAGCTCTGCTAATCCGGGGCCGCTCTCGAGCTTAGGCCGCGACCTAAGCTCGTCCTCCCCGAATCCTCCTGCGTGACGATCCTGAGTGCGTATCTTCGTGGCGTCGAGAGCCGTAATACAGGTTAGGAACGTATTTCAATAAAGGAGACGAGTTCAAATGCGAAAGATTATGGCAGGTCTGGTATTACTTCTGGTCAGTATGCTAGCTGCCTCCGTACGCGGGCAGAGCGCCAAGTACCCTCCGCTGAGCGAGTACATGATGACGCCCGAAGCCGAGATTGCGCTGGCGAGAAGCGCAGCGCCCGAAAATGTGTCGGCGCATGCCACGGTCAAGACACTTACGGCCTCCGGTTACAAGGTCGCCACCCAGGGTGACAACGGCTTCGTGTGCATAGTCATGCGCGGCTGGGGGGCCCCGACGTTTACGCCTACACAGCTCCGGGAACTCGTGTACTACGCAAAACTCCGCGCGCCAATCTGCTTCAATCCCGTCGCCAGCCGAACCGTTTTGCCGCTGCAGGAACTGCGCGCCAGGCTCGGAATGGAAGGCAAGACACCGGACCAAATTGCGGAAGGAGTTCAGGCGGCATACGCCAAAGGCGAGCTGCCAAGAATGGAGACGGTGGCATTCGCTTACATGTTCTCTGCGGACCAGGATCTCGGGCCCGGAGTCGGCGCGTGGCATCCTCACATGATGGTGTACACCCCGTATTACGAGAACTCGATGCTGGGCGGTAACCAGTTCGCTGGAGCGCTTCCCGTCGTTACAGACGATGCTGGAACACCATTCGCCGTGACCGTAATCCAAGTGCCCCATGAGTTGGCAGTGAAAGCTAGTGTAGTGCGTCAGTAATAGAAACGCTTATCAATCTTTTGTCGTCGTTACAATGGAAAGGCGAGCCTTGGATACGGCGGACGGCGAGTGGAGTTCTGAATGTTCAACGAAGTGGAATTTCTCAAACTCGTTTATGAACGGTTCAACGCCCGCGACATGGAGACTGTGCTCGCAGCCATGCACGAGGACGTCATGTGGGCAAATGGAATGGAAGGCGGCCACGTTCGTGGACGGGATGGCGTGCGCAGCTATTGGATGCGTCAGTGGGCGATGATCGATCCGCATGTCGCGCCCGTCGCCTTCTCCACCGGCCCCGACGGGGAAGTCGTCGTCGAAGTTCACCAGATCGTGCGCAATTTTCGGGGCGACGTACTGGCGGATCAGATGGTCGGTCACGTTTTTCGGATCGAGGACGGGTTGGTCAAGCGCTTCGATATCCGTGGGTCGTAAGGCCAAAGCCCTGCTCAATCGTTCAGCGAGGACGAATGAAGAGCAAAGCGGCAAATCTGGACGGGCCGAGAGGCCGATATCCGGGAGAAGGTGAAACGCGCCCGCCGCACCCTCAATAAAAGTCAATCTGCGTGACGCACTACACTAGCGTGAAATAAGGTTTGGCGGAGTCACCGCGCTGGTTGCGATTTACTTAGTACGAATGCGGCTCCATTCGAAAGGTGGAAGACCATGAAGCGAAGAATGATCAGATACACGGTCAAACGCGATCGCGCTGCCGAAAACGAGCGCTACATCGCGGCGGTATTTGAGGAGCTCAAACGTGAAAATCCGTCGGGACTCCGTTACGCCTCGTTCAAGCTCGAAGACGGCCTGAGTTTCGTTCATATCGTGTCGCATGAAGCGGCGGACGGTAGCGATCCTTTGCGTGATCTATCGGCATTCAAGGCATTCAGGGCTGAGATACGAGATCGATGCGAGGGGCAACCGGTGACGGTGGATTTGAAGGAGATCGGCTCCTATCGATTCTTCGGCGAATGAGAAGTGCGAGCGGCACAACCGCTTATTCGGAACAGGAAACTAGTTGCCCTTTTCCGGCGCAGTGAAGGGAGGGAAGACACCGGAAGAGTCTTCGCTATAGACATCCTCTCGCGAGACGTATCCCAGATTGCACTTCGGCGTCCATTGGAGGTGCAGGAAGCAGCGGCTACGGTCGCCTATGTAGCGTGCGACCTGGCGAGCGGCATCGCAGGACAAGTATTGAATGTGTGTGCCGGCGCGATCGTGTCTAGGTGAGAAGAAGAGTTTTCGATGACGCACCTTGTTCCACTCGTCGCAGAGCTGGCATTGCAGATTGATGATCGACAGGGCGGAAACCGCTCCCATGACGACTGAACCACCGCATGACAAAACGAATTTCCGCGACCACGGCGCGGGTAGCGAGACTCCGTATCTTCGGCAATCCGGAATCGAGGCATTCTGGTCGGGAATTCTCGAGCGACTCAAAGCAAGGTGCGAAGCCAATACTGCGGAAGAGCTGCCGAGGGAGTGAACCCCGAATTCAGACGAATTCGCCAGCTTTACACTTTATGAAAAAGCGCAGGCGCGCTCCTAGTCGTAGGGTCATGTAGGTGTCATGCGAATCGCGACAAATCGCGGCAACAAGCGAATAAAAACTGAAAAGAGAAGGTAAATCCGATTCATCCCGTTTCATCTGAACTTGCTGATTCCCCTCGATTTGTCTCGGCTCCGGCAAATTGTGATTAAATCAGGTTCACGGCTGTTAACCGAAGGGTTGCCAGCTCGAATCTGACCCGGGGAGCCAAATTCTCCTTCTCCGCCAATTAGTTACAGGCGGCTTTCACTCCTTTAGATTTCTCCTAGGTCGCGGCGGATTCGGAAACAATCCCGATCACCTTATGCTAATCGGTTGAAAAAATGTTCGACCATTCGGTCGTCAATTCGGCGCACAAAAAAGTAACGGAAAGTGGGGTGCAGCTATCTAAATCGAGTATGAGCATGGACAAAGTAAGGCTTGGCTCGCAGGGTGCGGTCGTGTCGCGCATGGGACTCGGTTGCATGGGCATGAGTGAGTTCTATGGTGAGCGGAACGATGACGAGTCGGCCGCCACGATATTGCGGGCGCTGGATCTAGGAATCAACTTTCTGGATACGGCGGACACATACGGGATTGGCGACAACGAGGAGCTGATCGGAAAGACGATCCGCGGCCGACGGGATGAGGTCTTTCTCGCGACGAAGTTTGCCAATGTCCGCACGAAGGATGACCCGAACAAATGGGCGATCAGCGGCAAGCCGGAGTATGTCCGCGCGGCCTGCGATGCTTCTCTGAAGCGCTTGGGCGTGGACCATATCGATCTGTACTACCAGCACAGGGTCGACCCTCAAACTCCGATTGAGGAGACCGTGGGCGCGATGGCGGATCTGGTGAAGGCAGGCAAGGTGAAGTATCTGGGGCTGTCGGAGGCGTCGCCGGCGACGATCTGGCGTGCGCACAAGGTGCATCCGATCACTGCGCTGCAAACGGAGCATTCGCTCTGGGAGCGGCATGCGGAAGAGGAGATCCTTCCTACAGTGCGTGAGCTGGGGATCGGTTTTGTGCCTTACAGTCCGCTGGGGCGTGGCTTCCTGACCGGCACGATCACAAAGCCGGGCGACTTAGGCGAGAAGGATTCGCGTTCGCAGCGCTATCCGCGTTTCGCGGGTGAGAACTTTGAGAAGAACCAGGTGCTGGTTGAACGCGTGCGGGCAATTGCAGAGCGCAGAGGAGTAAAACCTGGCCAGCTGGCATTGGCGTGGGTGCTCGCAAAGGGTGAGGATCTTGTGCCGATTCCCGGCACAAAGCGCAGGAAGTATCTCGAAGAGAACGCCGCTGCGGCGCAGGTCAAGTTGACCCCGAACGAGGTGGCGGAGCTGGAAGCTGCTGTTCCGCAGGACGAAATCGCCGGCGATCGCTATGCCGCAGCGAACATGAAGGCTATCGACCGAGCGGGTGCAGCTGGTCAGATAAACTGAAGTTGTTGGCGGATTCACCGCTTATTGAACAAATTTCTAGGAACACGGCGCAATGATACCCATCGGGGATTTGTAAGCTTTCAGCTCTTCGAAATCCTCGGCTCAGTCAGTCTCCCATGAGGTGTCTCCCTGTTTGGCGGTTATGGCGCGTTTTGCAAGCACATTGGCGCCCTCGGCTAGTGCTTCCTGTTCCGCGCCGGGCTACCCTTACTCTCGTAGCCTGAACTAGGGAGGAACTCACTCATGAGCGAAGCAGCAAGACAAATTCCCGCAGTAGAAATTCCCTCGAAACCACAAACCTTCACCGCGAAGGCCTTCGCGGCTCGCAGCGCAACCAACCCGCTGGCGCCGTTTACCCTTCCACGCCGTTCCCCCCGTCCACAAGACGTGCAGATTGAAATTCTCTACTGTGGCGTCTGCCATTCGGATCTGCACCAGGTCCGCAACGAGTGGAAAGAGGTAATGCCGACGGTGTATCCCTGTGTGCCCGGCCACGAAATCGTCGGCCGCGTGGTCAAGGTCGGCAGCGCGGTCAAGAAATTCAAGGAAGGCGACATCGCCGCGGTGGGTTGTATGGTGGATTCTTGCCGCGTCTGCGCCAGTTGTCGCGCCGGGGAAGAACAGTATTGCGAGAATTTCTTCACTCTCACCTATAACGGTGAGGACAAGATTCTCGGCGGCGTCACCTACGGCGGCTATTCCGACAGCATCGTGGTCGACGAAGCGTATGTGCTGCACGTGTCCAATAAATTGAACCCTGCTGGCACCGCGCCTTTGCTCTGCGCCGGGATCACCACCTATTCGCCACTGCGCCACATACGCTTCGTCGACCACGATGCTGTCGGAATAGAGAGCCAAGCCGAGATGCAAAAACATGCCGGCACCTTCAATTTCATTCTAGACGCGGTGTCGGCGGACCACGACATCAACGCATACATCAGTCTACTCAAGCGCGATGGCACGCTCACCCTCGTAGGTGCTCCTGAGAAGCCGTTACCAGTGTCGGCTTTTAGCTTCCTGATGGGGCGGCGGCGACTGGCCGGCTCTGCCATCGGTGGCATTAAGGAAACCCAGGAGATGCTCGATTTTTGCGCTGACCACGACATCACCTCAGACATCGAGCTAATCCCCATTCAGCGTATCAACGAAGCCTATGAACGCCTGCTGAAGAGCGACGTGAAATACCGCTTCGTCATCGACATGGCCTCGCTGAAGTAGGCCGCACCGGGAAGGAATGGCGTTAACAGATGACACGCGGAATTATTCTCTGAGGCGGGTTACGACCAACCGGTTCCGAGTTTCGAGCACCCTCATTCGCAGGCTCGAAGATGTGGGCCTTCGGCCGCTGGTGGTATTGCGCCAAGCGGGCCTACCTATGGGGCTATTCGATCAAGAAAAGATCCTGGTGACAACGGAGGAGCTGTTCTCCCTGTACCGGGGGATTTCTGAAGTCAGCCGCGATCCTGCCATTGGACTCAAACTAGGGACGGAAGAACGGGTAGAGCGCTACGATCCGATTTCCATCGCGGCGCTCTATGCACGGTCATTTCGTGATGCTTTGCAGCGAATGTCACGCTACAAGCAACTGACGTGCCCGGAGGAGATTCGACTGGCCGAACGAGGGGACGAATGCGCGGTTCAGTTTCTTTGGCTATTGGCGCATGAGAAGGAGCCCACGCTGCTCGTTGATGTCTGCTTCGCCTGGATCGTCGGGATCGGGCGGCGCGGCACGGGGCGCCCTGTGAATCCAAAGCGTGTGGAGCTGCAGCGGGTGGAAGCGCACCGCAAGATTTACGAGGACCACTTCCAGTGCCCGTTGAGGTACGGGGCACGACAGAATGTGATCGTGTTTGATAAGGCGGACGTGGAGAGGCCCTTTCAAACGCACAACGCCGATTTGCTGGCGATTGTGGCGCCGCAGCTTGAAGCAGAGTTGACGCAGCAACTTGCTCAGAAGACCGTCGGCGAACAGGTGAAAGGGATTCTGAAGAAGCTGCTCGCCGGGCAGCGACCGGGACTGGACGATGTGGCCAGTGAGTTGCGCCTGAGTACGCGCACATTGCAGCGCCGGCTGACGGGTGAGGGTGCAACGTTTCAGAAATTGATGGAAGATGCGCGCCGTGAGTTGGCTCAGCACTATCTGTCGCATTCGGCACTCGAACTAAACGAAACCGCGTACCTATTGGGGTACGAAGATGCCAATTCCTTCTTTCGAGCTTTCCACCACTGGGAAGGCACCTCGCCCGGCGAATGGCGAGCAGTTCATACAAGGTCCGGTGAGACGCCGGAAACGGGAAGAAGGCCCGCGTAGGTTTCCAGACGCGATCCATATGAAAAGTCACGTGATTGCCGAGCTAGAGAATCAATCAAGATGAGCTGTCGCCGCTACTGGCGAAAGTGCACCAACTCAGCGCGATCCAAGCCTGTTATGGTATTTTTTCCGCGATGCGCAAGGCTATTTGATAGAAGGAGATGGGATTGAGCTTGTGACAATCATGTGCGCGAGCGGTTGAACAGCTTGGCTGTCACCAAATTGTCACCAAAGCCGGCGCAAAACAGGCCAAAATCGACGAACTCCAAAAATTGGAAATGGCGCTACCAGGCGGCCAGCAGAGGGATTCGTTGAATTTTCAGTTAGACAGCAAAGTGGCGGCTTTGTTTTTTGGGTGGAAGGGGATAAAGCGCCAATCCACGTTTGCTCATCCATGCCACATTTGTCGTCGTCAACCGGCACCTCAAGAAGCCTGTCCGATCCTTTGCCCAGGCCGTCTGCGAACCACCGATCTACCTTATTCTCAAACGGGACGGTAGCTATCTGTGTGGGTGTTGTGCTCTGCAGCAGGGCAGTCTCGTCGTCCACGCCTATCCTGGCGGGCCGCTCGGCACACTGCAATTTAGAAATGAGGTTGATGCTGAGGTCACCGGAGAAGTCACGTCGATTCTAAGACGACTTCTTTGACAAGACGACCCTATTGCGAACGCCTGTCTTACTGAGACCCGCTTGTACTCTTGGTGCAACTCATGTCATTTCAATGCCGCAGTCCAGCTTTGCGAACAGATATTACGTTTGCTGGCGCATCCATTCGTCTCCGTCTAACCTGCCTCTCGTCGCCTACCGTCGTCGCAGGTCGATTCGATATCTATGCCTCGCCCGATTCCGCCCGAACTTCTCTGGCTCTTCCCGAAGGTCAAACCGCAACTCCCCCTGCATGTTGCAAGCTTTCTTTGCCTCACCCTGGCAAGCCTGCTGGCGCTCGTCACTCCACTCACCATCCGATGGCTGATCGATTCCATCCTGCCCGCACACAATGCCCGTCTCCTAGCGATCGCGATCGGGTTGATCTTCGCGAGTTACGAAGGGAAGGCAGTTCTCACCTCTTTTGGCGGCTACTTAACCTTTCGGGCCACGCAGCGCACCGCGTTGGCCTTACGCATGTCTCTCCTGCGGCACCTCGACTCACTCTCAGCGGATTATTTCGACCGCACCCCGGTTGGCGAATTGCTGTATCCGTTCGAGGGGCCTATCGACGAAATCTCGTACTTCGGTTCGGATCTCTTGCCTTCAATTCTCCGCACAGCGATCGCGGCGGGAGTGACCCTCTCGGCGTTGGCGGTCCTGAGCCCACATCTCACTCTTGTGGTAATCCCACTCGTTCCGGCGTTTCTGGCCGTCCGTCACCGCTACAGGAGGAGGATCGGACGGCAAGCCGATCTGGTCCAGGCGGCCCGAAGCAAATTCAGCAGTTTCCTGCAGGAGCATCTCTCCGCACTGACACAGATCCAGCTCTTGCGACAAACGGAACCGCAGGAAAGCAAAGCCTCTGAACTCCTGACTAACACCGTTTGTTCCCAAGACGAGCTCTGTAAAACAGGTGCTTTCTTCTCGGCTTTGTCGAACCTGGCGGTCGTGAGCGGAATTGCCGCGACCCTTACTTGGGGAAGCTTGATGGTTTTCCGTAACAAACTGACGATCGGTACCCTGGTTGCCTTCTACAGCTTATTGGTACAGCTCTTCGACCCCTTGAGCACGGCAATGGAGATGTACTCACGGGCCCAGCGTACCTTTTCCAGCATCCGTCAAATTCTGACGGTCCTCCAGATTGCCCCCGCCGTAAAGGAACTTCATGGTGCAAGACCGCTCGCTTCGGATCGGCCATTACACGTCGCGTTCAGGGACGTTTCTTTCGTCTACCAGCGGCGAAGCGAGGTCATCCGAATTCCGAGTCTGGAGATTTTTCAGGGAGAACGTATCGCCATTGTGGGCCCGAATGGTGCTGGCAAGAGCACGCTGGCAAAACTCCTGGCGCGCCTCTACGATGTTGACTCAGGCGAGATCTTCATCGCGGGGACAGACGTCCGTGCCGTGGCACTTGCGAGTCTGCGTTCGTCTGTCTGCTATCTGCCGGCGCAGCCGATTCTCTTTCACCGATCCATCGCGGACAACCTCCGAATCGGAAGATTCGATTCCACGCGAGGTGACTTGGAGTGCGTACTGCGTGTGGTTGGGCTGAAGAAATATCTGGACGGTTTTCCTGGCTCACTGGAAGAGTACATAGAACCCGGCGCATCAAATCTTTCAAATGGGGAACGTCAACGGGTGGCGATTGCCAGAGCGCTTCTCCACCGGCCCAGAATCTTGATTCTCGACGAGACGACTTCCTCGCTGGATCCTACCTCGGAAGAGGAGATGCTTCGAACGATTGACCGAATGCTGCCGGACTCGACTCTCATCGTGGTGTCTCATCGCCTGCACTCGATTTCATGGATGGGAAGAATTCTGGTGATGCGGAAGGGACAGATCGTGGGAGATGGAAACCACTCCGATCTCAACGCTGCAAACCCTTTCTACTCCGAATTCTTAACCTCTGCGGCCTCCGTAGGATAGGTCTCGAATTTCTTCGCTGTTCTGAAGAATAACGCCTTCATTGTGCCTTCCTTTAGGTCACGAATGCGAACACAACCTGCCTCAGGTTGGCTTGCTGGTCTCACTCTATATTCCATCTTCACAATAGCTTACGGCCCGAAGCTGCCCCGCTGCGAACAAAGAGGGCAGTTTCTGGAATTCCTTCCCGAGAGGTGCGACAGTCCTCTGCAGCTGAGGCGATCACATCAATTCGGCTTGAGACCGCAACAAATGTTCAAGGTATCCGACACAATTCGGAGGACACAGACAGTGGACGGAGGAATTCTCCTCGACATCCATCACGGCCAGATGTTTTGCCTGAATGTCGTCGGGGCCAAAATCCTCGAATTAATGCAACAGGGACACGACGAGACAGGAATCGCAGACCAAATTAGTCGCGACTATGGGGCAAGCAGGGAAGTGGTGAGCGCAGATGTGCGCGATTTCATTGAAACTCTGCACAAGCATCACATCCTTCAGGCCGCTCGATCCGCTGACGTTCTTTGACGACTAGCAGAAGAAGAGGCTCTCATGGAATCGCTTCACGGTACCGGCGACAGTTACCGACTGATTGTCACTCGGCGAAACGCTTCAGAGATTCTCCTTTTGCAAAACGGCTCCGGTTGGACGCTCCCTCGGGTTTCAATTCGGCCGCAACAAAGGGTGGCAGAACAGCTGGCGTCAGAGGTTGGCAGGGGGTGGGGGCTCGAAGCCTACTGCTTATTTGTTCCAAAGCCTCGGTCATCCGGGCGAAATGGGGAAGCAAAGTGCGTGGTTATGGAGTCTGTCAGGCACAACGACAAAGCCCCGGCCGGAACCTACTGGATGCCGCCTAGCGTAGCATCCGGTTGCGGTGAACCGGGAGAGGCCGAGGCAATCACAGAATCACTAGAGGAGCTCGATTGCTATTCAAGAGGGGAGAGGCTCGGGCCATTCGCGAGGCCTGGCTGGCTCCGAGAGCTCTTTCGCTGGACTCAGGAACAAGTGGCTCCGTTAGGTCTCCGAGTAACCGGCAGCTTCCGCCAATTGAATGCCAGCCCGACCTTCAGCCTCATCCGCCTGGAAACCGATGACGGTGCTCTCTGGTTCAAGGCCACCGGGGAACCCAACTCCCATGAGCTGATTGTTTCTCTGCTTCTCGCCCGGCTCTTTCCAAAGCATGTCCCCCGGATCCTCGGAGTCCACCCATCGTGGAATGGCTGGCTATCGGCAGAAGCATCGGGCACCGCGCTCGATGAAATCTCAGACTGTTCCACCTGGGAGCGAGTCGCGGGGGAACTCGCTGAACTCCAAATTGCCTCCATCGGCAAAAGCGCTGAACTGCTGGAAGGGAAGTGCAAAGATTTGCGACTCCCTGAGACTGTGAAATTCATCGTTCCCTTCCTTGCTCGCATGGCCGATTTCATGGCCGCTCAGGAAAAGCGATCTCCAGCGCCTCTCGCGAACTCGGAGCTTCTTTCTCTCGGTGAAGGTCTCAAGGAAGCGTGTTCACTGCTTCAGAGTTTTGCCCTCCCTGACACCATCGGCCACATCGATTTCAATCCCGGAAACATCTTGGTATCTCCAGATCGCTGCATCTTTCTCGACTGGGCCGAAGGCTGCGTCACCCATCCGGTGATCACCTTCGAATATGCCGTTGCGGGCGACGGTTGGCGCACCCTGGACCCCGTTTCGAATTCTGCTCTGGCCAGCTACTTCCGCAGCCTGACGCGCCGGATGTACCGCGACGCCGTCCGCGCGGGGGAAAGGAGCGAACTGTGCCTGGATTAGCTTCAGCTCCTCCGTTTTCTCCGGTTGAACCGGTCACCGAGGTTATCCACGGGGTGTCCGTCACGGACCCGTACCGCTGGCTCGAAGACCAGAACTCTCCCCGCACGCGATGCTGGATTGAAGAGCAGAGAAGCTTTGCGCGCGCATGTCTCGATCACCTTCCCGGACGAGACCGCATCCGCGGACGCATTCGAGAATTCCTGGCTGTCGAGACCTATGATTCCCCGCAAAGGGCCGGGAACCGGTATTTCTTCCGCAAGCGTCTCGCAGACCAGGAGCAGCCGTGCATTTACATGAGAGATGGAACCAATGGAGAGGATCGGCTGCTCGTGGACCCCGCCGAACACGGCGCTGGAAAATACACGGCGGTGAAACCCCTGCGCGTTTCGCCGGACGGCCGGCTGCTGCTCTTCGAGGTCAAAGAGGGCGGGGAACGCACGGGAACTTTCAAACTTCTGGACATCGAAAGCCGGAGAAGGCTGCCGGATGTTCTTCCCCGGGGCTATCTGCGGGGCTTCGCGTTTGCGCCGGGTGGGAAAAGTTTCTGCTACGTCCACGAGCCTGCAAACGGGAAGGAACCATACCATCGTGCCGCCTGCCGCCATGTCCTCGGCACCTCGTTCAACGAAGACCAGGAGATCTTCTCCGCGGGCGAAGGCGAGAAGCTCCGGCTGTGCCTGATTGCCGATACGACAAGAATCGGTTTCCTCGTCTACCACTTCCTGGAGAAAGCGCGCACGGATTTCTATCTGA
>WNFI01337980.1_pt1 | contig 13078 bp, 13 predicted proteins | sample 5400471 | NCBI WGS metagenome assembly WNFI01 (sample SAMN13153348, study PRJNA577476) | soil metagenome | isolation source: 100 cm saprolite on Douglas fir-dominated hillslope | place: USA:California | collected 2013-09-17
CTGGCGTTTTTGCTGCGTCGTGTCCTGCTTGAGGAGCGTCACACCGTCGATCTCGCGCACGACGGGCCCACCGGCCTTGATCTTGCCCTGAGTGATACCTATGATGTGGTGATCCTTGATGTGATGTTGCCCGGTCTTGATGGACTCGAGGTCTGCCGCCAGATGCGTGCCGAACATATTATGTCGCCGGTGCTGATGCTCACAGCGCGTGGTGCAGTCGAGGACCGTGTGACGGGTCTCAATGTGGGAGCCGATGACTACCTGACCAAGCCTTTCGCCATGGAGGAATTGCTGGCGCGCATCAATGCCTTGCTTCGCCGTCGCGATCGTCGTTTTGATGAACTCCCCCAACTCTCTGTGGGCGACCTGACGCTCGACCTGGTGCGGCACGAAGCGCGTCGTGCTGGACGCATCATCGAGCTGACAGCCAAAGAGTTTGCCCTCCTGGAGTACCTGATGCGCCATCCTGGCCAGGTGCTCAAGCGCACGCAAATCGTTGACGCGGTCTGGCGCTATGACCTGGAGGCACTCTCTAATGTGGTGGATATCTACATTCACTATCTGCGAGATAAGATTGACCAGGGCTCCTCGCATCCATTAATCAAGACCGTGCGCGGCGTGGGCTACAAGATCGAGGCATAGCACAACAACAAGGGAGCAACAGCATGAACAGGAGCAGATCCGCCTGGTGGTCTCTGCATCGTAGGAAAGGTCACCGCTCACAAGGGCCTGAGGCGGCCATGTTTCAGGGGCTTCGCACTCGCTTAACACTCTGGTACTGCGGGGTGTTGGGCGCGGCCCTTGTGCTGTTCAGCGTGGTCCTCTACCTTGCGGTCCGATTCTTCCTTCTGGCCCCCGTTGAGGCCGACACCGCTCTGCATGCCCGTGCGCACGTGAATCAATGGCTCGCGATCTCGCCCGCTCGCGCGTGCTTGACATTCGTCCCCCCAGGTCAATTTGGCGCTCCTCCCCCTGGCCTGGGACAATCCATGTCCGAGATGGTCGCTTGCTTCGACCAGAATGGCTCCTTGCTGCAAAATGAAAATACAGCACAGCTCCCATCCGCCTTTCTCAACAATACGTTGGCGAAGAAGGCCTTAGAGGAGGGCACACCGACCACCGATACTGTCGATGCAGGAGGCACGGTAGGGCAGGTCTATCGCTATGCGTTGGCGATCCCGAACCCAACGGGGAGCGGGTATGCGGGTGTGGTGCTGATTGGCGAGTCCATCCAGCCACAGGAAACCGCGCTGTCTTTGCTGCTCACGCTCTTGCTCGCTGTTGGGGGAGTGTCACTGCTCGGCGCGGGGCTGGGCGGGCTGTTCCTGGCGAATCGTGCGCTGGCACCAGCACGACTGGCCTGGGCACACCAGCAACGCTTTATCGGCGATGCCGCGCACGAGCTACGCACGCCTCTGACGCTGCTGCGTGCTGATGCCGAGGTCCTGCTGCGAAGTCGTGAACACCTGGCGGCAGAAGATGCAGCGCTGTTAGAGGATATCGTTGCGGAAACGAACCACATGGCGACCCTGGCGTCCAACTTGCTGACGCTTGCCCGCCTGGACAACGGTTCCTCCCACCAGGAGCACGAGGTGATAAACCTCGCTGATGTGGCCCTCGCGGGAGCGAGGCGCATACAGGCCCTGGCAGACCAGGCGGAGATCAGTATTCAGGTAGAATCCAACGATACAGCCCTGGTGATTGGCGATCCTACACTACTCGAACAGGCAGTACTCGCGCTGCTTGACAACGCCATCAAATACAATCGCCGTGGTGGTCATGTTACGGTGCGAACGGCAACGAAACAGGGACACGCCCTCCTGGAGGTCTGCGACACCGGGATTGGCATTGCAGCCGAGCACCTCCTACACCTGGGCGAACGCTTCTATCGAGTGGATAAGGCCCGCTCGCGAGAGGCGGGAGGCACGGGCCTCGGACTCTCTATCGCTCGGAGCATCGCCGTTGATCTTGGTGGCACGCTGACCCTGACCAGCATCCCCGAGCAGGGAACCACGGTCACCCTCACGCTGCCTCTGGTGCACGAGAGGCCGCCTGATCGAGAACGCGATGCACCAGGAAGCGTTTCGTCTCGTCCAGAAAAGACAGGGTAAACACGCTTTCTTGCTCTTGTCATGACACATTGTTCATGATCTACGAACCTGCGCTGCAAGACAGGAACATCTTGCTGCATAGTGATGTCCCTATTGCATCAAAGGAGAAAACAAGATGAAGCGTTACCGCTGGTTGATCGGAATCGGCATTGTCCTCGTCATCATCGTCGTGGGTGTGAGTTATATGGTATACTCCGCCAGCACTGTCGATTCTCCCCATACTCCTACAGGCGTAGCAACGGCCTGTGGAACGGCCATTCCCTCAACCGGTTTGCGCACATTTCAAATCGTGCCCGATCAGACCACGGCATCCTACGGCGTGCATGAAAACCTGATTTTACGTAATTTACCGAGTAACAATGCGATTGGCACGACACACGCGGTGCAGGGCAGTTTCCGTCTACGAACGGGTGCATCCCCGCTCGTTGACCTGCGTACAAGGCTTGCCAGCAAACTATAGCGAGGGGCAAGTGATCCGGTTTCAGATCATCGGCAACTTGACGCTCCATGGAAAAACCAATAAAGAGGTATTTGACGTGCAGGGAAAGGTGGCAGGGAAGACAGTGACGGGAACGGCAACCGCCACGGTCTATATGACGGACTTTGGGATCCAACCGCCAAATCTGGCGAATATCGCCATTGCAGAGAATAAGGTCGTCATCACCATGATCTTCACGGCGAAAGAAGGATGAGCTTTACAATCATAGCAATCCTTGCTCATATCGTGTACACTTATGAAAGTTGAGGCACACATGAGAGGAGATGCATATGGCAACAGATAGAGCAGAAGTTGCTGATGGCCCGGTGTATATGCCCGTAGAGCAGTATCTTGCATTGGATGAATCCACCGACGGCAAGTATGAATACCTCGATGGCTTTGTGTTCATGCTGCGCCCGCCATCCTCTGCCTATGCAGAGAACGCTCTTGTTGATATGGCCGGTGGGAGCGTTGCCCATGCCGCTCTCTGCGCCCGCATTGTCACTCTCGTGAATGTCGCCCTGGGAGATAGCCCCTACATGGCGTATACAAGCGATGCCCGTATGAAGCTGGCCGAAAAGCGGTACCTCTATCCAGATGTGACGGTATCGTGTGGCCAGGAAGCAGGATCGATGTTAGCGAATCCAACTGTGGTAATTGAGGTGTTGTCACCGACTGCTGAGAAGCGCGACCGCGGCGCAAAGTTTAACGCGTATAAGGCGCTGCCTTCAGTGTATGAGTACATGCTGATTGGCAGCGAGTATAAGACTATCGAGGTTCACCGGCGTGAGGGCAACTTTTGGCGACAGTACCACTACCGAGAAGGTGACATGGTAGAACTTGCCAGCATTGGTGTGAGTTTCCCTTTCGATGATGTGTACCGGCGCATTAACCTGAGATAATCGAGTGTGAGGTTGCCCCACGAAAGCGGGGCAACCTCATGTTTTATCTAAGAAGCATACTGTACCTTACGCACGCACGATGGTAATACCCTGCGCCCGGTACGGCGCCAGCACCTCGTCGGGGACGGAGCGCTCGGTCACCAGGTGCGTCAAGTCGCTGAGCGGCCCAACTATGTAGGGCGCAGCCGTGCCTATCTTCTCTACGGACGTCAGTGCCACCACTTCAGCCGCGCTCGCGATCATGGCTCGCTTCACATAGGCCTCTTCCAGATCGAGGGTGCTGATCCCGACCTCAGGGTGCAAGCTGCCTATCCCCAAAAAGCAGAGATCGGCCCGAATGTTCTGAAACGCCTCGACGGTCGCCGCACCAACGGCCACCAGACCTTGCTTGTAGAGTTTCCCGCCAATCAGGATGATTTCAATATCCGGGTGTTCTGCCAGGGCCAGCGCAACCGGTGGGCTGTGCGTGACCACGGTGGCGCGAAGATTAAATGGCAGATGCTGTGCCACTTGCAGGAGAGTGGTACCGCCATCCAAAATAATCACCTGACCCTGGCGGATGAGCTGGATGGCGGCCTGGGCGATGGCGGCCTTAGCTCGTGGTGCCTGGTTCTGACGCTCCGTGAAACTGGCGCCGGCCGGTGAACGCGGCAGCGCCCCGCCATGCACACGCTGGAGCGCGCCAGCGGCGGCCAGTTCGCGCAGGTCACGCCGAATAGTATCTTCTGAGACATGCAGGGCCTTGCTCAGTTCTGACGCGTACACCTTGCCATCACGGTGCAGGGTCTGCATAATTGAACGTCGTCGTTCTGCTGTCAACATTGCAACTTTCTCCTTGAAATTGCGTGTTAGTCCTTGACATTGCACGATAATACGTGTTATCATCATATTAGTGCAGTATAGTGCACAGAGATGCTGATTGTCAATAGATTGTGACTGTGAAGAGCCACCGACGAAGCATATTACTCTCAAGTCACTCGCCTTGGGGGCAACAAGGAGTCATTGAGTGTGTAACGAGAACAAACATCTATTCAAGCTCAGAAGGAGATGATGATGATGAAGAGAATAGTGCGTGTTGTTGGACGAAATGATGTAACATATGAGGTCCCAATGACAGCGGAACAAGCCGCCTTCTTTTTACGGTTGGCAGAATTAAAGGCCAAAACCGATCCAGGGATCACTTTCGATGAAGTGGTAGCAGACTGGAGAGAGAAGCAGAAATCGAGATAAAGAGGAAAAACTACCCCCAGATCAGTGAAACGAGCTGGCTTCTCACCGGGCAGACAATTAGTAGTCGAAGATACAAGAGGTAAACAGAAATGAGTTCTAAGAAAAATATTGCTCTCGTCGCACATGACGAGAAAAAACACGATCTGCTGGAATGGGCACGATTTAATAAACCCCTTCTAACTCAGTACGAACTTTATGCGACAGGAACTACAGGTAAACTCCTTGAAGAGGAACTTGGGATCGAAATACACAAGCTGCAGAGCGGACCGTTGGGCGGAGATCAGCAAATTGGAGCGATGATTGCAGCAGGAGAGATCGATTTGCTGATCTTCTTCTGGGATCCTCTCACCACACAACCGCATGATTCGGATGTGAGAGCCCTCTTACGCATCTCCGTGGTGTGGAATATTCCAGTCGCGTGCAATCGAGCTTCTGCCGATTTCATGATCTCATCGCCATTGCTGGCGAGTACGTATCAACGTTCGTCACCCGACTATCACGAGTATACAGAACGGATGGATCATGATCAGGCGGAACAGCATAAGAGCGAGGAGTTGATCGTTTCTTAACCAACAATGTACCGGTAATTGGTATATAACACACAACGGAGGAGTGTAATGGACGGTATTAAAAATTACTTGACAGATATGGATGGAGTCATCCTACGGGGCGCGAAGCTTATTCCTGGAGCGGTAGAGTTTGTGCAGCGTCTGCGGGCTCAGGAGATCCCGTTCTTGATTCTTACTAATAACTCGCAGTACACCCCGCGCGACCTGCAGGAGCGGTTGCACTACATGGGGCTGGACGTGCCACCGGGAGCGATCTTCACGTCCGCGCTGGCTACCGCGCAGTTCCTTCACTCCCAGCGGCCCAGTGGGCGGGCATACGCCATCGGAGAGCCTGGACTGACGACGGCGCTGCATGACATCGGCTACGTCCTCACCGATCAGGATCCGGAGTATGTGGTGCTGGGGGAGACGACCACCTATAGCTTCGACCGCATTACCCGCGCCATCCGCTTAATAACGGCTGGCGCGCGTTTCATTGCCACCAATCCGGACGTGATGGGGCCCGGTGATGGTGGAATCGTCCCCGCGACCGGTGCCGTAGCCGCGTTGATTAGCGCGGCTACGGGCGTCAAGCCCTACTACGTTGGCAAACCGAACCCGCTGATGATGCGCATGGCCCTGCGCACTCTCGATGCCCATTCGGAGGACTCCGTGATGATCGGTGATCGCATGGATACCGATATCGTCGCCGGCATCGAGAGCGGCCTTCGCACCATCCTGGTGCTCACGGGAGTCACCACGCACGAGCATGTGGAGCGCTTCCCCTATCGTCCCACCTGGATACGGGAGTCAATTGCGGATGTGGAGATATAAGGCGCATCCATACCAGGTCAGATGCCAGCGTGTCGTTCCTGACTGAGTCTTGTGCCAAATTGTTACTCAGTTTGGGACTACACCCATAACCTTGCCATAGCGGCAAGATTTATAGGTATAGTCCCAAGGTTCGTGGTATCATTATGCAAACGCAGTAATGAGACTAACACGAACAGAAACCACTTTCGTATGGCTACTCAGGAGGAACCGCTTCATGAAAGCAGTGTTATGTAAAGCCTATGGTCCACCCGAAAGCCTTGTGATCGAAGACATTGAACCACTCAAGCCAGGAAAGGGGCAGGTGGTTATCAGCGTGAAAGCCTGCGGTGTGAACTTCCCGGACACGCTGATCATCCAGGGCAAATACCAGTCCAGGCCACCTTTACCTTTCATACCCGGCAACGAGGTTGCTGGCACTGTCAAAGAGATTGGCGAGGGAGTAGAACGGGTGAAGGTTGGCGATCAAGTGATGGCTTTCACCGGCCTGGGCGGTTTCGCCGAGGAGGTCGTTGCCGACGCTGCTCACCTCATCCCCATGCCTCGCGGTATGGACTTCATCACTGCATCAGCCTTTGTACTAACTTATGGGACATCCCATCACGCGCTCAAGGACAGGGCGCAACTCAAGCCGGGAGAGACACTTCTTGTGCTTGGAGCTTCAGGAGGTGTGGGTATCGCTGCTGTAGAGCTTGGCAAGGTGATGGGCGCTCATGTAATTGCCGCGGCCTCGACCAGCGAGAAGCTTGAGGTCAGTAAGCAGCACGGCGCGGATGAAGTCATTAATTATGGAGCCGAGGATTTAAAGGATCGTGTAAAACAGCTCACCGGAGGAAAGGGAGTAGATGTGGCCTTCGACCCCGTTGGAGGTAATTACTCGGAACCGGTATTGCGCGGTATGGCCTGGAACGGGCGCTTCCTGGTAATCGGCTTTGCTGCAGGAGATATTCCCCGCATTCCACTCAATTTACCACTCCTCAAGGGCTGTTCTATCGTCGGTGTATTTTGGGGCACATTTACAGAGCGTGAACCTGAGCACAATGCGGAGAATCTGCAGGAATTGCTCACCTGGTTTTCAGAAGGTAAGCTCAAGCCACACATTTCCGCAACTTACCCACTCGAGAGTGCAGCGCAAGCACTGAACGACATCATGGATCGCAAAGTAACAGGAAAAGCCGTACTCGTTATTTCGTGACGACTCCCCACGGCTAAAAGCCACAGGGTTTTTACGGCGCGGTCTGATAAATGACGGGGAGCCGATCAGACCCCCGTCATTCAACGGCGTCGACAACCACCTTAACACCATCTGGATCTTCAAATGTGCCTGGCTTGAGCCCTGGACGTGATATTTCGAAAAAATCCAGCCCGTATACGTCAGGCTCCAACCGGCTGGCATTGCGGCCCGCCCACACATTTATCCCAAGATGGTGGTGGTAGCCATCCCATGATAGAAACCGGGCCTGATTGTATAGATCCGCGGTCAGTTCCAATCCAAGTTCCTGGTAAAAAGCCGCGCTGCGGTCAAGGTCGCCCACATTCAGGTGCATATGCCCAAGCCGAGTCTGCGGAGAAAAACCATCGAATGACCTGGCTTGTTTCAGTAGAGCCTGCGCATCCAATGGAAGCGTAGCCATATTGATTTGCCCCCTCTTCCATTCCCATTGCTCGCGCTGTCGATCAGCGTATACCTCAATGCCGTTTCCTTCCGGGTCGCTGAGATAGATCGCCTGGCTAACGAGATGATCCGAAGCACCAGCAAGTTGGATTCGACGCTCCAGGCTGTGTTGTAAAAAAGAACCCAGTTCCGTCTCGTCAGACAATAGGATGGCAAAATGGTACAACCCGGCCGTACGTGGCGGGCGAGGACGTCCTCCCGGCAGCACACGTAAGCTCAGTATCTCTTGTGAACCAGAGCCAAGGCCAACCGCGCCTTCGGCATGCTGGTCTCTCACTATAGAAAAACCCAGGCCGGTATAATATTCAAGGCTGGTATCAAGATCTCGTACCTTCAAACCCACACGGCGAAGAGGCCATGCCTGCGCTAATCCGCCCTCTCGCAGATATTTGGAGATAAGGCCTGTCATCCTGAGCGCAGCGAAGGATCTCGTTCCCCGGACGCAGAGATCCTTCGCTGCGCTCAGGATGACAGGCCGGATAGCACACACGTCCGCTCACGGGAGGTCTTCTCTCCAAATGTCTACCGATTAAAGTTGATTTTGGAATTTTGTGCTGGTTCCCTGTTTCCCCCTTAAAGATGTGGTATAATTCATCGGCTAAAAACTCGATTCGTCAGCGTCTTCTGTTGAGATGATAATACTGGCAATTACCGTTGGACAGTGTTGTGATGTTATTCGACTCCTCGATATTCCTGTAGTCCTATCTCGTCTAATAATGCCTTGCGGTAATAATTGTCGCGCGAAACGATTCGCATGGAGGTCAACTATGACAGTAATATCTCGTCCTACCTATGATGAGTTCGTCAAAGACTTCTCCTGGGACACACTCCTCGCACATTTTGACTGGCCTGCCGTCCTGGCAGAATTAGGAGTAAAACGAGGGGATCGTGTGGGAGGACTCTTCCCCAAAATTCCGGCGATCCTACCTGCGCTCCTGGGTATCTGGAAACTGGGTGCAGTCTATGTGCCGCTCTTTACCGCCTTCGCGGCTCCAGCCGTTGCTTATCGCTTACGACATAGTGAAACAAGCGTTGTTATCACCGACGAAGCCAATTTGCCGAAGGTCCAACAAGCTTGTCAGAGCGCTGAAGGACTGCCATTGCTCAAACACACCCTGGTCGTTGCAGACGAAGCGAAGACCTTTGAGCATGGAGCGATCAACTTCTGGGGAGCGTTGAAAGCCGCCTCAAACGAATTTTCCGTAGCCGAACTGACGCTCGACGATCTACTCGCTCTTCAGTACACCAGTGGTTCCACAGGTCAGCCGAAGGGAGCCATGCTTGTGCATAAGGTTGGCCTGGTACTGCTGCCCCACCTGCTCTACGCAATGGATGTGCGCGCGGATGATGTCTTCTGGGGAGGAGCCGACCCGGGTTGGGCATACGGCTTGTTTGCCTGTCTCACAGATCCACTTATGATTGGCAAAGCAGCGATATTGATCGAGTCCCCCTTTACGCCCGAACTGGCCTGGCAGGTGATGGAGCGGTATGGCGTGACGAATTTCACTCATGCTCCTACCGCCTATCGAGCGCTGATGGCCGCAGGAGTAGAGCTTGCGCGTAAGTACGATATCAAGCTGCGTATTGCCAGCAGCGCCGGCGAACCCCTTAATCCAGAGGTTATCGATTGGTTCCAGCGCGAGTTAGGTGTATCGGTTTACGACTGTTATGGGCAGACCGAGCTTGGCATGATCGTCTGTAACTATGGCGCATTCCAACACAACATTAAGCCTGGTTCGATGGGTCGGCCCACTCCTGGTTTTGAAGTGAGCCTGGTTGATGACAATGGCAATGAAGTGCCAACCAATGAACCGGGTCAGATAGCAGTCAGGAAAGGCAGCTACGGCTACTGGTTTAAGGGGTACTGGCAGGAACCTGAAAAAACGGCTGCTTTGTATACCGGGAACTGGCATTTGAGCGGAGATATGGCGCGCCGTGATGAGGATGGCTACTACTGGTTTGAGGGCCGCAGCGATGATCTGATCAACTCGAGCGGCTATCGTATCGGTCCTTTTGAGATTGAGAGCGCCTTGTTGGAACATCCGGCGGTGGCTGAATCAGCCGTTATCAGTGTTCCCGATGTGCAGCGTGGCGAAATCATCAAAGCATATGTCATTCTCAAAGCTGGCAGGGAAGGTAGTCTTGAACTTGCCGGAGAGCTACAGCAGATTGTGCGCGAACGCGTTGGCAAACATGCCTTTCCGCGCTCTATCGAATTTGTCGCCGCATTGCCCAAGACAGAAAGCGGCAAGATACAGCGCTACCTGTTGCGCAACATCTGCGCGTGTAAGCCCGTTGGCGCGTGGAGAATGGGGAAAACCCAGACGATTCATGATTGTTACAATACTCGCAGGATCGTTCTCCTGTAAATGGCTCATCAACTGGATACCAAGCCCCACGAGCCAGCCATGCACAAAGGTACGCCGGGTCAGGTACTCCACGTTGTAGGCAAAGAAATGCTCTGGCCCCTCTTCGGCTCGGTAATGACCGAGAGGAATACAAATATCGTTGATCTCAAGGTAGCTTTCAACAATCGTGCGAATACCCTCATCGGTGAGCCCTCGAATCTCATCTGCCGCATCATTCAGCCGCTGAACCAGTGCGCGAGCACGCTCTACAGCTTCAGGAACGTAGCCGCGTGGCTCCTGCCCCGCCTCATATGCGAGATGCCAGTCAAACGACGCAGTATGTATCGAGAGGATATCACCACAACCGGCAATATTGAGTTCAGGCGGCGCAGTACGGATCAGGTCGTAATCGATAACCACCAGTTCTGGTGTTACCTCGCCAATGTATTCGACTTTGCCTGCATTTCGCACGCCGATCGCCTGCGTGACATAAGCATTGGTCGAGACGATTGTGGGCACATTGACCAGCCGGCAACCGCGCTTCCAGGCGATATACTTTCCCATATCCATAGCCTGTCCGCCCCCGATAGCCACCACGGTATCACATGGCGGCGTGGCTTTTTCCGTCGCTACGGCTCGCTCCAGGTCCATATCCTCTACATCAATTACCTTGAGCGGAGGCGGGCCAATACGTGTACTGACCAATGCCCATGGGATGGACATGGTAGCCACTACGTAGCGCCCGCACTGGGCACCCAGATCATTGATTATGCCGCGTCCAAAATTCAAGTGCTTGACGTTGGCATGAGGTAAGCGTTCAAGTATGGACAAATGTGTTCCCTCCGTAAGTGATATTGTTTTCAGATTAAGCTACTGCGTGCAGTGTATCGATCATCGCCTGGCAGAGTTGATCCCCAGCCCCAGGCGCAACATTTGTTGCCTCGCATTCGTAACCACCCTCAGTATAGACGATGGGCGTGGGCACATAACCGATAAAGCCATTGGCTAATCCCAGCACCAGCGTAGTGGCAAATGGTGATTGCTTCCGCGCCCGTATACCATATTCGCAGAACAATTCCGCAGGCTCTGAGACGAAACCTATATTGACACCATCACCTCTCAGACTAAAAGCTGTAGCCTCGGCAGCCATATATGGACGCGTCATCTGCTCGCGCGCATACAGGCGATAGCCAGCCACAGCGAGACGCATCTCGATATCCCAGGCACGCCTGCCCTCGCCAGCGCTCGTAAAGCGCTGGTATTCCTGTTCCAGGAAACGAATATATTCGCGTTGACGTTCAGGAGATGAAGCCGGATTGAGAGGCAATTCCGTTCGATGAGTCGCCGCCTTAATCCGCACCTTTCCATGGGTCTCGGTACTCAGCGCGACTTTAAGAGCCTCTGCACCAAGGATAGTCCCCAGCCGCTCTGCATCGGCATAGGACCCCGGATGCACAATTGCGTTCATATCACCCTGCGCGCCATTTGCAAAAAGCGCAACGGTTCCCGCGCCCAGGGTATGCTCTATAAAGTTGACAGTATAGCCAACATAATCTGCCGAAATCTCGAGATTGGGACCAAGTACAACAGGGTGACAGGCATAGCTTAGCAGTACGGCCAGAGGCCTACCATTTGTAGCATCATCCACACGGAGCACCCCAACCTCGCGATCAGTGATTCCCTGGGGATTCCTGCCCAGAAACGGCAATCCCCTCAAAGTTCCATCAGGTAATATCTCGCGGCGATTGATATTAATAGAACAGGTCCCGCTTCCAGCTCCTACTCGTGCCGGGCGCTGACGTCGCACAGCCATTGTGACCGCGCTGCCGATGAGACGCGGTAGTAGGCGAAAATAATGCTCATCGGCCTGGCCTGGCACGAGATCGCTGTGCGGAAAAGGACGGACAACCGGCCCTGAATGCGTATGTGTACACGCAACCACCAGGTGCTCTGGCGCAATGCCCGCATCGCGTTGAACGATTTCGCGTACCCCAGCTATCTCTTCGTCCCCCAGACCAATCAAATCGGTGGTTACAATGGAGATAGTGCGTTCACCATCATTCAGAACCAACGCTCGTGCGTATAAATCGTCATGCACCTCACGCGCTGTCTCTTTGCGCCCTTCCACCGCAAAATATCCAGATAGGGGTACCCCGATAGGAGGTGTAATAACTACGCGAGCCGCTCCTGCCTGAAGCGTTGACATGCTGTTGATCCCCCTCTTGAAAGTTATTACCCTGATGTTAAAAGAAAATCTTCGACACCCTTTTTACCTATTTGCACCAGCGCCCCACGCAGTACACCCTCGCCATACTCGCTGCCAGGGTTAATGCAGAGAGTGCGCCCTATCTTCACATGGCCACGCGACTCGTGAACGTGACCATGTAGAGCCAGCATCGGCTGGTAGCGTTTGATGATAGTAGTAACAGCCGTGCTGCCCACAGGCGCCATCTGCACCCCGCCAGGCAGTACGAGCGGCTTCAAGTTGCTATCAAGTTTGGGTGCCTTGTCAATGGAAGTATTGTAGGGCGGGACATGGATATTGTAGATAGCCTTCGCCTGGTTCTTGACCTGTTTAGCCAGCGCATCCAGCCGTACTTCTAACTGATCTTCCGGTAGCTCACGTGGACTCTTCCAAGGCGTAATATTGGTCGTGCCATAAGAGATCATTTCCCATTCGCCGCGCAACGTAACTACGCGTTCTTCCGGATTGACGACCATCCCACCCCGGCTGAGTATTGCATCAATGGCAAGTGGATCATCATTGCCCGGCGAAATGTAGCATTCTACGCCTGTTCCGCGTAGTCTCTCCTCGGCAATATCCATCCAACGGCTGATAGACTCGCGCGCCAGTTTGACAAAGAGTTCTTCGACACGCGACTGATCCGTATTGAGCAAGGCCACTTCTTCTGGAGTGAGTATCGCTGGATAATAGCCGGCATCGCGCAGTTGTTT
>WNFI01447285.1_pt1 | contig 13078 bp, 15 predicted proteins | sample 5400471 | NCBI WGS metagenome assembly WNFI01 (sample SAMN13153348, study PRJNA577476) | soil metagenome | isolation source: 100 cm saprolite on Douglas fir-dominated hillslope | place: USA:California | collected 2013-09-17
GTTGACCGACACCAGCCCGGGCTTGAGCCCCTGGTCGAGCCAGGCGCGCGTCTGGCGGCAGGCCTCGCGCATCACCCATTCGCCGATCTGCACGATCAGCCCGGTCTCCTCGGCGAGCGGGATGAAGCGCTCGGGCCGCAGCAGGCCGAGGTCGGGGTGGCTCCAGCGCACCAGCGCCCCGGCGCCGACGATCGCGCCGCTGGCGAGGTCGATCTTCTGCTGGAAGTGCAGCACGAACTCGTTGCGCTCGAGCGCCCGGCGCAGCGCGTTCTCGAGCGACATGCGCTCGTTGATGCGCTCGTTCATCTCGGAGGTGAAGAACTGGAAGTTGTTGCGGCCGTGGTCCTTGGCGCGGTACATCGCGGCATCGGCGTTCTTGAGCAGGGTATCGACGTCGGTGCCATCCTGCGGGTAGAGGCTGATGCCGGCGCTGCAGGTGACGTACAGCTCCTTGCCGTCGATCATCATCGGCAGGCTGATCTCGGCGACGATGCGCTGCATCGTGCGGAAGATCACTTCCTCGCTGCCCTGGTCGTCGAGCATCACCACGAATTCGTCGCCGCCCAGGCGCGCCACCGTGTCGCCTTCGCGCAGCACGGCGCGCAGCCGGTCGGCCATGCCGCGCAGCAGCTTGTCGCCGACGCCGTGGCCGAGGCTGTCGTTGACGAACTTAAAGTGATCCAGATCGATGAACACGATCGCCATGGCGCGCGTCTTGCGCTGCGCGTACACCGCCTGGCGCAGGCGGTCGTGCAGCAGGTTGCGGTTGGGCAGGCCGGTGAGCGCGTCGTAGTTCGCCTGGTGTTCGAGCTGCACCTGGTAGCGCTTGCGCTCGATGGAGTACTGCATCGAGCGCAGCAGCAGCTCGCGGTCGAGGCGGCTCTTGACCAGATAGTCCTGCGCCCCGCCCTTCACCGCGGAGAGCGCCACGGTCTGGTCGTCGTTGCCGGTGAGCACGATGATCGGCACCTGCGGCGAGTGCGCGTAGACCTTGGCGAAGGTTTCCAGGCCGAAGCTGTCGGGCAGCGACAGGTCGAGCAGGACGAGCACCGGCGCGCTGCCCTGCTCCCCTTTGGAGAGCAGTTCCAGGCCGTGCGCCAGGCGCTCCGCGAAATGCAGCTGGAACGGCGCCTCGGGCTCCTCGGCCAGCATCTCGCGGATGAGGCGCGCGTCGCCCGGGTTGTCCTCGATCAGCAGGACGTTGTGCAGGAACTCCCGGCCGGGTACTTCAGTGCCCATTCGGCAGGGTAACCACCGTCAGCCAGAACGCGTCGATCGACTTCACCACTACGATGAACTTCTCCAGGTCCACCGGCTTGGTCACGTAGCAGTTGGCGTGCAGGTTGTAAGTGCGCATCACGTCCTCCTCGGCCTTCGAGGTGGTCAGGATCACGACCGGGATGCGCTTCAGCTGCTCGTCGCGCTTGATCTCGGAGAGCACCTCGCGCCCGTCCTTCTTCGGCAGGTTCAGGTCGAGCAGGATGATGTCCGGCCGCGGCGAGGCGGAGTACTTGCCCTGGCGGCGGAGGAACTCGAGCGCCTCGACGCCGTCCTTCACCCAGTGCAGGTTGCTGTAGACCTTGCCTTCCTTCAGCGCCTCGCGCGTCAGGCGCTCGTCGCCCGGGTTGTCCTCGACCAGCAGGATATCGATGGGTCCACTTTCTTGCAGATCGCGAGCCCGATTCCCGTGCCGGGGTATTCGCCTTTGTTGTGGAGCCGCTGGAACACCATGAAGATGCGCTCGAAGTACTGCGCCTCGATGCCGATGCCGTTGTCCCGCACCGCGAATTCCCATTCATGTTCTTTTTCTTTTGAAAAAACATCGATCCTTGGAACCGAGGCGGAACGGAACTTCAGCGCGTTGCCGATCAGGTTCTGAAACAGCTGCGTGAGCAGCAGCTCGTCGGCCTCCAGGGTCGGCAGGGCATCGTAGGACACGCTGGCGCTGGACTCGTCCACGGAGTTCTTGAGATTCATGAGCGCGCGGCGCAGCGCGCTCTCGACCGCGACCGGGCGGAATTCCTTGCTGCGGGTGCCGACGCGCGAGTACGCGAGCAGGTCCTCGATCAGCTGCTTCATGCGCGTCGCGCCGTCGACCACGAATGCCATGAACTCCTTGGCGTCGCCGTCGAGCCGGTCGCCGTAGCGGCGCAGCAGCAGCTGGGTGTAGCTCGACACCATGCGCAGCGGCTCCTGCAGGTCGTGCGAGGCGACGTAGGCGAACTGCCCGAGCTCGGCGTTGGAGCGCTCCAGCTCCTGCGCCCGCTTCTCGACCCGCACGCGATCGATCTCGTCCGCGTAAAGCCTCGGCCGCTGCGCGTTGATCACGTCGAGATCGCCGGGGTGCGAAATCTCGCGGCCGGTCAGGCCGATGAGCTCGTGCTCGGCATAGCCGAGGATCTCGCACAGGCGCCGGTTGACGCGGATGAATTTGCGATCGAGCCCGATGTGCGCGACGCCCGAGCCGGCGAGCTCGAAGGTGCGGCGGTAGCGCTCCTCGCTCTCCCGCAGCGCGTCTTCCGCGGCGCGCCGCGCGGTGACATCGCTGATGGTGGCGACGATGCCGTAGAAATCGAGCTCGCCGGCGCGCCGCAGGAACGCGGTGTTCACCGACAGCCAGGTGATCGAGCCGTCGGCGCGCGTGACGCCGACCACCTGCCCCTGCAGCGAGCGGCCGGCGCGGATGGTGACGCGCGTCGGGCGCTCTTCGGGAGGCAGCGGCGTGCCGTCCTCGCGCACGCACCGCAGAAGCGAAGTGAAGCCCGGCTTGCCGATCAGCTCGGCGAGCGGCAGGCCGATGATGCGCTCGGCGGCGAGGTTGCCGGCGGTGATGACCAGCTGGCGGTCGTACACCAGAATGCCTTCGTTCGCCGAGTTCACCACGGCGCGGAAGCGCTCTTCAGTCTCGCGCTGCGCGTCCTCCTCGTGCTTGCGGGCGCTGAGGTCGCGCGTGATCTTCGCGTAGCCGCGCAGCGCGGCTTTCTCGTCGAATACCGGCGTCAGGATGTCGTGGGCCCAGAACGTGCTGCCGTCCTTCCGGATGCGCTCGCCTTCCTCCTCGTAGCGCCCGGCCTCGCGCGCGATCGCGAGCTCCTGCTGGGGCCAGTTGCGCAACCGCGCCTCTTCCGGATAGAACACCGAGAAATGCTGGCCGATGATCTCGGCGGCCCGGTAGCCCTTGATCCGCTGCGCGCCGGGGTTCCAGCTTTTCACGATGCCCATCGGATCGAGCATGATGATGGAATAGTCCCTGACGCTCTCCACGAGGAGGCGCAAACTTTCCTCGCTCTCGCGCAAGGCCTCTTCGACGCGCGCGCGCTCCTCGCCGCGCAGCCCCGCGGCGGCAACCGCCGGCACTTCTTTGCTGACCTGGCGCGGCTTGGCCATCGGCCTGTCTTGTTCTCCTCGCTCCCCGCCCGAATTCTATGTCGTATAGAGGCCTTTCGCAGCGGCTTTGTGCACGGCGAGCGGGATGAGCGCGTCCAGTGTGGGGGTTGCGAGCTTCGCCCGGCGCGCGAAGGCCAGCGGAGTCACGAGCTGCGCCTCGATCTCCATCGGCCGGCCGCGCTCGTAGTCCTGCAGGATCGACGGCTTGTGCGCGATCTGCCCCGACGCATGGCCGCCGGAGGGACGCTTGGGGGCGCCCTCGCTGTCGACGCCGTGCGCCTTGGCGATCGAGCGCGCTTCCGCGAGCAGGTTCTCGCCGATTCTCGCAAGCGCCGGATCGCGCCGCACCTCGCCCACCGTGGTTTCGGTAAGCAGGCATAGCGTGCCGGTGCCGATGTTCAGCGCGAGCTTGCTCCACACCACCTGCCGGATGTCGGAAGTGGGCGGTGACGACATTCCTGCCCTCTCCAGTACTTCTCTCAACTCTCTTATCCGCGCCGAGTTCCGGTCGTCGCACTCGCCGACGACGAGCATGTTGTTGCCGGGAGTGTGGTTCATCACCACGCCCGGCTCGATGAGGTCGTTGGCCGAATAGATCACCGCGCCGACGATGTTTTCGATTTTTATGGTCTGGTGAAGAACCCCTGCGGGGTCCAGGCGCGAGAGGTCCGGCGGTTTCGGCCGCGATGGGGAGAGTCCCGACCCGTACCACCACGGGATGCCGTTCTGGGCGAATACGGTGGCCGTATCGCCCTTCAGCAAGTAGCCGATTCCTTCTGAAATCGCAGAAAGAGCGTTGGCTTTCAGCGTGACGATGACGAGGTCCTGCGGACCCAGATCGGACGCTTTTTCGCTGGCTGCCACTTTTCCGGCTATTTCCTCTTTTCCATGCAGCAGCCTCAAGCCCCGGGCCTTGATCGCGGCCAGGTTCGCTCCCCTCGCCACGACCGAAACCTCGTTTCCTGCGGCTGCGAGCTTCGCCGCCAGGTGTCCGCCCACCGCTCCTGCCCCGTAAATGCATATCCGCATGGCGAAATGATTCTATTAGAATGGCCCGGCGTGTAATTCTTCTCAGGAGGAGGGAGCTCATGCGCAATGCAATAAGGTGCGCCGCGCTGGCGATCGGCGCGTCGGTGGCGCTCGGCGCCGCTGCCCAGACGGTCAAAGTGGGCGTGGTGCTGCCCTATACGGGGGTGGGCGCCGAGTTCGCCCAGCAGGTGGACCGCGGCATCCAGGTGTTCATGAAGCTCAATCCCGACGCCTTCGGGCCCTACAAGGTCGAGCTGATCAAGCGCGACTCCAAGAACCCGAGCGGCGCGGAGGCGAAGACCGCGGTGCAGGAGCTGATCGTGCAGGAGAAGGTCGACATCCTGACCGGCTTCATCTACTCGCCCGATGCGATCGCTTCGGCGCCGCTGGTGACCGAGGCGAAAAAGCCGATGGTGATCATGAACGCCGGCACGGCGTGGATCACCAACCTCTCGCCGATGATCTCGCGCGTCTCGTTCTCGATGTGGCACTCCGGCTACGCCATGGGCGAGGCGGCGTCGAAGATCGTCAAGGCGAAGACCGCGGTGATCGGCTATACCGACTTCCCGCCGGGCAAGGACAGCCTGGACGCGTTCAAGCGCGGCTTCGAGGCCACCGGCGGCAAGGTGATCGACGAGATCCCGATGGGCGGCCCCGGCCAGGTGCCCGACTTCACGCCGTTCTTCCAGCGCGCCAAGGACAAGAAGCCCGATGTGTTCTTCGTCTTCGTGCCCTCGGGCGACCACGCGGTCGCGGTGATGAAGACCTACAACGCGCTCGGCATGCGCCAGGCCGGCATCAAGCTGGTCGGCCCCGGCGACCTGACCCCCGACTACAAGCTGCAGGGCATGGGCGACGAAGCCATCGGCCTGATCACGATCCACCACTACAACGCCGACCTGGACAACCCGGTCAACAAGCGCTTCGTCGAGACCTGGAAGAAGGACTATGGCGCCGCGGCGACGCCGGATTTCATGGCCGTCCAGGGCTACGACGGGATGGCGGCGATCGCCCACGCGATCGTGGCGCTCAAGGGAAAGCTCGATCCCGAGAAGACCATCGAGGCGCTCAAGGGCTGGAAGTTCAACAGCCCGCGCGGCCCGATCATGATCGACCCGGCGACGCGCGACATCGTGATGAACGAGTACCTGAGCGAGGTGGTCAGGAGCGGCGGGCGGCTGAGGCAGAAGAACATCGGCACCATCAACGCCGTGAAGGACATGTGCAAGGAATTGAAGGAAGGGCGTTGCAAATAGAAGGCGCCGCCCTTCCCAGGTTGTCGCCGAAAGCGCCGCCGCCCGCGGCATCCTGACGGGCGGCGGTTTTTTTTATGGATCCGGTCAGCATTCTCCTCGGCGGCGTCGCCGCCGGCATGGTGCTGTTCATCGTTTCGGTCGGCCTGTCGGTCACCATGGGGCTGATGGGCTTCGTCAATCTCGCTCACGGCGGCTTCGCCATGCTGGGCGGCTACGTCATCGTGCTCGCGATGAGGTACTGGGGCTTGTCGTTCCCGGCGGCGCTCGCCCTCGCCTTCGTCGCGGTAGCGGCGTTCTCGGTGGTGCTGGAGCGGCTGCTGTATGCGCGGCTCTATCGCGCCGCCGAGCTCGACCAGGTGCTGTTCACGATCGGCCTGGTGTTCGTGATGACCGCCGCGGTGACGCTGGGCGTCGGCCCCGAGACCCAGGTGGTGCAGCTGCCCGACTGGCTGCGCGGCCAGAGCGACATCGGTTTCATCAAGTACCGCACTTACAGCCTGGCGCTGATCGCGGCGGGCACGCTGCTGGTGATCGCGCTGTGGCTGGGCTTCGAGCGCACGCGCTTCGGCGCGCAGATCCGGGCCGCCGTGGACAACCGCCTCATGGCCCAGTCGGTCGGGGTGGACGTGGGGCGCCTGTTTACCGCGACCTTCGCCCTCGGCAGCGGCCTCGCCGCGGTCGGCGGCGGACTGGGCGCCGAGATCCTCGGCCTCGACCCGAACTACCCGCTGCGCTATCTCGTTTACTTCCTGATCGTGGTCTCGGTAGGGGGCCTGGGGCGGGTGACCGGCGTGTTCTTCGCCGCGCTGCTCATCGGGGTGCTCGATTTCCTGCTCAAGATCTACTTTCCCAAGGGCGGCACGATTTTCATCTATGCCCTGACCCTGGTCCTGCTCCTTTGGCGGCCCCAGGGGTTGTTCGGCAAGCGCGGTTCATGACGGCGGCGCGCGAGCTGGCGCAGCGCCACCGCCTGAAATGGTGGGAGCTCGCGCCGTGGATCGCCGGCATCGCGGTGTTCTTCGCCTTCCCCGACTATCTCGCTTTCGGCACGCAGGTGCTGATCACGATCCTGTTCGCCCTTTCGCTCGACCTGGTGCTCGGCTATGCCGGCATCATCACGCTCGGCCACGCGGCGTTTTTCGGCGTCGGCGCCTACACCGTCGGCGTGCTGGCGCTGCATTGGGGATGGAACGAGCCGCTCTCCGGCCTCGCCGCGGCGGCGCTGGTGGCGGCGGCGATCGGCTTCGCCAGCGGCCTGGTGCTGCTGCGCACCCAGGGCCTCACGCTGCTCATGCTGACGCTTTGCACGATGACGCTGCTCGAGCAGGCGGCGAACATGGGCGCGGACTGGACCGGCGGCTTCGACGGCATGCCGGGCTTGAGCTTCGGCAAGATCCTGGGCCTCGCCTCCTTCGATCAGATCTATTTCCGCTCGCAGTATCTTTACGTGCTGGCGATTCTGCTTGCCTGCTTCGCGCTGGTGCGCACCCTGATCTACTCCTCGTTCGGGCAAAGCCTCACCGGGATACGCGAGAACCTGCTGCGCATGCACGCGGTCGGAGCGCCGGTGCGCGCGCGCCTGGTCGCCGCTTACACCATTTCGGCGGCCCTCGCCGGCCTGGCCGGCGGCCTGTTTGCCCAGTGCACAGGCTACGTGAACCTCTCGGTGCTCGGCCTGGAGCGCGCCGCGGGCGTGCTGATCGTGCTGATCCTCGGCGGCTACGGCCGCCTGTACGGCGCCTTTGTCGGCGCGCTCACTTACATGGTGCTCGAGCACCTGCTCGCCAGGGCCTATCCCACCGCCTGGCAACTTGGCATCGGCATCACGCTGGTCACCGTCGCGCTGTACGCCCGCAACGGCATTCTTGGAATCGCCGAAGCGCTGCGGCGGCGCGGAGGCAGCCGCTGATGCTGGAGACCAGGGGCCTGTGCAAGAGCTTCGGCGCTCTCGAGGTAGCGCGCGACATCGATTTCCGGCTCGAAGCGGGATCGCGGCACGCCCTCATCGGCCCGAACGGCGCCGGCAAGACGACATTCCTCAACTTGCTGACCGGCGTGCTGCAACCATCGCGCGGCAGCGTGCTCCTCGGCGGCGAGGACGTCACCTCGCTCACCCAGGCGAAGCGCGTCAAGCGCGGCATCGCGCGCACCTTCCAGATCAACCAGCTGTTCCGGGGCCTGAGCGTGCTGGAGAACGTGTGCATCGCGGTGACCGAGCGCCTCGGCGCGGGCGGCTTCATGCTGCGCGCCGCGGGCCGGCGCGGCGACGTGATTGCCGAGGCCTCGCGCCTGATCGAGATGCTCAGGCTCGGCGACGAGGCCGGGCGGCGCATCGGTGAGCTGCCCTACGGCCGGCAGCGCCTGGTGGAGATCGCGATCGCCCTCGGCCTGAGCCCGCGCGTGCTGCTGCTCGACGAGCCGGCGGCCGGCGTGCCTTCCGCGGAGTCCCACCGCATCCTGGAGGTGCTCGATGCGATGCCGAGGGACATCGCGATCCTGATCATCGAGCACGACATGGACCTCGTGTTCCGTTTCGCCAGGCGCATCACGGTGCTCGCGGCGGGCGCGGTGCTGATGGAGGGAACGCCGCAGGAAGTCGGCGCCGACGAGCGTGTGCGCCAGGTGTACCTCGGTGAAAAGAAGCATGCCTGATTTATTGAAGATTGATAATTTGAAAGCGGGATACGGCGAAACGGTCGTCCTGGAGGATATCGGCCTCTCCGTTCTCGAAAAAGGAACCCTGGCCATCCTCGGCCGCAACGGCGTCGGCAAGACCACGCTGCTCGCCACGATCATGGGCCACACCACACTGCACTCCGGAGAGATTTTTTTCAAGGGCCATTCCATCAGCGGAAGGAAAATCCATGAGCGTTCGCGTCTCGGCATCGGTTTCGTGCCCCAGGAGCGCGAGATCTTTCCTTCGCTGACGGTAGAAGAGAACCTCAGCGTAGCGGCCCGGCCCGGCCGCTGGAGCAGCGAGCGCGTCTACGACCTCTTTCCGCGCCTTGCGGAGCGACGCTCGCACATGGGCAACCAGATCTCCGGCGGCGAGCAGCAGATGCTCGCCATCGGCCGCGCGCTGATGGGCAACCCGGTGCTGCTGCTGATGGACGAGCCCCTGGAAGGCCTGGCGCCGATCGTCGTCGAAGGGCTGCTGAGGTCCCTGCGAAGACTGATTTCCGAAGACTCGCTCGCGATCGTGCTGGTCGAGCAATCGGCCAGGCTCGCGCTCGAGATGACGGAGGCGGCGGTGGTGCTCGATCGCGGCCGTGTCGCTTATTCGGGATTCAGCAAAGACTTGCTGAGCGACCCCGCGCGCCTCGCGGCCCTGTTCGTCGCCCATTAAGCATCGGCCCTGCGGTTATCATGGCTGGACCATGCCCGCCTTCAGCAAAATAGTTCTGTTCACGGACAAGGACGGCCGCGCCCGGTTCCGCGAGGAGCCGCTCGAGCTGCCCGAAGGCACGCCGCAGGCGATGCTCTCGAAAGTCCTGCCTTCCTCCGGCTACCAGCTGCGCCACAGCCCGGTCGGCTTCAGGAGCCAATGGCACTGCACGCCCAAGGCGCAGTGGGTATTCATTCTGTCGGGAGAGATGGAGATCGGCTTGCAGGACGGCAGCAGCCGCGTGTTCAAGCCGGGGCAGCATTTCTATTCGACCGACACGCTGCCCGAAGGCGCTGCGTTCGATCCGAAGCTGCACGGGCACTGGAGCGCGCAGCGCGGCAAGGACCCGCTGGTGACGTTGTTTGTAAGGACCTGAGGAAGTTATTTCTTCCCGGACAGGACCTCCAGCAGATCCCACATCGTCTGGTCCGCCCAGTGCTCGGGATCTTCCTCGATCTTCTTGTCGCCCGCCGCGCGCACGGCGGGGCTTACGCCCTGGCGCTCGCAGAAGCCGCGCCAGAAATCCTTGATCTCGTCCGCCGACATCGGAATCATCGCGGGCCCTTCGAGCGCTATTTCTTCGGCTGGCCGGACTCGTCCACCCGGATCGTGGCGCTCGGCCCGACGCCGATGATCTGAAGGACGACCTCCTCCGCTTTCGCGCCATCGTAGTGGATCTTGTTCGGATGATGGATTACGAAGCTGCCGGCCGGCACCGGGGTCGTCGCCTCCCTGTCCCATTTCGGCCCGGCACCGACCCACCACGTGCCCTTCAGCACGACGATGTGGCGCGCCTCGGGATGGAAGTGCGGCGGGCTCATCGTATTCGGCGGAAACCGCACGCGCAGGACGTAGGGCTTGCCCGGATCTTTCGGATCGCCCTGCACCACGGCGGTCGCCAGGCCGGGAACCAGGGGATTCGCCTGCCATTTGATGTCCGCTTCGCGGACAATGTTCATTACATCGGCGGGCGGATCGGCAAGCACCGCGGGAGCCAGCGCGCAGGCGAGCGTCGCGGCGAGGCCGCGGCAGATGTTCTTCATGCGGATTTCCTCCTGGAAAATCGGCTGCATGCTAGCGGATTCCTACGCTCCTGCCTTCACCCTCGCGATCGGCCTCTTCCGGCTCGCCGGCGGCATCCTCGTCCTCGTCGCCCGCATGCGCCGGCCTGCCGCTCGCGTTGAGCAGGCCGAGAACGGTCTGGTCCTCTTTGCTGATCGGGTCCAGGGCGCTGAACCACCGCAGGAAGTGCGCCAGATGCGCGAGGCGCTCGGGATAGCGGCAGGCGCCCGGGCTGGAGGCCGAGAAACGCGTCCCGCTGCGCATGCGCGCCACGCGCTCGGGAATCAGGGAAACGATACGTAAGATGCTCGAAGCGTTCATTTTCGCCACGCTCCTGTAGTTGGAGCGAGGGTAACACTACTGCATTTCAATAGTGAAACTCGGCGATCACCGCGTGGTTGTCCTGCGCCGGCCAGGAGCGCACCACGATGCGCTCGCCGTTGAATTCCGCTTCCAGGCTGCGCAATTTTTCCTCATTGATTCTTATCCTTGAAATCGAAAGGCCCGGTACCCCCGGCAAAAGCCCGGGCGGCGGGCTGATGCCGTCGAGGCTCATCCGGTCGCGCCCGACGCCGAAGTAGCCGCGCGGCCGGGACATCGCGATCGAGCTGCCCGGGATTCTGTCGGCCTCGGCGAGCCGCGCCGGCCGCATGTGAACCAGGTCGGAGGAGCGCGGGAAGGGCGAGCGGTAGATGTGCGTCGTGGCGAAGCCCTCGGCGCGGATCACGAACTCGTAGTACGCGCCGCGCTTCGCGGCGAACGGCCCCCACTGGCCGTCCGCGCCGACGACTTTCTCGTGCGCCGCCGGGCCGAGCCGCTCCCCGGTCTGCGGCGAGACTTCGAACGCCTCGAGCGCGGCGCCGGCGAGCGGCAGGTTGGTCGGATCGCTGCCGCGAAAACCGGTGATCCTGCCGTTCAGCACCGGCGTCTGCTCCGGGTCGATGTCGGTGCGCCCCGGCCTGCCGGTGATGAAGCGATAGGTGTGCGCGAAGGCCTCCGGGTCGTACGAGGTCTCGCGGTGATCGCGCCCCGGCAGCACCACGTTCTCGGCGCCTTTGAGCGCCGGGCCGTCGTGCGTAGCATTGGTCTTCAGCTTCGGCTGCCCGATCCAACCGCCCTCGGGCTGGGTGAATTTGTCCAGGCTGTCCGAGCGCAGCGTCATGAATCTGACGCCGGGGGTGATCTCGAGGCCGTCGGGCCCTTGCGGGCTGTTGAGCGCCTTGAGGAACGGGCTGGCGCCGTTGAACTCGCTGCCCGGCTGATAGTCAGGGGTATGCCAGACGCCGTGGTTCGGCACGCCGCCGAGAACGGCGTGCGACACGGTCTTCGCGCCGCCGCCGTTGCGGATGTAGTTGCGGATGGCGTTGCCGCCGCGCGAGTTGCCGACCAGTGCCACCTTGGGCGCGCCGGTAAGCTTGCGCACCCGCTCGACCTCGGCGGCAAGTTGCGCCATGTGCTCCGCGGTGCCCGAGCGCCCGTCCTGCGGCTTGGCATCGTCGGCGCGCGCCAGCGGATACGCGGCGTCGAGCGCGAACAGCCGCTCGCGCGGCCAGCCGTTCGATTCGAAGCGCCACAGCGTCGTCAGCCAGAGCGCCGCGCTGTCGCCGTTGCCGTGCACGAAGACGATGGGCGGCGGGATTTCATCGCGTGGCGGCTGGGTGCTGCAGGCGGCAGCAAGCGCGGCGGACGCGGCGATAAGGCAAAGGAAGAACCGCCGGTTCATCGAGCGGCGAGTATAAGCGCGCCGTCCGGACTACGGCTAGGTCAGAGCGCCGGCAGCAGAAGGGTCAGCGGACCGGTCCAGGCGCAACGCGGCTCGTAGCCGCTGGCCCGCGCCGCCGCCACGCACTCGAAGTACACCGCGTACTCTTCGGCGCTTTCGTTGACGCTGCCGTTGGCGCCCAGGTAGCGCCATTTCCAGCGGAACGATCGCTTGTGCGGAACATTGAAGATCTCGCAGACAACCACGCCTTCTTATACACCCTAAGCCGGGTCCATGCCCTTCTGTTTGATCACCGGAACGGCGCGCGGCGACGCGAGAAACCGGATCAGAGCCTTCGCCGCCTCGGGCTGTTTCGCGCCGGCGTGGATGCCGCCCGAGAACACGGTTACATGCTGGATGTCGGGCGGCAGCGGGCCGAGAAATTCGATGCCCTTCACCGGCAGCAGCTCGCTCACCTGCTGGAAGCCGATGTCGGCCTCGCCGCGCGCCACCACCTCGCCCGATTGCGTGCCAGGCTTCGACTGCACGATCTTCTCGCGCGGGATCCCCATGCGCTCGAACAGGCCGGAGAGATAGATGCCGCTCGGCCCGCTCGAGATGATGATCGACTTCGACGCCAGCAGCGCACGCTTGAGCGCCTCGCCAGAGCTGATATCGGGCTTCGGCGCGCCTGCCCGCACCGCGACGCCGATCGGCGATTTCGCGAAGTCCAGGCGGCTTCCCGCCACGACCTTGCCTTCCTTCGCCAGCGCGTCCACCGAGCTGTCCTGGAGGACCAGCACGTCGACGCCGCCCTCCCCGGCGCGCATGCGCTTCATGATGTCCGCCGAGCCGATGAAGCTCATCGTCACCTTGTGGCCGCTCGCCTTCTCGAACTGCGGCGCGAGCTCGCGCAGCGCCTCGCGCATCGCGTTCGACGACATGACCTGAATGTCAGCCGCATTCGCCGTTCCACAAATCATTATCAGCAAAAAAGCAAAAACGGCAAAAAAATCCTTTTTCACGGCGTCAGTTCGCCAGCGGATTGGGCCGTATCTGCACCTTGTAGACCTTGGGCGAATTCTTCGTGCCGCCCTCGTTGTGGAACACCGTGCGCGTGCCCGACATGGTCCACGCGCCTTTGCCTTTCCAGCCGGCGTTCGGGTCGTCGATGCGGCCGTCCATGAGCTTGGTATTGAAACCCAGCGGATAGGGCACACGCAGGGTCACCATCTTGCCGTCGACTACCGCGAGCAG